>Ga0316189_10000358_pt1 | contig 45450 bp, 41 predicted proteins | sample LowCovwburrow_MG_FD_204930 | JGI IMG/M metagenome (GOLD analysis project Ga0316189, IMG submission 204930) | Coastal sediment microbial communities from Maine, United States - Lowes Cove worm burrow | ecosystem: Environmental > Aquatic > Marine > Coastal > Sediment | place: USA: Maine... | reverse complement strand
ATTTGAGATTTGAGATTTGAGATTTGAGATTTGAGATTTGAGATTTGAGATTTGAGATTTGAGATTTGAGATTTGAGATTTGAGATTTGAGATTTGAGATTTGAGATTTGAGATTTGAGATTTGAGACTTGAGATGGAAATTAATAAAGCAAAAAAACCCATTTAAAAATAAAGGGTTCTTGGTCACACACCCAAAGTGTGTGATAAAAATGCAATCTAAATGCAGTACAGAAGCAAAAAATCTAAAGTAACGACCATAAATGATACAAACCGTTAGCAGCTTGTTCATCATGTTTCTCCTTAAAAGGAGGTGATCCATCCGCAGGTTCTCCTACGGATACCTTGTTACGACTTCATCCCAATCAATGATTCTACCTTAGGCACCCTCCCCGAGGGGATAAGGCGACTTCGGGCATCTCCATCTTTCATGATGTGACGGGCGGTGAGTACAAGACCCAGGAACATATTCACCGCAACATATCTGATTTGCGGTTACTAGCGATTCCAACTTCATGGGGGCGAATTTCAGCCCCCAATCCGAACTGAGACTGGCTTTGGTGAGATTGGCTTCCCCTTGCGGGTTCGCGACTCATTGTACCAGCCATTGTAGCACGTGTGTAGCCCAGGACATAAGGGCCATGCTGATCTGACGTCATCCATACCTTCCTCCGACTTGGAGCCGGCAGTCTCTTATGAAATATACAACATAAGACATGGGTTGCGCTCGTTTACGGACTTAACCGAACACCTCAAGGCACGAGCTGACGACGACCATGCAGCACCTGTCATCCGGTTCCTTACGGCACCTCTCCCTTTCGGGTGAGTTCCGGAGATGTCAAGCCCTGGTAAGGTTCCCCGTTTATTGTCGAATTAAACCACATGCTCCACCGCTTGTGTGGGTCCCCGTCTATTCCTTTGAGTTTTAATCTTGCGACCGTACTCCCCAGGCGGGATACTTAACGCGTTAGCTTAGACACAGAGAGGGGTCGATTCCTCCCTACATCGAGTATCCATCGTTTACGGCGTGGACTACCAGGGTATCTAATCCTGTTTGCTCCCCACGCTTTCGTTCCTCAGTGTCAGTAATGGCCCAGCAACCTGCCTTCGCTTTTGGTGTTCCTCCACATATCAACGGATTTTACCCCTACATGTGGAATTCCAGTTGCCTCTGCCAAACTCTAGCTTAGGAGTTTTTGTAGCGAATTGATCGTTGAGCGACCAGATTTAACTACAAACTTTCTAAACCACCTACGAACGCTTTACGCCCAATGATTCCGGATAACGCTTGCACCCTACGTATTACCGCGGCTGCTGGCACGTAGTTAGCCGGTGCTTATTCCTGGGGTACCTTCATCATTTATTCCCCCAGAAAAGGAGTTTACAACCAAAAGGCCGTCGTCCTCCACGCGGTGTCGCTCCGTCAGGCTTTCGCCCATTGCGGAAGATTCCTCACTGCTGCCTCCCGTAGGAGTATGGACCGTGTCTCAGTTCCATTGTGTCGGGTCATGCTCTCACACCCGATATCCGTCATAGCCTTGGTAAGCTTTTACCTTACCAACAAGCTGATAGACCGCAGGCCCCTCTCAGACCGCAAAAGCTTTACTCTTACGAGACTATCCGGTATTAATCCACCTTTCGGTGGGCTATCCCTGAGTCTGAGGTAGGTTCCAACGTGTTACTCACCCGTTCGCCGCTCCCCCACTTTATCTTTAATACTTTTCAATACTCATCAATACTTTTCAATTCATTGCAAACAAATTTTAAATTCTAATTTTTAATGTTTAAACATTATTTGAGAATTAGAAATTTAGAATTAGGATTTGTTTGAAAGTATTGGTCTGAATTGGAATGAATTGGTGTGAATTAAAAACAAAGTGGGGGCGCTCGACTTGCATGTGTTAGGCGCACCGCTAGCGTTCATCCTGAGCCAGGATCAAACTCTTCATAAAAAGATTCAAAATTTAAAATTAAGAATCAAAAGTGTTTGAATGTCCGATTGTATAAATCGGACGAAAATTGTTCGAAATGTAAACCTTAATAAATTAAGGTAAATGTATTCCTGTTCTCCCGACGATGTCGGGATTAAAACTCTAGAAATTCTGCATAGTTGTTCCCGTTCAACTAATTGTTGAACGTTCTTGTACTATTTTCTGTACTGCATTTAAAATGCAATGCAATGTGTTTCAAAGCAATTTGGACTTGGCTTCGAAACACCCCTCTGGTTCAAAAGAACAAAGGCTTACTTTCTCGCTGTGAGACGAACAGTTTAAGCAAAGAGCATACGGATTCTATCGAAGGAAAAAAGGGAAGTCAAGAAAAAAGTATGCTTTTTCTCATTCAAGTCGTAAAAAAAGAATGAAATGGCTTAAAAAAGGGAAATTTTAAGAAGAAAAAAATATGATAAACTAGCATTGCACTCTCCAAGCCAAATAATTTAAATCCTCTAATTCAACAAAAAAATGAGACACCATTCATTCAAAGAGCTTTTTACAGGACGTCGAAACATATTCACTGTCACTCTCACCTTAATTGGGGGTTATTTTATTGCCTATCCCTTAGTCAATATCACCCTCAAGCACTTTAGCTATGGAACCACAATTGCCATTGGCCTAGTATTACTTGTCTTGGGAGATTATTTGATGGATGCTTTCCATAAAAGCAAAAAAGGTGAATGAGCTGCGCGCCTTACCATTCAAACCCCTCAATCAATTGAATAAATAAAAAACCAGCCCCTTCAATTAAAAAGTAGGCTGGTTTTTAAGCATCCAAAAATTAAGCCTGAGGAAGCAACGTGAACGAATTGAAGATTGAATCCGTCATCTCATTTTCCTCATCCACACCAATGACTACAATTTCATAAGTACGCTCCCCGTCCTCAACAAGATACATGATCCGAGGCTCACCACAGTTCTCAGACGCTGGACCATCACAATACCCTTGCCCCATCCAAAGACTCCCTTCACTATTGGCAAAGGTGGCATCACCAGAAGCTTCAAAAAACCTGTAAGATTCAGCCACAGGCTCATTTGAAATCGTGACATACATCCATCCTAAACCTGCCTCATCCTCAAAACTGACCCGTTCCTTAGCCAATTCATTTGGACGATAATCACCTGGATACATCATGGTGAAGAGACTGTGCTCAAAGCTAGACATATCGAAAGGGTCGAATTCAGACAACGCATTGACTTCGGGCACTTCATCCGTAGACGTAGGCACACTTGGAATCTCAACCTTCAAACTGAGGTCAACTGGCTCATTTGAAGTCGCGCATCCCGTAAGCAAAAAAGGAGCAGTGAATGCAAACCCCATGATTCCATTTTTATATTATTTTTTAGGCTAAATGATAATATAAGCCAATTCTATGCCCAAGGTGAACAGGAGTAAAGAAGCCCTCCTTTCGAATTCAAAAGAACAATGTTAAAATGAAATAAATATTATCAAAAAATTAAAATGAGTCACATTCTACGCCACCTCATTTGGGGATCTATTTTATTAATAGCCATCGCCACAACCATTTATTTTGGGATGGCCAAACGTGCCATTGCCCCAGAAAAAAACACATCTGAAGCTCAGGAGGAAATTCAGGAAGGGGAAATCGAAGTGGAAAGAGAAACGGCCTTTGATAACATTGGCCTCACAACCAACACAGCCATCGCTAGCTTGGATTTAAAGGAAATTTTGGGAGGAGGACCAGTTAAGGATGGTATTCCGGCCATCACGGACCCTAGCTTCATTTCCATTGAGGCAGCAAATGATTGGTTGGATGATGAAGGCCTTGGAATCCTTTATGCACAAGGAGAGATGGTCCGTTTTTATCCCTATGCCATTTTATACTGGCACGAAATTGTGAATAATCAAATTGGGGACGAATCGATTGCTGTTACCTTTTGCCCCCTCTGTGGCTCTGCGCTTATTTTTGAGGCTGGAGATGATGTGTTTGGAGTGAGTGGAAAGCTATGGGAATCCAACCTGCTGATGTACGACCAAAAAACCGAAAGCCTCTGGTCTCAAATTTTAGGTGAAGCGGTCGTGGGTGATCGCACAGGAGAAACCCTGAGAATACTCGATGCCAACGTTATTAGCTTTGCCGAACTTAAAGCAAGCTACCCCAACGCTGAAGTGCTTGATAAAGATACAAATAACCCAAGAGATTATGGTCAGAGCCCTTACGGCAACTACGAGACCAACGATGACCTATATTTTCCCATCTCAGAAACCAATGAAGCCTTCAGCAAAAAAGAATTATTCCATGTGGTGATTCTAGAAAATACAACCGTCGGTTTTCATCGAAATGACCTCTTAGAAAAAGGAACGGCTGTAATTCAGGTGGGAGAAAATATAATTAAAGCCCGTGTGGAAGACGGACGTGTGATCATCACAAAAAATGACTCAGATGAAACATTGCCTGGCCTGGTCACCATGTGGTTTAGTTGGGTCACCCATTTCGATCAAGAACGCGTGGTGTGGCCTGCCTCATCAGAGAGCTAAAAATCGATTTCGGAGCCCAGCCACAATCCCCTTTTGGGGTTCAATTATTTCAACTGCGACCCGAAAGCCCTCATCCAAAAGATCAAAAGGACGGCCGATGTAAAGCATGACTAAAACCTGATTGGGAGCTTCAAAATAAAACTTACGATCAAAATCAACAGACTCGCACATGTCTTCATAACTCGGCAAACATTTTAATAATTGTAAATCCGGTCCCGTGATCAGTTTTGGATCAATATTAAGGCCTTTTAAAATATTCAACTGACCCAGAGCTCGCGTATTTTCAATAGTGGACTCCCGGATCAACTGATTCAGTATCTCAAAAAAAGCATCAATTCTCTCAGGTAGAAGAGGGTCTAAATCTCCTTTAATGTCTTGATGTAAAAGCTCAACCTCAGGAAGCGTTTCGGCAGAGGTAAATAGCGTGTCTAAAAGCGCTCGAACTTCTTTTTTTATACACCTTTGCCTTTATAATTCCGTATAATGCACCATAGCTTAAATAATGTTTTTAGCCTTAGGTAGAAGATAATAAAGGCTTCGGTGCATACTACAAAATTCGAAATTATTTATGCGAAGGAGTATAATTTGCCAGGAGCATGTTCTGCAAGTGTGAGTACTCTATTGAGAATGTCCATTTTAAATCGAATTATATCATAAATTCAAACCCTCAAAAAAAAGGCCTAGCTTAACATTCAATGCTGTCGACCGATGCAATTTTAAATGAATCAGGTCAGGACCTCCCTCATCCATACCACATTCTGGCTGAAGAGCGCCTAGTTTAGATAAGCGATAGCCTCGCCTAAGCGTAGCAATTGATCCATGCTTATTCTCATAATAAACCCCAAAATCAAGCACATCAGCAATCTGACGACGACCCACAACAAGACTCTCTTCAAAAACATCATCAAATGATGCCTCATCATAAAGTAAGCGAGCTAAGGCTTCAGCACTGGGATCAAAAAAGGAATGAGATGAGTCAATCATGGGGTGGGAGTGGCTAACAAAACGAGAGTAACATAACACCTTTTTTAGCTTTAATCAAGCCCTCAATTTGGATGAACAAAAATTTTGTACAAAAAAGCCGATCCCTTGAATTCAAGCCTTAAATCAAACCCCACTCACAACAGAGTAAATAAAAAATTAACTCGTCCCCAACGATATCAAAAGGGGCGCCAAGGCAGTAAAAACAAGCGCTGCAATCGACACGTAAACTATGATTTTTATGACCGTTTTTTTACGTTTATTCATTTTTTTGATAGTGGTTAGTAGTCCGTGGATAGTGATCAGTAATGTAGCACAACTAGCCACTCATCACTAAGCACTGGCCACTTTTTTTAATTCACCGTAATCACCTCCTGAAAGACATCAATATTATTTTTATCATCCGTCACTTCCAGGGTCACTGTAAAGGTTCCTTTTGATTCAAAGGTATGCGTTGGGCTGGCACTGGAGCTGATGTCACCATCGCCATAGTTCCACGAAAATGATTTGAGTTTACCCAGTGAACACTTGGAATTAAAACTGACAGTAAGCGGTGCTAAACCCGTCTGACGACTGGACTGAAAACAAGCTTCAAGCGGTATCTCTCTTACAAAAACCTGCGTGGTGGTTGCAGCCGATTCCCCCTCACTGGTTTGAACCCGAAGCTGAACTTCGTAAGTACCCACCTCTTCATAGCGGTGAGAGACATTTGCCGAGGTGATTGTCTTAGGTGTGTTGTCACCAAAATCCCACTCGTACTGAACAATATTCCCATTGAAGGTGGCTGACCCCGATCCATCAAACTGAACCACCAAAGGCGCCGTTCCTTCCACGGGAGTGGCCTTAATCAAAGCGGAAACAGCAGGTTCATCCACCACAACCACCACCACTCCCTCACTCGATTGCCCCTCAGAATCAGTGATGACCAACTTAACCTCGTAAAGCCCCATTGTTTCAAAGGTATAGGTTGCATTTTCGCCCTCCGCATCCACCTGACCATCATCATCAAAATCCCATTCATATTCAACAATGTCTCCATCGGCATCCAAACTCTCCGACGCATCAAAATCAACCGTGAAAGGCAAATCTCCAGACAAGCGCTCTTCGTCCAAAGCAATGGCTGGATCCGTTGTGATCACCACCTCAGGAACAGAAGAAACATTGGACACCTCAACCTCTAACGTCGTACTCGCCCGATTGCCCAAATCATCCTCCACCGCCAATCCCACAGTATAAAAACCAGACTGTTGATAGATATGAGAGACACTCCGCCCCGACTGAAGCTGAGAGCCATCCCCCAAATCCCACTCATAACTCACAATCGTCCCCTTCAAGCTACTTGAATTGCTGGCATCAAAACGCACTTGAAACGGAAGCACTCCCTTAAGACCAGGGGTCGCCTGAACACGAGCAGAAATGAGAGGATTATCACTGGCCGTCACTTCAATATCACGCACATAACGGTCCACCGTTCCATTCTTTCGCACCACCCGCAACAACACCTCATAGGTTCCAATTTTTTCAAAGGTGTAACGAGGACGAAGGTTGTTCGGCCCTGTGATGTCAAAGCGAGCGTCTCCATCAAAATCCCAGTCTAAACTCTCCACATCAGCCGTGTTCACAATGTTTGAGGCATCAAACTGAACCTCCAAAGGAGGAAGCCCCACACTCGGACTTGCCTCAAAGGCAGCCGTTTGGATCACCACTTGCTTCTCGTAAACACGCGGCACATCTTCACCCACGATTTGAGCTTGCAAACCAACTTTGTAAACACCATTTTGATTGAAAAGACGGGTCACTTGCGGTGCATTTACAGGCGTTTCATAGATGCCATCTCCCTCTAAATCCCAGGTCATATTTTGAATCTGTAGGCCATTTTGCTCCAAAGCAATCGCCACATTCGCCGCTGAAAAACTCACCTCTACCGGTGCCTCAAGGGCCGAGATATCAGCCGGTTCAGTCACCACGATTTCTGCCAATACATTGGTATAATTGATTTGAATTCGACTGATGTAGTTGATCAAAAAGACCCAAATCAAAAGAATGAACACAAAGGAAATGCTGCTGAAAATTCCCATCTTAGCATTGTAACGTCGCTTGTCTTTGTCTGATTTTTGAGCATTCAAATAACGAAACAGAGCCACCACCGCTAAAACAATGAACAACAAGGCCATCCCTCCAAATGAAAAGCCAATCACCCCCTGCAAAAAGCTCTTGATTCCAGTGGGCTCAAGGCCAAAAGCTTGCATCACTGGGTTGTCAGCCCCTCCCCGAGAAAGCATCAACACCATCAACACCAGAAAAAGGATGAAAATGAATAAAAAACCACCCAAACAACCGAATAAAAAGCGCTTTTGATTGGCTTGACTTTTTTCTTTCCCTATTTTTTGAGTGGGAGGCTTCATTCCACCTAAAATCGATGACTTAGCACCAGGAGACACTGATGAAGCGGGTGAACTAGGGGCAACAGAATTGACCGGCGCCGGCACGCCCTCGGTTGGAACATGGGGAACTGCCACCTGAGGCGCTGAAGGCGCTGAGCTTGACTGAGGTCGATTCAAAGAAACTGCCTCTTGCTCAGGGGTCATCGATTTTTGATTTAAAGATGTGGAGGTCTTATCATCAGCCATTTTGAATTGTTTTTTATTTTATTGCCTCCATTCTATATAATTGAAGCAAAATGATCAAGAATTAAGCATCAAAAGGACTGATCACGAAAAAATTAAATAGCCTATAGCAAACACTCTCAATCCCCCACCCCATTCATTTGCCCATTCGTAAGCCTATCCGTTGACCCATTCGCAAATACAAAGCCAATAACTGTTGTCTCAGAAGGAGGCTTGGAAATATACTGCCTAATGTTTGCGTATAACTGAAGTTGCGCAGGTGTATAATATCCCGAAGGGGACACCTGTGCAATTTGGGTGAACTCGAATTTAGCGGAACGAATCTTAAGGTGAACTAGTTATACACTGTTGTAGGATAGTTTTTATTCATTTCTCAGGTTCTGCATTTTTCAGCTTAGCTGAAATTATAATGAACAAGAATATCACCAATAAGCAGGTAAAAAAATTGCACTCTTCACTTTGAATTTCACCATGTGCAACCTTATGTCTGATTTTCATTCCAAGTGGTCTAAATAATATATAGTTAATTAGCTCACAGTAATCCTTTCCCCATTTTTCTTGAAATTCAGAGCTATCTAAATGCTCTTCAGAAAATGTTATTGCTTGAGTAGTTATTTTCTGCCCCCTGTTTACTTTAATTGTATTAATTCCAAGTACACTTGAGACATTTAGGAAAACCCCTTCAAATTGAGGAGTGAGAATATGCAAAGAAGATATATAATCCTGCTTTAAAAAAGATTCCAACCCTTTCAGAATTAAATTCCTTCTCTCATTTTCAATAATATTACTTTTATTGATAAATCTGTATAGTTTATCTTTGGTAACTTTTTTATTCTTAATTAATAGCTTGAATAAGGGTATGAGATAAGTTTTTGATGAGATTTGCAACTGCATTCCATACATTTTCCTTAACCACATCTCTGTGCCATTGTCAGAACCTCTAATGGTATTTCCCTTATCATCTACTGCGTAAGTTGAGGCAAGCTGCATCATTAATGGCATCGTTTTATTAGCTGTATTCTTTGCAGTTTCAATTTTTGGAGAAAATCTCTCAGAATATGCAATAGTTTTTAATACATCTGATAGGGATTTTTTTGAGAGGTTTTTGATATAATTTTCAATCTCCTTTGCATCTTTTTCTTCAATTTTTTGCGCAAAACTAAAGTTTTTAAATTCATGTTCTGATACTAATTTATTCATCTCAGTAATTTTCTTTTTGCATACATCTAGACCTTTTTTCTCTCCAATTTCTCTAAATAGCTGTCCCGCATGACTATAGTGAGTGGATGATTCCATGTATTTTTCTTCTTTTTCGCATTTTTTTGCCATTTTAAGCAAATATTCAGCTTCCTTTTTCTTTTCGATATTCTTGTCCATTCTTATGATAAATAAAAATTTCCTACAACGCTTGTGCTAATAAAGTAAAAGCGGATCCAGCAATAGCAGCAAAAATTGCGATAATAATGTCGTCCTTTTTTCTTATGAACCAAAATGCTTTTTTCTCATAAGGAATCACAAGTGCTTGTTTTTTGAGCTTTGTGTAAGTCGAAAGAACTATCAAAGATCCCAATAAGAGATAGTAAACCAATTTATAGCCTTGAGGTAATTCAAAAACAAGACCAAGCATACCTTCGGTAATGATAAATGCCCAAATAGTTAAATAACTTGTTAAGAAACGAAGTATGCCCTGAGATTTGTGAAGAATTTCTTTAGCTTTTTCAAAAATCCCGAGGGTTTTTTCTTCGTCCTCAAGTATGCTTAGCTCGCACCATAGTGGTGAAATTCTAATATTGAGATAAGGGGTGTAACAAGTTATATCCAAATTTTTGATGGGGTTTTTGATGGTTTTAAAGTCATCAAACTTCTCGATTTGGTACTGATCCGCTTTTACTTCCATTCTTTTACAGTTCTGCTCTAACAAATTCCAAAGCTCGTTTAATTCGGTTAAGTATAAGCGAACGAATTTAAACTTTTTGTTACGTGATTGATTAAGTTTTTTCATAATTGATTGGATTTGGCGATATTTCACCTAACTCACTTCTATACAAACAATTTGCATTGTAACATCCAATTTAAGTAGTATATACACCTCTGCCTTTATAATTTAGAGTATTATGCCCCGTAGCTTAAATATAATTTTGACTTACTTGAAACAAATAAAGGCTACGGAGTATTATACAGTCTATCTAGATTATTTAAGCAGAGGTGTATATACGAGTTATTTTGAATAAAAGTAGCCCCATTGAAAAATCACCAGCACCCACTCTATTCAAACCCCATTCGCTGACCAATTCGTAAGCCTATCCGTTGACCCATCTGAACCTACTCGTAAACCAATCCGCTAACCCATCCGAAACCTTGCTCATCGACTACCACCTCCACAACCATTTTTCACCCGACTCCAAGGAAAACACCGAGGCCATCTTAAAAATGGCCGAAAAAAGAGGGATGAAAGAAATCTGCCTGACCAATCATGTCGAATGGCACGGAAAAGAAGGTAAAGCCACGCTGGATATAGAGGAGGCTCGGGAACGCTTCAAAAAAATTCAAGCAGAAATTGAAGAAATCCAACCCCACTTCCCCACCCTCCACATCAAATTAGGCGCCGAACTGGAGTACATTCCTAAGCACATGGAAGACTTAAAACGTTTTGTCGAAAACACCCCTCTCGATTTCATACTCGGCTCCGTTCATATTGTCGATGGAGAAATCATCGCCTCACGCAAATTTGCCCACAAGCTATTCAAACGGATGGATGAAAAAACAGCCTATTCCAAATATTTTGAGACCCTCAAAAAAATGGTGCAATGGGGTCATTTTGATGCCGTAGCTCATTTCGACATCCCCAAAAAGGGCGGGGTGGATTTTTATGGCCCCTTTGAGCCCCAGAAATATAAAATAGAAATTGTAGAGATTCTAAACATCATGAAAGCCAAGAATATAGGACTAGAGCTCAACACCAAACATGTCACAAGCGCCTGCCACGAAATCTTCCCCCATCCCCAAATTCTAAAATGGGCCCTAGAAACAGGCATTGAACACTACACCTTCAGTTCCGACGCCCACAAAGCCAAAGACGTCAGCCAACACATCCAAAAAGCCTTAGAATTAGCCAAATCAGTGGGGATAAAAACCGTCTCAACTTATAAAAAAAGGGTGCCGACGAAGCATGCTTTAGATTAAGAAGGTAACAGTTTATAAGTTTTAAGTGGGTATGCCTGTAAGTGTTTTTGGTGTTTAATGATTGGTAGATTCCACGGTCTCACTAGGCTCCATCTGAAATTAAGAAATGCCTAGCTTCACAGTGGAATGACAATATTCTTAATTTCAATTTCTAAACGCCAAATAGAATGGTTATTGGAAGCAAAAATGAAGGCGAGGATACGTATCCTCGCCTTCATTTTTTAATCATTTTAATTCTTCTTCAACCACTCCGGCACCGGCCCATCCCCTTGGCTCAAATCCTCGCCCTTAGCCTCGTCAGGCTTTTGACTAAAATCAGCAGAACCAGACGATTCACTCACAGGAGGCCTAGGAGCCTCAGGTTTTTTAGGGGCAACAGGGGTGGATGAAACCACTTCAGACTCCGCTTCAATCACCTCTTTTTTGGACGTTGAATTTGATGGGACAGTGTCCTTCTTCAGCCAATCAGGAGTAGGAGCATTGCTACCTGGACTCACCTCAGGCGTCACTGAAGGCTCTTTTTTAGGCTCAGGTTTAATCTCTTCTTTAGGCTTGAGAGGTTCAATCGGCTTATTTTTAGGGTGATAAGGAGGAATTTTTCCACCTGTCATCGCCGTCTTATCAGCAGGACTAGAATCCATTTCATAGTCATCTTCTAAGGCATCTTGCATCCCCAAAAGCTTCAGAATTTTCATCTTCAACTCATCCACCAATTCTTCAAACACCAAATCAGGATGTTGAAGCTTAAGGAAAATGAGCATTCCCACCAAACCCAACAAGATAAGCACAACAATGCCCAAAAGAAGGTACAAAATCACCTTAAAGACAGTGCCAAAAATTGAGCCTGATTTTTCACCCCCCTGTTCCACCTCACCCCCACCACCAAGCCCCTCAATGACCACATCCATCACACTCGTGTCTGAATCACCTGAAGCATCTGTCACCGTCAAACTCACCGAATACGTGCCAGCCTCAAGGTAGGAATAACGTGGATTTTCAACGCCAATTTGGTCATTTTGAGCCGCATAATTGTCCTCATCCGTATCCCCAAAGCTCCACGTATAACTCAAATTTTGGCTTTCCAACTCCGCTGAAACTGTAGAGTTATTTTGAAATTGAACCGTTTTTCCATCCACCGTGAATTCAAAATTGGCCCCAGTCACTTGCAAGTCTTGCACTTGAATCTCTTTGGTGAAACTCGCTCGATTTCCATCTTGATCTTGAACCCGTACCGAAACTTGCTTCAAGCCAGGGCTGTCAAAAATATAAGTCACCGAATTTTGCCCCTCCGTCACTTGGTCAATCTCTGCATCGCCATTAAAGTCCCATTCAAAATTATAATTATCAAGCGAATAAGCCAAACCATCCACCGAGAATGAAATGGGATCTCCCTTGAGTACAAATGATTTATCAGCATTCAAAACAATCGTCGCATCAGACGGTGTTTCAGAATCAGTGTCTGAACGAGAGATGAAGACCACCTCTCGTTGAATCCGACTCCCCTTTCCACCCGCACCCACCACAATCAACTGAGCCGTGATCGGTTCACCTGTATTTTGGTAAGTGGTCATCCACACATCTCCCGTTTCAAATGAATCATCATTTTGATTGTCGATGTCATTGTCTGCCACACCATCCCCATCAGAATCAACATTGATATTGGCATCAATACGGTATTCTAAAATTTGTCCCTCACTCCGACGCGTGTAAAAAGCCACTTCATTTTGATCTTCATAAACATAGATTTTTCCATCATTCGAACGACGCGGTGGCAAGGTGTCCAAAATAGCCAAAAGCTCCCCCCCACTGTCAAAGGGGCCAAAGCCAATTTCCACGTCTGTGGTTGAGGTTTTTCCCGACGTATTCACCACTGTCAACGCAGCAGCGAGCTGAGTCGATTCGGTTTGACTGTAGGTGGTTTGCCACAATCCTCCCAATAAATAAGAAGGATCTGCCTCATTGTCGATGTCATCGTTTGGAATTCCATTTTGATCGGAATCCACATAAATGTTGCGGTCCAAACGGTACTCAAGCACATCTGCGCGAGGGGCAATGTCAAACACCACACGACCTTCGTCGCCCAGCACTCGAACCACCCCATTGGCATCAGCCGATGGCAAGGTAGAAAGGTCCGCTTGAAGCGGGATGTCAAAAACCGTTCCAGAACCTCCTTCCACTGGGGCTGAATAACGCCCTCCCACCATGACCTGCACGGTGGTATTTTGAGAGATTCCAAAGGGATCTTCGACAGCTAAATTAATCACATGCTCCCCTTGTTGATCAAAGGTATAACTAAATACATTCCCTGCTTGAGTGTTTAAAATCACCCCTTCTTTAGTGACCACCCACTTATAATCTTTTCCAACGGTAAGCGATTCTGCTTCTAAAATCACACGCCCCCCCAAAGGAACTTCCATTTTTCCACTCGCCAAAACCTGAAAGGCTAAAAAGAAGAAGAAAAGTAAGGCCAGGCCAAATTTAGCCAAAAAAGAAAGGAGCGTCAGCCGTTGTTTTGAAAAATTTTGAAACACGTCTCGTAAGATAAATTATTGAACATTGATAATGAGTTCCTCAGAAAGGTCACCATAAAAAGTTTCAGTGGCCGTCACCCGAATACGTATCGTTCCAGAGTCAATGGCCGTGAACACGGTTTGGGACTTAGAATCTGTGGCCGTCACAGGGCTAGGACTGAATTCTCCCGTTCCCTCTAAAAGCTCAAAGAAAACTTGACCACCATAAGGCGTGTTGTCAGCATTTTGAATCTGAGCGACCACATCAGCCGTTCCTCCTCGAGAAAGTTGAAACGGTGATAGAGACACATTGAGTAGAGTAATGGGTTGATCTGGAGCTTTCAAGCCAATGGAGCGCCTGGTATTACGGGCTCGGTCTGCAGAACTTAAATTCAAGTCCACATCACGCACCGCAACGCCCTCAACTCCCAGACTGTCTTTTACAGTCAACTTGGCTCGATACAAACGGAGTTCATCATAAATATAAGTGGGCGTTGATTCTGTCGATTGAACATCATCATCATTCACTCCATTCCCATCTGCATCATCCAAGATGTCAAAATCCCATTCAAAACGAAGAGTAGTGTCCTCTAAATCACCATCATAAGCTGAATTCTTGGCATCAAAATTAACGGCATTCCCCTCAATAGAATAAGCATAACTCGCTTGAGGATAACTATTGGTCGGCTCCACAAAGATGGTTTGTCGGTCAGTGGATGATAGACCTCGATGCGTCACCCGAAGTCGCACCTCAAATTCACCAGGCGTATTGAACTGTCGATTCACCTGAGAGCCCGTATTCAAATCGTCAAAGGCACCGTCTCCATCAAAATCCCATTGAAAAGCTGTGGCAGGCAACTGGTCCCCTTGAGGATCATAAGACTGCGAAACAAATGTAATCGAATCTCCCACAGCAATCGTGGCTTTGTCAGGTGCAAACTCAGCAATGGGTGATAAGTTGGGTCCATTGGTCACATCCAAATAAGCCGTCGCCCCAAAGCGTTCAGTGGTTTCAAAGGTACCACTGTCATTATCAATCGCCTCGGCCACAAAATAAAAACGGTTTTCAGTGCCCGGTTGACCTTGGGCGGTTAAAATCATTTCAGTTTCAGGGTTGGACGTTGAATGTAAGCCCAATTTAGCGCTTTCAAACCCCTCTCGGTAATACCACCATCGGTATTTGCCCACTTGGCCATCCTGATCAGACGCCCCCACCAGTCGCAAACCTATTTTTTTTGGAGTGATCAAATCAGTCTCATCGTCAACTTCAATCACAAAATCACGAACGGTTGGAGCCTCATTAATCACTTTAAAATAGAGCACATCTTCTTTACTCACCTTCCCGGTCACCTCATCTTGAACCGACAAATCAATCGACTCACACTGACCCACAGGCGTCAGTTCAGAATAACGGTGTGTGAAATCACGTTGGGTATTTCTAATCCCATCCGAAAAGCGCCAGTCATATGTTAACAATCGACCTGAACCATCTCGATTAACAGAATTAGACCCCAGCAAAGACAAATTATCAGACCGTGTGACCATGTACCCCTCTTTTCCTTCCCCACACAAATCTGGAACCAAAGCTGGAATTCGACCCTCAATCAATACATCGGCCAAAGCAATGGGTGTGTCCCCCTCAGCAGCTAAAACATATGTCGTATCGGAGTTGCTATTATCATCCACATCAAAGAAGGTGAGTTTGACCTGATATTTCCCCTCCTCAGCATAACGATGCGTGACAGTTTTATCCTCTGTATTCATGGTCTCACCATCTCCAAAATCCCAAAGATAAGCCACTGCATTAGAGTCCTCAGCAGAAAAATTAACGGCTTCGCTCAATTGAGCCGCCCGCTTATCCACGCCGATATTAGCCGCTAAAATAGAATCCACCTCCACATTGGTTGTGAATTGATTTCGCTTTCCAAAGGCATCTTCAACTTGCAAAGTGGCTTGAAAAATACCCGTCCGTCGGTATTCATGGGTGGCCACAATCTCATCTGAACCCACCATTTCAAATTGTCCATCTCCATCAAAATCCCACGAAAAGCTCAGTTGATCGCCGGCATCAGGATCATAACTACCTGACGCATCAAATTCAAATTCATTGGGTCGATTGGAGCGTGGTGCTTCAAAGCTAAAGTTAGCCACCGGTGGTCGAGATTCAACCTCAAATTCAAGTATTTCTTTGTCTTGAGAACCAGTCGTATCCGTGATGGTCAATTCCACATCGTAAGTTCCTGGCCGCTCAAAGCGGTACATAAAACTCTCATCCTGACGGTTGGTCACAAGCACCCCTTCTGCATCTAAAATTTGCCATTCATAATCAGTGATGATGCCATTATCACTCCGACTCTCAATCCCTCGAAAGCGGAATTCAGTGTTCACGTCACCGGTTCTAGGTGTGGCCTCAATCACAGCAGCAAGGGGCTTGATAACCACCTTAACCACACGCTTATCACGCACCCCAGTGTTGTCCGTCACAATCAAGGTCACAAAATAATCTCCAGGTTGATTGTAAGTGTGCTCAACCGTAATCGGCTGACTCAAAGAAGGTTCACTTTGACCATCGCCAAAGAACCACTCATATTTCTCAATTGTACGGCCCAAGGCAGGCACTGTAATGTCTGGATTGAACTTCAACCCTCCATCGGCCTCTTCTTCGGTCACCACCACCACATCTCCAGCCTCACGCTTATTGATCGTAAAAGCCACTTTAGACGCTGGCTGACGAACCGTCACCAGAACATTTGAAATTCCATCCATAGCGGTTTTGTAACCCTCTTGATCGGTATTATTCGTCGACACCTGCAAACGCACATTATAGGTTCCAGGCTCCGTGAATTCATAAGGAACGATCGCCCCCTCCAGCACCACCGAATCCCCATTTTCATCCAAAAATGACCAGGCATAACTTGTGATCGTCCCTCCTGTTGAATCAAAAGAATCCAACCCATCAAACACCACGGTTAGCGGCGCATTCCCTTCCCCCGGAATCGCTCGAATACGAGATTGAACCACCGGAAAGGTTAAAATCACTTCTTTTAAATCGGTATATTGTTTTTGAAATTGAGTGCGCCTAATGCCACTCGTCGGATCAGATGATAGATTTCCAAAGGCTTCATTCGCCTCATTAAAGGCGGTCAGGGTTTTTGACGATTCTGGCATCACTGTTTTTAGATCAGCCAACTCTGCTTGAACCAATTGCAAGCCCTCTAAACCAGAAATTAATTTTTGAATCACACTCACGGCCAAATTCGACAGATCTCCCTCACCAATTAAATCCTCTAACCCACTGATCTTCTCTTGAAGTGAACCGCTTGCCAAAATGGCACTGATTTCAATCTGAAGCGCCTCATCCAACTGCTTCAAAGCCGCCTCAATCCCCCCTAAATCCAAAGCCAACTGGCCAAGCAAGGCATCCATAGAATTCAAACTCTCCACGGTCAACCCCTGGCTCTCCCCCCCCTGAATACCACCTTGCCCGCCATTTCCTTGAATCTCACATTCCGTTTTATCTAAATTACACACATAACCTGTTGAACAATCGGTATTGTCTCCGCACTGCGTCCCAGAACCTCCATTAGGATTATGACAAAACCCAAACGGATCACACTGCTCAGGCGCATCACAGTCAGCATTCACATCACAGGTTTCACTGCCTCCATTTTTACACGTTGAATCACCACTACAGTATTGACCTGAGCTACAATCAGAACTCGTCAAGCAAGCAAAACCAACCGGCAACTGACAAATCCCATTATTACACGTGAGATTTCCAGCACAATCCACATTCGATTCACAACTGTTTCCTCCCTCTTGTGGGAAAACACAAAGATTCTCCTCACTACAAATTCCATTATTTGAACAATCCGCATCCGTCGCACACGTCTGCCCCTCCCCAGCACTACTGGCAATGAAGCGAACAATGGAGAAGGAAAGAATCACCACAATGATACCAAGGGCAGCATAAATCATGATTTTTTTCGCCTTACCAATCTGCTCCTCACTTCCTCCCGAAAGCACCCAAAGTACTCCTGCATACACAAACATCACCACGGCCAGGAATCCTAAAAATCCAATGAAATAATTCACCATCGACAAGACCACCTCAGCCAGAGGACGCTTATCAATATCAGAACTAATGGTTGCTCCTCCATCAGGAATGGCAAGACCAGACCCCCCCTCCGAAAGCCCTTGGGCCAAAACATCAGCATGCTCTATCGACACCACCAAAATAAAAGTGATGAGCAAAACCTTAAGGCCAAATTTTAGAAAGCGTTTTAACATTTAGAATTGAAAATTTAGAATTGAAACATTCATTAGTTGAGCCCCTCCACTAAATCTTGAGTGAAGAGCTGGGTGATGGCAAATGAAAGCATGACAATGACCAGGCCAATGGTAGACCAGATCAGAATTTTTTTAGCGCGGCCCAACTGCTCGTCGTTCCCAAAGGCAGTGACATAAATAAAGCCAGCCGCAACATAGCCTAAAAAGGCAGCCAGAGCCAGATAAGGCAATGCAAAATTAACCAGCTTGATGATAAAATCTGAAAAACTAGAGGTCCCCGTCAGCCCCGTAGAACTGATGGAATCCCCTGCTAAATCCGTTCCCGCCTGAGCCTCAGAGATACAAAGCGGATTCTCATCAAAATCAGGGTCATCACAATCCACCCCCTCACACTGAGGGTAAAAATCTAAGTTAACCTCCCCCAAACAAATACCATACTGCACCCCTTCACCTGACTGCGTTCCAGGAAAAATTTGAGCATGCGTCACCCCCATTTGAATGGAAGAAAACGCTAGTAACAAGGCCAATCCCAAGAATTTTTTCACAAGACCCAGCATGTTTTAGGGGTTCATTTTTAAGATTAATCCCTTCATTATACCAAAAACCACAATAAAAATCAATGGTTACATCAACCCATGACTGAATAATGTAATGACAAAGTAACTTTTAACAGAAAAAAAACTTAACAGATGAGAAGGGAATAGTTGATCCCCCCAGCCCTCCACCGTCGCACCGCTTTGGAAGACAGGCCTTTGATAAAGGGGTGGCTAAACTTGGTATTTAGTAATTGGTAGATTCCACGGTCTCGTTCCATTCGCAGTGGAGTGACAACAGAATAACCATCGACCCACCATAGAAGCACCATTGGAATTTGAAGCCAACAACTAAAAAGAGCCCAGCCTTTCGGTTAGACTCTCTTTAAATTTAAAACAAAGGTCTTATTTTTTAGACAGACTATAAACCGCACGACCCACCCGCACAAACTCAGGGTTCTTTTGAAGGTTCAGAGAGATCGTACCAATCTTCACATCGCGACGATCAAGCACTTCTTTGATGATTTCCTTCTTAGTCATCGGTCCATTTTTAGCCAATAGGCGCTCAATCACATCAGAGACAGTTCCTGCTTCGTAACCCCATTTACCTAGAGCATAAAGCCCACGACCCACAAGGACAAACTGATCGTAACGGATGAGCTCATTGTGAACCGCTTGAACGGTCACCACTTTCTTATCAAAACCAATCTCACTGATTCGGTTGGCAATCTCCACAAAATGAAGTGGATTTTTAGCCTTATTCAAAACAATTTCAGCTTTATCACGAATGGAACGTGGATTGACATGGCGCCACTCCATCAATCCCCACTTGTCTTCAAGTTTTCGAACCCGCTTGTCAGTCGTCAGGCAAGAAATAATGAGCTTGCTAGAAATGGTCTTATCTTTAAACAAAGTCAAATTCTGAACGGCAGAAATCAATTGATCTTCAGTCATCACATCTCCATGCTTTCTAAGGGCCGTGATACCAGCCTCAGTGATCTTACGAACCTCAGCCAATTTAAGCTCTTTAAGCATCCAAAAGGCATGAGATGTATTGGTGCGAGGCACTTTCCGAAGCTCAGAATCACAATTGAGAGAAAGAACAATGATCATTCCATCCACCTTATCTGAGTTGTAAACGTGCTGAAGAATTCGATTGATGATCTCACCCTCAACCATAACACCACCTTCTTGCATGATGATCTCTTTAGCCAAGCGATTGATTAGGCGAAGCTTGGTATTGCTAACTGTACGGCGTAATTTACCAAGAGCAATGTTTTCAATCTGACGAATTCTCTCTCGAGTCACATCATAATGCTTTCCAATTTTATCAAGGGTTTGACGAGGTTTATTGTTGAGGCTAAAACGTTTAGTGATCACATCCTTCTCCTTGTCGGTCAAAACCAAAAACATGTCTTGAACCACCTCCTTAAGACTAAAACTCTCATCCTTCAAAAGATCAAGGGTGTTATTTGAATTATTTCCGACGAGTTGCGCTGATGAATTCATAAGCAAGAATAGGGTTAAACGTGATAACAACAATAAAAGATAAACTGCGGGGGGAGCTTTAAACTTTAATTTAAAGGAAGGAGTTTATTTTACACTAAAAAATAATGGTGTCAATAAAAAACTACGCAGCCATTGTAATGGCACGACGCTCAGCTCGACGAGCGGAAGCCTTTGCCTTATTCCTACGAAAACGCAGCTTAGACTTAGGTTGTTGCTCTTTGACATTTGCAAGTCCGTGTTGCTTGCTTGAACTTTTATTACTCATAACGAAAAAATCTGTCGAAAAATAAAGGAGTTGAACACAGATAGCAGTCTACGGGGTGTTTTACAGAGTGTCAAGAAAATTCTACAGTTATCATTCGTTCAAGGTGGCCTATAACTAAACGTTTAAGAAGAATTTATATAAATTTTAACCTTATTTAATGAAGGGGATTAACAAACTTACAAAAAATTAAATGAAACAAGCAAAGGCCACCTCATCCCAAAGGACAAGGTGGCCACGTGTGATTGGATACCCCCTTCGTCACCCCCCTAGCTCAAGCGAAATCACTTAGGTTTAGCCAGTGGAGTGGCTGAGAGACGCCCCTTGCGAAGCTCCGAGCAAAAGCACCGAAGATGGAGGGCTGGAGAATCCCTGGGCAAAGCATCAACAATGCTCAAGAGGAGCCTCTTGTAAACACCTGCTGAAAATCCCTCACCCTCCCATGAATCGATCTTTCCACTCAAGAAGTCAATGAGCCGAGAAAAGACCAGGTCCATACCCCCCTCACTGTGCATCTTGAGGAGGCGAAGCTCAGCCAAAAGACCTTCTCGATGCAGCTCCTCCTGAAGCGAACTGTGTGCAGATCGAACAGAAGGAGGGGGCAACTCAGAAGCCACCATGAGACAGCCAAGGCAATCACCATCTCTCATCACCTCAAACCAGCCCTCCTGCTCACGAAGTTTGCCGAGAGAAGAACTCTCCAGAAAATCAAACGCCAACTGCACAGTGGGGCTAGAGCCTGAAGGTTTAAAAGGTTTAAATTCAAGAAGGAGACTACCTCGGGTTCGACGCCTCAGTAGAAAACAGGGTTTCGAACGAAGCAAAGGGTTATTCCAAAAAATATTCCAATTGTGGGGGTTGGCACGAGTTCCACTTTTACTTTCTACCATATCGTCCTTGAACTCACCCCATCTCTGGAGTGAGGTTTTTTGTTGGTCGTTGAACAAGCTTGAAACGGGGAAATCCTTTCACAGACTTCCACCGCTTCATATTAGAGTGAACATGAACGATGAAAGAATATCCCGTTTCAATGAATTTTTTTGATGTGAAGGAGCATATACCTAGCTTTTTGGAGGAAAGAAAGGGCATACGGAGGGGCAGGCGTAAACTATAGCACTTTTTTTGAAGAAAGCAAGCACCAAACACTGCGATTAAATATCAACGAAACAACTAAGAGCACTGGACTAAGAACTAAGAAGCAGTTGATGATTGGTAAATTTCACGCCTGCCTGCGCAAGCCGCTATGGCAAAGGCAGAGCCCCTCATGCCATTTGCAGTCAAATGACAATGGGCCAACTTCTGACTTCCAAACAGAATGGTTTCCTGGTTAAATTAGGAGTCTGAGGAGAAACGAGCGGACGTAGAAATGAATGAAGTACAACCTTGAGACCGCTTCGTGTTCTCTTCAGGAGTTTTTGGTTCGTTTTTGCGGCCAAAAATGAACAACCCGCTGAAATAAAGAAAAAACGCAACCGGCGATTAGCCGGAAATAAACGAGATAACTACCACCCATCTTAAATTGAACCAGGTCACCTACTCCAGTATATTTAGTTAATCCCCCCAGCCCTCCACCGTCGCACCGCTTTGGAAGACAGGCCTTTGATAAAGGGGTGGCTAAGTTTAGTATTTTGTAATTGGTAGATTCCACGCCCGCCTGCGCGAAGCCGCTATGGCAAAGACAGGGTCTCATTCTATTCGCAGTGGAATGACAATGTTTTTATCCCAAAGCCAAACTCACCACCACTAACCCACAAAAGACCCACAATAGACTCACCACAGTCACTAACGCTAGATTTTCAACTCAATCCCCACCGGACAATGATCAGACCCCACCACCTCAGGCCAAGTGAATGCATCGGCCACACAAGAAGCAAGTTCGGATTGAACAAAGAAGTAATCAATCCTCCAACCCACATTCCGAGCCCGAGCTCCCGAACGCATGGACCACCAGGTGTAAAGCTCTGGTTCAGCATGAAATTTGCGCAAGGTGTCCACATATCCCTTTGCCACCACTCGATCCATCCATTCCCGTTCGATGGGCAAAAAGCCTGAAACTCTCTCATTATCCTTAGGTCTAGCCAAATCAATCGCCTTATGGGCCGTGTTCACATCCCCACAAAAAATAACTTTTTTACCCGACTGGCGAAGTGATTCAATGTGTTTTAAAAACGCCTCATAAAACTCCATTTTATACTGCAAACGCTCATCACGGGCTTTTCCATTGGGAAAATAAACATTCAATAAAATAAAGGTTTCAAATTCAGTGGTGATGATACGCCCCTCTTGGTCAAACTTCTCAATCCCCATCCCCTCCTGCACTGCGATCGGTTTTTGCTTGGAATAAGTGACCACTCCGCTGTACCCCTTTTTGACCACCGAAGAACTAAAATGAGCGTGATACCCTTCGGGTCGAGTGAGCTCAAACCCCAATTGATCAGGATGGGCTTTGGTCTCTTGTAGGCACAAAATATCAGGAGACTCCTTGGCAAACCACTCCAAAAATCCCTTTCGCTCGGCCGCCCGAATGCCATTCACGTTCCAACTGATGAGTTTCATAGTCATTTTCTTTTTTTAAATAACAAAACAAATTAAAGATACAACAGTTTAAAAAGAAAAACTATAGGTGTATACTAGCAATAGATAAATTTATAACCCTCTAAAATCATGAAAAAAATAGCCATTTTTGTAGCTGGCCTACTCATAGGAATCAATACCACGGCTCTAGCCACTGGAGTTTTTACAGATGACAATGAATTTGCAGACTGGAACCGAGATTCTATCCATACAATGAATAGCAATGGAATTATGACAGGATTTGAAGACGGACGATTTGGCCCCAATGAACCAGTCACCAGAGCTCAGCTAGCCGTTGTGCTCGACCGCTTTGAAAAAGAACGCATTCCTGCTGGAATCGATGCCTACATCGAAAAAGAACAGTCTAAAGATCTAGCCACAGCTGATTCCACTGTCACAGCAACAAATCCACCCAGTACGGACGACGACCCAGCTCTTGGAGATGCCAATGCCCCCATCACCATGATTGAATTTTCTGACTACGAATGTCCGTTTTGCAAAAGGTTTCATGATGAAACTTTCCCTCTCATCAAAGAAAATTACATCGACAAAGGGTTGATTAAATTCGTCTACCGAGATTTCCCCCTTCCCTTTCATCCCCATGCAAAAAATGCAGCCATGGCAGCCGAATGCGTTCGAGCCCAAGGTGGAGACGAAGTCTACTTTAGTTACCATGATGCACTTTACCAAAGTCAAAACGATCTAGGGCTTAAAAATTTAAAAGCCATGGCATCTGATCTTGTTTCAAACCAAGAAGATTTTGACAGCTGCCTAGACAACGAAACCTATGCTCAAGAAGTAGAAAAAGACATGGTTGATGGCAACCTTGCAGGAGTGAATGGAACCCCAAGCTTCTTCATCAACGACAAGGCAATCACAGGAGCTCAACCTTATGTAAACTTTGAGGCGATCATCGAAGCTGAACTCAACAACCAATGATCATCCAATCCTTTATATTATACACCTCCTACCTAATCTTCCCTTTTCTTGCCTTCTTAATTTATTGGAATTGGAAGCATCGATCCACTCTGAAAAAAAAGGAAATTTGTTTGGTTTCTTTAGGAATTCTCTACCTGATCACTGGCCTGTTTATTTATGCCCGTTTTATAGAACGCTACCAAATCAAAATTCAAACCACTCAAATTGAGACCGGCTTTGAATCAAAATTAATCGTGATTTCAGACATGCACTTAGGTGCCTACAAAGATGAGTCCTTTTTAAAGCGAGTGGTCGAAAAAGTCAACCAACAAGAAAACATAGACGCTGTTTTGATTCCGGGAGATTTTACCAACTACCCTCATCAAGACCTTACTGACCTTTTTACCCCCCTTCAAGATCTCAAATTTCCCACCTTCGCCGTACTCGGCAACCACGACAGTGAAAAACCAGGCCCTTATTTGAGGGATGAATTGAAAGAAGTACTCGAAAGCTATGGCGTGATTTTTTTACACAATCAATCCACTCAAATTCCAAACACACAAATTCAAGTACTCGGTTTGGGAGCCCATCTGGCCAGCGAAGATGACCTCAGTCTCATCAATCAATTCAAAAAAGAAGATGACCTAATTGTTCTCACCCACAATCCCGACAGCACATTAGCCTATCAAGATGATAGGGCCGACTTAACCGTCACCGGCCACACCCACGGCGGACAAATCAGAATTCCATGGCTCTACAACTACATCATTCCCACCCACGGTGATTTTGATCAAGGCCTTTACAAACTCCCCGCAGGCGGCACCCTCTTCATCACCTCAGGCCTCGGTGAAGTGGGACTCCCCATGCGACTTGGCATTCCACCAGTGATTGATATACTAATAACAAAATAACCACGAACGAAGTAGCTTATAACGAGACAGCTAAAAACTGAATGAACCAACCCTCCATCCGAAACCATTCGTAAACCTACCCGCCTACCAATCAGAAATCCTATCCGAAACCCATTAAACCCCATAAAATGAATCAACTAGAAACCTTCAGTCAATTCCTTAAAGGGGAAGAAACAGTAAAGCTGTCAGGATTTTCAACTGACGTCATTCAAGACCTCAAAAAAACAAAACAATCCCTTAAAAATGAAGGCACCACTTTAGACATCGAAGGGGTGAATGTTGAAAGGTCAGAAAACAAAGAAGAAAATCAAACCACCATCACCTACAAAGGGGATTTTATTTATGGATTTCAAAAAGACAACATCTTTCACGAATTACCAGGAGATTTATCCAGCAAAAAAGAACGAAAAATAAATGAAAATGGAACGGTTAAATTCATCATAAAAAATTCAACAGGAAAAATTGAATCCATATATGAAAGTTTTGCCGGCAACACCTGGGGAGAAAAACAAAAGAAAAAATCCTGGGGCAAAATCATCCTCATTATATTGGCCTTGTACATCGCCTACAATCTTTTCGGCTAAAGAATCATTCCAAAGAGCCCCTCCATCCATTCGTAAACCCATCCGAAACCAATCCGTAAGCCCACCGCTTACCAATCCGAACCCCATGCACCACTTCTTCATCCTCCTCAAAGATAACCTCATCCAAGCCCTCAAAAGCAAAAAAACCCTCCTCTTTTTAGTGCTCTATTTATGCACCTTTGGCCTAATCGTCCATGGCATCAAAGAAGCTCAAAAAGAACTCTTCATCCGACTCGCTGAGCAAGGAGGCGTCGACCCAGCCCTCTACCGTATGGGATTCAACTTTGCCATCGAATTTCTCGACATCCATGGCAACGACATCATTCAAAAGTTCCTCACCATCCCCCTCTACAGCATCGAATTATTTGGGGTCTTACTTTTTGGAACTCCCTTCCTCATTTTATTGATTCACTACGACAAAATCGCCCAAGAAGCCAGCGACGGCACCTACCGCTACTTTTTATTCCGGACCAGCCGGGCTGCCATTTATTGGAGCAAATTCTTCAGCGCCCTCATCGAAATTGCCCTCATCACCCTTGTGGCCACTATTTTAGCCGTGATTTACGGCCAACTCACCCTCCCCTACTTTGACCTTTGGGAAGTTGCAAAAGCCAGCCTCATTTATTGGTTGATGGGCCTCATCCCCCTCCTCACTTTCTCAAGCCTCGTCATTTTGTGCTCCAGTTGGGTCAAACGGCCATTTATCGCCTTGCTTTTACCAGGTGTCGCTGTCTTAGGCGCCATCATCATCATGATCTGGTACCCCGAACTCTCCCCGTTTTATTTGGATTACTGGAAAGGATTATTCCTCCCCGGAACCACGCTCATGTGGAAATCCATTGGCATCTACCTTGGCATCACCACAGCCATTAGCAGCTTAGGGTATTTGATTTTTAGAAAGAGAGAACTTTAAATCTAATCGCTGGGAAATTATGTAGTACGAATTACGAAATACGCATTACACAACCAATCATTCCAACCTGAAAACCCATTCGTAAACCCATTCGTAAACCCATTCGTAAACCCATTCGTAAACCCATTCGTAAACCCATTCGTAAACCCACCCGAAACTCTTAATTGAAAAAAATGAACCCCCTAACCATCCGCAATCTCAAAAAACGCTATGGCAAAAAAATGGCTTTGGATGGCCTCAATATGAATGTGCCTAAAAATAAAGTGTATGGATATTTAGGCGAAAATGGAGCGGGGAAAACCACCACCTTTAGCATTTTGGGAGGCTTTATCTCCGCCACGGCTGGAACCTTTGAGTGGGAAGGAAAGCTCGGCATGCTCCCCCAAGACGCCCGCTTCACCGGAGGACGGAGTATTAAAAGCCAACTGCGACTGCTGGCCAAACTCGCTGGCGTGCCTAAAAAAGAGATTGATGGAGAAATCAAACGTGTGCTCACCATTGTCAACATGGATGAACACCTCAATCTAGCCGTCAATCAATGCAGCCACGGCATGTACAAACGCATCGGAATCGCCCAAGCCCTGCTGGGAGACCCCGACGTCATCCTTTTTGACGAACCCACCGCTGGCCTCGACCCCAAAAACGCCCACGACATTCGTAAACTCATCGAAGGTCTCAATCATAAAAAAACCATCGTCATTAGCTCGCATAATTTGAGTGAAATCGAACAAATCTGTGATCACGTCGGCATCATCCATCAAGGAAAAATGGCCTACGAAGGCCCCGTTGAAGCACTCGTAAGTCAAGAGGGCAGCCTCATCTTCACCCTCAACCAAAAGCCAAAGCTCAAACCCATCACCTCCCTCCCAGATGTGACAGAGGCGACCTGGCTGGAGGATAAAAAACAACTCCACGTAGAATTTGAAGGTCAAAAGACCAACTCACAAACCATGAACCGAAAAATCTTAGAAATCCTACTCCAAGACCAAATCGGCATTCTCAGCATCCACTCTGGCAAGAATTTAGAGCAGGAGTATCTAAAGCAGTTGGTGAAATCTGATTGATTGAATCGACTAAGAATTACGAATTATGTAGTACGTAGTAAGTGTGTAAGTTTTTGCTGGAGCGTATTTGAAGCGGGCTTCAGCCCCCCTAATCAAAAAAGGTAAGGATGATCATCATTCACATCCCACTAAAAGGAATTTCACAAGGCTATTGACCCACTGCCACAAGGGCATACCACTCATAAAACCCAAGCACCCCTCCTTTTTCCCAGAATTCCAAAAGCACCTCTGTTTTGTAGCTTCTATTGCCAGGAGCTAGACCATTTGCATCTTCGGTCATGCCAGGGGTAGATGTTGGGAAAAAAGGATCATACGCATAAAAAAGACCTTCAGCACTATCAAACCCTAGCAACGTGACATAATGCTCGTAATTCTTCCCCACATAATCATCACGTCCCCCTAAAATGATAATAGGACTCCCTTTAGAAAGCTCTTGCTTAAGATAGGCCACTCGCTCTTGATCTGAGAAAGAACCAAGGTGAGGGGTGATGGTCTCAATCTCATTTTCTTTGAGTTGTTTTTCAAGCCCCCAAGGAAGCGTGTAACCATTAGGAAGTCGCCATTCAATCGTCTCAGCAAAATTTTTAGAATCAATACTATCTTTTTTCAATACCCTGACAACAGCAGCCGTATTGAATGGGCCACAATCATTGATGGTTTGTCGATAATTAAACTCAGGATCGTATGAAAGCAAGGCAGACGCATTCAAAGTTTCAAGCTCCAATTGAGGCACACGAAGCGCCCTTGAGGTAAAGAGAGAGACAATTGCTAATAATAAAAACAAACTCAACCCTTTGACTATTTTCATTTTTTTCTTCATGTGAATGATCTCAAAATTTTATACAATTAAAATCCTACAGCGCACAGAAAAAGAACACTATTTTAAAAGCACCTCCACCGCCTCCTCCGGCACATGCAATTCTAAAACAATGTCAGAATCAGGAAGCTGCATTTCAAGCACCACATCCGTAGCCACTCGCGCAAAAGCCTTGAGCTGACCAGGACGATCTGTTTTTTTGAACACAATTTTTGTACAATCAAAAGCAAGCGGCTGCTTATCCATCTGCCCAAAGATAAGTCGATTCTGATCCGTGATCACCATCCAAAAAAGCTCTCCCAAAAAAGGAAAAATAGCCTTAGAAACAGGCTCAATACTAGGTTCTGAGGGAGAATAAACCGGCCACTGATGCACAATAGACTCCCCAGGCTCCAAACGAAATAAATACCCATCCGTTTGCCTAAAATTCAGCACAATTTGCCGAAGTTTCATCAAAACCAAAACTAAAACAAGGGCTGCCAGAGACCAAAAAATAATATTTCTCATTAAAAAATTAACTAAAAAAACAAAAGTATAATACACTGTTTTATGAAATATCAATTCCATTCAATCATCTAAAAAAATATGAAAGCGAAAAACAAAAGCAAAATTCCATTGTTGATATTACCCCTTCTTTTTTTAGCACTACATTATTTTGGGTACATGACGGAATCCCTGGATGGTCTACCTATTTTAACCAGCCCCGAACCCATGCCGTTTGATGTAGCAAACCTGGAACTTGAAAAAGAATTCTTACCCGACTATCTCGACCCCTTTCAAATACTCGAACGACACTATTTAGAAAAGGGAACGGGCGAAGTGGTTGTGATCGAAAAAGGCTCATTCATCAGCACCGACATGAACTTTACCATGGGAGATCCCACCGCTTATTTTGAAGCCGATAGACCCGAAAACATGTTTCTAAGAGGATTCGCCGTGGATGACTACCCTAATACCATTTTTTTTCTCATTCAATACCTACTGCTCATTAGCTTTGTCTCTTTAAGTACGAAAGAAATCCTCAAATTAAGCAAATAAACAATTTAAATTAAAAAATGAAAAAAACAGCCCTCATCACCGGAGCCTCCTCAGGAATTGGTAAGGAATTGGCTAAAATTCATGCCAAAAACGGGGACAACCTCGTCATCGTTGCCCGTCGGAAAGACGCCCTAGAAAAACTCAAAAAAGAACTAAAAAACGCTCACGGAATTCACGTAAAAGTCATCGTCAAAGACCTGACAAAAGCCGGCGCCACCAAAGACCTCTATTACGAAGTGAATCAAGAAAAGATAAAAATTGACTACCTCATCAACAATGCAGGTTTTGGAGGCATAGGTGAATTTCATCAACAAGACTGGAGCCAGAACGAAGCCATGATTCAGCTCAACATCATTGCTCTGACAGAATTGACCCGATTCTTTCTCCCCGATTTTATCAAACGAAAGTCTGGGAAAATTCTCAACGTCGCCTCCACGGCAGCCTTCTTCCCCGGGCCATTACAAGCCGTTTATTACGCCACCAAAGCCTACGTTCGATCGTTTAGCCTCGCCATTGCCGAAGAAGTGAAAGGCAGTGGAGTCACCGTGACCACCCTAATGCCCGGCGCCACTCAAACCGAATTTGGAAAACGGTCCGGCATGGATAAAACAGCCCTCTTTCAAAAAACCCATAGTGCCAAAGAAGTAGCCAACGCTGGCTACAAAGGCATGATGAAAGGTAAATTAAGCGTCCTCGCAGGACTCAGCCTCGGCCAACGTATTATGATCGCCCTCACCCCCTTCTTTCCCCTCAGCTTTCAACTCAAAACTATCTATAAATTACAAAAGACTTCAGAATAACCACCTAATAACGAAAAAATAGTCAAATCTTCAACTCCCAATCACCATATAAATTGATTTCCTGGGCGTTCATAGGAGTCTGAGGAGAAACGAGCGGACACAATAATGAATAAAGGTACAACCTTGAGACCGCTTCGTGTTCTCCTCAGGAGTTTTTGGTTCGTTTTTGCGGCCAAAAATGAACAAGCACTTAGATAGCAAAAAAACGCAATCGGCGGCTAGCCAGAAGTAACCAGGGGCAGGCTTTTTTTTATGAAGAAGTTGCCAGTCCTCTAGAGTAAAAATGAAAACAATAAGGTTAGCTTATCGCTCATACAGCTATTCTAAATTCATTCGTTTTTTATTCCAAATTAATATAAACTAACCACAATTACCCAAACCAATGAACATCCGACTCTTCATCACCGGCGGCACCCTCAACAAAGAATATGACCCCGTCAAACAAAACCTTTACATCAAAGAGACACACCTACCCGAAATGCTCCAAAAAAGCCGTTGCCGTTTGGATGTGAAGGTTGAAAAACTGATTTTCATGGACAGCCTCGACATGACCATGGACGAACGCCTTTACATTGCCGAAAATTGCAAACGCGTCAAAGAAGATCAAATCGTCATCACCCACGGTACCGACACCATTGTAGAAACCGCCACAGTTCTCGAAGCGCACGTCAAAGAAAAAACCATCGTCCTCACCGGGGCCATGATCCCCTACACCATCGACAGCTCCTGCAGCCTCTTCAACGTCGGCAGCGCCCTCGCCTTTGTTCAAACCCTTCCTAAGGGAGTTTATGTTTCGATGGACGGCCGCTACTTTAAACCCGATGAAGTGAAAAAAGACAAGCAAACGGGTGAATTTGAAGAGACCAGCAATTCTTGATAACTAGTGAATGGTAGATTCCACGCTCAGAGGCGTGGAATGACAATTCTCTATTCCTCATGATTTAAATTAAGTTGTCATTCCACACCGAGCGAAGCAAGAGCGTGGAATCTACCCTCCCCACCAAATACAAAAAAGGACTGACCGCTCACCGCTAACCACTTTTCAAAGAAATTCCCTTGACTTTTATTAAATTTTTGTTAATAATTAATGTGTTGACCCCTTTCATAAAAGACTAAACAAAATAACCCAACTAAAGTGAGCCCTCACAGCCCCCACTCAAGACCTAAAACACACACAAGCGAAGGACTTAATCATGTTTTTTCAAATGAGGAATATCTAAAGCTGATAGAAAGTTATATTGCACACAGAAGAAAAGAACTTCAAAGGGCAGGTGCTGATCCAAGTACTGCGTACAAAAGTTTGACATTAGAACAAATTGACATGCTAAATGGAAATCGGCTTAGCCCTACCGATTTAGACACGTTACATGAGGAGCTAGCAGCAAGTTATATCAAAAGGAGGAGGAGAGAGCTTAAAGATGAAGGCATTGATCCAAATGTTGTATATGAAAATTGGACACCAAAGCAAATTGAACTACTGAATACAGTTAGAACCAAAACACTTTGTTTTTTTCAAAAGAATTTAAATGGCAACACAGCCCCATACATTCCCGAAGTAAATAATTTCGAAAAACTAGAATATTCAGGTCAAATAAATGGAGAAAATATTGTAATGGTATTTGAGTCGGTAGCTTCATCAGAATCAACAGAATCAGACTGGATACCCACAATTCTTGTCCCAAATGCAAACATTGCCAATGAGGTTGAAAAAGTAATAGAAAGAACTGATACTGAAGATGTTTACCTTGAGATAAAAATTGTGGAAAGTGGTGGCCTTAAAAAGGCAGCATAGCTGAATAACCTTCAAAAATGGAGTATTTTTTAGGGCAGTCGCTAGTTAAAGCAAATAGCGCCAGAATTGATTGCGACTTAAATCTAGATCAGCCTCAAAAAATTCAAGAATGGGGGCTTCCACCAGAAGCGAATTTCATTGTGAAGGCCTTAAAAAGTCATCAATCTAGGAGTTCAAGAAGAGACATTCATGAAGCTCTAAATATTGGTGAATGTAGAAATGAGCACGGAATACAAGTTGTAATAATAAATTTTAGAGGTCGGACAATAAAAGTCTTTGGAAATGGAGGTGTAAAAATAGAGAATGTTGGAGAGGGGTCGTTCCTACAAGAAGGAAATGGAATAAATTATCTTTTAAGTGGGACTATAAAAATAGCAGCATAAGATAAATCCATAAACTTCAAAAAAACCACCCGAGACGAAGGTGGAAGATTTTTAGGGGTGGTTCGTAGCACCAGAGGCACGCTATCTACGGTTAAGGAGAAGAGATCCAGCTCGTAACTTACATTTGTGCTATCTACGACCATAACCAGTCTATCACGAATACAATTTTTGTGCAAGGGAATTTTACTTAAAACACAATGAACGAGATAACGAGATAACTAAAAACGTGATAGCGGAAGGAAACACCCTCTAACCATCACGTTTTAAAATTTAAAATTGAAACTACCGGATCGGAGTCCGGCACGAGCTTAAAGTTAAACCTAGCCTTCAATCAATTCCCTCAACTTATCTTCTGAAAGTGCACCGGTGTAACGACGCTCCTCACCCCCATCCAAAACAATATAAGTCGACTGCAACGCCACACCATATTCGGATTTCAAAGCCGTCTCAGTGTCATAATTCACCTTCAAACCCACCACATCAGTCGAAGGCAGAAGGCCATTAATAATAGGCTCATTTGCCTTACAAACCGAACACCAGTCTGCATCAAAGCTCAAAAGAACTTTCTCACCACTCTCCAGAGCCGATTCTAAGACTGAAGTTTCAAAGTCTTGAATGGACCCAGCAGCATATTCACGAGAAACTGCCTCAGCCTCCAGCTCAACAGAAAGACCTTCTTCCGCTTCAACCTCATCCACTTCCATAGAATCAGTAGCTGACTCAGCATCACCCTCTGAATCCACTGAATCCACAACCTCCATAGAATCATCCGATTCCACCTCCATCGAATCCGAATGACCCATTTCAGCAGAAGGAACACTTTCCATCTCAGACTCAACGGCAACATCACAAGCTGAAAGAATCAGTGTGGTCGCCATTAAAAATAAAAATTTTAGGGGCAATGGAGCTATTTTTTTAGATTGCATGATCATTTTTTTAGGAAATATAGCCCAATCATAGCACAAAAAAACAAAAACCCAGGTAGCCCAGCCTACAAAAAAAATGAATCGGAGAAAAGCAAAATATGCTAAGCTAAACACTGGAATTTAATCCAAAAAAAATGCCAAACAATGACGACAAAATGTGGTTCTTCAAGAACCTAGATATTTACGAAGGAATCTCAGAGGAAATACTCTGCCAAATTGCCACCAATGCCTACGACGAAGACTACCGACGAGGCACCCAAATCTACACCCCCTTCGAACCCGCTCAAAACATCTACGTCATACGCCGAGGGGAGATGATTTTATATCACAGTAAAGATGGAAAACGAGCCATATTTGACACCCTAGGACCGGGGAGCGTGTTTGGAATTTTTGATCCCCATCAAGAAAAACCAACGCATTATGCCGAAACCACTAAAGGCAGCATGCTCTGCGTGACCCCCTTGAATGAGTTCATGAAAATCATCCACCATCACCCCGAAATGATGCTGAATTTAATGCAAAAAATGGCCCACCGCATTCAAGATTATGAACGCAAAATATTGAGCAATGTCGAAAATGCTTCCGAGCGTGTCCTGATTGAACTTGAACGCCTGAAAAAAAAGCGATCTCAAAGCCTCATGGGCAAGCTCATTCCCCTCCCCCTTCAAATCACCCATGAAAAATTAGCTGAACACACGAATTTAAACCGAGTCACCGTCACACGATGCCTCAAAAAGCTGAAGGCTGAAGGCTGGATCAACATCAATCAAAAAGGAGTGATCGAACTCAATAAAAAAGGAGCCATTTAGCGGGTCGCCTTGATAAAAGTATTCAATTCTGAATGCGGAGCGGTGACTACAATTCGATTTTGATTCATCCGAATCTTATACCCTGTCGTCATATTTCCATCAAACTCTGGATCCTTTGGCAAATCAACCAAATAATCAGGAACCAAAACCTCAAGCGATATTCCATTACAATCTGAATGTTCAATTTTGCACACATACTGATCACTATCAGCAATCACACTGGGGAAAACCCCTCCATTATCAACCGCATACTGATAAACTGCCTTTAAAATCACTCCAATATCAAACTGACGTTGTGCATTACGAGTTTCAGCCAAGCGCTCTCCAGGATTAATAGAGGACAGCATGTAGGTGGCCAAAAAACTAAAAATAGCCACCCCAAAAAGCACTGCAATGGGTGTAAAACCTTTAATAGACTTTAAATCAGATCTCATCAGCTCATTTTTAATAAATTTAACAGGATTTAAGCATGTACCAAAGTACAGAGGATTTAAATTAACATAATGTTATCACAAAATGAAAATAAAACAATAAAGCCTAATTTTAAATTTTTAGTTTTTAATTTTAAATACTTGGCGTTAAGATAATGAAGCATCTTGATTAAAAATTAAGAATTTAAAACTTAAAATTTAAAACCATGGCCCACGTCACCGTTAACGGAAAACAATATCAAGTCGACCCCACTGCAGAAGAAAGCCTAATGGAGCAACTAAAAGCCCAAGGCGTTGAAATCGTAGCCGCCTGTAATGGAGCTGGCATCTGCCAAACCTGCGCTGTCATCGTACACGAAGGTGAAGAAGGCCTAACCGACCCCAGTGAAACCGAAGAAATGATGGGAATGCCTGAAAATCAACGCATGAGCTGCCAGTGCAAAATCAAATGTGGGGACAATGGCGAACCCGTTGCTGACAATATTGACATTGAACTTGTGTATTAAAAGCGGCAAGCGGTCAGCGACTAGCGATAAGCCCCTTTGCTAACCGCTAACCACTAAAAGCTAACCGCTAAAAGAATGAAGCCAAAAGCAATATTAGTCGACATCATCACCCCTGGAACCACCCCCGAAGAAAGTCTGGCTCGGTTGAATGAACTGGAGTCATTGCTCATCACCTACGGTGGCTTTGTCATCATCCGAAAAATTCAACGCAAGCAAGTCCCCGACTACCGAACCTACATCGGCAAGGGCAAGGTGCAGGAGATTTTAGATGAAGCCAAGGATTCCAAGGCAAACTACCTGATCATCAACAATCTCCTCAAACCCGGACAGCTTTATAATTTGACCGAGCAATTTGAAAAAGAAGACGTGATGGTTTGGGATAAAGTAGATCTCATCCTTAAAATTTTTGAAAAACACGCCAGCACCAAGGAGGCTAAACTGCAAATTGAACTCGCTCAACTCAGGCATTTAGGGCCTCGCATTTTTAAGATGGGAGCTGATCTGATGCGACAAGGCGGAGGGATTGGAACCCGAGGACAAGGAGAGACCAACATTGAAATCATGAAGCGACACATTCGTACCCGTGAACAAAGGATTAAAGGCGACTTGAAAAAGATCAGCAAAAATCAAGCAGGGCAACGAAAGCAGCGACGAAATCAAGGTTTCAAAACCGTCGCCATTGTGGGCTACACCAATGCAGGAAAATCAGCCTTACTGACCAGTCTGACCAAGAAGAAAGTGAAAGTAAAAAACGAACTTTTTGCCACCTTAGACAGCCGCATTGGAAAGGTTTATTTGAATGACGTGAATCAAAGCGTACTCGTCTCTGACACCATCGGCTTCATCCGCGATTTACCCCCAGAGCTCATCGAAGCCTTTAAATCCACCCTGGCCGAAACCATCCACGCTGATTTACTTTTGCATGTGGTGGATTGCAACGATTTTGAGATGGAATGGAAAATCAATGTGGTTCAAAAGCTACTAGAAGAACTCGGCTGCGGAAATAGTCGAACAATTTTTGTATTCAACAAAATAGACCTTTTGGAAGCCGGCCATCGCAAAAAACTAAATGAAAAATATGCCCATTTCAATCCCCTTTATATTTCAGCTGAAAAAAAGATGGGATTGGAGGAGTTAAAAAGAAATGTCTCAAACCATCTAGCTCTCTTCAAAACATATGACATGTAGTTTTTATCGGTCATAAATCATGGCCTCATTAAATTTAAATAAAAAAGTAACCCAAACTACCGCCAAAAATTGAGAAAAATACAGTAAAAGCGTAAACTTAAATAAGTGATTCTAAATCTAAAAAATAAAAAAATAAAAAATGAAACTATTCCTCGACACTGCCAACCTAGATGACATCAAGAAATACGCCAGCTGGGGCCTCGTTGATGGCGTCACCACCAACCCCTCACTGATTGCCAAAGAAGGGGTCAGTTTTGAAAAACGTGTCAAAGAAATCACCACAGTCATCAAAGGCCCTGTGAGTGCTGAAGTCATCAGTAGTGATTGGGAGGACATGGTCAAAGAAGGAATGAAGTATGCAAAATGGGCCAAAAACATTTATGTAAAATGCCCCATGACCCCCGACGGCCTCATTGCCACCCAAAAACTATCTAAAGAAGGCATTCGGGTCAATGTCACTCTGGTTTTCTCGGCGGCTCAAGCCTTATTAGCTGCCAAAGCCGGCGCTGCATTTGTCAGCCCTTTTATTGGAAGGATTGACGACATGGGCCAAGACGGAATGGAACTCATTGAAGAAATCACAGCCATGTATGCCAATTATGATTTTAAAACCGAAGTTTTAGTCGCCAGTGTGCGCTCCGCCAGGCAAGTGACCGAAGCCGCCATCTTGGGCGCTGACATCTGCACCGTACCAGCCCCAATTTATGACAAACTCGTCAAACATCCTTTGACTGATCAGGGTTTGGAAAAATTCATGAAAGATTGGGAGGGGGAAAAAAATTTGAAGTAAAAACGCAAGATTTTGCGTCTCTACAGCAAATTTTTAACCAACTTCTAATCAACAAAAAATGAAAAACAACATCGCCATCATCGGCCTCGGTGTCATGGGTCAAAATCTGGCCAGAAATTTGGCAAACCATGATTATAAAGTGATTGTTTTTAACCGGAGCCCTGAAAAAGCTGAAACTTTTATTGAAACATTTGGAAGTGAAGATTTGAGCTACGAAAAAACCCTTGAAGCCCTCGTAAATTCACTCGAAAGACCACGAAAATTACTTCTGATGGTCAAAGCCGGACCCGCTGTTGATACAGTCATCCAACAACTCCTCCCCCACCTTGAACCGGGCGACATTATTATTGACGGAGGAAATTCAAATTTTAAAGACAGCATCCGGCGAGAAAAAGAACTCAAAACAAAAGACATGCATTTTGTCGGGATGGGCGTTTCAGGAGGAGAAGAGGGGGCATTAAATGGACCAAGCTTGATGCCAGGAGGTTCAAGTGACAGTTGGAAAGCGCTCCAGGCAATCTTAGAAAAAATTGCAGCCCAAGACTTTGATGGAAACCCCTGCGTCACGCATGTGGGAGAAAACGGCGCCGGACATTATGTCAAAATGGTTCACAACGGCATTGAATACGGAGTGATGCAACTGATTGCCGAAGCCTATCAACTTTTGCGACAAAGTTATCATTTGAATTCAAAAGAAATCGCCAATGTTTTCAAGGGACTGGGAGAGGGTAAGCTCAAATCTTATCTGTTTGACATTGCAGTGCCTGTTCTAGAAAAAGAAGATGAATTCAAAACCTGCAACAGCTTGGTAGAGTGTATTGTCGATCAAGCGGGGCAAAAAGGAACCGGTCGCTGGACCGCCATCGATGCCCTAGAACGAGGGGTGAGCCTCCCCACCATCACCATAGCCGTTTTTGCGCGCAATATCTCTGCCAAAAAAGAATTAAGGATTGAGCTGAGTGAAGAAAATCCAAAACACGAAACCACCCCTCGTATTGAACTGAGTGAATTCGTCAAAATCCTCGAAAAAAGCCTTTATGCTGGCATGATCAGCTGCTATGCCCAGGGCTTTGAACTGATGAAAACAGCCGCCAAAGAAGAAGGCTGGGACTTGAATTTTGCAGAAATCGCCCGCATCTGGCAAGGAGGCTGCATCATTCGAGCCGATTTATTGAAAGTACTCCACCACGCCTTTCAAAAAGCTGAGGGAGAACGGCCTCATTTATTCTCAATTCCAGACATTCAAACCCTTTTAAAAAGCAGTCACAAAGCCTGGCACACCGTCATTCGTCTGGCCATTGAGCACGATGTTTCCGTTCCAGCTCTGAGCAGCAGCTTGATGTATTTTGAAGACCTCACCACCGCCACACTCCCTGCCAATTTCATTCAGGGTTTACGCGATTATTTTGGAGCCCATACGTATCAAAGAACCGATCGCGAAGGGGTGTTTCATACGGAGTGGGAAGGATAAAGAATCAAGAAAGCGACATTCGCCAATGTCGCCTCCAACAAACCATAATCATGAACCTAGAAAAAATAAAATCACCATTCAACCTCATCATTTTCGGAGCCTCCGGAGATTTGGCCACACTCAAAATCTTCCCCTCCCTTTATGAACTCGCCCTACAAAAGCGCTTTCCCAAAACCTACACCATTTACGGGTACGCACGCTCCACAATGAGCGAAAAAGAATTTCGAGAGCACTTTAAAGCCGGTGTAAAAGCCAACGTTGACCCCCTCATCTACAATGAAAGTGTGTTAGATGAGCTACTTCAACACGTTCACTATCACGCCGGGCAATATGATCAAAAAGCTGATTTTAAGCACTTTGCCGAGAAATTAATAAAAGCCCATGGTGGGAAAAAAGTCTACAATCTCGCCTTCTTCGCTGTCCCCTCAGTGGTGTTCCATCCCATCATTGAAAACCTGGCTGGATTGAAAGAGGTTTTGGGGGAAGAGATTGATTTAATGCTCGAAAAACCTTTTGGAGAAGATCGAGTTTCGGCTGGAAAACTCTTTAAATTCATCACCAACTATTTTAAAAAAGAAAATCTATTTCTCATCGATCATTATTTAGGAAAACCTGCCGTACGGAGCATTTTTCCATTGCGTTACAACAACACTGTATTAAACCTTCTTTTAGATGGAGGGCAAATCTCAAACATACAAATACACGCCCTTGAGACAGCCAAAGTGGATGAGCGCATTGGCTTTTTTGAAGATGTGGGAATCATCAAAGACATGATTCAATCTCACCTCCTCCAAATCCTTGCCTTGCTCACAATGAACATGCCCGTCCACCAAGACGTACGAAATATTCGCCGTGAAAAAGGAGACATCATCTCAGCCCTAAGACTCAACAGCCCTAAAGATGTTGTTTTAGGCCAGTACAAAGGCTACCTGGAGCAAGACGGCGTGAAGAAAAACTCCAGCACCCCCACATTTGCTGCTCTAAGACTCTTCATTGACCTGACCAAATGGTATCAAGTCCCCATCTACATTCGAACGGGGAAAAATCTTTCTCACAAACACACCTACATTGTCGTAGAATTTAAGAAGCCAGCCTATCAAGAGAATTTAGACATTGCCCCCAATCGGCTCATCATCGAAATGCACCCCAAAGAAAAAATACAACTCAAACTCGTCAATGACCTGGGAAAAGAGATTCACAATTACACCGAACTCATCACCGAAGAGTCCCTGGCCTGCCACGGAGACGATTGCCTCCCTCCCTATGCCGGACTCATTTTAGATGCCTTCTTGGGACGCTACAACAGCTTCCTTTCGATTGATGAAATTCTAGCTTCCTGGCATTTCATTGATGAGATCAACCACTGCATTCAAATGAAGCAGAGTAAAATCAACTCATATGCCGCTGGCTCAGAAGGACCAAAACAACAAAAAAAACTCACTCGAAACGATAACAACACCTGGTATGATGCCACTCATTTATGAATATGAAAAATTAGAAGATTATGCCCAAGACGCGGCCGCTGCCATCGAAGATTTTGTCAATTTAAAGCTCGAAGAACAGGAGTCTGTCTCCATTGCCTTGAGTGGCGGAAAAAGCCCCATTGCTGTCTATCGAGCCCTAGCCAAAAGCAAAACCATTGATTGGGATAAGATTGAATTATTCATGGTCGATGAACGTTATGTCTCTCAAAACTCAGACCAGTCAAATTTTCGAATGATCGAACAAGAGCTGCTTTCCAAAATTGCCCCCATTAAATTTTTTTATGGATTCAACACCGACTTACCCCTTGAAAAAGCCGCTGAAGCATATGATCAAATCTTAGAAGCACGAGGGAATAAAGCATTCGACTTAGTGCTTTTAGGCATGGGAGAAGACGGCCACACCGCCTCCCTCTTTCCAGAATCTGAAGCTTTAAACGAAAAAACAAAACTAGCCATCAGCACTCATTCTCCAGATAAAATGGAACGGTTGACCATCACCCTACCTGCTATTTTGAGTGCTGAACGAATTCTATTTTTAATTCAAGGCAAACAAAAGAAAACCATGTTAAGTAAGCTACAAGAACAGGGTGGACCTGAGGAAAAGATTCCTGCTAAAATGATCCTGAAACACCCTCATGTAGAACTATTTTTTTTAAACCACTAAGTGAAAAAACAAAAAACCCTCATCATCCTAGGTGGCCTACTTATTTTTAGCCTAGCTGGGAGCATGTTTTACCTCGCTCAAAGCAACCAATCACTCCAAGCCAGCATTGCTGAAGGGCAGAATGAAGCTCAGGAGCAAATTGAAATGCTACAAACAGAAGTGCAACGCCTCAAAAATGAAGAAACTTCAAATGACAATAGCCTAACTATTGCTGACCTGATGAATGGGGGGGCTAAGGAGGAGGTGTCGGATCAAGTTCCAACAAACGTCAGCACCATGAGTGAGGAGGAGTTGCTCAGTGGCTTTTTTAAAGAAACTCCCACCCTCATTGAAAGAGATACAACCGAAGACCAAAACAAAAATAAACAACTTGTCATCACCCCAGAGACTTTTGATTTAGGAGAAATCAGCAAACAAAATGGACTCGTGACCGCCAGCTTTGAACTCAAGAATGAAGGAGTGAGAGATCTAGACATCAGTTACGCCCTTAGCTCATGCGGCTGCACCACCACTCCCCTCCCCGAAGATTTAATCTTAAAACCAGGCGAAAGCTATACCCTAGAGGCAAGCTATGACCCCAATTTTTATGGCCCAGATTATGAACTTGGCCCCATCGAAAAAACAATCACCTTGATCTCAAATGACTCCAGTGAACCTTTTAAAAAGATTAGACTCATTGCCAATGTAAAACCGTAAACCCTCCCATCTCCTGAAGGCGAGATAACGTTACCTCGCCTTCAGGAGATTTATGGTAAAAAAACAAAAAAGCCCACCCCCTAACAAAAGAAGATGGGCTTTTTAAAAAAACTAAAGTGAACATTTTTTACCCATCGCCATGAATGCAATGACTTTAATCGCCATCACTCCAACGAGTAGATAAATGATTGCCTCAACCGTTGGCCATCCGCCAAAAATAAGGTTCACAACGTTTAAGTTGCTACCAATGAGCATTCCAAGTCCGGCCAATCCCCAGTTAACACCTCCAACAAGAAGTAGGGTGATTGAAGGGATGCAAAGTGCATTTTTATTTTCCATTTTTTTAGGTTATTAAAAAATAATATCTATTTAATAATTAACACAAAAAGGACGAAAATACCATATAAAAACCAAAATTTAGAAGAATTTAACTATTTTAGAGCAAATTCAATGATGATTGATAATAGAACCACTAAAAAACCACGCCTTAAAATGGCTGGAGAAACCCCTTTTATAAAGCTGATATAGGGTGCCAGTGCAGTCGTTTTGCTTGAATTCATAGTGGAGATGACAATCAATTTATTATATTATATAATATTTACAGTAAATAGTCAAACAAATGACCCCAAAAACCAAAGAAGGCGAGGATATATATCCTCGCCTTCAGGTAGTCGGATGAGATTTATTCTTCGTCATGCCGAACAACCTATTGGCTAGAATTAAGCAATTTAATCAACTGCACATTCGCAGCCGGAAAGGGATAATCCGAAAGCGCCTCAACAGACACCCACTTGCCCTCGTCCGCAGTCCCAAGCACCACCTTGCCTGAAGCATAATCAGCGGTGTAACAATGCAAATCAATCTTAAACGAGGTGTAAGCGTGTTTGATGTTTTTAAGAAGCTTAATGTTTTTTATCTGAATCCCCACCTCCTCAGCCACCTCACGTTTCAAGGCCTGCTGATTCGTCTCGCCTTTTTCCACCTTTCCCCCAGGAAATTCCCACAAACCAGCCATCAAACCCTTAGCAGGACGCTTTTGAATGAAGACTTTCCCTGCTTTTTTTATCACTCCCACCGCCACTTTCATTCGTTTCAATTCCTTTTTAGGACCCCTGTCAGGAATATCATCAACCCTTGCCTTTTCCCTTGCCTTACAAACCTTATTTAGGGGGCAAACTTCACAATCTGGTGATTTTGGACTACAGACCAAGGCCCCTAATTCCATCATCGCCTGATTGAAGTAGCGCGCTTGCCCTTGGGGTAAAATCTCCTTAGCCCAGGCCCACATCTGTTTTTCTGCCGCCGGCAAACGCGTGTTTTTCGTGTAAAAAAAGAGTCTCGAAAGCACCCGGATCACATTCCCATCTACCAAAGGCTGCTCTTGATTGAAAGCAATACTACAAATCGCCCCTGCCGTGTAACGCCCCACCCCAGGTAGGGCCAAAATAGCCTCATGGTCTGAAGGGAATTCGCCTCCATGGTTTTTGACAATGTGTTTGGCTGCTTTCTGCAAATTTCGGGCACGGGAGTAATAGCCAAGCCCCTCCCACAACTTAAGGATCTGATCTTCTGGAGCCTCAGCCACCGCTTTAATCGTGGGCAATGTCTTTATCCATCGATCAAAATAGGGCAAGGCCGTTTTGACCTGGGTTTGTTGTAACATGATTTCTGACACCCACACATGGTAGGGTTCATAATACTCACGCCATGGAAGAGGGCGTTGGTTATGCTTAAACCAATCTAAAAGGGAGGTCTGAATCTGCTTTATGTCTTTTTTTGTGGGCATAGGTGAGCTGGGAGCTAATAGCTGGGAGCTGAGAGCTGGGAGTTCTACAATTTAATCGTTATCCAACAATGCCATGCTTTTTAAACAAAGCTTCAATAGAAGGTTCGTGACCGGTGAAGTCAACAAATAAATCCATGGGCGGTCTTTGGCTACCAGGAGCCAAAATTTCCTCGGCATACTTTTGACCAAAATCTCGACTCAAAATACCAAGCTCTTTTGCCTTTTCAAAAAGATCTGCCTCCAAAATCTCAGCCCATACATAGCTGTAATAACCCGCACTATAGCCTCCTGCAAAAATATGAGAAAAAGCCGTATACATACTAAAGCCATCAAATTTTTTAAAGGGACTATAACGATCACTGATTTCAAAACAAGTCTGATCAAGTTCGGCAACCGTTTCAGGAACCGGCTCATGGTGAAGGAGATAGTCCAAAAATCCAAATTCATTTTGGCGAACCAAGAATAAACCACTCATAAAATTCTTACTCGCCTTCAGATTTTCGACAAGCTCATTTGGAATCACCTCGCCTGTTTGATAATGGGTGGCAAATTGACTAAGCACCTCATACTCCCAACACCAGTTTTCTAAAATTTGAGACGGTGCTTCTACAAAATCCCACTCCGTATTAAAGCCATTCAAATTGGGCAGATTTCGACTACTCAACATCACATGAATCGCATGGCCAAATTCATGAAACAAGGTTTCCACATCCCGATGCGTGAGGAGAGATGGCTTACCGTCCGTAGGTTGAGGAAAATTACACACATTGATCACCACCGGCAGATGATACTCCCCTTTTGAATTTTCATACCCCGAACGGATGTCATTTGCCCAGGCCCCAGGACGCTTTTCTGGTCGAGTGAAAGGATCCAAAAAGTAATAAGCAATGTGCTCGTCATTTCGATAAACCTCAAATGTCATGGCCCCAGGAGCATAGGGAGGGACATCAACAGGACGCATCTCTACATCAAACAAGGTTTTAATCATCTTAAACAAACCCTCAACCACATTTCCAAAAGCAAAGTAAGGCTTGAGAGCTTTATCATCCACATGAAAGGTTTCTTTTTTGAGCTTTTCCGCATAATAACTCAAGTCCCAGGCTTCAAAATCATCTTTTTTGGCGTACTGCTTGAGTGCCTCAATGTTATTTTCAGCCTCCTTTCCTGCACGATCATTCACAGCACCAAGCACCTCCAAAACCTTCTCAGGACTAGGCGCCATGCGTTCTTGCAAAATATACTCAGCATAACTTTTAAATCCCATGAGAGCGGCTTTCTCTTGTCGTAATTTCAAAATCTTCAACGCCACAGGTCGATTGTCTTTTTTGCCAGAACAGGCCACTTGATTGTTCGCTTTATAGAAAAGTTCACGGACTGAAGCATCATTACAGTAACGCATGATGGCGATGTAACTGGGTGGACTCAGGGTGAAAACATAAGCTGACTTTGACTGGCGCTGCTTAGCCTCTTTTTGAGCAGCCTGCTTATCTTCCTCTGGCATTTCACTAAGGATGGATTCATCATTCGTCTCGAAAAAGAATTCTGCCTTAGAATCAATAACATTATTATTGAAGGCTTCAGAAAGCTCACTCAGTTGTTTATTGATTTTTTTAAGCACCTCACGCTTCTCCTCAGGCAAATGAACCCCAGCCACCTCCATGCCACGCAAAATCAACTCTAACGAACGCTTTTGGTGAGCACTCAAGGGCTGAGATTCAATATGTTTCAATTTTTGATAGAGCTCACCACTCAAATTGACTTTATTGTAGTAATCGACCAACTTGGGTTGAAAATCAGCAATAATTTTTCGAGTTTGATCACTGGAATCGGTTGAATTAAAGCTATCAATCGCTTTAAAAAGAACATTGAGAATCTCGTCATTTGTAAAAAATGGATCAATGAATGTCTCATAATCCAAATCCTCATCAGACATTTTAAGGAGGGCTTCAAAATGAGCCTCGGCCTGCCCAAGGAGCTGACTCAACGTTTCAGGAAAAAGTGCCAAAGCTTCGGGAGTTTTGAGGGCAGCATAATCGATCATGCCAGGCGTTTTGATGAGCTCTAGGAGTTCTTTTTGGGTCATTTTATGGTTTTTTAGATTTCTTAAAAAGAATAGCACGGATGTGGGGTGGAGTGTAGGTGGAAAGAGGAAGAAAGGGAAAAATAAGGCCGGTGAAATTTTATCATAGGCCTACTACCAAAACGTGCATTCACGGGCAAAAGATAAAAAAATACAATTTGTGCAAACAAATTTTTTGCCAGGACACACTCCTAGCTAAAATCAATATATTGGTTAAAAATTACATCAAAGGTGAAAATAACAGAAAAATATTTATTTATTGACATATTATTTTTTTAGTTTAATATTATAATATAATACTAAATTTTAAGTTATACTAAATTCATTAAATAATTTCGAATACGAATAAAAAAGTGTTATACTTTAAGAGAGATAAAAACTAAATCCCAAGTATGACTAAAAATGACTGGGCTGAGCTAATTGGCCAAAAAAACAAAGC
>Ga0316189_10000357_pt1 | contig 45484 bp, 34 predicted proteins | sample LowCovwburrow_MG_FD_204930 | JGI IMG/M metagenome (GOLD analysis project Ga0316189, IMG submission 204930) | Coastal sediment microbial communities from Maine, United States - Lowes Cove worm burrow | ecosystem: Environmental > Aquatic > Marine > Coastal > Sediment | place: USA: Maine... | reverse complement strand
CGCCCGCCCAGCGCGTCGCATCTGCAGAGATCCGGAATCGGGTCGAGCGCGCCCGAGCGCTTCGCCGAGCGGGCAAGGCAAGCACGTCCCTCGCTCTGATCGAGCACTGCCTCGACGACGCTGAGACACTCGGCGAACCGACGGCATGGATCGAGGCCCAGCTCGAGCGCGGCCGGACACGGGCTGAGCTTGCCGACCGCGCGGGTGCAGCGACAGACTTCGATGCCGTCATCGAGCGTGGGGCCACGGCGGGCTATCTGTCGGCGGTAGCCGAAGCGTCCGTCGCCCTCGTCGACGTTGTTGGCGTCGATCAGGCACACCATGACGCGGGGCTCGACCTGGCGCGCATGGCCTCCGTCGCGGTCGCGCTGGCGGGTGATCCCGCGCTGCTTCGGGCACAGCTGAGCCTGGCACGGGGGCGCGTGCTGTACGTGGCCGGACGTGCCGACGAGGGGCTCGTGGCCACCCAAGAGGGGCTCGACGGGCTCGCAACCGGCGATGCGACACCGCTCCATCGGCTCGAGCGAGCTGCGGCGTTACGACTGCAGGCCAAGCTCACCTTGGCCCGCGACGAGCACCAGCGCACCGTCGCCACGGCCACCGAAGCGCTCGAGATCTTCGAGGACATGCTTGGGCCGCGGCACCCCGAGGTGGCGACGACCCTGGCTCACCTCGCAGCGGGATCGCTGCGCGCAGGGAATCTCGATCAAGCCAGGCAGCACTTCGAGCGCGCCGCAGACATCCAGCGCGAGGTCTACGGAGAGGCACATCCTGCCTACGGTCGGACAATCGCCAACCTGGGATCGGTCGTGCGCGTTGCGGGCCATCCGGACCAGGCGCTGGAGGCCTATCGGCAGGCCGTAACGATTCTGGGCAACGCGCTCGGTGACGGGGATCCGCGGGTGGCCTCGCTGTGGATCAACATCGGTGGGGTCGAGGCTGATCTGCAGCGGCCGCACAAGGCCGAGGCGGCGTACCGCCGAGGGCTCAAGAGTCTTCACGAGAATGTTGGCGAGCGGCACCCGCAGGCGGCGCTCGCCCTGGCCAACATCGGGCGTCTTGAGCTGGGCCGCGGCGATACGGCCGCGGCACAGGTCTCACTGCGTCGTGCGCTGAAGATCCGCGAGGATGTGCTGGGGCCGCAGCACATCGAAACGGCGCGCAGTCGGTTGGCGCTGGCGGATGCGTTGCTCGCAGGGGGGGAGCGTGACGCTGCCGTCGAGGCCTACGCCTCTGCGCTCCGGACGATGGAGGCTGCGAGCGCGCCTGAGCCGGAGTTGGTTGATGCTCGGCAGGCGCTTGCGGCTGCTCGGGATGGCGGCCCGGACGGAGGGTCTCCCTCCTCTGGGCCGTGACGGCCGTAGGATCCACGAGGCAGAGACCTCGATCCGGGCCGATGACCCGACGTTGAACATCCGACTGAAATCACTCACCCAAATCCCACGGAGCCCCACGCGGCATAACCCACCCACCCGCAGATCTGACCGCCCGGAACTCAAGCAACCCCAGCGCCTCCGAAAACCCGGTATCCGAAAACTGCCGGAACACACCACGAAACGTATACGTCTTCCCCTGCTCCAGCACGATCTCCGGGACCCCTTCCCACCGCTCGGCCTCCCGCTCAGGGATATCAACCCGGTAGCCGACCACCATCATGCGCTGGAGCATGTCATCGTCGCGAAGGTCATCGAGCACCCAAACATGGGGCAGCTCCGCGGGCGGACACAATATCTCGGGGGGGCAGACGGGCGGCGTGTAGACTCGAGCGACGGTTGCTGTAACGTCGACTTGTATTCCGGCATCACCTTCTTTGACTCGCGCGTCCAGCTCGGCGCGCAATCCTGCCACCGTCCAGCTTCCGTCCGCGAGTCGGCGGGTAACGGTCGAATCGGGCAGGGCCGGCGAGGGCGGCAGCTCCACAACAATGCGCCCCTCGGGTGGCGGGCGCACAGGGAGTGGCTCGACCAAGCGAGGCTTGGGCACAACCGAAATGGGCGACCTCCGTGCCGCTTCTTCATCGGGCGGCGGGGCCGTGACCTGCGTGGAGGCGGGCGGAGTCTCCGGTTGCTCGCCTTGACCAGAGTCGCCCGCGCACCCGCAAAACCCTAGACCGCAGGCGGTAGCCAGCACCAAGCGAGAGATCATCATCGCGAACGACAGTCTATACTGCTGCGCGTGTACGGGCTGGTTGCTTCTATCGTCCTAGCGTTCGCCCCGCCCACGGCCGCCGATGAGGCAAGGTCGGTGGCCAAGATGAACCGGGGCGTGGTCGCAGCACAAAGCGGGAAGCTTGCCTCGGGGGTCGAGCTCGTGCGAGAGGCGATCGCTGCGTATCCGGGCAATGCATCGGCGTACTACAACCTCGGGCACCTCCTCCGCCGCAGCGGCGACCTGGCCGGGGCCCGGGACGCATTCAAAAAGGGAGCCTATGTCGCCCCCGAGGGCGACGCTATCGGGGTCGAAATGGAGGTTCAGCTGGGCTCGGTGCTCCTCGAGCTCAGCAGCGCCGCAGGTACATCGGCGGTCGATCGGGAACGGCGGCTGCGAGAGGCACTCAAGGCGCTCGACAGAGCCATCACCGCCGACCCCAACGCCGCGGAGGCGTACCGAATCCGGGGCATGACCTTCGATCGGCTCGGCGACGCTCGCACTGCCGACTCGGACCTGCGCCGCTGCATCCAGATCAACCCCCGAAACGGCCGTTGTTGGGCCGCCCTCGGCCAGATGTACGCGGAGCACGGCTTCGTGCAGGAGGGCATCGAGATCGTAGAACTGGGGGCCAAGGTCAACGACGCGGATTGGGCGATGTGGATGGGCAGCGCCAAGGTCCACATGATCGCCAACGAAACCCAGGCGGCCGTGGACTCCTACCAACGCGCGCGGTCCATCAGCCCCGACTCACCAGAGGTTTGGTACGGCTTGGGCGTGGTTTACACAGTCGGTCGCCGACGCAGGGAGGCCGTCGTCGCTCTCAAGAATTTCTTGCGGCTTGCGGGCCCGACCGTCGGCGAAGGCAGGAAGCGCGCCGTGCTCAACACGATCGCCCGTCTCGAAGACACGATCTAGGCGCCCGCAGCCGAAGGTCAAGCCACGTTTCGTGCCCGTGAAGCCTCCCGGCTGTTGCGACCGTTAGCTGTGCCACACACTGCGCACTTCGGGTTTCGTGCGGCGCAGTGGACAATGAACACGTTGGCGGCGATGAGGAACTTGTCCACGAAAGCGCTCGTCGCGGGCGCAGCAGCTCTACTGTCCGGCTGCTACGTAGGGCTTTCCCCCTCGTCAGAAGCGGAGACCGATGTCGGGACCTCCGGCCTCGACGACGACGACGGTGCCTTCGAAAGCGATGGTGGCGGTGACGGCGACAACGGCGGCAGTGACGGTGGCGACGACGGCATTCCGGGTGAAGAAGGCATCTGCGGCGACGGAGTGATCCAAGCCGACGAACAATGCGACCAGGGGCCATCCAACAATGATCTGGGCGCGTGCAAGTCCGACTGCTCGGACAATGTGTGCGGCGATGGTTTTGTCGGCCCCGGCGAGGGCTGCGACGACGCCAACGTAGACGACGACGATGCATGCACCTCGAACTGCGCCTTGCCCAGCTGCGGCGACGGCATCACGGACCCGGGAGAGGCGTGCGACGACGGAAATGACGATGACGCCGACGGGTGCACTTCGACGTGTACTTCTCCACAGTGCGGCGACGGATCCGTGCAGCCGGGAGAGACCTGCGACGACGGCCCCGCCAACAGCGACCACGAATCGTGCACAACCGGATGCGAGGCGGCGTTGTGCGGCGACGGACTCGTATTCAACGGCGAGGGCGGCGACGAGGAGTGTGACCAGGGCGCGGCGAACGGCCCGATGAGCGCATGCCTCTCCGACTGCTCGTTCAACGTCTGCGGAGACGGAAATCTCGGCCCGGGAGAAGCCTGCGACGACGGGAACACGAACAACGACGACGGCTGCAGCGGTCAGTGCACGTTCGAGAGCTGCGGCAACGGCGTCGTCGAAGGCGGCGAGGAGTGCGACGACGGTCAGAACGGTGACGACGACGACGGGTGCACCGACCTGTGCTTGGCCCCCTCGTGCGGTGACGGGATCGCACAAGCGGGAGCGGGCGAGGAGTGCGACAACGGAGCCAGCAACGGCGACGCCGCCGCGTGCACATCCACATGCCAAGACGCGACCTGCGGCGACGGTCTGATCTGGTCTGGACAAGAGGAGTGCGACAACGGAGCGGGCAATGGCCCTGGGGCTACCTGCACTCCCGCCTGCGCCAACAACGTGTGCGGCGACGGCTACAACGGACCGGGCGAGGCGTGCGACGACGGGAACAACGCCAACACGGACAGCTGCACCAACGCATGCAACAACGCCGAGTGCGGCGACGGCTACACCCAGCCGGGTGAAGACTGCGACGACGGCAACGCCAACAACGGCGACGCGTGCTCGAATCAGTGCGAGACGCAGGCAGGGGACGGACTCCCCAACAATGCGTACTGCAATGCAGTGTCGGGTTGGAACGGATCGTGGACGTCATGGGAGGAAGACGTCCTGGATCTCGTGAACGCCGCGCGAAGTACACCGACCGACTGCGGTAGCGAAGGCAACTTCGGCGCGGCCGCTCCCTTGTCGTACAATGGCGCGCTGACCTGCGCTGCGCGGAACCACTCTGCGGACATGGGCGACAACGGCTTTTTCTCGCACACCAACCTCGCAGGTGAGAACCCGGCCGTACGTATCGGATACGCGGACTACGACTGGTCGGCGTGGGGCGAGAACATCGCCGCAGGCCAGAACTCGCCGCAGGCGGTGGTCAACGGCTGGCTGGCCAGCGATGGTCACTGCTCCAACATCATGAGCCCCTCGTTCACCGAGCTCGGCGTCGGCTATTACAACGCCCCTGGGAGTCAGTACACCCACTACTGGACCCAGAACTTCGGCGCGCCAGGCTGACCCGCACGACACGGGCTTGTCGCCGGGCCATCGACCAAGCCGACGACGCCGCGGGTCGGTCACTGCGTGCGCACCGGTTCCACGACGGCCGGTTTGCTAGCGCGTTTTCTTGCGCGACCTCGTCTTGGAGGTTTTCTTGGCTCCTGTCGGCTCCTGAGTTGCCGCGACGAGCTCGCCAAGCCCCTGCGCCTTCGCCTTTCCGATCAACCACCGGTTGATCCGGCCTCGAGGATCGCGGAACCACTCGGCCTCGCCTTTGCCCCGCCAGACCGAGACGTGACCGGCCACAACCTGCACAACGGCCGGAAAGTCGACGTCGCCCTCCCCCGTGAGCAAGAACCCTTGGGTACCGCTGGCGAGCTCTGGTTCGCCGCGTGCGGAGCCCAGCTCGCCGATCTCTGCACCAAGCTCCGCGATGTCGGCGTCGCTCAACCGCCAGCTGGGATTCGTCTCTCCCGAAAACGCTTGCAAGCTAACGAAGACAGCAGATGTGGGAGCTTCGGCCATTTGCTTGAACAGAGTATATCGACCGGGGGCGAGGTTGAGGTCTACCCCCTCGGTCTTGAGAGTGGCCCACTCGCGAAGATCCAAAGACGCGAGAAACTGCCCCGCGCCGCCAGGGATCACCATCGCGACCGTTGTCGAGGGGCACACACAATAGTAGTTGCACACGGCGTACCGCGCCGCCCCCGCGCGGATATCGGCGGTACTCGGATCGGTGATCGGGTTGTTCGAGCTGTCGTTCTGTGTCGCGGGACCAGCTCCTTGCTTGTGCGACCAAGTTCCATTGGCGTCCTGACGCACGAAGTGAAAGTCCGTCCTGCCACCCGGAAGGACAGCGCGCATCACAGCAACCTTCCAGCAGCGGGTCGGGCATGTCGCCGCTTTGGTCGAGAGGTTGAAACCGTCGTGGACGACAGCGGCCTCGATCTGCGCGCACGTGTACGGGGGCGCTTTCAGCTCCTTGTTTGTCGTTCCTGCGTCCTGATCCGCCTTTTTGCCTGGCCGCGACCCCGACGGTTTCCGCGTGCGGCCCGACTTTTTGTCGACGGCGTAGTCGTAGCAGTTGTTGGTGTGCTGGACGGCTCCACCCGTGCTCGCATCGTTCCAGTTGCTTGGGTTGAAAGTCGGCATTGGTCTTCTCCTCGATGTGAACGCTCTTAGCTACGGAACGCTGGCGGTCTGCGTCTCGCCATCGGCAAAGGTGATCGTGACCGTCGACTTGCCGTCGTTGGTCTCCACGCGAACTCGTGTGCCATGGGGATACGTGAGCGTCTCGATCTCCTCCCCCCCGAAGCCTCTGGTTTTGCCCGTCTTCGGGTCGTCGTCCTTGCCCTGACAGAGCACAAACGTCGACGTGTGACTGGTGGATTTGTCCTCCACACCGTCCGACGCCGGAGAGCAGTCCTCCCCGACGGTCACGGTCGTCACCACGGTGTACGTCGTGCAGTGCGTGGTCCCGTCGTGCGACGCAACCGTGTAGCGCACCGACACGCTGACCTTGGTCCTGCATTTGTCGGTGCGGGTGTGGGTGATCTCATCGGCGCGGGCGCCCGCAGCATTGAGACGAACCCCACCCGAGAGTCGGACGGAGGCCACGACAAACGGCAGCGGCGTTCCGATCGTGGCGAGCCCCAGCTTGCTGACGGACTCTTCGAGGTCGGCGATACGCGTCGCCAACATTGCGTGAGCGGCGGATGCATCCCGGCCATCTCCGACGCGTTCGAGTTCCGGCCGTCGCGCGTTCTTTTTCGCGGTTTTCTTCGCCCTGGTTTTGAGCTTGGAGCGGGTCTTGGTCGCGGAACGCTTGGACTTTGCCATCGGATGCCTCGCGCAGATCATAGGCATGGACAAGTCCCTTCCGACTCGGCCTGATTCGGCACAGTGGGGTCTCCACCGTGATGCTGTCCGTTGGACGACAAACATCGTTTCAACTTTCAGTGGCCCAGAACCGGCCCGCGCCAGCGTGTTTCGGCCCACAGGCCGGCCGCGGCGAATGCAAACGTCGCCGCGCAACAAACACTGGCGTGCTCGCGGAACCTGCGGCGCGCAGGCCGTTCGAATTGTGAAATTGTCCTGATCGATTCCGCGAGGCCGGGGTCCATCCGCCTGCCCCAGCACGACACTCCGTCTGGGAGCAGGCAAACAATGATGAAGCTCAAGGTATTCACGACCCTCGCTTGCGCAGCCGCAACAACCGGTTGCATGACCACTCAACCTCTCCCCCACGCCGTATCGGAGGACACAGTCGTCCACTTTGAGGGCTACGCGTCCGCCCCCAACGCCTTGGTTGTTCTCCAAGGCTACGACCGAAGCCTGCAGCAGTGGGTTCCGGTCGGTGGCTCAACCTTCGCAAGCGCGGGCAAGGTGACGTTTGGCGGCCGAGACCTGTCGCCGTGGTCCATCGATTGGTCGCTGGCCGACGGCATAGCCGACGAAGGCACGCGAGAGTGCTTCTGGGATGCCGACTGCGATGCGCTTTACGGCGGCGGCATGCGATTGCGGACGGTGGAGTTCCAGGGGACCGCACCCGTCCAGTTCACGTTCCGGCCCGGCGGATTCGACTGCACGATCCAGCGCGTCATCCAGGACTTCGAGAGCCTGGAGACGGCATACCTCAACTGCCACCCGGGTGGCTTCGAACAAGAGATCAGCGTGAACTACATCGCCAACCACGCGTGAGCGCGGTGGGCCAACGTAGCGTTTCGCGCTACCGTCCGCGGCGAGACACCGTGGACGCGCGCGAGATCTACGAAAAGCACCCGCAGGAGTACGACGACCTGGTGGCGGCCGAAGACGCCGACGGCAACCTGCTGCCGGCACTTCGCACAATCGCCGACCTCGACGGCGCCAACGTCGTCGAGGTCGGAGCGGGCACAGGTCGACTCACGTCGCTCATGCTCTCCGCGGGTGCGCGCGTACACGCGACCGAGGTCGCGGCCCCCATGTTGGAGGTCGCGCGACGCAAGCTGGGCGATAGCCCGGACCTGCAGCTGTCGGTCGCCGACGCCAGAGCATTGCCCGCCCCCGACGCCCAAGCTGATCTTGGCATCGCGGGGTGGGTGTTTGGACATCTGCGGCACTGGCTTCCGGCGGACTGGCGCACGCAGATAGGAGACGCACTCGACGAGATGGCGCGGACGGTCCGGCCCGGCGGTCAGCTCGTGGTCATCGAGACACTCGGGACAGGGCGCACCGAGCCCGAGCCACCCAACGCGGACCTGGCTGAGTACTTCGGCTGGATGGAGGCCGAGCGAGGCTTCGTGCGTACGACCATTCGCACCGACTACGCCTTTGCCAGCGTCGACGATGCGGCGCGCGTCCTTGGCTTTTTCTTTGGTCCGGCCAAGGCCGAGTTGGTATCCGCCAACGGTTGGGCGCGCGTTCCCGAGTGCACAGGGATCTGGAGCCGCCCGCGCTAGCGGGGAGTCAGGTCGCGGTTTCTTCGCGACCGTCGGCGTGCTTGGCAAATCGCGGCTGCGTACGCTCGTGAACCGGCCCGTCCGATGGCCAAGGCCAGCCGCCGAATCCAGTGCGCCGGTAGTCATCCATGGCTTGCTGGATCTCGCCCGAGGTGTTCATCACGAAGGGGCCGTGCTGGGCTACGGGCTCACCCAGCGGACGACCGTGCAGCAGCAGGAGTTCTGCATCTTGGTCGCCGCCAACCAACGTGATGCTGGCATCCGGCTTGAGCTGCGCGCCGTGGCCTGGCGGCAGTGCTTGGTCGGCGACGGTGATGGCGGGACCCGTCACGCTGTAGAGCACTCGGTTGGCATCCGACGCCCCAGGCGGCAGTGCGAGCGTTGCCCCCGCCGCCAGCTGAATCGACCAGATCGCCAGATCCGAGTCGGCGTTTGCGCCCCACGAGTGGGGCGGCGGTGCGGGGGCGGCATGCTCACCGACTCGCCCGGCAAACACTGCGATCGTGCTGGCTCGCCCCTCGGCGTCGGTCAACACGACCTTGGGGATCGAGTCACGCCACAGCATTGAGAAGTGCGGCTCGACCATCTTCGACGCAGCAGGGAGGTTGAGCCAAATCTGGAACAGGCCGGTCGGATTGTCGGCGTCGGCATGCACGAGCGGGAACATCTCGGAGTGCACGATGCCGCGACCCGCGGTCATCCACTGCACATCGCCGCGGCCAAATCGCGCGGTTGCCCCCAGCGAATCGGAATGGTCGATAAAGCCGTTGCGGCCGATGGTCACGGTCTCAAAACCGCGATGAGGGTGTCGCGGGAAGCCAGGAACGACATCGCCGTGGTACATCCGCCAGCCATCCAAGCCTTCGAAGTCCATGCCGATGCGTCGGCCGTGGAGCGCCGTAGCCGGACCCAGGTCGGCGTTGCCCGCCGGGTAGGCATCGTCGTGGTGCACACAAAACAGGAACGGATCGAGCGTAGGCCACGGTGGGGTGCCCAATTCGACGATGGCGATCACGGGGCTGTCGGTCATCGGACGTACCTCATCTCGCGCTCAGCGTAGAACCCAGGGTCGAGCGAGTCGAGCAGGACCCTCACGGCGGCGACGACATCCTGCCTCGGCGGGATGTTGCTCGTGGGTCGCGCCACGCGCGGCGTTCGATAGGCCGGCTCGTTCGGGCCCGCGCCCCACCAGTTCGCCGAACTGCTGTCGCTTGGGTAGTCTGGCCTCATGGAGTCGGGTGGGTGGATAGCAGCGGTGGCGATCGTCCTGGCGATCGGGTGTGCGGGTGACGACGGGTCCAGCGACGACACCGGCATGTCGACGACCGTGCAGGACGGCACCGCGGGTGATTCGATCGGGCAAACCGCGACGGCGTCTGCGGGCGAGAGCACGGTGGGCAACTCGTCCTCAGCGTCATCCTCGGCATCATCCTCAGTGGGTGCCGACACCGTGGGCAGCGACGACACCGGTAGTGACGGCGACAGCAGGGGCAGCTCGAGCGATGGGAGCGGGATGCCTTTCGACTGTTTCGGCACGATGTGCACGGGCACACAAGTCTGCGTCGTGCCCTGCTGTGGCGGCCCCGCCCCGCAGTGCCTTCCAATCCCCAAGGGAGAGATCTGCATGGCATCCAGCTGCGTGCTCGACGACGGAAAAGAAGGCTGCACGGAGCAATGCGTGCCGGACCCTCCGACATGCATCGAGACGTCCGAGCTCGAGTGCACCGAGAACTCTTGCTCGCGGCCAGGCGGCTGCTTCGGCACCCTGACCGACACCACGCTCGAGTGCGAATGCGCCTGACGTTCGCGGGCTGATGCTCCTGCGAGCGGCGCGGCCAGTGCCGGTTGAGGCGTGGGTGGCGCGCTGCGCCGTTCGCAGCGCTTTGTCGACTCGCGGCGGCTCCAACGCCCCGATACCGCCCGACAAAGCTCTTGCTGCGCCCCCACAGGGCTGGTAAGAACCCATGCCCGATTTCCTCAACGATTGCGCGATGATGACGATGGACCTGTACTCGAAATACCTCAACGAAATCGAAAAGCGCAAAGACTACGGGCTGCACGCCAAGCCCATCGAAGACGCCGAGCTCGTTGAAGTCCTGATCGAACAGATCAAAGACGCCGGACACGAGCACCGAACCGACTCGCTGCGCTTCTTCGTCTACAACACGCTGCCGGGCACCACGAGCGCCGCGGGGGTCAAAGCCAAGTTCCTCAAGGAGATCATCCAAGGCACGCAGGTTGTCGCGGAGATCACCCCCGAGCTTGCGTTCGAGTACCTGTCGCACATGAAGGGCGGACCGTCCGTTGAAGTGCTGATCGACCTGACGCTGGGCGACAACGAGGCCACGTCGCTTGCCGCCGCAGACGTCCTCAAGACGCAGGTCTTCTTGTACGAGGCCGACACGGACCGACTCGAGCAGGCCCACAAGGGCGGCAACGCGGTCGCCACCGATATCCTCCGCAGCTACGCCAACGCGGAGTTCTTCACCGAGCTCCCACCGGTCGACGAGACCATCCAGGTCGTCACGTATGTCACCGCGATTGGCGATGTCTCCACCGACCTGCTCTCGCCCGGAAGCGACGCGCACTCGCGATCCGACCGCGAGCTGCACGGTCAGTGCCTATTCGAGCACAACAAAGAGGCCCAGGGCGTACTGCTCGCGCTCAAGGAGAAGCATCCCGACAAGCGCGTCATGTTGGTTTCGGACAAGGGGACGATGGGCGTCGGTTCGTCGCGCATGTCCGGTGTGAACAATGTGGCGCTGTGGACGGGCACCCAGGCCAGCCCCTACGTTCCGTTCATCAACATCGCGCCGATCGTCGGCGGAACAAACGGCATCTCTCCCATCTTCCTGACCACGGTCGGGGTGACGGGCGGCATCGGCCTTGATCTGAAGAACTGGGTCAAGAGGCTCGACGACAACGGTGAGGTGGTTGAGGACGAAGACGGTGATGCCATCCTCGACCAGGTCTTCTCGATCGATACGGGCACGGTCCTGACGATCAACACCAAGACCAAGAAGCTCTACAACGAAGACGGCAGCAAGGAGCTTTCGGACATCTCCTCGGCCCTGACACCCCAAAAGCTCGAGTTCATTCGTGCAAAGGGCTCGTACGCGATCGTGTTTGGCAAGAAGCTCCAGAGCACCGCTGCGGACATCTTGGGCATCGAGGCACCCGCCGTCTTTGCGACCTCCAAAGAGGTCTCGCACCAAGACCAAGGCCTCACCGCCGTCGAGAAGATCTTCAACAAGAACGCCGTGGGGACAACGCCCGGCAAGGTTCTCCACGCAGGATCGGATGTGCGGGTCAAGGTCGACATCGTCGGGTCGCAGGACACGACGGGTCTCATGACGTCGCAGGAGCTCGAGATGATGGCCGCGACGGTGATATCGCCGACCGTTCACGGCGCATACCAGTCGGGCTGCCACACGGCGTCGGTCTGGGACCTCAAGTCACGGCAGAACATTCCGAAGCTCATGAGCTTCATGAACAAGTTCGGCCTCATCACCGCCCGAGATCCGAACAAAGAGTACGCACCGATGACGGACGTCATCCACAAGGTGCTCAACGACATCACCGTCGACGACCGTGCCGTCATCGTGGGCGGGGACTCCCACACGCGCATGTCCAAGGGCGTGGCCTTTGGTGCCGACTCGGGGACCGTGGCGCTCGCGCTCGCAACGGGTGAGGCCACCATGCCGATCCCGCAGTCGGTCAAGGTGACCTTCAAGGGCACGCTCAAAGACCACATGGACTTCCGCGATGTGGTTCACGGCACGCAGGCCCAGATGCTCGACCAGTTCGGAGAGAACGTCTTCCAGGGCAAGGTCATCGAGGTGCATATCGGCACGTTGCTCGCCGACCAGGCGTTTACGTTCACGGACTGGACGGCCGAGATGAAGGCCAAGGCTTCGATCTGCATCTCGGAGCCCGAGACCCTCATCGAATCGCTGCAGATCGCCAAGGGCCGCATCCAAACCATGATCGACAAGGGCATGGACAACGATCGGCAGCTTCTGCAGGGCCTGCTCGACAGGGCCGAAGCCCGCATCGCCGATCTGAGCTCGGGCAAGAACCCAGCGTTGGCCCCCGATGCGAACGCAAAATACTCCGCGGAGTTCGTGGTCGACTTGGACCAGCTCGTCGAGCCGATGATCGCTGACCCCGACGTCAACAACGAGGACGTCTCCAAGCGCTACACCCACGACACCATTCGACCCATCTCGTTTTACGAGGGGACGAAAAAGGTCGACTTGGGCTTCGTCGGCTCGTGCATGGTGCACAAGGGGGACATGCAGATCATCTCCCAGATGCTCAAGAACATCGAAAAGCAGCACGGGACGGTGACCTTCAAGGCACCGCTGGTCGTTGCGCCGCCCACGTACAACATCGTCAACGAGCTCAAGGCAGAGGGTGACTGGGACGTCTTGGCCCGATACGCGGGCTTCCAGTTCGACGATGTCTCTCCCAAGGACACCGCGCGCACCGAGTACAAGAACATCATGTACCTGGAGCGGCCCGGCTGTAACTTGTGCATGGGCAACCAGGAAAAAGCGGCCAAGGGCGACACCGTGATGGCGACCTCGACCCGATTGTTCCAAGGGCGCGTGGTGGCGGACAGTGACGAGAAAAAGGGAGAGTCCCTGCTCGCTTCGACACCGGTTGTCGTGCTTTCCACGATTCTTGGCCGTACGCCGACGCTCGCCGAGTACGTCTCGGCGGTCGAGGGCATCAAGCTCACCAGCTACGCGCCGCCCGTGAACTGAGCGCGCGTCGGCGGACGAGGCCCCGCACCGCGGCGGGGCCCACGTCGCCGCCTAGGCGAGGGGGAGGCCGCGGGGCGTACCGCCAGCTCCAGCAGCTCGGCGGTCTTGGGTGATCCCCTCGCGATCGACGGCATTGACCGGCTGCGGATAGCAGCCGTCGAAGCAGGCCGCGCAGCGGGGCTTGCCAAAGGTCGCGTCCATCGCCGCGACACTGAGGTAGGTGAGCGACTCCACCTCCAACGCTTGTGCGGCGTCGACTTCGAGCACGTCCAGGTCTTCGTCGAACCTCCGCGCGAAGAGTTCCTCTTCGGTCGACATGTCAATGCCGTAAAAGCATGGATTGCGAACCGGCGGTGAGTGGATCGCCAGGTGCACGCTGGCAGCACCCGCGTCGCGCAGCAAGGCCACGACACGCCGCAGTGTGGCCCCGCGGACGATCGAGTCATCGACCAGCAGCACCCGGCGGCCGCGGATCTCACTAGGGAGGGGGTTGAGCTTCATGCGAAGCGCGGCCGTGCGTGTGAGCGCGTCCGGCATGATGAACGTGCGGCCGCTGTAGCGGTTCTTGATGAATCCCTCGCGCACCGGAATGCCGAGGGTTTCGGCTATCGTCGCCGCGGCGGGGCGCGAGGTATCTGGCACGGGAATGACGACGTCGACGTCGATCGCTTTTTCCTGAAAGCGGGTCGCCAGAGCGCGGCCCAGCTCGAGCCGAACCTCGTAGACGCTACGGCCGTCGATCACCGTGTCGGGGCGAGCGAAGTAGATGAACTCGAAGATGCAGGGCGCCGGTTTGTCGCTGCTGAGCGTGCGACGGATCGGTGCCTGGCCTGCGCGCAGGAACAAGACCTCGTCGGCGCCCGGCTCCTCGAAGTGGGAAAACCCGAGCGCGTCGAGGGCGACCGACTCGCTTGCGGCAATCCATGCGCCGTCGGCCCGCTGGCCAACCACCGACGGCCGGATGGCGTTCGGGTCGCGGAAGCAAACGAGCGTGGGCACGTCGTCCAACATCAAGACGGTCACGATCGAGTAGCTGCCTCGCACGCGAGCCCGGACCTCACCGAGCGCGTGCATGGCGTCCTCGATGCTGTGATGCGCATCCGCGCGACGCACCAGCGCATCGGCGAACTCGCACATCGCCGGCTCGACGTCGCATCGCGAGAGCAGATGAATCGAGCGAGCGGCAAGGCTCTCGACCAGCTCCGTGTAGTTGGTGATGTTGCCGTTGTGCGCCATCAAGACGCCCGGCTGCCGGTAGAAAAATGGCTGGGCGTCCCCGATAACCCCCTTGCCGATCGTCGGATACCGGACGTGCCCGATCCCGATCTTGCCTGGAAGCTCGGCCAGATCCGCGGCCGTCAACGCGGCGGGTACGTGCCCCAGCCCGCGCCGCACGTAGAACTCGCGGCCGTCTTCGCGCATCGTCGCGATGCCGGCCGAGTCCTGGCCCCGATGCTGGATTGCTTGCAGCGCAATGTGGACTTCGGGCGCCACTTCGCTGGGAGAGACCATGCCGACAAAGCCACACATTCAAGCGTGGCTTACCAGATTCGGTGACCGCCGGGAGCGCAGTCGTGACCAAGGGATCTCCCCTGAACCCGAGCGTGAGCACGGGCACCACGCGCGGAGGCACTCCCTGCTGAAACTGCCCGAGGCTGCCTCGTGGCAGCCAATCACGGTTGAGAAACGACACCTGTGCTGCTGTAGGCGGATCCACTCTGAAGGGCGGCATCCGTCGCCGCGCCCGGCGCGAGACCGCGACGCTCCACTATCCCGTGGGCTAGCGCGCGCAAATAGACAATCGCTTCTGGCTACTCGGGCTCCGCGCCCGACACTTCGACGGCCACACGCTCATGAAATCCTGCCGGGACCGACTCGTGCCGACGCGGGTCATCAATGGGTCGCACCAAGTCTTCGGCCGCGATGATCCACGGCGGCTCTGGAACACGGTCGAGCTCGTAGAACCCACCGCAGAAGCACGCGTGCGGACACGAAGTGCACTGTGGTTTTCGGGTGCGACGGGCGGCGAGGTACTCGCCCAGGTTCACGGTCTCGTTGTTCACGAAGACCATATGACGAGACAGCTTGGCCAAGTCGCCCTGGAGCAGCTCGGTGTGGTCGGGCATGAAGCAGAACGGCAGGTTGATGACCTGAAACTTCACCCGGTCTCGGTAGGCGTCGATGACCTCGATGGCGACACGGGCGGCGTCTTCAGTGTCGGGCGCCACCATGCGAGTCGCACGCCCGAACGGCGTGAGAAACTGGATATTGAGCCAGGGCAGGCCGAGCTCGAGAGCAAGCTCCACCAGCGCGTCCAGCTTGCGGTAGTTGCCCTTGGTGAGCGTGACGTTCATGCCCAGCTCGACGCCGTCGGGCGCATGACGCACGCAGTTCCGGATGCCGCCGACCGTCTGCTCAAACGCCTCGGCCACCCCGACCTGCTGTGCGTGGGTCTTGGGGTCCGGCCCGTGCACAGAAAACAGCAGCGTGGTCAGCCCACTGCGGACAAGCTGCTTGGCATACGACTCGTAGTAGCAGAGGCGTCCGTTGGTCGTGACGTTGACGCGATCGTAGCCCAGCGAGCGCGCGGCACGAATGAGTGGCACCAGCTCCGGGTTGAGCGTGGGCTCTCCGCCATCGAAGTCGACCATCCGCACGCCGCGTTGGCGCCACTTGACCAGGTGCTCGCGTTGCCGTGTCGGGTGGCCCTGAATCTGCGTCCGCGTTCCCACCGCACAAAAGGTGCAGTGGTTGTTGCAGACGTACGTCACGTTCATGATGAGCTTTTGAGGCGCAAGCGTGGCCCGCACGCGCTCCTGAAACGTCCACATGAAGCGCTCGAGCGCCTCACGGGTCAGCTCACTGCCCGACTCGGACGGCGCCATCTGAAACCGTGGCCCCCAGTCCTGCACAACCGGCAACGAACGCCCGTCGGCGAGCGGCGTTCCCGGCAGCGGCGTTGCAAACTGCACTGCCGGGTAGGCCCCGTATTCGTCCAGCAGCTCCAGCGCAAATGCGAGCGTCTCGTTGACCTCCCTCGCAGTTTCCGACGGCAGCCCGATCATGTAGTGGATCATCAACGGCACGCCGACGTCATTGGCGTTGCGGGCCGCGTCACGAATCGTCTGCAGGTCCAAACGCTTGCCGACGACCGAATCGATCACGCGGAGTGAGCCACTCTCCGCCGAAACGCTGACGGTGGTAACGCGCCCGCGCATCCGAACGAGGTGGCCGTGCTCGAGATAGTCCGCGCGCATGCCGTTGGGCACGTCAAAGGCCAACTCGTGCGCTTCGATGATGCCGAGGAACGCCTCGAAGTGACTCTTGCGGACGTTGATGAGCTCATCCAACGCCGCCAAGCGGGTCGCGCCGCACGCGTCGGCCAAGAACTCGACGTAGCGCGCGAGGTAGGCAGCGGAGTAGCGCCGCTGGGTCTTGGGCGCTCCCTCCACCCGGTCTGGATTGGAGCTGCAATGAAGGCAGGTGAACGGGCACCCGCGCGACGTCACCATTGGCAGCGTGCGCCCATCGATGGGAAACGCCCAGCTGCCCCTCCCCAGCTCAGCCACAAAGCGCGCGTGAAACCGCTGGTAGCCCGCCAGCGAGACGGCATCCCACGCGGGAAACGGAAGCGCATCGAGGTCGTCGGGCCGTTGGCCAGAGATCACAGCGGGCCGCTCAGCGCTGTCCAAGACGAGAGCAGGCACCGAGACCTCGCCCTCGTACTTCACCCAATGATCGGCCTCGGGATAGCTGCCGAGCACCGCCGGACCCTCGCACTCGACGTAGTGCTGCCCCGATTGGTAGCAGTCGGCCAAGATGATCTTCGCGCCGGGCTGACGGCTGCGCAGGCCCTCCAGCAGCGCACCGAGCACATCGTCGCGGTGCGGTGGCCGATGAAAGGGCGTGTACGCGACCACCACGTGGGACCATGTGGCCTCCTCCGAATCCTCTTCGGGGCGTGTCGCAGCCTGCAAGACGGCCGCCACGGATGCACCGACGTGCGCACGACCGTCGGACCGCCACGTCAGGCCCGAGTCGGGGAGACAAAACGAATCCACAACGCGAACCGACCCGCCGCCATCTTGCATCGCTTGCCGTATCGACGCCGCGACCTGTAGTGCTCCGAGGTTCGTCAGATACGGGTAGTCGATGAAGTCCCGCGCGACCGTGAGCGGCGGATGAATCACGAGTACACGACGCATCAGCGGCCCCTATCGTCCCGCGCTGCTGGCGGTGATGGGTTGCATGCATGCGTAGCCATGGGCCCGCACGTAGTTGACGTGAACCCCCCGGCAGTCGGCGTGGTGAATGCACGTCTTACAACGCAGCGACTTGGTGAAGTAGTGGTCCTGGATGTACTTCTTGGCGTAGCGAAAGATCTCGAGGTGCCCTGCCCCGTCCAGCATCGATCCATCGAAGACTTGGGGCGTCGGCCTTGGCGCGCGCCCGGCGACACACGCTGGGACGTCCTCAAACGGAATCTCGCACTTCAGCGCCGCAAAGAACGCGACGAGATCGGTATCCGCGTCTGCAGACTCGGTGAGGCGTGCGTGCGTCGGCTGGCGGATGACCAGATTGGGCGGCGGCTCTGTCAGCGACAGCAGCCAGGGGGCGTTGGAACGGTTGATGCGCAGGACGACCTCGAAGTCCCCCCCGACCTGGAGCAGTTCGCGTGCGTCCGCGGCGTCGTCAACGATGACCTGGCACAGCGTGAGGTCGGTGAACGGGCGCGCCGCTTGGAGAGCCTCGAGGAGCAGGGTCTGGTCGTCGAGTTCGAGCACGAGTTCCGTCGGGCCCGGATAGTTGGCCGCCTCTTGCACAGCCGCCTCCAAGTTGGGCGCGGCCACCCACAGGCGCCTCACGTGGGCCTGCGCAACCAGCTCGGCGGGTGTTACGTAGCTCGGTGGCGTCCCCTGGCCATACATGGGCAAGCGACGACGCCCCGCGGCCTTCGCTTCGCCGCCCGAGGCGGGAGCGCCAGCATCTGCGGAGACCGACGCCGCCGCTTCGGCGAGCACTTGACCATCACCCTCGAGTGCCTCGCGGGACTCGCTGCGGGCGCGACTCGCCGGGTCTCCGCCGTACACGGGCGGGAGCGTGGCCTCCCATGCGGTATCGACGCGGAAGACCTCGAACGCTTGATCCGCGAGCAGCTGCCGCCGCTCGTCGAGTCGGTCACACAGCGGCTCGAGGTAGCAGTGGCTGCAGCGGTGCGGCGCACGGCAATCGAGGGGCACCCCCTTGTCGAGCAGGTACGCGTACTCCTCTTTGCGCCCGCGGACCTCGTCGTGCAACTTGTACGGGTCCTGGATCAGGTGCTCGTAGCCCTCGAGGTGTTGGGGCGGAAAACGATTGAGCCAGATGTGAGTGTCGGGCCGCTTGGAGTACGCGAAGGCCTCCAGCAAGTACGGACGCATCTCCTCGAGGTCGTAAAAGAGTGTCTCCTTGCCCTCGGTGTACGCCCGCCCAAACGGGATCACGTGCAGCAGATCGTACTCGAGCACGCCCATCTCCGTGAACTTCTTCAGCATCGCGGGAAGGTGCTTGACGTTGCCGCGATTGACACAGATATCGATGTTGATGATCGGGCGCCCGTCTTGGAGCGCAAGCTCCAGCCCCTTGACCTCTTGCTCGAAGGCTCCTTTGGTGCCGACCAACGCGTCGTGGATCTTGGCGTCCGGGCCGTGGATCGAAAACGTGATCTCACCAAGCCCAGCGTCCAGGGACTTGCGCAAGAACTCCGGGTAGGAAAACAGACGGCCGTTGGTCACCGTCTGCACGCGCTCGTATCCTGCGAGCGAACCCAGTCGCACAAAGTCGACGAAGTTGGGGTGGATGGTGGGCTCCCCGCCCGACAAGATGAGGCGCTCGGCGCCCTTGCGGCGGCCGTCGAGGATCTGGGCTTTGATCTCGTCGTTGGCCCGATTGGTGCCGTTGTGCGTGTGGCTATCGAGGCAGAAGATGCAGTGGTCGTTGCAGTCGAACGTCAGCCGCACCCAGTTGCGCTTCTGGTGCGCGGCCGCTTCATGCGCCACGATCTTCGCCGTTTGTTCCTGAGCGAGCTCAGCCCCCTGATCGCCCGCGCTCACAACGGGATCATAGCTCACCGTCCGACGACCCCCGATCACGCTCCAGCTTGAGTCCGCGGTCCTCGATCCGCTGCCCCTCCCGCTTGCGCTTGGACGTGTACAGGCGCTGACCGCGGGCCGTCAGTCGCCCGACCGCGACCACCGACGCGTCGGGCGAGCCTTCCGCCGACGCCGACGACTCGGCTGGTGTCGACGCGCTGGCATTGTGTCGCGCAAACTCACGCCGCCACTGCGTCATGCTCACGAACGCGCTGCTCGGGTCGCTGCCATCGAAGAGCACCTTGTGCACCACGGCGTCGCGGTCGACAAAGACGGGATGCAGCTCGGCGGGATCGTAGCCGTCACCGCGATCAAACAAGCCGCCGCAGATCGATCGCAAGGAGCACACCGTACAGGCCGCCGCGTAGCGATGGCCCCACGCCGTCTGCCGCACCGTCTGCTTGTCGTCGAGGAAGTGCACGATGCGCTCCTCGCATTTGACGATCTTCCGCGTCTCGGTGCTCGCCCAAGCGAAGTCCGTCATGTAGCACAGCGGCACCTTCTCAACGCGAAAGGAGCGGCCGCTCTTGTCCAACATCCGCATCGCTCGATGCAGCGACAGCTCGAAGTCGGCGAGCCTGGGCGTGAAGCTACCTTGGTTGACCTCCGCTCGCCCCATCGAAGGATCGAGATTGTTCCAGATGAAGTGCCGAACCCGCGGATGGTGCTTGATCCAGTGGGCGGTGCCCTCGTGGAGGTGGTCGGCGTTCAGCTTGTTGATGACGCAGTTGATGTTGACTTCAACGCCCGTCTCCAGCGCATTGTCGACGGCCGCGTAGGCCGAATCGAGCGTCCCCTCCGTCCCTCGCAAGGCGGCCTCGACCTCGGGCCGATTGGAGTACACCGACACGTGCACGAGCTGAAGGCCTGCGTTGGCCATGTCGCGGGCGAACTGCGGGTCGGCAAGACGGGAGCCATTGGTGATCATCCGAACGTGCAGGCCGCGCTCGGATGCGTACTCGGCGATCCTTGGCAGCTCCGGGTGCAGGGTCGGCTCGCCTCCCGTCAGGATCACGCCGAAGTAGCCGCGATCGACAAAGTCGTCGACGAGCACCCGCATCGACTCGAAGTCGTGCGTGTACGGCGACGTCGGGTTCGAGCAGAACCCGCACACATGGTTGCAGTGGCGAACGACCTGGATGTAACCGATGTTCGCCACTAATGGGCCCTGCGCGTGCCCTGCGGCATGACACAAGTGTACCCCCAACGGGCAGTGCGGGGGGTCTCGAAAAATGCCGCTTGACCGTCTCAGCCGAGCCGCTAGCGTGGGTCGGGACTTGGCAGTCTCCGGCTCGATGCAGACGCGCTGGCCCAGCGGCGTCCTGTTGACCTCGCGTCACGAGCGTTGGCGCGCTCAGGCGCAAGGCGACCTACGGCTCGAAACACTGCGGGCCCGCGACGCGGCCGGCCCCCTCGCGTCCCAGGTCACCGCGGCGACGACCGCGGGATTCGACAACGTCATCGTGCAGCACGACGCCGTCGACGCACAGGCGCCGCTCGACTGGGATCGACTGCGTGCCGCCGGGCTCCGCGGGGTGAGCCTGCGGTGCGAAGGCGAAGCGGCGCTGCACAACTTCATCGCCAAGCAGGATCCCGCGCGTGTGCTGCCAACCATGGCGGCACTCGAAGAAACCGCCGACCGAGCGCAGCGGCGCGGCCTTGAACTACACGTCCGCACTCGGGTTGCGCGGTCGAACTTCCGCTCACTGGGCGGTGTCCTCTCACGGGCGCTCGCCTGGCAGGCCAAGACCTGGACTCTGGAGTACATGCCGTTGGACGGCGTCGATCTCCCCGCGGAGGGCGTGGGCCACATGCATCCACGACTTGCGCTAAGTCTGCCGTGGGTCCTTCGCAGCGGCGCGCAGGCGGCAAGCCGCGGCATTCCGTTTGCAACGCGAGGGGCGCCACTATGCCTGCTCGGCCCACTGGCGAGCCACGCCGTGGTCGAACGCTCCAACGAATTCGCTCCGGTCTGCGCAGCGTGCCCCGCACGTGCGGGCTGTGTGGGCGGCGACCCAACCTACTTTGCCCGGTTCGGCTTCGGAGAACTCCACGCGCGCCCAGCCCCGACGGAGCCAAGCCGGGGTTGGTGGTCGGTCGCCGCGCTCCTTTGAGCGTGACTGCGACAGCGGCGTTGACCCTGCCCGGAGACACCGCCTAGAGTGGATCGGAGTCGCGATGGTCACGACCGACAAGGCAGCCCGCCCCACCAAGGCCCTCGTCAAGGTCGGGTACGGTTGCAATGACCACTGCAGTTTTTGCCACACGCTCGATGTACGGCACATCCAGGGCGAAGCGGTCGAGGTCCACCGCAAAATCCGCAGAGCAAAGGCCCTCGGACACTCGATGGTGGTGCTGTCTGGGGGCGAACCGACGATCCGCCCAGAGCTGACCGCGTGGGCCAAGCACGCCGCGACGATCGGGCTCGACTTCGGATTGGTCACCAACGGGCGGATGCTCAGCTATCCGAAGCTGGTCGATCAGCTCCTGCGCTACCGACTTCGATACGTCTACCTGTCACTGCACGGAGGCACGGCGAAGGTCCACAACCTCATGGTGCGCAGCCAGGCCTTCGAGCAGACCTTCGGTGCGGTTGCACAACTGTCGGGTCGCGGCATCGACTTCTCGGTCAACTGCGTCATCACCAAGCACAACGTCGACCATCTCAAGGGTGTCGTCGACAAGCTGCTCCCCTACCCGGACGTGCCTCTCAAGTTCTCGATGGTCGAGCCCAAGGGAGGCGGCGAGCGGCTCTTCGACCACCTCATTCCGCCGGTTGAGCAGGTCGCGCGTCGTGTCTGCGAGGCTATCGCATACGGCGAGTCGCGCGCCCAAGCCCGAGCGTCCGAGGACGCCCCCGCCAGGGGCCGTTGGGTGTCACACGGCGGAATCCCGCTGTGCCTGATGCCCGGATTCGAAGACCGCTACGACGATCTGCGGACACACGGGTTTGATTCCATGACCGAGGTCGGTGAGCCCGACTTCTTCCCCGTCGACGACGACAACAAGATCCAGCCGCCCAAGTGTGCTCGCTGCTCGCTGTCGGGGGCCTGTCCGGGGCTGTACAAGGGTTACTACGAGCAGTTCGGAGACAAAGAACTGCGCCCGGTCACCGACCAACCTCGCTCCAACTCCTTCAACTACACCCTCGAAACCTCGATCGCAGACACCGGCCCGCGCTGCGCAGTCCTGGCCACGGGGCTGGCGCCGTGGGAGTACGGTCGACATCTCTTCGTCAAGCGCGGAGACCTCATCGACCGCTATCGCAGCCGCACGCGCGATTTTTCCGACCAAGAGATTTCGGCGGTCAAGCACGAGCGAGGACAGGTCTACTTGGACGTCAGCACCAAGACGGCGCCAGACGACTTCGCTCGCGATCTTGTCCAGCTGCGCCGATCGTCAACGTGCGACACGTGTCCCGAGTTCGTCGGTTGCACGGGCTTGTTTGTCCCAAGCTCCACTTCGGTGTTCGAACGCGACGACGCGCGCGTTCGCAAGCTTCTCGGCACCTTGACGGGCCGCGTGCTCGACGTCGGCTGTGGCGAAGGCCCGTACAGCGAGATCCTGGCCCCGCGGGTCGCAAGCGGTGCAGTCGACTACGTCGGTATCGACCCGCACGAGGACCGCATCGCCGCCCTGCGTGAGCGTTGGCCCTGGGCGGAGCTCATCGCCACGACCGCAGAGCGCCTGGCTGCCGACAACGAGAGCTCCGAGGTGAAGCTCGAGCGTTTCGATCACATTGTCGTACTGCGGAGTTGGAACCACATGCGCGAGCCTGCGGTGTTCCTAGGGGCGCTCGACACCCTGCTCGCGCCCGGCGGGACCCTCACGTTGGTCGACAACGAGGCGTTCGGCATGGCGCGCTCAAGCGAGCAGAGCGACCGCGCCGAGTCGGGGCCGGCCGCGTTCGAGCACTACCGCAACGACGGCTCCGAAGACGCCGAGACCATCGTCGCCGAGCTCGGGTTGCCACTGGAGCTGCTGGCTGCCGAGTCTGTACGCCCGGGCCGAAGCAACCAGTGGATGCTCCACTATCGATGGCGTGCCGATTCCTGACGTCGCCGCTTAGCCCAAGTCCGTAGGGGCGACGCCCGCGTCGAAGTAGCGCGAGCAAAAGTGCGCATCGAGTCGCGCGAGTTCATCGATGAGCCCCTGACCGACCGCGGTCGGTCGACCGGCATCGACCAGCGTCGAAACGGCCTCGTGATTCGACCCGACGATCTGCGCCAAGCGACGGCGAAACTCCGGCGTCGATGACAGAGGGTGCCCCGACTCCAGCATGCTCTCGTACAGCGCTGCCACGGGCATGAACGCGTGGGCCGCCAAGAGGATCCCATGGAGCGGGCGCGGGTCGGGGCGCACGGGCGACGTGTGCATCGAGGAGAACGCGTTGAGCAGCACGGTGTCGACGTCGAACAGCGCGTTGAGCTTGTTGTGGGAGAACTCGTGGATCAGAGCCTCGGCCATCACCATCGCGCTGGGATGCAAGCTCAAGTAGACGGTGCCGATGGCCTCTGCGTACGACGCCGAGAGGTGCTGCTCCGCGTCGAACCCAACCGGCACGATGCGCTGGATGTACAGCTGCAGCTCCGCAAACAGCGTGGGTTGCTGCGCCTCAATGAGCGTCAGCGCCTCGTCCAGTGTCCGCACCCAGACATCGATGCTCCGCGCTCCGAGATTCAGCGCGTTGCCGGACTTGTCGGGGTGGGCCTCACGCTGGGCGATGGGGTTGTTGTCCTCCAGGACGAGCGTGAGACCACCGTGCAGCTTGCGGCCACAAGACTCGAGCAGGGGGTCCGTCCCGGCGACGACTGCGTCCCGCGTGCTCACGGACACCACTTGTCCGTCGGGCGCCATCCCGAGCAACTGAGGACCATCAAAACGCAGGGCGCACACATCGTCGGGGCAGCACCATGTTGCGCGGCGCGGCAGTGAGACGATTCGGCGGGCGAACGCTCGAGTGTCGACCACGGAGTCGAGCGCACCGAGGGCCCACAGCTCGAAGTACACCAGGGTCTGAAACTCGGTCGCGACCGACGCATCGCGGCAGTGACCGCGCACAATGCAACGGGCCAGCGTCGACACATGCGTCCAACGAAAAACACTTGCCAGCGCGCCTGGCTTCGTTCGAGCAACCTCGCCGAGGACGCCGTGAAATTCCGTCCATTGCTGGACGACGAGCGTCGATGCGTCCGCGGGCGGCGGCAGCGAAGGGAGGCTCCGCAGCAGCGCTCGCAGACTCGCGGACAGTACGTCCCTGGCGCAGTGGGACCCAGCAAGCGGAACGGTGAGGTCTCGCGGCACCGCTAGGTTGGGCCTACGCACTTGCGAACATTCTACCCTGTTGAGCTCCCCGACGCAGCCCAGCGCTCCATCGCGAGCTCGATCACAATGTCCGCGGCGCAGCGCGAGCCCTCAGCCGCCGCGTCGATGAGACCGCTAAATCCATGGCTCGCGTCACCCACCACATAGACGTTGGCTACGTTCGTCTTGCCTGCGTCATGGGTCTCGCAGACCTCCATGCCCCAGTCGTTCACTGTCGTACCCACGCCAAGTTCATCGGGGAACTTCGTGGCCGGAACGGAGGTATCGCTGGCGACGAACCCACTGTCGCGCACCACGGTGCGACCGCCGTGCACCTCCACCGCGGTGAGGTTGCCGTCTGTCGAGTGCAAGCGAACAACCGGCTCGAGGACGACCTCGACCCCTTTGTCACGCATTGACGAGGCCACAGCCTCATCCAAGGCCTCACCGTTTGTGAAGAGAATGACATCCGACGACCAGACCCGCACCACGGGCACCAGGTGCTCAGCCCCCGCCGCGCCAAAGACCGCAATCCGCTCGTCACGATGCTCAAACCCATCGCAGAACGGGCACGGGTAGACGCTTTTTCCGTAGACATCGACGATACCGGGCAGCTTGAGGCTCGCCAGATCGTCGCGGTACCCGGTTGCGATGATGACCCGCCGCGCCGTGACCGTCTCTCCGTTGGCGTGCAGTCGCACCCCACCCGCGACGGCTTCAACGCCTTGGGCACGCCCCTGGACGTACCGCACCGTGTCGTACTTGCGCAGCTGCTGCTTGGCGATAGAGAGCAACTCCGCAGGGTGAGCACCGTCTCGGGTTAGGAAACCGTGCGAGGCGGTGGTCACGGCGTTGCGCGGCTGCTCCTCGTTGACCACCACCGTGCGCAACCGAGCACGACCTGCGACGAGCGCAGCACTCATGCCCGCGGGACCGCCCCCGATGATCGCCAGGTCGATGACATCGGCGCTCATTGGTCTCGGCTCCCTTCGTCGGCCAGAGGTTTGCGTGCGTGCAGGACCACGGCCTTCCAAAGCTCGGAGACCTCGGGGTCGGAACGATAGGCCGGATCGACCTCGTATTCTTCGACGTCGGCCCGCACGAGTTCGAACCCCTCGAACGCGGCCCGAACCTCATCGACGCTGGGCAGGTCGTAAGCGGCGAAGTGGGGAAGCCGTTGCATCGAGGTATCGTGCTCTTTGAGGAGCAGGACGCCCCCAGGGGCCAGCGCCTCCCGCATCGCTCGAAATACGCTCGCGCGCTCGTCGGGACACGTGGGCAAGGCGTAGCTGCTGGTAACCAGCTCGTACTGCGACGACGCCTGCCAACCCGTCGCGTCCGCCACCTCCAGGGTGGCCTCGAGCCCCCGCTCCGCGAGAACCTGCGACGCCGCATCGATCGCGCGCGAGGCGATGTCCACGCCGGTGACCTCCCACCCACGCTGGGCCAAAGCACCGACCAAACCGCCAGCGCCGCAGCCCAGGTCAAGCGCACGCGCCTTCGCGAGCCCGCGCGCAACGTCCAAGAACCAGGGGTCGGGGGCCGTGTAGTCGCTCGCCGATCCGGTGTACACGTCGTTCCATTCGAACGGGGGAGTCTGCTTTTCTTCGCCGTCTGCGCCCATGTTCCCAACCTAGTTCGCCAACAGGCAAGGCGGTAGTGCGTTGATTTCGGAACAATCGGCTGATCTTTAGATTCCGCCTGGAGCACCGTACGATCCGAGCCAAGCATGACCGTCGACGCCCAACCGTTCGCCCACGCCGAGCGCTCGCTGTTCGTGTTCCACCAAAAGAACGCCTCGCTGGAACCTCACCCATCAACGTCACACACAGAGCACGCACTCACCTACCTCGTGCAAGGATCCATCCGCCTGGAACACGGCCAGGTCGTGACCGCCGAGGCGGGGACACTGACCGTCATCCCGGCTGGCATTCCACATCGTTCCCTCGGTGGCAAGGGCCTCGAGTATTGGATGGTTGGGTTCTGCTCATCTTGTATGCGTCTGGACGAGAGTCAGCGATTGATGAGTTCGTTCCGCCGCGTGCGACACGGAGCGCTGCCCGTGGTCCCCGTACCCAAGGCGAGACGGACCCAGGTCGTTCGGCTGTACCGCGAGCTGGAACGCGAATGCACACACGACACCCCCGAGTCGCCGCTCCTGCGACGGAGCTTGCTGCTGTTGCTACTCGGCGAGCTGCTGCGCGGGATGCCAGCCAGCGGCGTGAGCGTGCTCGAGGGCTCTCTGGTCTCGAGCGCCCTGGAGTTCATCCAGCAGCACTGCCTGGAGTCGATCTCGCTGCGGGACGTCGCGGCCGCTGTTCATCGCAGCGGCGCTCACGTTGCGGCCAGCGTGAAGAAGTCCACGGGCTACTCCGTCGGGGAGTGGATCACGGCGGGTCGCGTGTCCGAGGCTGCCGCACGGCTGTCGCACACAGACGACCCTGTGGATCACATTGCCACGTCCGTCGGCTGGCGGGACCAGACCCACTTCATTCGCCAGTTCCGCAAGGCCTACGGAGCAACCCCCGCCGCTTGGCGTCGCGAGCGGCGTGCCTTGCATCGATGAAGAACGGGTCAGTCCATAGACACGTAGTAGAGGTATCCGGCGGCGACAATGATGACGCCAACCGGGATCGGGCCGTACATAACGCCAACCCACCTCGAGTAGTGCCATCGCCATTCACTTTGGGGGGGGCCGCCGCCCATGGAACGAGATTACCGCGCGAACGCGGGGCGCGGTGACGCAGACGTGCACGCGAGTTCGGTTTGGGTCTTCGACGAACTAAACACTGTAGCTCTCGCTTGTGGCCAAGCCACGGATGCGCTGAGCAAAATGTAACGAGTCCGCGACCGAGACTGGTAAAGTGAGGGCTGGTGGACGACAGCGAGAAACTGGCCGCCGACGCTCGCACGCTGTCCCTGTCGGAGTTCGTCACCCAGTACCGCGGTTGCTACCTCGCCAAGCCTCCCCTGGCCGAGACCATAGGCCGTAGTCAAAACGAACCCGAGCGGCGGGGTTTCGACACCGAGAGGTTCTCACGCAGCACACTCAAGGCGCTGCAGTCCTCGGCCGACCAGCGCGCCGCACTGCTGGGCGACTGGGCGCCACGGTGGGTTGTGCTCCCCGTGCGCAAGCGGGTCGAGACGTTCCCGGACCGAATCAGCATCGGCCGCACCAGCGCATCCGACATCAGGATCGACTTTGGTTTTGTGTCGAAGCTGCATGCGCACATCTACCTGAACCCCAACGGCACGATCGACATCATCGATCGTTCGGCGAACGGGATGCGTCTGGACCGACGCGACCTCACCAAGGGCGAACGCCAGCGCTTGTACATCGGGTGTCGCCTCGAGCTCGGGCCGTTGGAACTCGACCTGCTCGACGCCACATCGCTACACCAGGTCCTGGCCAGCCGTTGAGCTCCGCCGTCGTCGACTCGGTTTGCGCAACGAGTACGCATGGTTTGTGCCCCGTGCGGTACACTAGGGTGCAGAGCCGAGCGTGAGAGAGCTGGAAGTCATTGGCAGGCAGGTGGACGTGGCGTCCCGCAACGTACGCGAACGCGTCGCTCGGTTGTACGATGCACTCCACGCACTCCATGATCTGACCCACGCCGCGTTTGCGACAACGCCCCCCGATGCGGCTCGCGTGGATGCGTGGATCGAGCACGCTGGCTTCGAGATCGACGAACACGGCTATTTTGAGCGACGCGACGTACTCGCTCGAGCGCGCGCGGGCGAGACCTGCCCGCGCACACAGATCTACTACGCCAGCGAGGCACTCTCCAAAGACGCCGAGGCGCGCAGGCGAATGTATGCGCTGCGCGAAGTTCCGCGCGCCGTCAAAGGGATCCAGGAGCGGCTCGGCGGACTGGCGTGGATCTACTACCAGGACGCAACAGGGTTTGCGATGACGTACCCGATGCACGATCCGTGCACGGTCGTACCCGCGGATTTCGACTGGCACGAGTACTTCACCTACCGCTCGGTGGCGCCCGACAACAACCCCGAGCGCGAGATCAAGTGGACACCGCCCAACATCGACTACGGCGGCAAGGGCCTCATGGTGTCGGTGTCGATCCCGCTTTATCACGGCGACGTCTTGGTGGGCGTCTGGAGCTTCGACGTGCCCGTGCGCACCTTGGTGGAGGACGTCATCATCGAGTCCGCGGCACAAGACAGGTCGTCGTTCATCGCGGGCAGCGACGGCTTTCTCCTCGCACACGACAGCATCGAGACGGTCGTGGCACCCGACGAAGGCGCGGTCTACAGGGAGCGTGTCAGCGCCCTCGGTGGCGAGTTCGCCAAGCTCGACATCGCCGAGCTCATCGCCGAAGAGGGCGGCGAGCTCGAGTTGGTCGCAGCGGACGGCCGCTCGATCTACGCGGTCCACCGAACGATCCCTGGGCTCGACTGGCTCTTGGTCGTCACCGTCCCCGCGCGCGCACTTGTCGAAGTCATCGAGCGCTCGTTCCTCGACGCCTTTACCCGAGCCAAGACGGGCGACCTCAGCCACCGCATCGCAGAAGCTGGCGGTGACCTCAAGACAATCGCCGAGGGGTACAACGACGTCGCCGAAGCGCTGGAGCAGAGCATGACCGCGCTGGCGGCGAGTCGCTCGCAGCTGCGCGCGATCTTCGACGCTTCGCCCTACGGCATCGCGCTGGTCTCCCAAGACGGCCTCGTCGTCGACGCCAACGAGGAACTCGCACGCATGGTCACGTCGGCCGGCGACTCCATCATCGGAGCCGATGTCGGCAGCGCCGCGGTCGGGGAGTTTGGCGAGGCGGTGCGCTCGCTGCTGAAGACGACGATCGAGGACGGGAAGGGAGGTCCACTCGAGGGCGAATTGGACGGCCCGGGAGGCACTGCCCTGCCCGTTCGAATCATCACGCGGCGTTTTGATCGCGACGGGCGCCTCTGCATTCTCGCGGGGATCGAAGACATTACCGACCGCCGTCGACTCCAAGCACAGCTCGTCCAGACCCAGAAGATGCAAGCGGTGGGGCGCTTGGCAGGCGGCGTCGCGCACGACTTCAACAACCTGCTCACCGCGATCCTCGGCAGTGCGTCGCTGTTGACCCCTCTCCAACTCCGGGACGAGGACAGAGACCTGGTGGACACCATCGTGTTCTCGGCGGAGCGAGCTGCTGCGCTCACGAGTCAGCTGCTCGCCTTCAGCCGTCAACAGGTCGTGCACCCCCGCGCTGTGGACTTGGTCGGTCTGGTGCGGGCGCTGGTCAAAATCCTGCGGCGACTTGTCGACAAGAGCACGGCCCTGCGGCTCGAGATCGACGACAACGCGCCGCAGATCTTCGCAGACCGCAGCCAGATGGAGCAGGTCGTGCTCAACCTCGTCCTCAACGCGCGGGACGCCGTCGGGCAGCAGGGGCGCATCACAATCGCACTGCGGCCCGAAGCGCATGATGGGCTCAGCGGCGTGGCACTGTCGGTCATCGACAATGGGAGCGGGATGGATGCCGACACACGGGAGCGGCTCTTCGAGCCGTTCTTCACCACCAAGCGAACGGGTACGGGGTTGGGACTTGCCACGGTTCGCGACATCGTTCGACATGGCCACGGCGACATCCGCGTGGCCTCCAGCCCGGGCGAAGGCACAACGATCACCGTGTGGATGCCGGCCGCCAAACGCGAGCGTGGGTCAGCCGAGAGTCGACCCGCGGCAGCGTTGGCCAGGACGGGTCTCATTGTCGTCGTCGACGACGAGCCCTTGGTACGGCGCGTGGCGTGTCGCACGCTGGAGGCAGCAGGGTTTGGTGTTGTTGGGGTACCTGGCGGCGGAGAGGCATTGTCGCAGCTCGCACAGCGCGGCGACGAGATTATCCTTGTGCTCACCGACGTCGCGATGCCGATCATGGGGGGGCACGAGTTGGCACGCCGTGCTCGCGAGCTGCGTCCCGCTCTGCCCGTGCTCTTGATGACCGGCTACGCCGATGACGCTGCACGAGACTCGGGTGTGGATTACCCGTTGCTGCACAAGCCCTTCAAGTCGGTCGATCTCGTCGCAGCGGTACGGCACGCACTCGATGAGGCATCGGGGCAGGCACTCCCCGCGTAGCGCCGCTCACTTCACCGATCGTCCGACGCGTGACGGACATCCAGTGACCAATGCAAGCATCCAGCTCGCGCTCAGGGGCGTGTGTGCCGCGTGCGCCACGTCTGCACGGCCGCGTGTAGCTCCGCATCGACCCCCTTGCTGCCTTCGGCGGCACGTGACGCGACCGCGACGGCCCGCGACCGGTCTCCTCCTTTGTCTGCGGGTGTCTCCCACAGCGCTCGCGCGAGCAGGTACCGGGCGTCCGCCAGTGACAAGGCTTGCCCCTCGGCAGTCTCCAGAACTTCAGCCGCGCGCTCCGCATAGCCAAGGGCCACCTCCGGCTTCGATTGGTCCAGACCGAGCCGTGCCAACGAAATGAGCTGAGACTTCAATGCGGGGTGGTCCGGGCCGTGCAGCTTCTCCAGACTCGTGAGCGCGCGGGTGAAGTGGGCCTCGGCCAACGTCGGTGCACCCAGAGCGTCATGCGCCCGACCCAGGTTCCCAACGGCCATCGCGACCTCTTGATGATCCGGACCCAGTGCGGCCTCGAAGATCGCGAGTGCGCGCACGGAGCAGTCCTTCGCGGCCTCGAACTCGCCGAGTTCCATGTGCACCCCCGACTGGTTGGCAATAGCCCGAGCAACCGACGGGTGGTCTGGCCCCAAGGTTCGTTCGAGCATGGGTACCGCGCGCTCGAGCACCGACTTGGCCACCTCATGTTCTCCTGCTGCGGAGCGGATCTGGGCCAGGCTGACCAGCGCGAACGCGAGGTTCGGATGCTCTGGCCCTGGCCCCTTGCTCAAGATCGCGACCGCGCGCTCTTGAATGACCGCAGCCTTGGCATGGGCGCCCTGGCGGCTATAGATCTGCGCGAGGTGGATTCCGCACACCGCGAAGATGGGGTGGTCAGGGCCGTGAGCCTGCTCGAAGACAGCAAGCGCGCGCTCAGAGAGCAACCGAGCGGCCTCGATCTCGCCCGCCACCGCGAGCGCAACCGACAGATTGTGCAGCGAGCGTCCGAAGTTTGGATGCTCCGGCCCCAGAGCCTTCTCCTTGATGGCCAGCGCTCGCCGACCCAGCGCGATCGCCTGGGTTTGGTCACCCAACGCATTGTGAGCCGTCGAAAGGTTGCCCAGTGAGCTGGCCACGAGCAGGTGATCGGGGCCGAGCACAGCCTCGCGCATTGCCAGCGTCTGCTCGCTGAGAGCCTTCGCTTCGGCGAACTTGCCTTGGTCTTGACGGATCACGCCGAGCTGGTTGAGCGCGTCCGCGCGTCGTAGGCCGTCGCCCTCGCCAAGCGCGGCGAGCTGCACCTGCGCGTGCTGAGCCCACTGTGCGCCCTCGACCGGGCGGGCCAGCGAATGCCCGACCGTGAAGACGAGCTCGGTCGCGGCATCGGCCGCCACGCCTGGCGCCCCCGCCTCGGCGGCTTCGAAGTACGCCGCCAGCAACGCCGCCTCCGCCTCCGCGTGGTCACCTGATTTGCTGAGCAGGCGGCCGCGGCTCCATTGCGCTGCCGCCAGCAGCGGGGGCCAATCGAGTGCTGCCGCGGCGTCGACCGCTTCTTGAGTCAACGCGGCCCCGTCCGAGAACTTCCCAGAGGCACCCAACGCGCTCGCCTCCGCGAGGGTCCGACGTACTTGCATCACCGCTTGTCGCTGCTCGGGTGGCCTGGGTATTCGCATCAAGCGCGACGCATCCATGCATGGGTCCACGGGCCGCAACGCAGACGCGGCAGTCATGGCCTCTTTGACGGTGTTGGCGTCCGCGCGCTGCAGCTCGACCACCAACGACTCCAACTGCATCCGCCGCTCGTCGAGGCACCAGACCGAGCGATCGAGCGTCTCTGCGTCCCAGGTCGCGTCGACCTCGGCCCTGACGCAGGCCGAAGTCCGCGCCTCTTGCCAGCGGCGGGCGTGCGTACGCAGGACGGGTATCACGTGGTCGGCGGTCGCGTCGGCGTAGGGCTCTTCGCTCGCCACTAGCCCCTGACGTACCTGACTCTCCATCGCAGCGTCCCACACGAGACTTCCGCCGTCCGCGACACACCCCGCGCGGGTTTGCTGGCGTGCGTACCCCTTGTACCCAAGTCCGCCTGCGCCCAGCACGACGACCGCTGCCACGGCGAGCATCACCTTGCGCGTCCGCGCGCGGCCCTGCGCGCGCTGTATTGTCGCGAGCAAGGCCGCCATCGACGGCCAGCGAGCATCCGGGTCAAGCGAGAGACCCCGCTCCAACCACTGCTTGGCGTGCGGAGAAGGGCCCGCGGTCTTGCGCCGAACAAACCGACCCGCCTCCGTGGGCAGCTCAAATGGGCGCTCCCCCGTCAGGGCCTCCCATGCGCACACGCAAAATGCGAACTGATCGCTGCGGTCGCTGGGCGGATGCCCCTCGAACTGCTCGGGCGCCATGTATGCGGGCGTCCCCGCGGTGGTGCCCGTCCGAGTGAGTTGGTCGACCGCGGCGGTATCACCGGACACGAGGGAGGCGTCATCAGGGTCGAGCGTTGGGGCTTCAGCCGTGCGTGCGAGGCCGAAGTCCAGCACGACCGCACGCAACCCCTCACCGACAACCACGTTCTCCGGCTTGAAATCGCGATGCACCAGGCCGGCCGAATGCGCCGCGACAAGTCCCCGCGCGGCCCCGACCAGCAGCGTATTGATCTCCGACTCGGTGTGCTCGCCCCCCGTGAGCCACGACCGCAGGTTGGGTCCCGGCACGTACTCCATCACGATGAACAACTCGCCATCGCGCTGGCCCACCTCATACACCCCAATCACATTGGAGTTGGTCACCTTGGCCAGGGCACGGGCTTCGCCGGCCAGACGCGCCCGCCGCAGCTCCGCTTGTTGCGGGTCGCCAACGTCGCGTACGACCTTGATCGCCACATTGCGGTCGAGCTCGGGATCGAATGCGACATACACCCGACCCATCGCGCCTGCCCCTGCGGTTCCGGTGACTTCGAATCGACCGAGTTTGTGCGTCTGTCGGGTCGTCCCAAACAAGCGATGTGCGACCTCAGACGCCGTACGATCGAAATCGACACGGTCGTCGGCCAAGGCGGGGAGCGCCGCGGGCGAGGATTCAGAGGGACTCATCGCTGCGCCTGCTGGCTCGATGCTACCACGGTCCCACCCACCGATCGGCACCGCGCTTTCATGGTAGATCTTTGTCCGTGGTCCCCGATGCGACGCTGTTGGAGCGCTGGCGTGACGGCGATGCGGCCGCGGGCAACGAGCTGTTCAAGCGCCACTTCGGCGCCATCTACTGCTTCTTTCGCAACAAAGTCTCGGGAGACCTCGACGACCTCGTGCAGGCGACATTTCTGCGCTGCTCCAAGTCGAAGTCCAAGATTCGATCGACCGCGACGTTCCGCAGCTACCTGTTTTCGATCGCCCGGAACGTGCTGGTCGACCACTACCGGCAGCGACGACGCGACCTGAGTGCTGAGCAAGTGAGTGCATCGAAGGCGGTTGATCTGGGCGCGAGCCCCACTGCGATGCTGGCCGAGAAGCAAGAGCACAATCTGTTGCTGGCCGCGTTGCGATCGCTGTCGCTCGATGAACAGGTCGCACTGGAGCTGATGTACTGGGAGCGATTGACCGGGCGGGAAATTGCCGAGGTCCTGGGGGTGCCCGAGGGCACGGCCAGGACGAAGCTTCGCTCGGCTCGCGCGTCGCTCGAGGTCGCCCTGACGCAACTGTCGAAGTCCCCAGAGGTGCTCGCGTCGACGCTCGACAACCTCGAGCACTGGTCGGCCTCGTTGCGCGAGTATGTCGCACAGTCCGCGACGTAAGACTGCGCGTGTGAAGAGCGATCCGCACACGCTGCAGAGGACGCGCGCGCCCCGAATCCGATTGCAAATCGTCGATTGCACCCGCCGCGACGCCGCCTGCAGGGCTGGCTCGATATGGACGTGTGTGCCTCGCCGTTAGGGCTGGTGTGAAATCGAAGGTGGTCTCCCGACGTAGGTTCGGCCAGCTCGCCGCAGGCAGCGTGGTCGGAGCGGGCTGCTCGCCCGCGCCCGCAGCTACCGGTGGGTCCCCACCTCAGCCTGTGCTGGACTGCCCGCCTCCGAGCCCAGCCCCTCAGCCGCCTGCCGACCCTGTCACCCCGGACCCGTCACCGCCCGTCGCGCCAACGTTTGAGACCATCGTGCCCGAGGCCACGCTGCTGTCGCGGACCGCGGTCGACGTCCAGACGGAGTTCGCGTCATGGCTCGACGACTTCCCGCTGCTGGGGGCCGTCGTCATCGAGCGATTGGTATATCTCAGCGACGGACTCGAGGTGCACGCCTACCTCGTCGCGCCCGTGGGCGCCGCTTCAGCCCCCTCGGTGCTCTACGCCCGTGGAGGGGGCGCAACGCACTCCGTGCGCCCATTCATCCTGGGCTCACTTCTCGCACCGCTGGCCAACGCCGGGTTCTGCGTCCTGGCGACGCAGCTGCGGGCTGAGCCCCAGGGCCGCGACGAGTTTGGCGGTGCCGAGATCGCCGACCTCGTCAACGCCGCCGCGCTCCTCGGTGAACTCCCGGAGGCCGACCCGACGCGAGTTGGCCTCATCGGCTGGAGTCGCGGCTCCATGATGGTGCTGATGGCTTTGGCGCACGCGCCATCACGGTTCCGCGCTGCGATTTGCGTCGCGGGGGTCGCAGATCAGTTCGCAGAGGTCGAGCGACGCCCTGAGATGGGGTCCGTGTTTGCCCGGGAGGTGCCCGGCTACCTCGAAGACCGCGACACGGCGCTCGCACGCCGCTCTCCGTTACTTTGGGCAAGTCAGCTCCCGCGCGATGTCCCGATCCTCCTGCTTCACGGAAGCGCCGACTGGCGCGTATCTGCCTTGGAACCCCTGAAACTGGCAACGGCGTTTCAGGAGCTGCTCATCCCCTACCGCCTGCTCGTGTACGAGGGGGCTGGCCACGGCCTGCGCGAGTTTAGGGACGAGTCCACGGCCGAAATGATCGCCTGGTTCCAGCGATACCTCGAAGAAGATGCGCCACCGCCCAACGTGACCCCGCACGGCCGATAGCCAGCGCCCATGCCCACGCGCCGCTGGGATCGATCGGGCGCGCCGTTGTCGTACGGCCCGCGCTGCGCAACACGCGGGTGCCGCGCGCAGCCGTGGCCCCAGCTCAGAAAACTTTGTGCGCACGTGAGGCAGTAGGGGGCCCGCGTACGCCGAGGTAAACCATGGCTCGAATGTTCCCTCGTCGATTCTTTGTGCAAGGTCTTGCTGGAACCGCCGGTCTCGTCGGGGCGGGCTTGGGATCGTTGGCCCACGCATCGCGCCCCGGCTGCGCGATTCGGGGCAAGTACATCGACCGGGGTCTGCCCAACGCCGCGCACGAGGCGATCGTACGCCACCTCGACAAGGGCCTGGCGGTGGTGGCGTTCACCCCGAGCGGAGGCTGGGTGGTTGTATCCGGCGACGGAAAAATGAGCTCGTCCGGGATCCCCACCGAGTGCCGAACCAAGCTCCAGAGCTACCTGGACGAAGGCAAGCGCATTAACTGTGTCGCGTTTCCGTGGGAGGGCGGTAACCGCTGGGTCATCGTGCACGAGTGGGACTTCTACTCGCGCAACGTCGGTGATGCCTGCCACGGCGACCTGGTCCGACTGGTTCGAACCGAGCACCGCGAGGTTCAGTGCGTTGCGTTCGAGCCTGGCGGTGGTCACTCCATCATCACTTCGACAAACATCGGTTCGACGAACTTCACCAACCACCGCATCTCGAGCAGCCTCGACACCCTCATGCGCTCGCGCTCCGGACTGCGCCAGGTCGCGTTCATGGCCTCGGGGTCGGCGGTTGTCCTCACGGGCACCACCTGGGCCGACCACGGAACTGTGCCCGCCGAGTGCCGAGACACGCTCGCGGCCTACGGGTCGGGCGGCGATCTCATCACCCAGGTCGCCTTCGAGGGCACCAACGACTTCCACGTGTCGAGCAACGCGTACAAGCGCTCGCACCACTCGACCGGAGGTCTCGCTGCCGTGCGGACCATCCTCGAGCAACAGAACATCCCAGGCGCCAGCGCCGTGGTGATCAAAAACGGCGCGGTGACGCGTACGCACGTGTACGGCAGGACCGAGCGGGGGTCGTGCAAGACGGTCCGAGCCAGTACCCGGTTCCAGGCCGCCTCGGTCAGCAAGATCGCTGCGACTGTGGGCGCACTGCGGTTGGCCCGCGACAAGGGAATCGGCCTGGACGAAGACATCCGCAACCGACTCAACTGGACCGTCCCCAGTGCCATTCGAAAGATCACGCTGCGGCAGATCCTGTCGCACTCGTCGGGGCTGTCGACCTCTGGCTATCCCGGATACCGTCGCGGGAGCCCGCTGCCCAATACGCTCGAGATCTTGAATGGCAACTCGAATCGGGCCGGAGTCGTGGTCAACTCCTCCGCAACGACCCTTGTGCGCGGCGACAGGAATACCCGCAAGTACTCGGGCGGGGGGTTCACACTCCTGCAGCGCTTGATCGAAGAAGAGACGGGCCAGTCGTTCTCTTCGTGGATGCGTACCAAGGTGCTGACCCCGATCGGGATGTCCGAGAGCGGGTTCTTCACGGACCCCAGCCCCCGCTGGGTGGCTCGCGATCTGGCGACCAACCACACGCAGTGGGGCTGGCCCATCGACCGACGACGCTACATGTATCCGGAGGCCGCGGCGGCCGGGCTGTACACGACCGCCCGCGACCTGGCCAAGCTGGTGACTCTGTTCATCAACGAGGGCGCAACGGGCAACGGGGTGAGGCTGTGGGACCGCGCGATGACAACCGAGGTCTTCAAGGTTCAGTCGGGTACGGACCAGGCGCTCGGTATCCGCAAAGCGAGCGGCTTCTTTCACGGCGGAACGAACACGGGGGCGCGGGCCTGGATGTGGGGGAATCGCTCGACCCGCAACGGCGTCGCGCTGCTGTTCAACGGCTCAGGCGGCAGCACGAGGTGGCGCGAGGCCGTCGCCGATGCCTACAAGGATGCGTACTCGTTGTAGGTGCCCGCGGCCTCCGGCTCGAGCGTGAAGCGACCGGGCCGCGGCGGCGTCAGGAAGGCTCGCACTGCCAAGCGGGCGGTCAACGGCTGGTCGCGGTTCCAAGGCAGCAGGTAGAGCATGCGAGCCAGCGGGCAGTAGCCAAACAGAAGGTTCGCGAGCAGCCCCGCGGTCGTGATCAGCATCATGACGCTCAGGGCGGGGACGTACGTACCGAGCGCGAGCCAGCCGACGTACGCGATACGGAGCTGGGCGGGAAACGCCAGCGGCCGGAAGTTGAGCAGGACGAGGAAGAGCAGCGCATGCGCGATCGTCAAGCCGATCACCGCCTCGTAGGCGCCTGGGTCGAGCAGGCCCGCAAAGAGACCGGCTTGCGTCACCACCCACAGTCCAAAGATGAGCCGACGGCGAAACGTCGGGTTGAGCCGCGTCCACGGAGACTCGGCGGTTTGGGTTGCGGCGTAGGCCCGTTGCATGAGCGGCGACCGCCTGGGGGCGGGAGCGTGGTCTCGTTGGAGGTCCATGAAAGCAGTGTGCAAGGCAGACCTTCGCGGTCCCTTACCCCGGCCTTACCGCTTGGGAGACGTGTCGCTCCTGACTTTACGCGTGTAATATCAACGACTTCACCGCGGCCCGTTCGCTGCTCATGGGGTTGGGTGCCCCGTCAGTGTCTCAGCCGCGTATGCATCGTCGGCTATCTGCAGCCGCGCAAAGCGGTCGTCGTCGCTCAGGCGCACGCCCGCAGCACCGACGAGGTGGAGATCGACCCAACGCCGCAGGCGGAAGCGCGCCACAAGCAACGCGGGCACGGGCCCTGCCATCGCAACGGCCCCCACGAGCGGAGGCGCTGAGCCGTCGAGCAGCGCGACGGCTGCGAGAATCCAACCGAACACAAACAACAGGAGCAACGGAATCGCCAAGCGTCCGCCCCACGTTCTCCGACTCGCGCACCGCTCGCAGATCGGCACATCGACCTCGCCCACGATCTGCCACCGAACCACGATGGCGTCGATTCCACGACGCACATCCACCGGCCAGACCAGCGGTGGATCCGGCTGCTGGCACCGACAGCAGCGCGTCGGAAAGGAAGCCTCCGAAATCTCGACTTCGATGGTGCGTGCCATGCTCAAACAAAACAATGGCGCAGCGCATCACGGTCGGCCACGGGTAGCTCCGCGAGGGCGTTGCGCTGAGTCGGTCGGTGAAAGTGTAGCAGGCGGGCTCTGCGGAACCTCACAAGGTGTGTGGCGAACGGTCGAGATGGCGACGCGGAACATATCCAGCGTAGTCGGTACTCCCTTTGCGATGCGCCCTACGCTTCGAAACCTCCTCGGCGGCCTCGGCCTTGCGACGACCCTCACCCTCGGCGGGGCCGCGGCAGCCGGACCCAAAGTCCACCAGCCGATGCCAACGTCCAAGGCCTACCCAAAGATCAACAAGCAGGTGTTCGTCAACCAGGGCCTGACCAACGCGGTCACCCTGTCACCCCGAAATCTGTCCAGCTCCGGGGTCACGATGGATGTCACCCGGCCTCTACGCATTGAGGGCTCCACCAATCGCGTGCTGATGACCAAGAAGACGCAGCTCATGCTTCGTTTTCGCGGAGCGGCCGGCCGAGGCTATCGAGTCGACTGCAAGTTCACCAGCAATCCCAGTGTGCACGTGATGGAGTTCGCCAATGGGAAGATCGTCCGCCAGTCGTCGAGCAACCCGGCGGGCGGAACGGTCAACCACACGACGTTCTCGTCGGGCCAGGCTCGGGACATGAAGATGTTCCTGCAGGCGAACAAGGACACCGACTGGTCGCAGTGCAAGATCACCCCAACCTGAGCGCGCTTCGTTTGACCGACGTGAGGACCTAGGCCATGGCATCGGGCTGTGGCGGGAGCTCCGCAACCAGGCATTTGGACGAATGCACGGTCGTTGTGGACCCCGGCCCGTGGTGCCGGGCCCGGCTCAGACGCAGACTGAGCCTCGATGTACCGAGGTCTCCAAATGCGCACCACTGCCTTGTTCTCCGTTCTTACGTTCACCCTGGGTGCCGCAGCGTGCGGCGACGATGCCGCGAGCGACGACGATGCAGCCGGTTCCTCGACCAGTGGGACCCCCGCCACCGACGATGGCGCGCCGTCGTCGGATGGCCCCAGCGCGGATTCGACAGGCGGCTCGGAGGGCGGTGCATCGTCTGACGATGGCACCGATACTGGCGAGGCGACTGAAACCGGTGACGCGACGGACACCGACGGCTCGACCGACAGTGGCGGCGCGGTAGAAAACGACTGGGGCGCGCTCGTGCTCGGCCCCCTGTACACCGACGACTTGAAGGCGGCGCAGGGCACCCACGACGCGGTCGCCATGGGCGGACAAGAGGGTGCAAGGATGGCCGGCGACTACGGCCATGATGCGCTCTTGGGAACAACACTGCTCGGGACGACGGAAAACCTGTTCCTCGGCATCGACCAGTGGGAGAGCCTCGAGGGGGCCCAAGCCGTCTATGGAGATCCCGATTTCCAGGCGGCATTTGGAATGCTCTTCGCCGAGCCGACCGCCCCGGAGTTGTTCGAGCGCCGCGAAGATTGGCACAACTGGGGCGACCTCGAGGCCGGCGACGGCGGGGACCACTGGTACGTCGTCGTTCGCGGGCGACTCGCGGGCGACGATCTCGAGGCCAGCCAAGCCGCACACGATAGGGTCGCCGCGGCAGGCGAAGGCGCCGCGATGGCGCTAGGCGACGTAGCCCACGTCGTTTGGGTCGGCACGCCCGAGGATTCGCAGCAATTCTTCGCCGTGGACGTGTGGACCGATAGCGAAATGATCGAAGCGTTCTACGGCAACCCCGAGTTTCAGATGGCCTTCGGGGCGCTGTTCGAGGCGCCGCCGACGGTCGGCGTCTACGGCTCGACCGACTGGCATCAGTGGTGATGAGCCACCGTCAGGTCGCGGGCTGCAGGGCTTGGCGCCGGAACTGAACCGGACTGACGCCCATCACCCGCTTGAACACGCGGCTGAACGCGTCCTCGGACGCGTAGCCGACCCGGCCTGCTAGCTCGCCAACGCTCAGCCGCTCGCGTTCGATGAGGTCGGCGGCAACCCAGACGCGCCACCGCGCGAGGTACCGAGCGGGCGGCTCCCCCACCAGCTCGGAGAAGCGAGCAAAGAACGACGAGCGCGACATCCCGGCCCGCGAGGCAAGATTGGACGCCGTCCACTGCCCTCCCGGATCGTGATGAATCGTGGCGATTGCCCGCCCGATGCGTTCGTCCCGGAGGGCCGAGAGCCAACCGCCGCCGCGCTCGGGTGCCTGGTCGACGCACGCTTGGATGATGTGCATGACCAACACGTCGGTGAAGCGCGCGATCATGCCCGCGGCCGCGGGCGCGGTGCGGTCCAACTCGGTGGCGAGCATGGTGATGCTCGTGTCCAACCATGCACCGACCCCGCCAGACGATCGGCCGCGGGCGTGCATACGCGGGGGCAGTGACGCCAGCATCACATCGCTGGCCGCGTGCCGCAGCTCAAACGTGCCGCAGATGATGCGAGTCTCGTCGCCGTCGCCGCCGTGGACAAGCGTCTGCACGCAGGTCCCGTCGTCCTGCATCGGCAGGGTCGACATGCTGTCTGGGCGGACACGCCGGCCATGCCGGAGCACGTGCGCGTCGCCGCGGGTAAGAAGCGCCACGTCGCCGGCCTGCAGACGAGTGGGTTCGCTCTGCCCCTCGATCTCGAGGTCGCATTCACCCGCCGCAACCGCGTGAAACACCGCGCGCGACAGCGACCGGCTCGCGACCGCGAACGGGTCTCGCAGGTGGGCACGAGACATGACACTCGCCTCGAGGTGAACCGAGCGGAGCACTTCGCGAAGCGCCTGGTCGACGGAACGGTCGTCCTCCATGCGCACAGTATAGACGCCCAGGGCCCCGCCGCATGGCCCTGGATGAACGGCCGGCCTTTTTGGACGCTCAGTCATGGCCGCCTGGCGCCATCGTTGCCAACTTTCGAGCATGGCCAACCTTGGAACGAACCTTCGCTGCGTCGCCGACAACGAGCACCGAGATGCGATAGCCGGTTTCTACGTCGAGCTATTCGGCGCAGCGGCAGTGCACCCGACCCCCAAGCTCGATGTCTACGCCTTTGGCGGTAGCAACATCGGCGTCTACTTCGTGGCCGACGGTACCGCCTTGACCCCGCAGCAGCACGTCGAGGTCGGCACTTGGATCGAGATCGTCGTCGACGACCTCGAAGCGGTGACCGCTGGGCTGAACGCCAAAGGCTACGCCCCATTGGACTACCACGACCGCGAGCACGACTACTTCCAGGCCCCGGGCGGGCAGGTCTTCCGGCTCGCAGCGGCCTAATCAAACAGCTTGGCGACACCCGCTGACGCTGCGGTCACGTCCAATCGAGCGCCAGCTCGATCGTGCCGCGCCTCAACTGCCCCGTGTCGTAGGTTGTGACGCCGTGTTTTCCAACGAGCTCCGCGTTGCCATCGAACGAGCCGGCGACGCCGAGCGCGAAGGACTCGTCGCGCAGCGAAGGCGGGAGCTTCACCACACGAATCACGGCGTTGTGTTGGCCAGCTTCGACGATCTCGACCGCGCCACCATTGCGAAACACGTAGGGCCACCCGACCGCCCAGGCCCGCACCGCGGCCGACGGGGTCCGCCCAAAAATACGCAACGAGCCTTTGACGATGATCCCCAAAAAGGGAGCATCCACTGCGGCGAGGAAGGCCTCCCGAAAAACCGTGCGATAGCCATCGTCGCCGAGGGCGCGGTGCCACGCTTTGCACAGAGCGACGTGGCTGGGGGTCGGCACCCACCCCAAAAGGGGGGCCGAAGTCACCGACTCGTGAACCGCGTTCGGTAGCGCGGCCAGAACCGCTTCGGCGACATCGGCGGGGACACACTGCATGGCCGTACGCGTCCACTGGGCTCGAACCACACTGGGCTTCGGTTCTTGGCTCTCCGCAACCATAGGCTCGCGCGCACGCTCTTGTACTGCGACGCACGGCCGTGGTCCACGAAGGCCTCGCTCGCAGACTGGGGACGAACCTCACAGCGTGCATTTTGGCGCGGCGCTGCCGAAGTTGAGCGTCGCGTCGCGCGGGTTGGCGACCCGGACGCCTGGGTCGGTCCGGAACTCCAGAACGCACGGGCCGACGCCCTCTTCGGCCGCGGCGGCCTGCAGCCCCAACTCGTCCTCGATACGGTGCGTACGAGCGCCCAACGAGCGCGCGTACGCGACGAGGTCCCAGGTGGGGGTCGACCAGTCATGGGAGCGCCGATACACCTGCTCGGTCCCGTGGGCGACCATCCCCCACTGTCCGTCGTTGAACACCGCAAATGTGATCGGAATCTGATAGCGCACGCAAGTCGCCAGTTCGTTGCCGACCATCAGCATGCTTCCGTCTCCGCAGATGCTCACGACGCGGCGGTGCGACTGGCCCAGGGCGAGGCCGATCCCCATGCCAATGCCCGATCCCATCCCGCCGAGCCCCATCGACACGTGCAACGATCGCGGACGGTCCAGTCGCATCCCCTGAGCGCAGAACAACAGATGATTGCCGATGTCACAGGTGTAGATCGTGTGCTCCGGGAACGCCCGCTGTAGTGCCGCGGGGACGTGGCGCGGATCGTGGAGGCCCCCGCCTCGCAGCGGTGGCATCGCCTTGGGCGGATCCCCCACGGGGGTCGAGTGCCGCAAGGGCCGCAAGAGCCGCGGGCGTACGCAAGTCACGACGTGCTCCAACAAAGAGCGGAGATCTCCGTGCCACGCGAGGTCGACGTCGTAGGAGCGGCCGAGACGGTCTGCCGCGATGTCGAGCTGCGCCACGAAACCGTCGAGCGGCCGCAGCAACGGGCTGAAGTTCGCGGTGGTCGTATCGTCGAGTCGCGCCCCCATGACAAGCACGCAGTCCACGCCTCCGGCGAGATAGGCCTCGGCGCGACCGTCGCTCCCGAGGCCAAACACACCGAGCGACCTCGGGTGCGATTCGGGGAACAGCCCCTTCGCCTCCAGATCCGTGAACACTCCAATGCCAAGGCCGCGCGCGAGTGCTTCGACGGCATCGAGGCACTCCACAGCCGCGCGTCCGCCCAGCATGATGACCGCTCGATGCGCCGCGACGAGGCGTTTGGCGATCGTTCGGGCAACCTCCTGTGTCTCCGCGGACGGCGGGCCCGCAACGGCGGCGCGGGATACTGAGGGCGCGACCGACTGCTTTCGGACGGCCGAACGCGCGACATCCACGGGGACGCGAACGACGACGGGGCCTTGCGGAAGGCACGCAGCCAAACGCAGGGCCGCCCTTGTTTGCGAGGCCGCGGCCCCGGGGCGCTCCACAAGCCAGGTCCCCTTCGCGAGCGTGGCGGTGACATGCCCGATGTCCAGGGCGCGCGCGGAGCCGTCCTGCAGCGCCACACGCCCGCCCACCGAGAGCGCCACCTCGCCGACCAACACAACCACGGGCGCCTCATCGAGTCTGGCCGCAGCAAGACCGGTCACCGCGTTGAGCACCCCCGGCCCCGACGTCACCAACACGACGCCCGGCCGCCCTGTCGCCCGGGCGTAGCCGGTGGCGATATACACGGCGAGGGTCTCATGCTGGCACGCGACAAGCTGCACCCCCGTGTCGAGCAGCGCGTCCACGATGGGGGAGATCGGGCCTCCCGGGATCGCGAAGACGCGGTCGATGCCCTGCGCCACGAGAGCGTCGACCATCGCGCGCGCGGCCGTGACCGGTGATTCCGCAGCGCGAGCCTCCGCGAGAGGTTGAACTCCGCGCGGCGTCATCGAGCGGCACGACAATCGGCTGCGTGTTCTTGGACAAATGTGTGCTGGCACAACGCCAGTGGCAGCAGGTGCACCAAGCACAGACTCTCCGCGGCGGCGGGCGGGAGTCCGAGGTCTCGGTATACCGCGCCCAGCATGCCCGCGGCGTTGAGCCGAATCCCCTTCGCCACACAGAAATGCGCATCAATCCGCAGCGCGAGCCGAACCGTCTTGCCCCGCGCCCGACCATGCGACTCCACCAGACGCGTCATGTGTGGGACACGCTCATCCTGCCCCAGGAACGGTCTGTTCACGCCCGGAATCACCGCCCCGGCCTCGATCCGCCCGTCCAGAACTTCCGCGAGTGAGGCGCCCGCGGCCACCTCAGCCTCGACCGCGTCGGCGAAGCGCATGAACGCGCCGATCGCCTTCGGCCCCAGCTTTGGAGAGATCATGTTCGCCGTCGCACCCGCGACCACCCGTCCCAGGTCAGCCGTTTCCGCAGAGATCCGGCGGGCGATCGCCAACGGCCAGATGCACGGGTCACCCAATTGGCAGCTGACCCCGAGATGGTCGACCAGCGCGGCGTCTTGGGCCGAAAGCTCGACACCGCACAGAGTCCAGGCAACGACCTGAAAGAATGTCTTGCGACCCAGCAGCTCGTCGAAAAGCAGTCGTCCACGAAGCTCGTGGTCCGCAAGGTCTCGGCGGACCCGGGCCACTTCAGGGTCAAACACCAAAGCCGGCTCCAGCTGCGCAGGCCGACGGCTCGTTTCCGCGACCCCCTCCGCCGCCGCCGCGACAATGGCTCTACGGTGCTCTATCAGCTGGTCAAGCGCTTCATCGATGGAGCTCGACCGCCGCGACATCAACGCCGTCACCAACACCATCGCGGGTTCGACCTCCGCGGCGGCGCTGAGTCGAACATTTTCGAGAACCGCCCGCATGGGGTCGGGCGGAGTTTCGCTATGGGCGTTGCTGTCGGTCGTCATCGTGGGGCGGGTGCGACCCGGTAGTACGCCGTCCCTCCCAAAACGTTCCGCCCGGCCTGCCCAAAAAAGTTCGCGGCGCCCTGTGCCGC
>Ga0316189_10000356_pt1 | contig 45497 bp, 41 predicted proteins | sample LowCovwburrow_MG_FD_204930 | JGI IMG/M metagenome (GOLD analysis project Ga0316189, IMG submission 204930) | Coastal sediment microbial communities from Maine, United States - Lowes Cove worm burrow | ecosystem: Environmental > Aquatic > Marine > Coastal > Sediment | place: USA: Maine... | reverse complement strand
TGGGGTCACCCACATGAAATGGGCCCTGATCCGGCTGCCAATCCTCGGTCAGATCCAACCCTTCCACAGGCAGCCAATAACCTGAATCAAGCCGTTCCGGACGGGATCGCACATTGAGACTGAGCGACTCTCCTCGCACCCGCACTGGTCGGGTAGCACGGCGCAATTCCGAGAAGGGGTCCCGCCCGAAAAATGAGCCATCGAACGGCGAATTCCCGCCGAAAAATTCGTCGAATGGACTGCCCCGGGCCGACTTGCGCTGTTCAGGAATTCGCGCATCCAGCACCGGACCTGGCAGGACGAGCTCTCCGCTGGCCTGGGGAAAGACCGCGTAATGGCGTTCTATCACCCGGTAGCGGCGCCCTCCCCGTTCCTGGGTATACTCCCGATCCTCGCCCAATCGCCTAACCAGGGCGTTGTCCGGATGCGGCTCGCTCAACCTGCCCTCGCTCAGCCTCACGCCATGAAACAGGCGCACTGTATAGCGCACCATTGCCTGCACGTAAGGCGCCGTCTGATCCACTTCGGTTTCGATGAAAATCGGGTTACCACTGTTGGGACTGTCGGACAGTGGGACCTCGGTCACCTCCAGGATCAGCGCCGGGGTGCGCTCGCCGTCCAGTTCCAGGGGTGGAATCCTGAGTATGCCAGTCCGCTTGGGACTCAACGAGAGTGTCCAGTTGGTCCGGGAGTCGATCCGTCCGTTTGCGATATTCACCCGGCTGCCGCTGGTGATACCCAGCAGTTCGAAGTCCTGCTCCAGCGGCTGGGTATCCGGACTGCCGGAGACCTGACCCAGGGCCTCCACCAATAGCTGCACCGTCTCACCCTCGGCGATACGGTCCCTCTCCAGGCGGGCAGTCAACGCCGCCTGGGACTCCATCGCCAGAAAACAGACGACAGCCAGAAGAAACAGTTGCAGCGGCTTGGTCGCGCTTCTCATCGTCCCCCCTGCTGACGGCGAAGATGTTCCAACATGAATTTACGCCGCAGCAGCCCACCGGGATCTTCCGGAATCTGCCGCAGCCATTGTTCCAGCGCCATATCGGCCTCGCTGGGTTGCTGGCCTTCCGCCAAGACCGTGCCCTCCGGCGGCTGCGCGCTGCCATTGTCCTGCTCCGATGGCGCCATCTCCTTCGCCAGATCTGGCAGCACCGATTCCTCACCAGCATCCGGCTTTTGTCCGCTGTCCGGGGGTGGCCCGTTGTTCGCCTCATCCGGTTCCGATGACCCGGAGGCCTCACCCTCACTGTCACCCCCTTGTGGCATCTGAGTCTCCGGATCGCCTTCCGCACTATCTGTCTCTTCTTCGGACGCGTGGGGATCAGCCTCACCCTCTCCACCCTCGGTTTCGTCCTCTCTCGCTCCGGCCTCCGCTTCGGAACCCTGCTCCGGTTGCGTCTTGTCAGTCGACTGTTCTTCGTCCTCCTGGGGTTGCTCCTTAGCGTCCGACTGGTCGTTCTGCGAAGGATCTTCTGAGGCAGATTCTGCCTTCTGTTTCTGCTGCTGAAGCAGGCTCTCTACCAGTGCCAGGTTGGCTTTCGCATCCTCGTGTTCCGGGGCCTGTTGCAACACCTGGCGATAAACCTCAACCGCGGCCTCCAGCTCGCCTGCCCGGGCCAGGGCATTGCCCTGATTATAGGCCGACTCCAACCCTTCGGCCTGGGCAAAGGCCTGGGCGGCAGCCGGATAGTCCCCGCTCTGATAAAGGGCCATGCCACGCCAGGCGGGATTCTGAAAACGCGCGGCAGCTGCCTCTGATTCCCCCTTGGCCAGGGCATCGGCTGCCTGCTGGTCGGGACGCTGCCACAGACCCTGCCACTGCGCGGCCTGGACCGGCGGCGGCAGAACGCAGATCAGCAGTACGCCAGCCAGCCAGCCACGGCGGAAACCTGCAGCGCCGAGCAGCAACAGCAGAGGCAACAGCCAGACACCTCGCTCGATCCAGCGTTCCACACCGGTCTCCTGGCCCTCCTGCAGAGGGAGGGAGTCGACCGGAGGAAGCAATACCCGTTGCAGGTCGAGATCGTCCGCCGTCAGCAGACTGAACTCACCGCCACCGGCCCGGGCCAACTCCCTCAAGGGAGCGGCGTCCAACCGCGCCATACCGGAAAATCCGCCCCCGGCCCCCGGAATCGGCGCACCGGCCGGCGTGCCCACAGCCAGCACTGACAGGCGGTGCCCCTGGCGACGCAGCTCTGCTGCAACCCCCAGGGCAGCGGCCGGATCGGCCAGCCCATCGGATAGGAGCAGGAGATCGCCTCGAGAGACGCCTGCCCGCGCCAACAGCTTTAGTCCCAGTTGCAGGGCCGGCGCACCCGCATCACCCCGCGCGGGCACGAGATCGGTACTCAGCGCCGCCAACAGATTGGCAATGGTGTCACCATCGCTGGTCAACGGGGTAACAACATGAGGCTCACCGGCGAACACCACCAACCCGATACGCCCCTCCAGAGACTGGTTCAAAATATCCATCAACTTAAAGCGGGCCCGGTCCAGCCGCGACGGCATCAGGTCCGGCGCGTCCATGGAGGCCGACAGATCAAGCAGCAGGACACGGGAGGCCTGAGATCGCCATACCGGCTGAGCCTGACGCTCCCAGACCGGGCCGGCCAGGGCCAGGACGGCCAGCAGCCATCCCAGGCCAAGTATCACCAGCGGCAGACGGGTTGCCTTACCCGGGGGTTGCAGCCAAAGCCGATCCAGCAGATGACGGTCACATACCGCTTGCCACACAGATGCACCCGCCCGGCGACGCCAGAGCAGAGTCAACAGCAGCAGCGCCGGCAGCAGGGCCAGAAACCAGCCTGGGCGCAGGAAATGAAACTCATCCAAAATCACCGGCTGCCACCTCCACGCCGGTAACCGGCCAAGGCTGTACCGAGACTCAACACGAAACCAGCCGCCAGGGGCCAGGGATAAAGCTCAGCCACCGGGCGGACCGTCCGGCTCCCACGGGTCACAGGCTCGAGCTCATCCAACTGCTGATAGATTCGCTCCAGTTCTTCCCGGTCGCTGGCCCGGAAGTAATGACCACCGGTGGTTTCAGCGATGAACTGCAGGCTCTCCTCGTCCAGATCCGCCGCCGGGTTTACCAGTCGCATCCCGAACAGGCCCCGCACCGCCCTGGCTTTGCCGCCGATCCCAACGGTATGAATACGCAATCCCTCCTGCGCCGCCAATTGTGCCGCCTTTCGAGGCGACACATTCCCCGTGGTATTGGCCCCATCCGTCAGCAGTATCAGCACCGCCTCACCTTCAGCACCACGTAGTCGTCTCAATGCCAGGCCGATAGCGTCACCAATGGCGGTCTCCCGTCCGGCAATTCCTATGACCGCCTCGTCCAGCAGCGTCTTGACCGTGTATCTATCCAGGCTCAGAGGCGACTGCAGATAGGCCTGGCTGCCAAACAGAATCAGCCCAATCCGATCCCCTTCTCGTCGCTCGAGAAACTCACCCACCACCCGCTTCACCACATCGAGCCGGGTGGTGGTCTCGGCACCCAGATCCTCCGTCTCCATGCTGCCCGATACGTCCACCGCCAGCAGCAGATTACGCCCGGTCTCTGGCAGTTCTAACGGCTCTCCCAGCCACTGGGGCCGGGCTGCCGCCGACAGTAACAAAAGCCAGCAGAGCAGCGCCAGGGACCGCCTTAGTCGATCGCCCCCCAACTCCCGCTGCGACTCAGTAGCCGTCCCCGCAAGGGCCAGGGTGAAAGGTGCAAACAAGGTGCCTCCATCGCTGGGCGACGCTGGCGGCAACAGTCGCGGAAGCAGCCAGGGCAGTGGCAGCAGCAGCCAGATCCAGAGCCATGCAAACTGAAACATCAACGCCGCTCCCGGTTGGCTCTGATCCATTGCTTTGCCAGCCCAAACAGCGCTGTCATATCCGGTTTGTCGCCGCCGCCATAGGGCAATGTCAACAGGATCCGCCCTGCTCCTCGACTGAAATCATCCCCTCCGCTGCGGGCATCAAGAAAATCGAGCCAGCGCTCGCCGGTCAGCGCGGCGGTGCCGGCTGCAGGTACGCAGACCAGGGCATAGCGCTTCAGTAACCGATTGAGCAGGGCCACTTTTCGCGCAGCTGGAACCTCCGCCCGTTCCAGCAATCGCAGTTCATGCAGGGCGGCGCGACGGGCGGCAGTGGCTCGGCGCCACCAGACTATCCCCGCCGTCACCGCGACTATTGTCAGCAGAAGCAGCCACCAGCCGGGCGCCGGCGGCCACCAGGAGATCGGCAAAGGTGTATGCAGTGGCCTCAACGCTGCCAGGGGATCTTCCATCAGGCGTATCTCCCACGACGGGCCAGGCCGCGCTGCAGCGAGCGCAAGGGGGCATCTGCAGTAGCCGCCTCCATGAAATGGGCTCCATGTCTGCGACACAGCCCAAGTACCGCTTCCCGATGGTCCTGGAACTGGCGTTGCCAATGTTTTGCAGTTCTGCGCTGGCCGGTGTCCAGACTCAAACTGTTACCATTGATGCCCAGCCGGTAGTGCCCCGGCGGGGGCGGCTCGGCCTCCAGGGGATCGAAAAGAAAGGCCCCGATAATATCGGTGTGCCGGGCCAGCGCCGCAAAGTGTTTATCCGCTGCATCCCCCACTTCCCTGAAGTCGCTGAGAACAACCACCAGACTGCCGGGAAGGGCCAGCCGCACCATTCGCTTCAGGGCCTGATCCAGCCGGCCGGGGTTTTGTTCGCCCGGGGCAGCGGGCTGGAGTTGAACCAGAGACCGCAGCAACGACAGCACACCCGTCTCCCGCGCCGCCGGATGGATCTCCCGGTGCCCTGCGGCCCCGCTGACTATCCCACCCAGGCGGTCGCCTGAGCGGGCTGCCGCCCAGGCCAGCAAAGCGGCCAGGCGGCCCGCCAGTACAAACTTGAACTGCTCGCGGCTGCCGAAGTACATGCCGGGCTGCAGGTCCACCAGCAGCAGCACCGGCCGCTCCCGCTCTTCACGAAACAGTTTGGTGTAGGCTTGCCCGCGACGGGCGGTCACGCGCCAGTCGATACTGCGGGCGTCGTCACTGCTCTGATAGGCCCGCACCTCGTCGAACTCCAGGCCACGCCCCCGGTAAGCGGAGAGATAGCCCCCGGCCTGAACCGACAGGGCTCGTCGGCGGGCGCTCAGCTCCAGCCCGCGCGCGGCCGCACGCAAACGGATCAGTTCATCCAGACTCAGGGACGTGCCTGTGCTCAAGGTGATGGCACCCGCTGCAGAATTTCATCGATACAGCGCTGGGGCGTAATACCCTCCGCCTCTGCCTCGTAGTCCAACAGCACCCGGTGGCGCAGGGCATCGGGCGTGACCTTCTGAACATCCTCCGGGGTGACGAAATCCCTTCCTGCCAGCCAGGCGGTTCCCCTCGCTGCCCGCTCGATGGCAATCGCCCCGCGGGGACTTGCCCCCCAACGCACCCAGCCCGACAGGTCCTCGCCATAGCGTTCAGGGCTTCGGGTCGTCTCCACCAATTCAACAATGTAATCTTCCACCGACTCCGCCAGATGCAGTTCCATTACCTCCCGTCGGGCAGCCAGTACCTGGGCCTGGGTGACAGTTTCGTTCAGGGTGGGCAGGGCCTGATCCAGGGCATCGAGGGTTTCCCGCCTGGCCAAGGCAAGGATCTGTCGTCCGCTCTCCCGGTCCGGATAGTCCACCCGCACATGCAACAGAAACCTGTCCAGCTGGGCCTCTGGCAGCGGGTAGGTCCCCTCCTGTTCGATCGGGTTCTGGGTTGCCAGCACCAGAAACAGTCCTGGCAGGGCGTAGCTTGCGGCTCCAACCGTGACCTGCCGTTCCTCCATCGCCTCCAGCAGGGCGGACTGCACCTTAGCCGGTGCCCGATTGACTTCATCGGCAAGGATTAGATTATGGAAGACGGGACCTGGGTTGAATTGGAACCTTCCCTCCTCCGGCCGGTAGATATCACTGCCGGTCAGATCCGCTGGCAGTAGATCAGGGGTGAACTGGATACGATGAAAATCTGCCTCCAAACCTTCTGCCAAGGCCTTGATGGCACGGGTCTTTGCCAGTCCCGGCGCCCCCTCCAACAGCAGATGACCATCCGCCAGCAAGGCCAGCAGCAGACGCTGCACCAACTCCTCCTGGCCAATGATTCGCGTCTTTATGTGGTCTTCCAACCGGGAAAAGGACTGTCTTGTCGTGTCTGTCATATTTCTTGCTCTTCTGCTCCCTACCTTTTCACCCACTACCCGCTACCAGGCGCCTCGAAATTCTGGCGACAAGGGATTGTGTATTGCACTGCTCGCCCCCTCTCCCGGTAAGAGTGACCGTGAGCGCCGTGATATGTTCCCCGCTGTGGATATTAGGCATCAGACCTATTATTTCAAGATACCAGCGACTGGCACTGACAGGAGTTAAGCAGGCTGTATTCACTCTTTTTCCAGCAACGGATTCACCGCATAATAAACCTGTAGGGCACCTCGGAAAATTTGAGGTGCCGGTGTGGTGCAGGGCTGCGCCACTATTTTCGTGCGCGTAAGCGCCTAAAAATGAAGACGATCGGAAATCGCGCGTTTCAATCGCCGCATCTAAAAAGCCCATGGAAGGGATTTTTCGAAGTACCCTTTAGAGAGACAGCCGACTGAAGGAGAACTAGGCATGGCCATATCCATTTTCGATCCTAGGGTCGGTTGTCGCTTGACCTGGGTGTTGCTGTTGCTGTGCCTGAATGCGCTTGGAACTGAAGTCCACGCAGGACCCAAACCACCGGTGAACAGCCTGGCCCCGATGCTGGAGCAGGTCCTGCCGGCGGTGGTCAATATCTCGACCAGGACTTACAGCAAGAAACGTCGCCACTCCCTTCTGGACGATCCCTTTTTCCGCCGTTTCTTCGATCTGCCTGACCAGCGGCACAGAAAAAAACGCGCTCAGAGCCTGGGGTCCGGGGTCATCGTGGACGCGGTGAAAGGGTATCTGCTGACCAACCATCATGTAGTGGACGGGGCGGACGAGATCACCGTCACCCTGCGCGATCAGCGCCAGTTCAGGGCGGAGTTACTGGGTCAGGATTCGGAGGCAGATCTGGCGCTGCTGCGAATACAGGCAAAAGACCTCAAGTCGCTGCCCCTGGCAGACTCAGACCAGCTAAGGGTCGGTGACTTTGTGGTGGCGATCGGCAGTCCCTTTGGGCTCGGCCAGACTGTCACCTACGGCATTGTCAGTGCCCTGGGACGCTCAGGCCTGGGTATCGAGGGGTACGAGAACTTCATCCAGACAGATGCCTCGATCAATCCCGGCAACTCGGGTGGCCCACTGGTCGACATGCAGGGCAGGCTGGTCGGAATAAACACTGCGATCCTGGGGCCGGACAAAGGGAATGTGGGAATCGGTTTTGCCATCCCCAGCAACATGACCCGGGTAATCATGGAACAGCTTGCGGAGCACGGCGAAGTGCGCCGCGGCCAGCTGGGCATTAGGATGCAGCAGCTGACGCCGGATCTGGCCCGTGCCTTTGGTCTCCAGCAGCACCGGGGAGTGATCATCACCCATATTCTGACTGGTTCGGCCGCGGAAAAGGCTGGAATTCAACTCGGGGACGTCATCATCTCCATCAATGGAAAATCGATAAAGGACAGTGATGACTTACGCAATATCATCGGCCTGCAGCGCATTGGCAGTCAAATCCGGATCGATCTATTGCGTAACGGCCAGCCGCTCTCTTTGAAGACCATAATCCAGGAACGCATGGAGGAAAAGGCCGGAACGGGAAACATGAGCCAACGCCTGGCGGGGGCCCTGCTCGGCCCGATCAGGGCCGATCACCCGCTGGCGACACGGGTGGAAGCGGTCGAGGTGCTGGACGTGGAGCGAGGAAGCAGCGCATGGTCGGCCGGGATTCGAACTGGCGACATCATCCTTGCAGTCAATGATCAAATCGTCAAAACGGTGACAGACGTCGCCGCAGCGCTGAAACTTGACCCCGACAGCCTGAGTTTAAAAATCCGTCGGGGCAACAGCATCGTGTTCCTCCTGATCGATTGAGGGCACCTCGAAAAATTCGAAGTGGCCGGGTGGTGCACAGATGCACCACTATTTTTGTGCGCGTAAGCAGGTGAGAATGAAGGCGAGCGTTTTTTTCATCCTCCTCACAGGTAATCGTTCGCGACAACCCTTTCGCCATTGTAGCGGATGACAGCGCACGGCGGCACCATCAGGGTGGTGATCGATTCGCCGCCTTCATCCAGCGCCGGAATTCGGGGTGATCCCGAAGTAGTTGACCGCCCGATTTGATCAAGGCATCCACGGTCTCAGGAGGCAGGGTAAAGCCGGTAGGGACCGCTGCCAGACTTTCCCGCAGGACTGGTTCGGCAATATCCTCAATGCGCAGCTGAATCAGGTGGAAATCGGGGTTGAGACAGTTTCTGTTGCCGTTGCATCGTGTTTCCCGAATTCTACCCATCCAGTGATAAAGGTTGGAGCGGACATATTCCACGCTCTCGAAATTGTAGTTGGCCAACGGCGCCGTTGTGGCGGCATCCAGCACCACGGAATCCGGTGGGGCTGAGTCGCTCTTTTCCCATTTGGAAGGCGGACGGGACGAGGCATCTACGATAATCAGCACAATGTGGCGGGCCTTATCCTTGTTGAAACGCTTAAGGGTGTTCAGCAGATCACCATTGGCAATGATCCGGTCCAGAACTGCCCTCAGACCCAGATTGTCCGATATGCCCCCGTCGAGCAGGTGAATATATGGCGAAGTACTGCTGTCCAGGTAGCGGCTGATCCGCCGTGCGGCCCGATAGCGGCGGTCGTTACTGCCGGACTCCCCTAACGCCTGCTTCAGCCAGATAGGGGGGGTATAGCCGCAACTGCCTGCCCGATTAGCAAGGGTTACCGGGGAGAAAAGTATCGGCACCGCGCAGGATGCAGCAACCGCACGGGCAACCGGGAAACCATTGGTATCGGAACAGATGAGGGCGAACTGGGCGGGAGAAAAACCGAATCGGCTGCCTTTGAACAGGTCGGTTGCATTGATCTCCACAAAGGGACCCTGATCATCGATCAGAGCCGTCAGAGGCGCATCGCCAAACAGGTGGAGTCGAAAATACTCATCAAGCATATCCCCGCTGCCAAAAGTAACCGAACTGAGCCTGGATAGATTGGATATCATGGCGAGTTTCAAGTCACTCTCCACGTCCCATTCGAGAAAGCGCGCACGAAAATCAGTGAACAGTCGATCCCCATAGAGCCCGTAATAGGCGGCGGTGATACTACCGCCGGATACCGCCGAGATCATATCCACCTCGTCGAGCAATCGCCGCTCACGGACCCTCTTGGTGGACAGCTCTTTCAGCACTCCATAAGCCAATGCCGCGGCCCGGCTCCCGCCACCTGAGAAGGTCAGTACCAGCAGAGTGTCGTCATGTTCTTGAGCACCTGCTGCCACCGCGGGCTGGTAGCGGGTCAGTGGTGGATTTTCCGGAAATCGTGCCTGACTGGCGCAGCCACCGAGAACAAAGGCTAGAAGCAGAACTGTCAGGACGGGTAGACGCTTATTCATTGACAGGGAATCCGATTCTTCGCGATGGGCTAAGCCGATTTCATGCCGGTCCGGTTTCCTGCCAATGTTTTACTGTGATTGCGATAACGATGAATCGATGGATGTCGTGCTCCGCTATCACCTCTCTCACTGACCGAAAGGGGTTTGCTCGGGAGCGGGGAAAAGTTTCAACGCCCTGGACCACCCCCTCCGGCACTTCCACCGCCCCCCCCTCCAGCGGAGCCAGTACCTACTGCCCCGGATTCTGTCCCGCCTACGGCCTGATCCAGCCCGGTGCGCGACTCATAGCCCACTCCGTAACGGTCAGATCTTCCGGAGTGCCGATTGTTTCGGTAAGCAGGAGGGAGAAAGGTCGTAGCTCCAGATTCGTTTCGGTTGTATATGAAAGAATGGTAATAATGGCGTAACCTGACTCCCAGATCGAACCCTTGCTCTTCGGGAGGCTCCCGGGCAGCCAACCGGCTGACTGACATTGCAGTCTGCTCCGCCCCCTGGGCGGGGCTGATTATCAGTATCCCCGCCCATAAGGCCTTGCTCAAGGTTGCCAATTCCATCGTCATCGTCTGGCAGAACCCGACTCAGATGCGATACCAAAAGTAAAAAAACGGCCTAACTGACTTTATCGACCGCCACCGCCACCGGAACCGCCACCGCCACCGGAACCGCCACCGCCACCGGAACCGCCACCGGAACTGCCGCCAGGACCGCCGGAACTCCTGCCGCCAGCACCTTCAGGCATGCCGTGACTGTACTTTTCACGATGCTGGTATTTGGCTTCCTCGCCTGCTTTTTTAACCTGCTCGCGATGTCGATACTGCGCTTCTTCACCGGCCTTTTTTACCTGCTCGCGATTCTGGAACGATCCGGCAGGGGCTTCCGCTGGCTGGGTAGTTACCTTCTCTTGGGTCTGCAACTGCTCCCTGGTCTGCTGCTGCAACTGCTCCTGAGTCTGCTGCTGAAGTTGCTCCCCCGCCGCTTGCGCCGCTGAGGTTATCGGCAAGGCGATCCCTGCCACTGCCACTGCGGATGCCGCTAGCATCAAAAATTGCCTGTTGTTCATGATTCGCACCTCCGTCTTACCAAGGGAATAATCCATCCCTTACTCAACTCGGTTTTTATTCTAAGCCAAAGATGTTGCTCCACTGTTTCGCCAAGGAAAAATAGTGTGACAAATTGTTTCTAGAAAATACGGGAGGAACCTGATTATAGATCCGGCAACCGCTCAAACTTTATTTTTTATCCTGGAAAAAACAAGAATTCATCGGGTAATCATGTCGTTAGTGGATTCCATCCTCAACTTCTTCAACACTGCATATCCCTGCAGCACTACTACTACTCTGGGCTTGGACGGAAAGACATCTATTTTTTAGGATGCAATACAGTTGCGGGAAAGAACCGCCGAAATACTTCCTACCGAAAGGACTAGGCTCCACTCCGGCCATCGCCGGTCTTGAACCTGATCAGATTGACCAGGGTGTCATTGACCGGGGTTGGGATTCCGTGCCGGCGGCCGAGACGCGCAATGGCGCCGTTCATGAAATCGATTTCGGTTTCCCGGCCTTTGCGGATATCCTGCAGCATTGAGGAGTGGTGGCCCGCGGTCGCCGGAAGTTGAACCTGCTGGAGATAATCAAGATAGCGGTCCGCGCTATCCCAGGGCAGGGGTACCGCTTCCGCCTTGCAGACGGCAAAGGCCTCGGCAATCAATTGCTCGATCACCGCCCAGGCTGGTACCGCGGAAAGCCTGCCATAAGATACGCCCACGATGGCGCCGAGGGGGTTGAGGGCGCAGTTATACAAGGTCTTGGCCCAGAGATTACTCTGGATCTGGTCGCTCGCCTCGGCCTGAAGACCCGCCTCCCGGAATAGCTCCACCAAACGGACAACCTGCTGATCCACCCCATGGGGATAGCGCCCCAGACGGATAGGGCCGGCTTCCACCGTAACCTCTACCTGCCCGTCTCCTCGCCACTCGAAGCCGGTAATAATGGTGCCTCCGATCACATGTTCCGTGTATTCGGAAATGATATTCTCATTGCCGATACCGTTCTGCAGACTGACCACATCCGAGTGATTCAGATGTCCTCGGTAGTCTGCACAAAGTTTCTGTGTATCACTGGATTTCGCGGTGAGAATCACATACTCGAACCGAATATCTGCCGGAGGCTCTGTCGAGGCACTGAAATGAAAGTCACCCTCCCCCCAGATGCCCGTCATGCGAAACCCCGATGTGGAGATGGCGTCCGCGTGCTGCTGGCGGCAGACCGCATAAACCTCGGCATGACGACTGAGTCTGGCTGCAAGGCAGAGACCAACTGCACCGGCGCCGAGGACTAGTACTTTCATATTTGATTTATTTCCGAAGAGATTAAGTCATGTATTAGTTTGCGCTAGGGAAGAAATACCTTGCTTCCAACACTAAGGCAAGCCCCTGATACAATCAGTAACGGGATTTCCGTCTCTCACGGCAATGCCCTGAGCAAAACATCGATTTCTCCGAAACAAAACGGACCACATGTGCACTTTAATCATTCTCCGCCGTCCCGAACACCCCTGGCCCCTGCTGCTCGCCGACAACAGGGACGAAATGCGAGACCGCCCCTGGGACCCTCCAGGCAGACACTGGGAAGACCGCCCTGAAGTAGTTGCCGGACGGGATCGATTGGCGGGCGGCAGCTGGATAGGGCTCAACGACCATGGCCTGGCCTGCGGCATCATGAACAGGGTGGGATCTCTGGGGCCGGACCCGCACAAGCGCAGCCGAGGCGAACTGGTATTGGAGGCCCTGGATCACGCGGAGGCCGGGGAAGCAGCCGAGGCGCTGGCCGATCTCAATCCCGCCGCCTATCAGCCCTTCAATCTGTTCCTGGGCGACCCGAGGGATGGCTTCTGGATCCGCAATGCAGGGGGGGTTATCGACATCCGGGAGGTGCCTTCCGGTCTGCATATGCTCACGGCACACGAGCTGGATGACGCAAGCGATCCGCGCATCTGTCATTTTCTGCCGCGCTTCCGGGCTGCGACGACCCCCGACCCAGACGAAGGCGACTGGACGGACTGGTGCGAACTGCTGGCAAGCAGCGAATCGATAGGCCAGGAAGAGAAAACAGCGGCCATGTGTTTCCAGCTGGATAACGGCTTCGCTACCCTCTCCAGCTCTCTCATCGCACTACCTGCCTACCCGGGGATGGAGAGGGAGGTGGTTTGGCTGTTTAACCCCCAACCCCGGGACCCTTCCGGATTTCGTTCGGTACTCCCTTGAGCGACGCGCATCCTGTCGGGAGCCTCAGGGTGCCGGGTTGGATAGACGATGATGAATTTCATCGATCTCCTTGAGTAACTCGTCGGGTAGACACAGCTCATATGCGGAAATATCCGCTTCCAGCTGCTCCATGCTCGTCGCACCGACAATGGTGGAAGCGGTGAAAGGCTGTGCCCTGACAAAGGCAATCGCCATCTGGGCAGGATCGAGTCCATAATGCCGGGCAAGCTCCACGTAGGCCTGAGTCGCCTGACGGGCACTCTCCCCACTGTAACGGTCGAAATAGGGAAACAGGGTGAGACGTGCACCTGGGGGCTTTTCAGCCGGCAGATATTTCCCGCTGAGTGCGCCGAAGGCCAGGGGGGAGTAAGCGGCCAGCGGGCAGTTTTCCCGGATGGAGATTTCAGCGAGCCCGATGTCGTAGGTTCGGTTCAGCAAACTGTAGGGATTCTGAATGGCTGCAACCCTCGGCCAGCCATGGCGTTGCGCCAGCTGCAGAAACTGCATTACCCCCCAGGGGGTCTCGTTGGAAAGGCCGATGGCACGGATCCTACCTGCCGCCACCTGTTTATGCAGTGCCTCCAGTGTTTCTTCGAGTGGGGTGTAGTGGTCATTCGGATCATGCCGATAACCCAGCTGCCCGAAATAATTGGCGTTTCTGTCCGGCCAGTGGAGATAATAGATATCCAGATAATCCGTCTGCAGCCGCTGTAGTGACTGCTCCAATGCCTGTTCAATGGCAGCGGCGGTGAAATGGGTTTTACCGTCTCGGATATAGCCAAGATCGGACCTTGGCCCGGCAATCTTTGACGCGATGACGACCTGTTCACGACAACCGCGCAACTGCAACCAGCTTCCGAGGTAGCGCTCGGTGCGACCCTGGGTCTCCCTCCGGGGGGGGACCGGGTAGAGTTCTGCGGTATCGATAAAATTCACACCCCGTTCCAGGGCGAAATCGAGCTGCCGGTGGGCTTCCGACTCGCTGTTCTGCTCTCCCCAGGTCATGGTACCCAGGCATATTTCGCTGATCTCGATTTTGGATTCACCCAGTTCACGGTAGATCATGGTCATTTTTAAACCTTCTTAGCTTTTTATGCGCACGACAAAGACCCGTTATATTAGTCTGACCGCTGCAGATAAATATCGGGTGCATGGTAGCGCAACTCCTGCGGGGTTTTCACCAGCGGTGCATGGCGGCACTTATCCCCCGGCTGGCGGACAATACCGTCGCCGGTAATATAGAGTTGGGTCACCAGTGGCTGGTGATCTACTGCGGTTATTCGATAGTGAAAATGGCGTGGTCGCGGAAAATAGCTTCCCGGTACTACCGTTGTGAAACGATAGCGGCCTTCGACATCAGTTTTTACCATGCCCCTTAAATCAAGCTCATCTGGCTCATAGTCCGCTGCATCCCCATCGCCCTGAGGGTAGTAGTTACCTGCGCCGTCGGTCTGCCATACCTCAAGTTCCGCTGCTGCCAGTGGTCTGCGATCCGGTCCCGCAGACAGAATCCGACCTGACACGACCAATGGCTCACCAGGCCTTCCCCGACGATTCAGACTATTCGTTTGTTCGATTCCGGATACATAGAAAGGCCCCAGGTAGTCACCCTGTGTTGGTATACAGGCCGCTTCAGCCTTGAGCGTTTCCCCGATCGGGACAACAGCCATCAGGATTGCCCAACATACAGATAGCCGTCTCATCGTCCCGGTGCTCCCTCAAGCTGATAGTCGATTAAACAAACCCGGTTAAGGGGATCACGAACAATCCCCTCCGTGCGAATTTTCACTACGGTGCGTCCCTGTCTACCCCAGGGGTAGCTTGAATTTCTCGAAGCACCGTTAAAAAGGCCACCAGGATTGTGCAGTTTCCAGGCGATCCCTACAGCTATTTAATTGGCCCGCGTAACGTTTTGCCGTGTTCTCAACCTTCCTGGCATATTTCAGCAGCCACTTTTTTTTACGATAACTTCCCGCCCGGTAACCGCCCTGCCCCTCATGATAAGCGAGATATTGTTTATAGGCGTCCCACTTCGAAATGCCCAGTATTTTATGGCTTCGGTTCGTATACCAGGCAACAAAATCCACCGCATCATCGAAATCATCCCGATCGGCACCGTAATTTCTTGTCTTTTCGATGTACCAGTCCCAGGTATCGTCCTTGGCCTGGGCATATCCGTAGGCCGAGGAAGGGCGAAACCAGGGTATCACCCCCAACAGATAGTCTCGCGGGGGGCGTGCATCCTCACCATAGCTCGACTCATGGCGGATGATCGCCATCTGCACATGGATCGGCGTTCCCCAGCGTTCTTCTGCAGCCCGTGCATCCTCGTACCAGTCATCTTTTTCGCTGAACACAGAGCAGAGATTGTCGGCCTGCTTCGGGGGTGGACTGGCGCAAGACAGCAATGTCAATGCCGCCAGCACCAGAACCAGGGATGGCTCTACCCAAACCAGGATGGATCGGCACTTTGCTGTCGAGCACAAATCTGGCGCTGTCCCATTCATTCTGACAAGCCCGTAATAGGTCAATTGCTAGAAAGATCTGTCACCAGGAGATCGGCTTCCGGTAGCGAAAAAATCCGCCGCTCGGCCCATCATCCGGCAAGGTCGCGAGCCAAACGATGCCATCGGCCCCTTCCTGCGGTGAGATCTCTGCCTCCGGACCGCCCATGTCGGTGCGGACCCAGCCGGGACAAACCGAATTGATCTTTACCCCCGTGGCGCTGAGTTCATCCGCGAAGATGCGAGTAACCGCGTTCAGGGCCGTCTTGGACAGCCGGTATCCCGGACAACACCCATTCATCTCGCTGAGCTGCCCCATACCGGAGGAGACGTTCACCACCCGCCCATATCCCTCCATCAGCGGTATCAACTGCTGACAAACCATCAATGGCCCGTAGGTATTGGTTTCCATCGCTGTACGCACAGTCTCTACTTTGGAATCGAACACGCTGTTGCTCCCATCCCCCCGGCCCGGGAAAGGATCTGGAAAAATCCCCGCGTTGTTGACCAAAATATCCAATCTTCCGAATTCCGCTCGAATATAGTCTGCCAGTTTGCAGATGCTCTTCGGGTCGGTCACATCGAGCGAATGGAAAAAGACATCGCAGCCTTGTCCGACCAGCTCCTCTGTCCGAGTCAGGCCGGCCGCGACATTTCGACTCGTCAATATGACCTTCATCCCCCGCTCCGCCAGCTGCCTGCAGGTCTCGAATCCTAGTCCCCTGTTGCCGCCGGTAACCACGGATATCTTGAGCATAGTCATGTTAGACCCCTAAATTAGGCTGCGATACTTTGCAGTGGCCGTCCGGTAAATTGCAGAGTACTTTAAAAACGCGAATTTCTCGGGTTGTCCTACACCGAAAAGTCCACTTTTTCACCTCTGCCGATCGACCTGACAGAGACAGCATGTCAAAGAATCAGTTACACTAAATCATACGATAAATATCTCGACTACAATACACAGGATTTTCTGCAGGAACCGATTCAGGAGGGCTTCTTATGCATGTCACTCTGGTCCATGTTTCCGTTTATCCAGCTCAGGTGGAGGCGTTTATCAAAGCCACCCGTCTAAACCATGAGCAATCTATCAAGGAGCCCGGGAACCGCCGCTTCGATGTCCTGCAAAACCCGTCGGATGTTTCCCGCTTCATGCTCTACGAGGTCTACGCCACGAAAGACGACGCCCGGGCACACAAAGAGACGCCGCACTACCTGAAGTGGCGGGAGACAGTGGCAGCGATGATGGCAGAGCCCCGCCGTGGAGAGCCCCTTATCGGGTTGTTTCCAGCTGAGTAAAGAGTGATAACCCAGTGAAACATCTTGTGAACGTCCTTGCTTCTTTTACGCTTGGACCCTTGCCGCGCATCCTGTTCGGCGCGGGTAGCATAGAGAAAATTCCAGAACAAGCCGCTACCTTTGGCAACAAAGCCCTGATTGTCATGGGGAAGCACTGGCTTCGGGAAAGCAGTCATTGGAGGCGGCTGGAAGAAGGATTGAGCGACCGGGCCATCCAATGGCTTTCGTTCAGCATCACAGATGAACCGTCGCCCGAACAGATCGATGTGGCAGTCACTCGTTATCACTCCGATGATATCAATGTGGTAATCGGCATCGGCGGGGGGAGCGTGCTGGATGCCGCCAAAGCGATTGCCGGTCTCCTTCCTCGAGGCAACAGCGTAATGGATCACCTGGAGGGGGTGGGCAAAGGCGTACCCTATACCGGCCCAGCCACTCCATTTCTGGCTGTTCCAACGACTGCCGGTACCGGCAGTGAGGCCACCCGTAACGCCGTGTTGACAAAACGGGGGGAAAGCGGATTTAAAAAATCCTTTCGCCACGAAAAACTGGTCGCCCATACGACGATTGTCGATCCGGAACTTCTTGCCAGCTGTCCCTTCGACCAAATGGCGGCCCAGGGCATGGATGCCTTTACCCAACTGCTGGAGGCTTATGTCTCGCGCAACTCAAACCCGGTTACAGACGCCTTGGCCTGGTCCGGCATTCAGGCCTTTGTTGAAGGTTTTTTTCCAGCCTTGGAAGGTGGCCCGGAGGCAGCTGCCGCCGGTCGGTCGAGGCTGGCCTACGCCTCACTCACGTCCGGGATCTGCCTGGCACACGCGGGTCTGGGGTCAGTGCATGGGCTGGCATCCTCACTGGGGGCCTTCTTCCCTATCCCGCATGGCATGGTTTGCGGCACCCTGCTGGCCGAGGCCGTAGCCATCAACCTGACCCTTCTGAAGCAACGGGAACCCGGCAGCAAGGCATTGCAGAAATATGCCCGTGTGGGGGAACTGCTGTCAGAGGAGGCGTCGTCCCCCACCCAATCGAAAGAACAACGGCTGGTCGCCAGGCTGCGTGACTGGACCCATCGACTCGGATTGAAGCGGTTGAGTGAATACGGGGTGACCGAGGCGGATATAGCCCGTATCGTCGCGGCCAGGGGCGGCGGTAATATGCAATCCAATCCGGTGGAGATGACTGAAGCCGATGTTTTCGAGCTGATCAGGCGCCGTCTTTGAACAGGCTCCAGATCCAGACGTCAGGATTGCAACAATCTCATGCCCTTGCATCTGCCTTGACGGTAAAGGTCGTCTCCCGGCCCTGTTCGGGTGCCGCCGGCACGAGGAGAGAGAGCAGTAACGAGAGGACCGCCATTGCCGCTCCATACTGGAAAACCAGGGCCGGCGAATGCAGCCACAGCAAACCGAAACTTGCCGGGATAAATACCGCAGCGATGTGATTGATGGAGAAACTTACGCCGGCGGTGGAGGCGATGTCCGCCGGGGCGGCAATCTTCTGAAAGTAGGTCTTCAGTGCAATCGCCATGGCGAAGAACAGGTGGTCCAGGATATACAGACCGGCAGCAATATCTGCTCGTTCAACCACAGCATAGCCAAGAAAAATCAGCGTTAATCCTCCATATTCAACCATTAGTGCCCTTCGTTCGCCGACAGCCGCAATAAACCGCCCAATCCGGGCAGCGAACAAGACATTGAATCCAGCATTGATAAGAAACAGTAGGGCAATGTCACTCACACCATAGCCAAATTTTTCCACCATCAGGAAACCGGCAAATACGACGAAGATCTGACGACGGGCCCCGGATAAGAACGTAAGAAGATAATAAAGCCAGTATCTTTGCCTGAATACCATGTGCTTGTGCTGCTCGGTGCGCTGAGGAAAATGGGGGAACGCCAGCCAGACATAGACCGCAATCAGTACGGTCATCCCTCCCATGGCCAGATACAGCCACTCAAATCCAAGCTGCAGAACCTGATCTCCAATCCATATCAGTACAAATGCCAGGATCGCAGCAAAGGAACCGGCCGCGATGAGCCTGCCCAGGGTTTCTGCGGATCGCTCTTTACCTATCCACTGAAGGGCAAGGGAAGTCTGCAGGGTTTCGTAGTAGTGAAAACCAACCGACATTACCACCGTGGTAATGTAAAGCCCCAGGATCGTTGGAAAAAAACCGGTAAGTGCCGTGCCTAGACCGAGCAGCAGCAGCGCAAGATACGCCAGGGTCTGTTCCCGGAATACGAGCAACAGAAAAACGACGCCAAAGGCAAGAAAACCGGGGATCTCCCGTAGACTTTGCAGGATCCCGATTTCCCTTCCGGTAAAGGAAGCAGCTTCGATGGCGAAGTTGTTCAGCAGGGCCTGCCAGGTAGCGAAACTCAGGGGCACCGCCGCTGCCATCAGGACGAGCAGGATATCCGGGCGTTGCCAGGGGGGGCGGTGGCTGTTCATGGCGAAGAGATCATCGGGTTTGAGGTCATTTGCCGGGGTGGCATCGGGATCAGTTCAATTTGAGCTTTCCCAAGCAATTCTTGATCGGACCGTTCCCGGCGTTGGCAGAACCTGGCTTCCAGTCAGCACAGTCACCGTGCAGATTCCCTGGTCACAAGGATTTGGATTGGCTAAATAGTACTGCACCGACAGCCAAATTAATACTTGTCGACAGGACTACTGCACTCTATAAGACCAATCGCATCCTGCGATTGTCTATCAGGGGTACATCGAAAAACCCCTTCCATGGGATTTTTCGATGCGGCGAAATGCTCTAGGGAACCTGATTTATTCGTACTCCGCCATCCCGGCGTAGGCCGCGATCCAGTAACTTAGTTGATCATAATTAAGATGGAGTCCATCCTTTGGTTCATAAACGGTGCTTCCCTGCACCACTGCTCCGGATCTACGCTGCGCTTCGTCCGGAATGACGAATAAGTTAGAGATTCCTTACGAAGGACGCTGTGCTGCCTGTTTTCTCAGACAGAACGAGAAATTCCCGGATGCGAAGGGATAAGCCGACTCGTTGAACCTCGTTTCATTCCCTCGTTTGCCAGAATGGCAGAAATAATTTCCTTTCTAAAACAATTAAATAGCGGTCGAGCACCAATCCAACCTGTCATTTTGTCAGTTTCTGTGGGCCAGGCGACGCCGAACCGAATCATACGAGAAAACATAATCATTATATGAATCATAAAGATAGATCACTAAGTCGAGCAATGGCATGTTGCTTGCTCCTATTATTGAGCGGTCGATGCCAATAGTGCTGGCCGAATACATAGAATGAGGAGGGGGAATTATGCCACGTGCCATGCGAGGCCTGATCAAGGGATTGGTGACAGGGGGAGTGATCTTTCTCTCTGCTACGATCAATGCCGATTATCCCATCGCAGGATTACACCCGGATCAACGACCGCCTGGGGCACCCACAATCGAATGGGTCCAACATGACAAGGCCTGGTATGAGAATGCCCTGACCGGGATCAGCCCCCCCTATCCCAAGAGCCTCTATTTTCTTGATAACCAGGGTTACTGGTACACCCCTTTCATTCATCCCGGTATACCCGGTTACTACGACATACGGGGATGGCATCGCCAGTAGGTTCAGACAGGTTGAATGCTGGCAAGGACCCGCTGGAATCCATGACTTCAGCCGAACTTAATTAGACTTTGAAAACGATATATCTGCTCACTTATCGGTTCGGCAATCGTGGATCACTGGCAGCTGTCGACCTCAATGGCGTCGACGGCAAAAAGGGAGGATCGATCTCGTTGAAATCGATTCGTTTGATCTAAAACTAGAGTTGTTTATTTAATACCAATGTCCTGATGGAGGAATTGTAATGTCTAATTTTCGAATGCGTAGTTTAGTAAAGGGTGTTAAGGCGATCGGTATGGCGGCAGCAATTACGCTGGCAGCCTCTCCGTTTGCCTCTGCCAGCATGTATGGCATGTCTGGCATGGATGGTATGGGCGGCATGTCCGGTATGGGTGGCATGAGCGGCATGTCCGGTATGGGTGGCATGAGCGGCATGTCCGGTATGGGTGGCATGTCCGGAATGGGCGGCATGGGCGGCATGTCCGGTATGAGCGGCATGGGCGGCATGTCCGGTATGTCCGGCTATTTCCAGATCACTCCCCAGGGCCAGATCTTCTTCTATCCGGCAACTGGCATGAGCGGCATGTCCGGAATGGGTGGCATGAGCGGCATGTCCGGTATGGGCGGCATGTCCGGAATGGGTGGCATGAGCGGCATGTCCGGAATGGGTGGCATGAGCGGCATGTCCGGAATGGGTGGCATGGGCGGCATGTCCGGAATGGGTGGCATGAGCGGCATGTCCGGAATGGGCGGCATGGGCGGCATGTCCGGAATGGGCGGCAATTGGGTCTGGGTACCTAGCGGCATGTCCGGTATGAGTGGCATGGGCGGAATGTCCGGCATGGGCGGAATGTCCGGTATGGGCGGAATGTCCGGCATGGGCGGAATGTCCGGTATGGGCGGAATGTCCGGCATGGGCGGAATGTCCGGCATGGGCGGAATGTCCGGTATGGGCGGAATGTCCGGCATGGGCGGAATGTCCGGCATGGGCGGAATGTCCGGTATGGGCGGAATGTCCGGTATGGGCGGAATGTCCGGCATGGGCGGAATGTCCGGCATGGGCGGAATGTCCGGCATGGGCGGAATGTCCGGTATGAGTGGCTACTTCCGTATCACTCCTCAGGGCCAGATCTTCTTCTACCCGGCAACCGGCATGAGTGGAATGTCCGGAATGGGTGGAATGTCCGGAATGGGCGGAATGTCCGGCATGGGCGGAATGTCCGGCATGGGCGGAATGTCCGGTATGGGCGGAATGGGCGGAATGGGCGGAATGGGCGGAATGTCCGGCATGTCTGGCTGGAAGTAAGAACCGACCTGAATTCAAGGATGAATTCGATATAGGAAAGGGGGCAGTGTGTGCTTTTCGCACTGCCCCCGGCTAACTGGAATATTTCGCTTGTTCGGATGGAGGAGTTGAGTGATGAAGCAGAAGAATACCAAGCCATATTCCCTCCTGATTGTTTCGATCTTGCTATCCGGGATGGGAACCGCCTTTGCTGGACAGCCTGCAACGGCAAATACCATGGATTTCGAAAGGGCCCGATGGCATCCCTCTCATTTCAAGCCTGCCATCGACAACGCCACCAACGATCAGTGCCTGAGTTGTCATCAGGAAATCATCGAACGTAAAGTCCTGGATGAATCGCCTGCGGGCGTAAAAGCAAGTGCAGTGCTTGCCTGGTACCAGACACTGCATACTTACGAAGGACCTCAGATGACATTCCATCAACGTCATCTGGTCGGCCCCCAGGCCAAACAGCTGATGGACATGAAGTGCAACACCTGTCATCAGGGAGATGACCCCCGTGAAGAGGCCCCCATCCCCCCGGATCAGGCGAATCAAGATTTCACCCTGCGCAAATCAGTCAACCCGGATACCTGCCTGATGTGCCATGGTACCCACCCTTTTGCGTTAATGGGACTGCCCGGGCCATGGCCTGAATCCCGGGATGCTTTCCAAAACAACTGCAATTTGTGCCACGCGGGGATCCGCACCAACCGCCACCAGGTCAATTTCCTCAAGGCGGATGCCATCGAGGAAGCGGCAAAAAAAGATGGCGATGTCTGTTATGGCTGCCATGGCGGCAGGGCCTGGTATCGTATCGCCTATCCGTATCCGCGGCACACTTGGAGCGGCGCAGCCAAAGAGGTTCCTGAATGGGCCGCAGAGCGTCCCACCGAATCTAAGCCGCGCTTTTTAATTAAACAAAAACAGGCCCAGAAGTGATATCGCCGCGAACGGAGAGGAACCGATGAGTATCGAAAAACCCAACGATGAACTGTATGCTCGCCTGAATCTGACGCGGCGTTCGTTCCTCAAGCGGACGGCAGCGGGAAGCGCGGCACTGGCAACCGGTGGCCTGGTGGAGTTGAAAACCGCCAAAAACGCAAAGGCCTTTGCCTACGAGCCCTACCCGAAAGACGATGAACTGGAAACCGTGGTCACCAGTTGTGCCCATAACTGTGGTTCCCGACACATGCTGGTGGCCCATAAATGGAAGGACGTAATCGTACGCCTGTCGACGGACGACGGCCGTTATCAGCGCGGCGGCTATTTTGGCAAGGACAGCAGCGCAGAACCTCAATTGAGGGCTTGCCTGCGCGGGCGCTCCTACCGCCAGCGGCTGTATTCCGCCGAACGCCTGCTCTATCCGATGATCCGGGTAGGCGAACGGGGCGAAGGAAAATTCAAGCGTGCGTCATGGGACGAGGCGCTGAGTCTTGTCGTCCAGAAAATGGTTCATATCAAGGATACCTATGGTCCGACGGCATTAGTGGATCAGAGCTACGCCGGCGCCTCCTACGGTGTACTGCATAAGTCGGATCAGATCGAGGGGCTGCTCGGACGATTTCTCGGGATGTTCGGTTGTCGTACCAGTTCCTGGTCGGTGCCCTCCTATCAAGGCACCACGACCAGCTCTCGCTGGACTTTTGGGACCATAGAAGACGGCAATGAAGATGATACATTTGCCGATTCCAAGCTGATGATCATGTGGGGCTGGAACCCGGCGTACACCTTCCATGGCGGCAATACCTTCATGTACATGCGGATGGCCAAACAACGCGGCTGCAAGTTTGTGCTGATCGATCCGCAGTATACAGATTCCGCCGCCGCCTATGACGCCTGGTGGATTCCAATCCGACCGAACACGGATGCGGCAATGATGGCGGGTATGGCCCACTACATCTTCAGCAACAATCTCCATGACCAGGCATTCATCGATCGGTTCTGCCAGGGCATGGATGCCGGAACCATGCCGGAATGGGCCACTGGTTCCGCCAATGGTGCGGAGAATTTCAAGGACTATATCCTGGGTAAATACGATGGGCAGCAGAAGACGCCGGAGTGGGCGGCGGCCATCTGTGGGGTGTCCGCCGAGGATATTAAGAAACTGGCCGACATGTATGCCACCACCAAACCGGCCGCTTTAAAGGCGTCATGGTCGCCAGGGCGCAATGCCTATGGCGAGCAGTACAGCCGAATGGCTGCGGCACTGCAGGCGATGACCGGCAATATCGGCATACTGGGCGGCTGTGCCGAAGGCGTGGGCAAGGCCTGGCACGCGGAAGCCGTGGCCTATCCATACGACCAGTACTCCAATATCTGGTTTCAGGCGATCAAATCGGACCGCTGGGCCCATTGCGTCCTCAACTACCCCAATGTGAAGCGAGAGGAGATCGGTCTCTGGCCGCGTCAGGATGCAACGGACGGTCAGATTCCCAATATAAAGGGGATCTTCTGGCAGGGCTCCGACTGGTTCAATCAGCTGACCAACATCAACAAGGAAATCGAGGCAATAAAAAAACTGGAGCTGGTGGTCTGCATGGATTCAACCATCACGCCGTCCGGGCTGTGGGCGGACGTGCTGTTTCCCGTCGCCACACACTTCGAGCGGCATGACGTAGCCCTGCCCTGGTACAAGGGGCACTACTATATTCATCGTCCTAAGGTGATCGAACCCCTGGGCGAATCCAAGACCGATTTCCAGATATTCACCGAACTGGCCTACCGGATTGGGGGGGAAGTATTCGGCCGGGCCTACAATCCCAAGGCAAACAGGGACTATTTCAATATCAACGACAATGTGGATGAGGCCTATCTGAGGGACTGGTGGGGAAAAGTCCAGAATCACCAGCACGTCGATATGTCCTGGGAGGATTTCAAGCGGTATGGGGTTTACAAATTTCAGCTGGCTCAACCGCACGTTGCGTTTCGAAATCAGATCGAAAATGGCGAGCGCTTCCAGACACCGTCCGGAAAAATCGAGATCCTGTGCACCGAACTGGCCCAGATATCGGACTGGACCAAGACCAAGTACGGCTACCATATCCCTTCTATCCCCAAGTGGATAGAGCCGTTCGAATCGCTGAACAGCCCAAAAACAGAAAAACATCCGTTCCACCTTATTTCACCGCACCCGCGTTGGCGCACCCATTCCATCTTCAACAATTGCGGGTGGCTGCGTGAGACCTACGAACAGGAGGTGACCATCAATGCCTCCGATGCCCGGCGCCTCGATGTCAAGAACGGGGATATCGTGGAGGTTTGGAACGATCGCGGCAAGGTGGTGGTACCCGCATATGTGACGGAGCGATGCATGCCGGGTGTGTTGGTCATCCATGAGGGCGCATGGATGGACCTGGATGAAAACGGGGTGGACCGGGCCGGCAACCCGGATTTCCTGACCCTTGACGAGCCGAGCCCGGCAGGGGCCTTCGCCTACAACACCGTACTATGCGATATAAAGAAAACGGACCTGAATCATCGACCCGGCTGGGACAAGCTGGCTACATCCCGAGCGCACGTCTTCCGGCGTGATCTTTAACGACAGGTCTGGAGGACAATGACAATGGCTGAGCAAAAAGACACGAGTAAAATCAAGGAAGCCGTCAAGCGTCATAAGCGTGAAACCTATACCCCGGTAAAGCCGGAGATGCAATTGGGTTTCGTGCACAACAATGTCGACTGCATCGGCTGTCGGGCCTGCGAGATAGCCTGTAAAGATAAGAACGGACTGGCGCCGGGGCCACGTTTCCGGCGTGTGCAGTATGTTGAGGGCGGGACTTATCCGGACGTATTTGCCTACAAGATCAACATGTCCTGCAACCACTGTGCGGAACCCGCCTGTTTGCCAACCTGCCCAACCGGTGCGCTTTTCAAGCGCAAGCAGGACGGGATCGTCGATATCGACTCCACCCTCTGCATCGGCTGCCGCCGCTGCGAGGCGGCCTGTCCTTTCGGCGCACCCCAGTTCGACCCAAGCGATGGTATCGTCAAAAAGTGCAATATGTGCGTGGACGAAATCGATGCTGGCCGCAAACCCTACTGCGTGATGGCCTGCATGATGCGGGTACTGGACATCGGGCCCATCGAGGAGATCTGGGGTGGCAGCATGGAGACAGTCGCTGTTGGACCTAACGACAATGTGGTGCGCCAGGTGAAGAATATGGCTGACATTGAACTCACCCATCCCTCTATCGGCTTTGTGGCCCACAGTAAAGGTAAAGTGAAGTAATGACCATACAACACAGGCCGGTCAATCCGGACAACCCGCTGAGCACCTTCTTCAATGTCTTGGCGGAAGACCTGCAGATGCTGGCCACTTTGCATATCAGGGAACCGGACGGCGATTTCCTCCAGATACTCAAAGATGAGCGCTTCCCCAGTGGTCTGGGACTAAGGCTGACTTCTGAACTGGGGCTCAAGGCCAGTGACGCTGCTACTAGGGTGATCGCGATGCTTCCGGAGGCCCCGGACCAGAAAGCAATGGATGAACTGGCTGCTGACTATGCCGGTATTTACCTGAACCACAGCATTCAGGCCTCACCCGAGGAATCGGTCTGGATCGACGAAGAAAACCTGACCTATCAGGACAGCATGTTTCAGGTCCGGGAATGGTATGGACGATACGGCATGTCCGCCCCGAACTGGCGAATCCGGCCGGATGACCATCTGGTGTTGCAGTTGGAGTTCGTTGGTCTGCTGTTGACCGGCGAAGTGGGTCACCAGCGTCTACAGGAGGTGGCCCGCTTCATGGACGAACACCTGCTGCGCTGGCTGATGGATTTTACCGAACGGGTGGCCGCCAAGTGCGATACTGACTATTTTGCCAGTGTCGCCATGCTTACAGGTGCCTATTGTGAGGAGCTACGTGATCTGATCGCCGATGTGCTGAATCAACCCAGGCCAACCAAGGAAGAGATAGATGAACGTATGAAGCCGAACCCTAGGGAAGACCCTGTTCCCGTTGCCTTCGTACCGGGGGTCGGTCCGGCAGTCTAGGGCCTGTTGTCGAACTAAAAAAATCTATATGGAGAGGACACAATCATGAAAGTTGTTAACAATCTGACGCGACTACTCCCCCTGATTCTTACCGTTTTTGCTGCCGCCCCGGCAACAGCGGGCGATGCTGCTGCGGGGAAGGCAGTCTATGATGGCAAGGGGGCTTGTGCCACCTGCCATGGCGCTACCGGCGCCGGTGACGGCGCCGCCGCCGTTGCATTGAACCCCAAACCCGTCAGTTTCTCCAGCGCCGCCTTCCGCCTGGACACCGACGGTGACGGCCAGATTGGCACTGACACCGATCTTGCCAACGTAATAAAGAATGGTGGCGGGAAATACGGTGGCAACGTCGCCATGCCAGGCCGCGCGGATTTTTCAGACGCAGAAATCAACGACCTGGTTGCCTACATCCGATCCCTGAAGCAGTGAGGGCGCCTTTCTAATTCTGAACGAGTAGAATTTGAACTTTCCGCAGGCTATTGCAGATCGCTGTGTACATTCGCTGTTGGAGACAGCGACCTGCAACGCTTGTGTGAAGGCCTGTCCAAGCGGCGCCTGGATTCTAAACGACGATGCCCTCGCACTCGATCTTGAGACTTGCGATGGATGCGGCCTGTGCCAACCCGAATGCCCGGAAGGTGCAATCGATATCAGTCAGTCGTTGGCAACCAGGACATGGCGGGGACAACGGATTGCCATGGCGGCCTGCGAGCGCGCCGGCGTGGAAGAAACCAATACCATCCTCCCCTGCATCCACTCATTGGGCCTGCAGGAGATTCTGCGCCTCTATGGTCGTAGCATCATGGGGCTTGTCGTTGCCATGGGAAACTGCGATGAATGCCCAAGGGGAGGAAAAGCGCCGCGGCTTCACCAACGCATTGCCAGTTTGAACAAATCCCTGAGGCAATCGGGAAACCCACCGTTCGTGCTGGAGCAAAAGCCCTTAGCGGAATGGTCCTCTTATCGATCTAAGACAAAAGACGCACCCGCTGGTCCCCTGCTCAACAGACGCGGGTTTTTGCGCGCCTTGGTTGAAACAGATAAGAACAGTGCGAATAATCTGCACATTTTTTTGGGGAGAGAAAGTGAGCTTTTCGCGCCTCCCGCGCAGCTGTTGCCCGACCTGGCCGATGATTCCATTCTGCCCAATGTTCCGGATATCGATTCGAGGCGCTGTTCCGGCTGTGACGCCTGTATCAGAGTATGTCCTCACGGGGCTCTCTCACTCGATCTAGAGGACTCTGTACCTAGCTACCGGCTGATGGCATCCAGATGTACTGGATGTGGCATGTGCATCGATATCTGTGATCAAGATGCGATCACAATCCAGCACTGGGCCACACAGGAGAAAAATGTCATTTCTCTTGGGGAAATGAGATGTTCGGCCTGTGGTGTTCCTTTCCATGAGCCTGCAGTGGCAGGCAAAGACCTGGATTCCCTGTGTCGAATCTGCTCACAGAAAAATCATCACCAGAAGCTTTTTCAGATAGTGTAATGCGCAGTCTCAACACCGCACATCACCGAATCAAGCAACAATAAATCAAGGGAAAAGCTGAGACCACTCGGTCGAAGTTTTACGGAATTTGCAGTTTCCACTGCACCAGGCTCTTGGTTTTCAAATCATAGGCCATGATGCGATGGTTGTTGGAGTCTGCGATCAGAAGAGTGTTCCCCAATACTGCCAGGCCACCGGGTTCGTTCAATGCGCCGGGCGACTGCTTGGAATTACTCCCTAGAGTCTCTATCCTGCGGTCTTCCAAATACAGTAACTTAATCTTGTTATTGTAAGTGTCAGCGATGACAACGCGATTGTCATCCACCGCAGCAACGCCCAGCACATGTTGCAGCAATGCCTTATCGAAGGGGCCATCCCGATCGCCGAAATCGAACAGGCCGGTGCCAATCAGAGTCTCCACCTTCCCATCTCCAAGATCGATGCGCCTTACTGCAGAGTCTTCCGCGTCCGCTACATATAACCAATCACGCCAAATGCTGAGTCCGCTCGGCTGGCTGAAACGAGATGACGCCAGATCACCGTCTTTCAGACCCTCCTGGCCACTGCCTGCGTAGCGGCTGATTTTCCCAGCAGTAAGATCGAGACGCCATATTTGATGGTTACCGGCCATGGCGATATACAGTGTGCTACCCTTCAGGGCGAGCCCCCAGGGAGAGCGAAGACCACTGGAGAGGGCATCGAACTCACCGAACCGCGCCAGATCCAGCTCGCCATTGCCGGCCACTGTGGATACTTTTTCGCGTTTCAGATCAATGTGGCGTATTAGATGATTGCCAGTATCCGCCACGTACAGGTCATCGTTGTCGAAAGCCAGGCCCTGCGGGGATGAAAAGGCCGCGTGTTGCAGGTCACCATCAATCCGTCCAGCCTTTGGACCACCCACAATGGCCTCGATAGCGCCTTTGTGATCGGTTACCAGGATGCGGTGATGAAGGGTGTCGCTGATGGCGACACGGTTGCTCGATACCGCAATCTTTCCGGGGGCAGCAAGCAGAGTCTGGTCCAGTCGCACCCTCTCCAATGCAATAGGCACTGGCCTAGGATCAAGGTCGTCATGGTATTTCTCGATCAGATCCCCCACTGCCTTGTCCAGAATATCGTAGTTTCCCTCCCCTACGACCTGTCCCAGTGGATCGCCGGCAGGGTCCAGAACCACCTGGGTCGGCCAAGCACGCATGCCGAAGTGCCCAGCGATAGTGAATTCGATGTCATTTACCACGGGATGCTCGATTGCGTATCGATATACGATGTTTCGCAGCGCAGCAAGGTTTTTTTCCCGATCAAACTTTGGACTATGGACGCCGATCACCACCAGATAGGGATGATATTTTTTCTCAAGTCGCTTGAGGTCGGGAAGCACATGGATGCAATTGATGCAGCCGTAGGTCCAAAAGTCCAGTATCACCACCTTCCCCTTGAGTTGTTTCAGGGTCAAAGGCGTGTCGACATTTAGCCAGGGCAGGGAAGGACCGAACTCAAATGTGGGGCTCTCTTGCAACGGTTCCATGGCCTGCAGGCTGCTCACGAGGAATATCAGCAGGCAAATCGTGGACAAAACGTGAGTGAGAATCTTCAGATGGGCCGCCGGAGAGTGGACAACTATCATGGTATTATCTGCTCCGCTAGACTCCACCCTGCTCACCTAGTCCATAAGACATGCAATGTGTTCTCATGACTACAGAGCCAAGGCGGGAGAGTCCAGTGTTGACTAAGGAACCTCTGATTTATTCTTACTCCGTCATCCCGGCGCAGGCCGGGATCCAGTAACTTATTGATTACTTTAAGATCGATTCCGTCCTTAGGTCCTAAACGGCGCGTCCCTGCACCCACTGCCCCGGATCTACGCTGTGCTTCGTCCGGAATGACGAATAAATCAGAGGTTCCCAGGGGATACTACGAAAAGCGCCACTTACGATCGGCCTCATTTTCACGCGCTTACGCGCGAAAATAGTGTGCGTCCCTGCGCCACACGCGCATCTCGAATTTTTCGAGATGCCCTAAAAATCACTTTATTGGGACTTATCGCAGGGGCGTCATCAACTGAATTCATCGAGATAAACCTAAAGACCACCGAGAGTTCGACCCCTGGAACGCAGATAATGCCCATCAGAAAATTATACTTTTTGCCCCCAGTCGACGAAAGAAAATATACGAATCTCTGTCAGTTTGGCAGACTAATACTGACATTATTATTAAGTCATTATTTTCCTGGTAAATTTTTCCCTGTCAAATTGGCAATTCAATGCAAACCCTGACCATGCGTTGCTGTCAAGGCATCAGCAACCGTGGTGCCGAGAATTTCCCAAAATCTCAGATTCATCAATAAAGCGGTATGATCAGGCCGTCCCTGTCTCTTATAGCCAGTTGATTGTTCAAACGGAAAGGCTTCGAGTTTCCAACAATACTGACCAGATACACCCAGTTTACCCTTCTGATCTTTCCTATGTTCAGGTCCTTGCGCGGCTGTTGCTCGAGCCAGAAACTGGCAATTCTATGAGCCTCTGACCAGCTGTCCACCGGCAGTTTGATCTCACCGCTGGCAACCGGGTCGACGAGCACCCCCTGAACACCTCGCGCACCGGAACGCCTACCTTGAGCGGAGACATCGCTATCCAGGCGGAGTAGCAAGGTTCCGTCGGGTTCCTCGTCCAACCGCCATCCGGAAGCTAGCAACGCGTCCCTTACCCCCTTCAGATCGGAGCTATCGACCTGTAGCACGGCATTATTGGCACCCGCTTTCGATTCCTCTTCGCTGGTAACCTTTGGATACAGCGTAAGGCTGCCGTCGTTATCCCTTTCGACCCGCCAGCCACTGGCACTCAGCAGTGCCCGCACATCTTCAAACTGGTCTGTTTCCTCCGTTTCGTGGGTGGCAGGAACCCCGGCGTCGGTTTGCGCGACATCGGGATACAGCAGTAACGAACCATCTCCACTCTGGCGGACGTCCCAACCCTTGTCACTGAGGCTTTCCCTTAACAACTCGATATCCGTGGCCGAAATAGTCTTGTCCCGAGCAGCACCGGCCTGCATTACGACGGCGGCTGGAGGCGACCCCGCTGGCTGCCCTCCCGGGGGCCACAACACAAGGTCGCCATCAGACGAGCGTTCAACCCTCCAGCCAAGTTGCTCCAACTGTTCCTGCAACCCGTTGAAATCCTGCGATGTACCCTGATCGGCCACGCCGGTCAATGGAAAAAATAACGACAGCGTCATGGCCAAAGAAAACCAGACTATCGGACTACCTGCGAATAGTTTGTTTATGCTCCCCATTGCTCCTCCCGACGCGAAATTGTTGTAGCTCTATCGAATGACATCTGGGAACTAAAGATATAGCAATTCATATGCCATGCCTATTAAAAGTCCTTTCGACTTAGGTGTAATACCACTGAAATAGTCGTATGCTATTGACTGACAGAGAGATTGCAGCCAGATAGCTCAACCATCAGAAATCTTTAATGAACGCAACAAAGCGACATTAGGCCCTGCCAAATTGACAGAGTAACGGTGGCCAAGTGAAATCAGGTGTAACAGGATGACAGATCCGTTTTCTCTCTGGATATCATCCAGTCTCAATAGAAAATTCATCGCTGGGACCACCGCGGGACTAGTGGCCGTCTCCTGCCTGTTCCTGATCCTGTTCGCTGGCATGTACCTCGGCCAGCTACAACAAGAGAAAACCAACGCCGCAAAGCAGGTCAATCGTCTGTTGCAAACATCACTGGAAGAAGCAATGCTGCGGCGGGATCTCGATATGTTGCGATCCATCGTCGACCAGCTCGGCGATCAACAGGAAATTCATGGTGTTTCCATAATCAATCGCGTCGGAGAAATCCGCTTTTCCGATCGTGCGGAACGATTGGGAGACAAGTTCTCTGTAGATTGCGAAGACTGTGACTTCGATCCAACGTCCAGAACCGAGCCGTTCAATTTTTTCACCAGGGACGATCAGGGCCGGGAAGTGCTGCGTACCATCCACCCGGTACGCAATCGGGCTGAATGCAGAGAATGTCATGGTGAGGCAGAAATTAACCCGGTCAATGGAACACTGATCGTCGACTACAGCGCGAATTCAATTCAGCATCAGGCACGAACGACGACTATGATGCTGATGGGCGCAGGCGCTATTGTGGTATTTGTCAATCTAATCGGTGGTTGGTGGTTCATACGGCGCTTTGTGTTGCAACCCGTAAAAAACCTGGGGGAAGTCAGCCGCTCCCTCGAAGACGGCAATCTGGATGCAAGGGCTCAAATCGATGGCCAGGACGAATTGGGCCAGCTTGGAAAAAGTTTCAACCGAATGGCCGACAATCTACGGGAAAGCCTGAAACAGATAAAAAGCAAAGAGAAGTTCCTACAGCGACTGATCGATGCAGACCCAGATGGCCTTAGGGTCATCGATGAGCACTACAATATATTACTGGTCAACAAGGCCTATTGTGAGCAACAGGGCATAACCCCAGACCAGGCAATAGGACAGACTTGTCACCTTACCAGTCACGGTCGGGAGAAGCCCTGCGTACCCACATTGATCAGCTGCCCGGTCAAGAAGATCGCCGCCAATCGCAAACCGCTAAAAACTGTACACCAGCATATCGCTAAGAACGGCAGGCGGATGGCGGTTGAAGTCTATGCCGCGCCAATGCAGGAGCCCGGCAGGAATGGAGACGAATCCGGAAGGCTTCTGATTGTCGAATCTATCAGGGATCTGGGGAAAACAGTTGAAATATCCCATGAGCAGAAACTGTCGGAAATCGGACGTCTGGCGGCAGGAGTAGCGCACGAGATCCACAACCCGCTGGCATCTGTGCGGCTGGCTCTGGACTCTGCGATGAGAACCGGCGGCAAGTCAGATATTCAACTGCCCGAAAATATAAAGGACTGCATGGAACTGGTCGACAGCGAGATCAATCGCTGTATCGAGGTCACGGAAAGGCTGCTCAAGATGAGCCTGTTTGCCGGCAGTGATACGCAGATTGTGTCGGTGAACCAGGCCATATCTGAAACCCTATCTCTGCTTAAGTGGGAAGCAGAGGAGGATGGCATTGAAACACTGGAGCGGCTCGATGCTTCACAGCCAAGGGTACTCGCAAACGAGAGCGATCTGCGTATTATCATACTGAACCTGATGCAGAACGCATTTCATGCCATGCCCGATGGCGGCGTCTTGACCATGGCGACGACCAGAAAGGAAGAGTGGATCGACATCCTGGTAGAAGACACGGGAGTGGGAATCCATATCGACGAACTGGATCAGATCTTCCATCCTTTCTTCAGCCGCAGGGCCGATGACATAGCGGGTACCGGACTGGGCCTTTCCATTACTCAGGCACTGGTAGACCGGCATGGCGGAAAAATCACCGTCAGCAGTACACTTGACAGGGGCAGCTGTTTTATCGTGAGTTTTCCAAATCCAGAACATGAGACGGAGCACCGAAGTTGAGAGGAAAGATACTCGTTATCGAGGACGACAGAGTTCTAAACCGGCTTGTTGTCCAGCATCTGACCCAGACAGGTTTCGAGGTTTTTGCCGCGACAAACTGGCAGATTGCCGGTGAGTATCTTGCGCAACACGAGCCGAAACTTATTATCATGGATGTCAGACTGCCCGATGCCAACGGGGTTGAACTGTTGAAAAATCTGGCGTTGTTGGGGCCGGTGATAATGTTGACTGCATTTGGAACAGTACGTGATGCAGTAAAGGCTATAAAGGCAGGCGCTTCGGAATATCTGGTCAAACCGATTACCCTGGACGAACTGGAACTGGTTGTCGAACGCACACTGGCCACTGCCGACCTGCTACTAGACCACCAGTTCTGCAAGGCGCGTCTGCAGAGCAAATCGGATCAATTCATGGTCGGCACCAGTTCAGCACTGAAAAAGGCCCAGAAACTAATCGATGCAGTTTCACCCAATGATATCTCGGTACTGATACAGGGAGAGAGCGGCGTCGGCAAGGAACTGGTGGCCCAGGCCGTTCACGAATGCAGCCCCAGGGGCAAGCGGAATTTTGTCGCCGTCGACTGCTGCACCCTGCAGGAGAAACTCTTCGAGTCGGAGGTTTTCGGTCATGAGCGCGGCGCCTTCACCGATGCCAAGCGTCAGAAAAAAGGACTTATCGAAGGCGCCGAAGGCGGCACACTCTTTCTCGACGAAATCGGCGAAATTGAGCCCAGTATTCAGGCGAAGCTGTTACGGGTACTCGAGTCCGGGAAATTTCGCCGGGTTGGCGGCACCAAGGATCTGCAGGCCGATGTACGCATCGTCGCCGCAACCAACCGGGATCTGGAAGAGATGAGCCGCCGCGGGGAGTTTCGATTAGATCTATACTATCGGCTGGCGGGATTCGTGATCGATGTCCCCCCGCTTCGCAAGCGGCGAAAGGACATTCAGGCACTGACCGAACATTTTATCCAAAATCACAACTTTTCCCGGCGCATTAACAAGCAGATAACTAAAAAAGCCATGCAAATGCTGATTGCCTATCAATGGCCTGGAAACATTAGAGAGCTCAAAAACATCGTTGAGCGGGCAATAATTCTCTCCGGTGACGATCGCAAAATACGCCAGGAGCATCTAGCCCTGTGCGCGTCTCAATTGGTAACTGATCCAAGCCTCTCGCTCTCCTTCGATACGCAACCGACACTGACTGATATCGAAAAAATGTACCTCGAAATACTGCTCGAACGCTACTCCGGTCATCGCTCGAAGATCGCCGAGATACTTGGAATCAGCGAACGCAGCGTTTACAGAATGGTCGAAAAATATGGCCTCAAGCAGGAACAGATACTTGATGGTGGGACCATCGACAGCACACCGAACAAGATCGCAACATAGTTCATCGGCAATCGACAAAGCACGAATTCGATCACTTTAGAGCACCTCGAAAAAGTTCGAGTTGCCCTCGTGGTGCAGGGACGCACCGCTATTGTCGTGCGCGTAAGCGCATGAAAATGAAGGTGATCGAAAACTGCGCTTTTCGATTGCCGTATCGAGAAATCCGATGGAAGGGATTTTTCGAAGTACCCTTGATTTTGCCCATGGCTGGGGTGTAGTTATGCTGCAGATGAGGTGAAGGCTGAGGGTGAAAATGGCCCTCGACTTTTCGGACAGCCGCTGACCGCCAACTGAATAATCCTACGACGTCACTCACTTACTTCTTACTCTCTCCCAGCAACGGCGTCATAGATTCCGGTTAAAAAAATCCAGCGTGACATCCCAGGCGGCCTGGTCGGCCGCCGCATCGTAACGGGGGCTGGCGGGGTTAGTGAAGCCGTGAGCGGCATCGTAACTCACTGACTCAGTTATCTTCCCCGCCTGCTCCATGGCAGCCTCGAAGTCCTGCTGCTTATCCGGCCAGTTTCTCTCCTGTTCTGCATAGATCGCCAATACAGGGCCCTTGAGTCTGCGCAGTTTTTCCACCTGCGTCTCCATCCTGCAGTAGGCGACTACGGTGGCACTGACCGCGTCCGGCTCCAACAGGCTGGTTATCATCGATTCCTTGCCCCCGAAGGAGCAACCGTAGGTGGCAATCCTGCGCCCTGGGAGTCTGAGATATTCAATGGCCGCACGAAGTTTGCTGTCAGCCAGTGTTTGATCCAGTTCGCGCATCCATCGCCCGGCCTCTTCCGGGTCGTCCGTTACCCTTCCATCGTAGAGATCCACCACCAGAGCCAAATAGCCGAGGTCGGCGAAACGATCGGCCCAATCCCGGTTGTGTGGTTTGATACCCCACCATTCGTGAAGAATCAGGATGGCGCGCCGGCTCAGTTCAGAGCCGGCGAGGTAGACCGAAAACTCATCTCCGTGCGCGGTCCTCAGCCGTTTTTCTTTTCCTGCCATTGAATCAGCCTCTGCGGTAGCCGTAGTACCAGCGATTTCTGGTATCACCGATATTGATTACGGTGTGCGCAACCCCGGCTGGGATGAACACCTCTTCCCCCGGCGCGGGATGGAGCACTTTGCCCTGAAAACTGAGTTCTATTTCCCCTTCGATCAGCATCAGCAACTCGTCCGTAGCGTGTGCAAAATCCTTCCACACCTGTCCGGGTGAGTCGCTCCATATATCGCAACTGAAACCTTGTTGTTCCCACTCTTCAACTGTTCCCACAATGCCTAATCTCCTGATTCCGGAAGGAGAAAAAAACCGCCCCTATACTCAATCCTTGTCAGTCGCACAATCTGTTTCACCAGCAGCCGGTAACGCCTCGATCAATCCAAGTTGCCTGGCGCGTTTCTCCCAGTTTTTTCTCGCCAGTACCCGCATATCTTCCGCGTGGTCAAACTCATCTACAATTTCCATGCCGAGCAGGGTTTCGATCACATCCTCCATGGTAACGATACCCGACATACCGCCAAAGTCACCCACCACCAATGCAATATGCTCACGCTCTTCCAGAAATCTGTTAAACAGCTCGGGGATGGGAAAAGTTTCGTGGATCGCGATAATTTCTCGTTTGATCGTTTTGATCAATGCATCTCCGCCGCCCTTTACCAGCTGCGCGAGCAGCTGGTCCTTTAAAATATAACCCGTGATGTTATCTCGGGAATCTTCCTTATGAAGGGGAATCCGCGAAAAGCGCATTTCCTTGTTCGCTTCGAAGAACTCTCTGATCGTAACCCCCTCGGCGGCCGCCTTGACCACCGTGCGGGGTGTCATCACATCTTTCGCGCGAATGGTGTCAAACCGCAGAAGATTGGTAATGATCTCTGACTCATGTTGCTCGAATACACCCTCTCTGGCGCCGATCTCGGTCATGGCCAAAAAGTCCGAGCGGGAAAAGACGCTTTTCGACTTATCTTTTTTCAGCGCCTTGGTAATGAACTGGCTGAGCCAGATCAACGGAAACAAAGCTGTGATAACTATCGACAGGGAAGTTACGGTAAAGGGGGCAAGCTCTCTCCAGAAATTCGCGCCAATGGTTTTTGGTATGAGTTCAGATAAAATCAGTATGGCAAGCGTCATTAGCACAGGCACCATCACACCGGTTATCAACGGATCGGATTCCGCCCAGATCTTCGTTGCCTGAGCGCCTACACCAATCGCGCCGACGGTGTGGGCAATGGTGTTAAGGGTCAGTATGGCCGCCAGCGGTCGATCGATATTTTCTTTGAAACTCTGTAACAAAATTCCAACTTGGGAGCTTTCCTGCTGTTTTATCTGCGCATAGGAAGGGGTAATACTCAATAAGACCGCTTCCCATAGTGAACAGAGAAAAGAGATCACTATGGCCACAAGAAAAAAGGCGATCAGGAGTGTATACATGATCTTAGGGCTGCTGCTTCACGTCACTATCCTCGGGTGGCGGGGCCAGGTTTTTACAGCGCCGCTGCAGCGCGGCGCGGGCAATGAGCTGCGCGCTTACCGGCGCGGTCATAAACAGGAAAAGACTGATCAGCAGCTCATGCAGGCTCAGTCCCTGACGCATCGAAAAATAGAGGAGCGACCCTAACAGAACACTACCGACCCCAAGCGTGGTCGACTTGGTCGGCCCATGCAGGCGGGTGAAGACGTCGGGCAGGCGCGCAAGGCCGATTGACCCGATCAATGCAAAGCCAGCGCCAAGGAGCAGGAAGGCAGCGGCTATAAAATCGACAACAGCAGCAATCACTCGATGATGTCTCCTCGCAGCAGGAACCTGGCCAGTGCCATGGTGCTCACAAAACCAAGCAGTGCAATGAGCAACGCGGCCTCGAAGAAATCTGCACGCCCAAGATAGACCCCATACAGGACTATCACCGCTGCGGCATTAACATACAGTGTATCCAGGGCAAGAATTCGGTCGGTGGCATCCGGCCCGCGAAAGAGCCGCCAGGCATTCAGCAATAGTGCGATGCCGAGCAATGCCATCGCCACCGTTACAGCCAGACTCAACATGCGAATATCTCCTTGATGGGCGTCTCGTATCTGGCCTTAACCTGCTTCACAAGGAGTTCCGGGTCATCCACGCTGAGTGCATGCAACAGCAGGTAGCGGCGTTCAGGATCCAGGTCGGCAGAAACGGTTCCAGGCGTCAACGAAATCACGCAGGCGAGCGCGACCACCGCAAAATCCCCCTCGATATCCAAGGGAACGCGGACGAAGGCGGGCCTCACAGCACTGCTCGGTCCAAGTACAATACGCGCCACGACAAAATTGGCCTGAACAATATCCCATAGCACACGACCAGCGAAACGAAAAATGAGGCCTGGTCTGGCCAGACACACCGGCTGCGGGAAAAAACTGCGGGTAAAGATAGGTATGAGCAGCCCGAACAGGACCCCTAGCAGCAGATGGCCTGGTGTTACTTTGTTGTTCAGCAGAAGCCAGATCACCAGCAGCAGCAGACTGAGAAATGGGTGTGGCAGCCAATTCGAGGGTCTGAGCATCAGGAGCCTCCATCTGGATCAGCGGGTAGAACCACGCTCTGATTTGTCATGACGGCGTCAACATAGGCAGCACGATCGGAAAGCTGTGCCGCGGTTGCTTGAGTAAATGAGGTCACTGTTCCGGCACCCAGCATAAGGACAATGGGGCCCGACAACAGCAACGCGGTGGCTGTTAACTGCAACGCAGCCGTACGTACCTCGGGAGCGGGTGCATCGCCGGTGTGCCAGAACAGTGAACTCCCTGCCCGGCTCAAAGCAAGTATCACCAACAGACCGCTCACCAGCACAATCAGAAAGACCCAAACCGCTGCCGGATGAACAAACGCGCTCTGCAGGATATAGATTTTCGCGGCGAATCCCGCCAGCGGGGGAAGACCGACAACCCCGACGGCCCCAACGAAAAACAGCGTTCCCAACAACGCGGGCCTGGCAACGGCCTGGGACCTGTTCAGCATGGCCTGGGCCTGACCTCTTTCCCGAAAGATAAGGTCCGCCAGCAGGAACAGGCCACCGCCAACCAGCGTGCTGTTCAGCGCATAGTAGAGCGCGGCTGAAGTGGCCGCCTCCGAATCAAGCCCGAGGGCAAGGATCAAAGTACCGGCGGAGAGCACCACCAGGTGGGCCAGCAGCCGCCTCAACTCGTTGCTGGCCAGCACTCCAAGGGTCGCGACGATGACAGTCATCAATCCCAGCGGCAGGAGCCAGGGCGTGAGCAGGGAAGCGGCCAGCCCCGCTTCCGGCCCGAAAATCAGGCCGTTTACCCGCAGGATAGCGTAGACCCCCACCTTGGTCATAATTGCGAAGAGCGCTGCCGCCGGTGCGCTTGCAGACGCATATGCCGGAGGCAGCCAAAAACCCACGGGTATCAGCGCCGCCTTTAGGGCGAACACCACCAGCAGCAGTAATCCACCGGTCCGCAGTAATCCAGCCTGCTGGGTTCCCGCAGCCGCCACCTTGGCTGCCAGATCCGCCAGGTTCAGGGTACCGACAGCCCCATAGATGGCACCGATCCCGATCAAAAAAATGGCGGATCCGACCAGATTGAGCACCACGATGTGCAACGCGGCCCGGGTCCGTAGCCCTCCCCCGCCATGCAGTTGCAGGGCATAGGACGCAATAAGCAGAATTTCGAAAAAGACAAAGAGGTTGAACAGGTCACCGGTGAGAAAAGCCCCGTTAATACCGAGCAGCTGCATCTGGAACAATACGTGGAAACGCGGACCGAGACGATCGTCGCCGTTGATCGCATACAGCAGGCTGCCCAGGGAGAGGAGTGCACCGAGGGTGAGCATCAGCGCGCTGAGCCGATCAGCGACCAACACGATACCGTAGGGTGCCGGCCAGTTACCGGCATGGTAGATCAGAAGTTCACCGGCCGCGGTGCGTTCGAGCAGCAGCATGGCCACAATCAGAAGCGCTGAGGTGGCGGCGAGACTGATGGCACGCTCACCCCCCCTGCCCCGGCCGATCAGCAACAGGACACCGCCCGCGACCAGGGGTATCAAAACAGGCAGAACAGCGAGATGAATCATTGTTTCGATTCTCCGTCCACATGGTCACTGCCGAGATCGCGCAGGGCGCGCAGGGCCAGCACGACGAGAAAAGCGGTCATCCCGAAGCCGATGACGATGGCGGTAAGCACCAGGGCCTGGGGTAAGGGATCGGGGAGATACCCGAGGCCATGCTCGACCAGGGGTGCGCTGTCGAGGGTCAATCTGCCGCTTGCGAAAAGAAAAATGTTGACCGCGTATCCAAGCAGGGAGATACCCAACACCACCGGGAAGGTACGGGCACGCAGCAACAGATAGACGGCGCTTGCCGTCATGATTCCGATGAGAATCGAGATCAATACCTCCATCAGGCCTTCTCCCCCTCTGGACTAAGGCGGCCAATACCGGCGAGGATGACCAGAACCGTGCCTACCACTGCAAGAAAGACACCGAGATCGAACAACAGGGCGCTGGCAAGCTCAAACTTACCGATCAGAGGTAAGGTCAGGTAGGTGAAGGTGCTGGTGAGAAAAGGATAACCAAACAGCCAGCTGGCCATGCCTGTAAACGCCGCGATGAGTACACCTGCGCCAATTAACCCGAGTTGATTCCAGGGCAATCGTCCGCTGGTCGTCCGGCTGCCTTCGGCCATGAATTGCAGGATCAGGGCGACGCCGGTCACCAGACCGGCGATGAAACCGCCACCGGGAAGATTGTGGCCACGGAGAAAGAAGAACACGGAGACAAGCAGCGCAATCGGCAGCATCAGCTTCGACACGGTAGCCAGTATCAGCGGATACCGGTCGCTGGCCCATGGCCGGCCGAGCCAGTCCAGCCGAGGACCTCGGATTGCCAGCCCGTTCAACATGGCGACGATACCGACCGCGGCGATACCGAGCACCGTGATCTCGCCCAGGGTATCGAAGCCCCGAAAGTCGACCAGGATTACGTTCACCACATTAGTGCCACCACCACCCGGCTTACTCTGCGCGAGATAGAAGGAAGAGATGCTGTCTGCCGGCCGGGTGAGCATGGCGTAGCTGAGTGACGCCACCCCGGCCCCCGCCAGCAGTCCAAGGGCCCAGTCCCGGACCCGACGGGTCAGGCTGGAGACACCGGTCGTCATCTCCGGCAGGAAATACATGACCAGCAGCACCAGAATTACAGTGGCGATCTCGACCAGGAGTTGGGTCAGGGCCAGATCAGGTGCGGAAAAACGAGCGAACAACAGTGACACCATCAAACCCACCAGACCGAGCATCAACACCGCAACCAGACGGTTGCGGTACATGATGGCCGTTGCCAGCGCCCCGCTGCCGGCCAGCAGTCCGGCCAGCAGGGTAATGAGATCCAGGGGCGTGAGAACCTCGGCGTCGAATAGGGGTTCACCCCAGAAACCGGCGGCACCCGCAGCCAGGGCACTCAGTACCAGCAGAAAGCTGTAACGACGCAGACTGCCATTGTCCAGCGCCCGGTCGAGGCTGCGCCCGAGACCAAACAGCAGCACGATTAGGCCTTCGGCCAGGGCCTTGCCGCTCAATCGAAAGGGGAATCGAGCGTAGGCAGTGAACACCCACGTACGACTGGCATACAGGGCGATGCCGAGAGCGAAAGCCAGCAGGCTCATGAGCAAAGGCATGGTAAAGCCGTGCCAGATGCTCAGGCTGAAGTCAGGCAGTGGCTGTTGCAATACCGCCGCAGCTGCCACCTCCAGCAGGGGGCGTACTGTAATCCCCGGCAGGATACCTACAAGCACACACAATACCGCCAGAATCTCGACCGGAACCTTCATCCAGCGCGGCGGTTCATGGGGTGTTTTCGGCAGGTTTTGTGGCTCACCATTGAAAAAAACGTCGTGAATGAAGCGCAGTGAGTAGGCCACCGCAAAGATGCCGGCAAGGGTCGCCGCCCCGGGAAAGAGCCAGTGCCACTGCGCCTCACTCAACCACCTGAGAGCCAGTGTTTCACCGAAAAGCATTTCCTTAGACAGAAAGCCGTTGAGCAAGGGAACACCGGCCATCGCGGCGGCGGCCACCATCGCCAGCACCGCAGTGTATGGCATGTACTTGAACAGGCCGTTGAGCCTGCGCATATCCCGGGTTCCACTTTCGTGGTCAATGATGCCTGCAGCCATGAACAGGGACGCCTTGAACACCGCATGATTGATGATGTGGAAAATGGCGGCGATCTCCCCCAGTGGGGTACCCAGACCGAAAAGCAGGGTGATAAGGCCCAGGTGGCTGATCGTGGAGTAGGCGAGCAGCCCCTTGAGGTCGTGCTGGAACAGGGCAAAATAGGCCCCGAGCAACAGAGTTATCAGCCCCATTCCACTGACGGCGTAAAACCAGAATTCAGTACCCGCGAGAACAGGGAAGAATCGCCCCAGCAGAAAGATACCCGCCTTGACCATGGTCGCAGAATGAAGGTAGGCACTGACGGGGGTGGGTGCCGCCATCGCGTGGGGCAGCCAGAAGTGAAACGGGAATTGTGCTGATTTGGTCGCAACCCCAAGGAGAAACAGCGTTAAAATGGCAGGATAGAGCGAATGCTCCTTGATCGCCTGCCCGCTCAACAGGAAATCTGTAAGCTCATAGCTGCCGACCACCTGGCCCATCAGTATAATCGCGGCCAGCAAAGCTAGCCCGCCGCCGGCAGTCACGAACAGGGCCAGGCGCGCGCCTTGGCGCGCCTCCGCCTCGTCGCGTCGAAACCCGATGAGCAGAAAAGACGCGAGACTGGTCAGTTCCCAGAACAGGGCCATCTGGAGCAGATTTTCCGACAACACCAACCCGAGCATGGCACCCATGAAAAGCAACAGAAAGGCATAGAGTCGGGGGCCACCCTCCGCTGCGGAGAGGTAATATCGAGCATAGAAGACGACCAGAAGGCCGATGCCGAGGATCAACTGGGCAAAGAGCAGACCCAAACCATCGAGACGGAAGGCCAGGGACAGGCCAATCGCCGGTATCCACTCCCGGCGCTCGATCAGCAACTCACCGCCGTAGATGGGTATTCCTTCAACCAAAACCAGAACTAAGCCCAAAAGCGTAGTCAGGCCTGCAATCCAGACAGGATGCAACCGCGAGGCCGCGACCCAGACCAGCAAAGCACCCAGAAAGGGCAAGCATACGAGCGCTAACAACATGAGCGTATGGATATCAATGGGTCACAACCGACCACGTACCTACCTTTCTACCAGATCTTCGAACCATCTCGACTTTCGCCAGGGCCTGTTAACAGAATCAGAGGCCTTGCTCCGGGCTATATTAGCCGCGTCCGCAGTGGAAAGAAACGCTCAGGAGCCTTTACTGAGTTCGTGGAATCCGGGAACTCGGGTCTCAACATCTTTGTGGATGCACCCCTAATCTGTTCGCTGCACCTGATACTGTACCCACTTTGAATCAACAGGCTCCAGGTTCTTTTCGGTTTACACCGCACCGCTTACAATGTCCCAATCAGGAAACCAGATCTTTCTTGAGTCTGTGAATTCAATTTTTACCGGAATTCCGCCCTTTTTGAAACCAATCTCCTTATTGCTACCGACACAGGACTATGGAAACGATAATTGATCTGCGCAGCGATACCGTAACACGTCCTTCCGATGCAATGCGCCGGGTGATGGCCGCAGCCGATGTTGGCGACGATGTCTATGGAGAGGACCCGACGATCAATCGCCTGGAAGAGATCGCTGGCGAATTGACAAATCAGGAGGCTGCGATTTTCCTACCTTCTGGAACCCAGAGCAACCTGGTTGGCCTGCTCAGCCATTGCCAGCGTGGCGAAGAGTATATTGTTGGACAGCAGGCACATACCTATAAGTACGAGGCCGGAGGTGCCGCAGTGCTGGGCAGCATTCAGCCACAACCGATCGAGTTCGAGCCTGACGGAACTCTGGACCTCGACAAGGTAGCGGCCGCCATAAAGCCCGATGACGTCCATTTTGCACCTACCCGGCTGCTGGCGCTGGAGAACACGGTCGGCGGCAAAGTATTGTCCCTGGATTACATCAAGCGCGCCGCCCTGTTTATCAAGGAACGAAACTTGTCATTTCACCTGGACGGCGCCAGGGTGTGCAATGCGGCCGTGGCCCAGAGGATCTCCGTTGCGGAGATCACTCAACACTTCCACTCAGTCTCGGTCTGCTTTTCCAAGGGATTGGGTGCACCGGTAGGCTCAGTGCTGTGCGGCAGCAGTGATTTCATTCAACGCGCCCGACGCTGGCGCAAGATGGTTGGGGGCGGAATGCGCCAGGCGGGAATACTAGCCGCCGCGGCAATCCATGCCCTGGAAAACAATCTGCAGCGCCTGTCAGATGATCACGAAAACGCGCAACGCCTGGCTGTGGGTCTGATGAAGATCAATGAACTCCAGGTAGAAAACGGAAGCGCACAGACCAACATGGTTTTTCTCAAAGTCCCCGGCAAGGACATCGATGCCTTGCGCAGCCATGCCAGAAAAGAAGGAATCCTGCTGGGAAATGGCAATCCCATGCGTTTGGTAACTCACCTCGATATTTCCGAAAAAGACATCGACAGGGTTTTGGACAACACAAAGGCATTCTACACCAGGGGAATTTAGGGTCTATCACTGAATGTTGACCATTCAATGGGACCGGACCGAATGCAAAGAGTCAGCCCTAAATTCAAATACCACGAACGCGATACTGAAGTTTGGTGCTTTTCCGTCTTGGATTAAGAGCGGTTATCCTGGTCAGGTTGCTACGTAACTGTCGAATGCTGGCCTTTTGGCAAAAGAAAGCTGCTATCGAATTTTCATATTGTGGCATCGAAAGTTGAAAAGCAGACACGAATGTTGCCTTGGTGGCGCTGTCTTCGAAATAGGCGCTGCTTGTCATCTCCTCGTGCGATATAAAATTCATCACCAAAATCCCATTTAGCGACAAATGAGAGGAAAGTTGCTGGAACCACGCTTTACTCGCAGTAACCGCTCGCCTCGGAACACCGCACTCTTCGCCGTAAAGATCGTCAATAATCAAATCAAACGAGGCTCCCCGATAACCACGAACCCAAGCCGTCGCATCGCCCTGGATAATCTCGGCCTGCATTTTATCGACACCAAAAAAACGTCTCGCAACCTGGATATGTAGAGGATTGAGTTCAACACCGACTATCTCCTGCGGTTTCACAAAGAGATTGAGTAGGCGTATTACCGTCCCTCCTCCCACACCGAGAACCAAGACACGCTGAACCACCCCCGGCATTCGAAAAAGGGCTGGAATGATGAGTAGTTCCCACAAGCTTCCGCGGACTGGATTCGCCGGATTAAACTGGCTGTGAAATACACCGTTTGTGTAGAGGCGCACACTGTTACCTGCTTTTCGCACCTGGCACGATCCACTGGCAGACTCTTTTTGCCAGACAATACTCATATCCACCCCATCACTAACTCTCGCGATGAAACAGGCATCGCGATAATGGTAATGACTCTTACTTATGGAACCTCTAGTTTATTCGTCATTCCGGACGAAGCGCAGCGTAGATCCGGAATGACGGATTTCTTGGCTTAATTAGGCACCATTGCCCTTAAGGGCAATGGCGCTTACTTAACCATTCGGCAAGTAACCGAGTTCTCGAATCTGTTGACGAGCCATATCACGCGGCACCTTTAACCAAGGATATGGCTTCGGCCTTCGTTTGCGGGCACGTGGC
>Ga0316189_10000355_pt1 | contig 45531 bp, 37 predicted proteins | sample LowCovwburrow_MG_FD_204930 | JGI IMG/M metagenome (GOLD analysis project Ga0316189, IMG submission 204930) | Coastal sediment microbial communities from Maine, United States - Lowes Cove worm burrow | ecosystem: Environmental > Aquatic > Marine > Coastal > Sediment | place: USA: Maine... | reverse complement strand
CGACATGCACCTCGCTGTCCTGCGAAGGCTCGGGCGTGCTCGTTTCGGCCGTGAGCGCGTTGACGCTCCGCAAGAACTCGAGATCGTTGGGCAGCCAATGCCCCGCCCGCCACAACAGGTCTGTGGCCTCCTCGACGTTCCCGCCCCCGCGCAGATCGTGCGTGAGCTTGGTGAGCACCGAGAGCGCAACGTCGACCTTGCCGATACACGCAAACGCCTGCGCAAGAATCTCGTAGCCGACCGGGTCCTCGGGGACCGACTGCATCAACGCCGTAAGCTTGGCAACGGCGCGGCGCGGCTCGCCAACCCGCAAGTACGCACGGGCCAGATCCCGCAGTGTGTCTGCATGCCCGCCGTCGATGCCAAGCAGCTGCTCCGCCACCGCGATGAAGTCGGCGTCGTTGTACTGCTCGAGCAGGCGCCGCGAGGCAATGACAAACGTAGCCGCAGCCTCGGCGCTCAGCCCCTGGTGTTGGTACGCCTGTGCGAGCCGAATGAGGGCAGTAGCATCGGACGGGTCGAGCTGCGTCGCCTGAAAGTAGAACTGCAGGGCTTCGCCGACCCGGCCACAGCGCCAGTGCTGCTCCGCCGCGCGCGTGCACAGGGGGACGGCGGCCTCCCCGATCTGCTCGATGACCGGCCCCACCGATGCGGTGGTGAACCAGTGGTCGCCAAGACTCTGTGCGCGGGTGATGATCGCCAGCGCCTCTTGTACGCGGTCGGCGGCCGCGTACGACTCAGCGACTTGGGCGTAGACCGTCGCGGCCTGGATCAAGTCGCCGTCTTGCGTGAGCTGGTCGGCCAGAACAAGACGCGCCCGAATGCTCTGAGCATTGCCCGTCCCGCCACCGCCTCCGTGCTGCATCCCTCCGCTTGCCATCGTTCGTTTCGCAGCCCTACGGGGCGGCACGGCAAATCATACCCCGACCAAGCCCGCTCCAACACGGCAATACGTTACTGACGGGCAAGCCCGCGCCCCGTACAGGATGGGCGCTTACGGGCGCTGGCGACGATAGGCCGGTAGCAGCAGCAGCAGCCACGACAGCGACCAAGGCGTGATCGTCGGCCCGACCTGACACCCCCCTGCGCGACTCGCCTCGGTTTGGGGCGGACCCTCGCCATCGTCTGCGCTTTCCCCCACCGCGGACGCGTCCAGGACCTCCTCATACATGCCAAACGCGTGCGGCGCGGTGAACTCGTCGGGAAAGTCGACGGCCCAGATGGCCTCCTCGACGCACCCGTTGGTTGCGGCGTCAGCACCCGTCGCGGTCACGTCGAGCACCTCGTTCCAGCTCATCTCGAGCGACACCTGTAGCGTCGCCGTGTCGCCAGAGTACCGGTTGATACAGGGCAGGTACTTGGCGCGAAACAACTCGCGCATCTGCGCCTTGGAAATCTCGCTCGGTGGTGTGGTCTCTGACTTGGCTCGTGGCGCGCGGGAACCCGTCGCGTCAACCGGCTCGACCCCCGTGTCGCGCGGCGTCACAACCTCCACCACTTTGCCCGTGGCCTTGAGCGCGGTCTGTGCGGTCACAAATTTCAGTTTGCGCCCCAGGTACGCGACTTCTCCGGGCGTCAACGTCACGCCCCCGTCCCGTTGATTGGCCGCGAAGACTGCCGCACGTCGGTCGACGGCCGCGCTCCGCTTGGCGGGAAGCTCCCAGCGCTTGCTCCACACCACCCCCGAGGGCACCACAGACTTCGGCTTGCGTTCGGTGCGACCCGCAAGGACGGCGCTGTGCCCTTCGTACAGGCGTCGGCCCGCGCGGTCGCCCAGCTGCAGCTTGGTATCGATCCTCGCGTCGTACTGATCGACGCGCAGCACACGAAGCAGCGGTTGGAGGGCCACTGGCGCGGGGGGTTCGTCCCACCGTGGGGGCAGATACACGTGCACGGGCATGCCGCCGTGCTCGGTCGCGATCTTGGCCAGCCGATGGCCGTTGGCCCTGCGCTCGATGGCGCCCCGCGTGTGGCGCCCAGACGCCAGGATCAGATGCGTCACCACGTTGCGACCCAGCCCATCCAGGAGCGCGGCCATCCTTTTGGGCGCGGCCGAAACCGACGTCTCGCCGTCGGTCGCAGCGACCAAAAAAGCAGGGCCCTCCCGCCCTTGGAGCGTGGAGGCGGCAAGCTTGAGCGCAGCGCCCAAGTCCGATCCGTTGTGGGGCGCGAGCTGGGCGTGTCCGACGCCAAGGTCGCGAATGCCGTCGGCGCCCTTCCACGTGGAGAACACGAGGTCGGCTTGACGGTGATAGGCGATCACCTGATAGCGCGCATGGGGCATCTGCCGCGCCCACTCATGGAGAAGCTCGAGCTGCACCTCGATCCCGCGTCGAGCCTGACTCCGCGAGACGTCGAGCAAGAACACCACGTCGGCGTCGCGAACCTTCTCACCCAGCTGCTTGGGCGCATCGACCTCCGTCCGCCACAGCCAGCCGTCGGGGAGCTGCGCAATGCCCCATCGCCCGCGACCCGCATCGGGCACAGACTGCGGCACCACCACGGGATCCCACACCGGGTTGTCGGCGGGCAGCAGCACTTCGCCGCCCAGTCGGACCACCGGCTCCAGCGCGTTCGTGGTTGGGTCGAACTGGCGCAGCCAAACGGTCGCGGACGCCCCTTCGGCAACCAGCGGAACCTCGACTCGATAGCGGATCCGCCGCTTCGATCGCGAGGCGACGTCCGCAAAGAACAGCAGCGCGTCATCCCCCTCGCTTTGCACCTCCACCTCGCCCCGGCCCTCCACCGAGACTCCGGTCACAACGCCGCCCAGCGGGAGCGCGGCGTGAACCACGACGTCGGCGGTTGCAGGGCCGGTGTAGCGGATCGTCCGTTGAATCCGTAGGACGGCCAGGCCGGGCTCCGCCGAGATATCGACGGTATGGGAGACCTCTTCGACGCGCCCGCTGCCGCCCCCGACAACCTCCAGGCGGTCGGCTGCCGCAACCGACGGAATCAACGCGAGGGCAGCCGCCAGAGCAACTTTCACGGGCCGGACTGTACCGCCGCGTCGACGCGTTTGCGACCGGGGTCCCGATTGGATATCCAATGGCCATGAAGATCGACTGGCACTACCACCGCGCGGGTTGAACGAGTTGCACCCGAGCGTCCAAGTTCATGGACGCAAACGAACTCGAGCCTGAAGAAAAGACGTCCGCCAGCCGCAAGCTCGGCCGCGACGACGCGGTCGCGTTGCTTGCCAAAGCCACCCGATTGCTCGTCGCCAAAGGCAAGAAGGTGTCGGAGTTCAAAGCCGGACGCAAAGCTGGCGATGACGCGGTCGCCGCCATGCTTGGACCGACCGGAAATCTGCGCGCGCCCACGCTCCGGGTCGGCAAGACCATTCTCGTCGGTTTTAACGAAGAGATGTTCGAGTCCGTTTTCGGCTAGCACGGCTAAAAAACAGCGTTCGCAGCCCCGAGGGCCGTGATGCCGAGCGGTATGCCTCCGCGCGCGTCATGGTCTTCGGGGGCCAAACTGTTACATTCGGCACGTGGATAGACGCATAGTTCGATGGGGTTGGTTGGTAGGACTTGGACTCGTGGGTTGCCCGAGCGCTGACCCGGACGCCACTGGGCAAGACACAGGCAGCACGAGCAGCACGGCCGCGACCAGCAACGGCGACGGCGATGGCGCGACCTCCATGGTGCTGCCCACGACCACCACGCCGACCGTCGATCCAGACACGGGCGGTGAGACCACCATCGGCACCGTCACCAACATCACCGCAACGAGCACCACGGGCGAAGGGTCCACCGACACCGACACCGGCGACCCTGTCGAGCCCGTCCCCTGTCAGCCCGGTGCTGGGCAAGACGGCCCGGTCGTTGTTGGCCTGCAGTCGGTTGCGGGCACACAGGCGGCGGACGACTTCGGCGTGCCGGGTGCGGGTGGTGGCGGTGCGTTCATCCCCAATCCCGATGGCGGCGGCACCAACGTGGAGTGCGATCTGTGGAGCCAGGACTGCCCCATGGGTGAAAAGTGCATGGCGTGGGCGAACGACGGCGGCGGCTCCTGGAACGCTTCGCGGTGCAGCCCCATCGCAGAAAACCCCAACCAGCCCGGAGACGAGTGCATGGTCGAGGGAAGCGGCGTGAGCGGCATCGACAACTGCGACATCGGCTCGATGTGCTTTGGCGTCAATGGTGAGACGAATGTCGGGACGTGCGTCGAGATGTGCTCGGGCAGCCCACAGGCTCCGGTCTGCGATACGCCCGACACGACATGCACCATCAGCAACGACGGATTCCTCATCCTGTGCCGACCCATCTGCAACCCGCTGGCAGACGAATGCGCCGCCAACGAGGGCTGCTATCCAGTCGGCGACATCATGGTCTGCGCACCGGATGCCTCCGGCGACGGCGGCGCTCCCGGTGACCCCTGCGAGTTCATCAACGCATGCCAACCGGGCAACTTCTGCGGCACAGGCGTCCCCAACTGCGCGGGTTCGGGTTGCTGTTCCCCCTTCTGCCAGCTCGGCGATGACGGTCCCTGCCTGGACGGCCAAGTGTGTCTGCCGTCGTTCCCGGGCGACGCGCCTGCCGAATGCCTCGAAGACGTCGGCCAGTGCACGGCTCCGTAGGCAACATGTAGCCCAAACGAACGCTGGCATCTCGGTGCCAGCGGAACGGCCCGGCAACGATGCGCCGCTGCACCTGCAGATGCCCAGCGTTGCGCGGGCCTATTCAGTGTGTATGCTGCCCTTGCACGCCATGGAGCAGCCCCAAGTCGACCCCCGGTTGGACCTTGAGCAGGAAATCCTCCGCCTCAAGAAGGAGCGCAACGCGGTCATCTTGGCCCACTACTATCAGGAGTCCGAGATCCAAGAGCTCGCGGACTTCCTGGGTGACTCGCTGCAGCTGGCGATGGCGGCCCGCGACACAAAGGCCGACACCATCGTGTTTTGCGGGGTGCACTTCATGGCCGAGACCGCCAAGATCCTCAACCCCGAGCGCACCGTCCTGCTGCCCGACCCAGACGCGGGATGCTCACTCGCCGCTGGTTGCCCGGGCGACAGGTTTCGGGCCTGGCGCGCGCGCTACCCCGACGCCGTCGCGATCTCGTACATCAACTGCTCGGCCGAGGTGAAGGCCGCCAGCGACATCATCTGCACCTCCTCCAACGCCAAGAAGATTGTCGACTCGGTGCCGGCCGACAAGCAGATCCTCTTCGCGCCAGACCGCAACCTGGGGCAGTACCTGGCCAAAGAGATCGGACGCGAGATGATCCTATGGCCCGGGAGCTGCATCGTTCACGAGACGTTCTCCGAGCGAAAGCTCATCGGGCTCAAGGTGCGGCACCCCGAGGCCGAGATCATTGCGCACCCCGAGTGCGAAGAGGTGATCCTTCGGCACGCCGACATCATCGGCTCCACATCCAAGCTGCTCAAGTACGCCGAGACGAGCCCAACGCTCGAGCTCATCGTCGCCACCGAGCCCGGCATCATCACCCAGATGAAAAAGGTCGCGCCGCACAAGACCTTCATCCCGGCCCCGCCCGAGGCCAACTGCGCGTGCAACGAGTGCCCGTACATGCGCCTCAACACGATGGAGAAGCTCTACGCGTGCTTGCGTGACATGACGCCCGAGCTCGTGATGCCGGTTGAGCTGCGCGAGGCAGCACGCGCTCCCATCGAGCGAATGCTGGCGCTGTCGTAGCGGCTACCCGAGCACGCGAAGCCGTCGGCGATACCGACGCACCTGCTGCCCGGTCAGCGCCTTCTTGATCGCCTTTTCGAGCTCTGCGCGCGCGGGCTCGTAGCGGTGCTTGGAGATCCAGCACTCGGCCGCGGCCTCGTGGGCATCGGCGAGATCAGGGTCCATCTTGAGCGCCTTTTGGGCGTTCTTGCATCCCGCCTCGTTCTTGTCGTCGGCCAGCTCCGTCAGCGCGCGAACGGCCCAGGACTCGGCCCGCCACGGCACCTTCTTGGTGAGGTTCTTGCCGACACTGCGCGGCGCCTGCGTGTTATCGACGGCCTCCCAGTACACCAGGGCCTTGCGCGCGAGGGCGAAGCGCTCGTTGGGCGGCAGGTCCAGATTCGCGGCCTTTTGCCACCCCTTGGCGCCCAGGCTCATCGCCAAGCGATCACTGCCATCACTGCGCTCGACGGCAGCCCGCACCAGCAGCAAGTGTGCGTCGTCGCGTGCCGTGTTGAGCCCCATGCTCTCTCGGAGCACCGCGCGAGCGCCCACGAAGTTCTTCTGGCGTCGAAGCGCCTCGCCGTACAGCACATGGGCCCGCCCGGCCTTGGGGTAACCCTTGACCAGTGACGCCAAGCTCGCGACGGCAAGCGGGAGATCGGCGGCGTCGCCACCAGCCAGCAGCAAGCGATTGCGCTCGATGGCGACGTCGACGGCAACCGGGCCTCCGCCCCGCTTCGCTGCAATGTCGAGCCAGCCCGTGACCTCCTTTTTGTCGACCTTGGCGTGACCCAGCTCGGCGCGATCGATCGCAACACCCGCCAATGCGAGTAACGCACTCGCCGGAGCTTTGTCGTCGTCGGCCAAGGCGCGCAGAATCTTGTCGGACTCTTTGAGCGAGCCGTACCCGGCCAACTGCTCGCCCAACGCAGCGCGGTAGGCCAGAGTCGAGTCATCGAGCTCCGTGGCTTGGCGCAGCAGCGACGTGGCCTCAGGCACCTTCTTGGGCTGTTTGACGGCCTTCTTTTGGACCGCCGTCCCCAGCAGGAACGCCGCCTTGGCGGCTCGTTGCTCCGTCTTCAGCGCGTCGCGAAGCGTCTTTTCAGCGTCCGCGGTGTCGCCGTCGTCGCCGGCTGCGAGGAGCTGCGCCTCACCCAACGCCGTGAGGCCCCGAGCGGTGTGGTTGGCGCTGGCAATCTCGCGCAACGCATCGACGGCCGCCTTGGCGTCGGCGGTATGCGCCTGAGCGCGCGCGCGCGCCACCCGTAGCTCGAGGCGTTGGCCATACACCCCCTCGGCTCGGCCGACCCACGGCAGTACTTCTTTGAACCTTCCTTGCTCGGCCAACGCAAGCGCCTGGACGTACGCAACGCGAGGGTGGTCCTGCGGGAGCTTGGCCGAAGCCTCCAGCGTGCCGATGACATCGCCACCCAAGAACTTGATCCAAGCGTCGTGCACCCCCTGCGTGGCCTCGTCGGGGTCGACTTCGCCGAGCCACTTCTTCCCACGGTCGACGTCGCCCGAGACGAGGGCCGACTCGATGATCAGCGCACGCGTGTCGAGATCCCACGCTGGGGCATGCTTCCAAGCTTCGTCGAGGTCCGCGCCCACGTCCTCGCTCTTGCCCTTGCGCAAGGTGACCAGCGCCAGTGACAGATGGGCCCGACCGCGATCTCGCGGGGTGAGTGCCTCTTGGTTGAGCAGGCTGTCGACAACCTCGCGCACGCCGCCCGTCCGCCGAGCAAACAGGGCGTTGATCAACGCCTCGTCGGCGGAAATACCGAGATCCGCGGGGTCTTTGACGCGTGCCTCCTCCAGCACGGCCAATGCCTGCGTGTCATCACCATCGCGCAAGAGCAGCGCGGCCAACCGCCGATGGGCGGGTGTCCACACGCCCTGCGCCCCGACCGTCTTGAGCTCGGCGATGGCGGGGCCCAAGCGGGCGCGATCGTACGCGTGACCGAGCGCGGCGGTGCCGTGAAGCCACGCGCGCGCTCGGGCGACGGACGGCCGATTTGAACCCGACTCTATTTTGCTGAGCGCGGACTCGACCTCCGCGAGCTCACCTGCGAGCGCCGCGGCGACGCCACGCGCGAGCACAACCTCGAGGGCGTCTGCGCTGGCCTCGGGCACGTTGCCCAGTGCCGCGGTCAGCGCTTCGGCATTGCCGCTGACGATCGCCTGCTGCGCGCGCACATGGGTGAGCAAGGCGAGCGAGCCCGCATCGCCAGGCACGACCACGAGCGCCTTGTCGAGCTCCGCGACGGCGCTGTCGAGATCGTCTGCCGTCCCTGCACGCACGTGCGTCTCGGCCGTCTCGAACGCGGTGTTGAACTGATGCCGGTCCCAGCCAATCTTGCCCGCGACACCCGCCGCGGCGAGAAGCGCACCGCCGACCAGCACACCAATGACTGCATTGCGTCGCCGGCTGCGACGTCGTCGCACCTTCTCGCTCGCCGCCTCGTCCTTCCGCGTATGAAGCTCAGCGACAAGGTCCGTCGTTGAGCGCTGCGCACTCAGACCGTCATTTTCAGGCGGCATCTGGCGCCACGATACCGTCGGGATGTGCGTCTACGCAAAACCGCTCCCCAGGGTGGTGCAGAGGCACGTGCGGTCACGTGTACGCGATCGCGCGAAACGAAGACGTGGCGACGCCGCGCACGGGCGGTATTGAAGCGGCCCGCCGCCTGGCGTGCGACCCCTCGGCCCCGTACGGTCCGGGCGCGCCCCCACCGATTGAGAAACGCTGTGCACAACACATCCCTGAAGGTCACGGACTTTGAGCCCGAGCTCGGCAGCTTCCTTGCCGATGTGCTCCGCGGACTGTCCAAGCCGCACAAGTCCCTGCCCACACAGTACCTGTATGACGAGCGGGGTTCGCAGCTGTTCGACCAGATCTGCGAGACCCCAGAGTACTACCCGACGCGCACCGAGCTGGGCATCATGCGCAGCCACAGCGACGCGCTTGCCGCGGCCGTCGGCGCAAACGCGTTGCTGATCGAGTACGGCTCGGGCAGCTCGATCAAGACCCGGCTGCTGCTCGATGCACTGGTCGACCCGGCCGGCTACGTCCCGGTCGATATCTCGCGTGAGCACCTGATGAACTCCGCCAAGGCATTGGCGGAGCGCTTCGACGGGCTCGAGGTCTTGCCCGTGTGCGCAGACTTCACCGTGCCGTTTGATGTGCCCAAGTCGGCCAAGGAGCCGGCCCGACGCGTCGTGTATTTCCCCGGGTCGACGATCGGCAACTTCACCCCCGACGGTGCCACCGACTTGCTCAAGACGATGGCCTCCGAGGCTGGCCGCGGTGGCGGCCTGCTCATCGGCGTCGACCTACGCAAAGACACCGCGGTCCTCGAGGCTGCCTACGATGACGCCGCTGGCGTGACGGCCGCGTTCAATCTGAACCTTCTGACCCGCGCCAACCGCGAGCTGGGCGCGAACTTTGACGTGTCGAAGTTCAGCCACAGTGCGCCGTACGACACGGAGGCTGGCCGCATCGAGCTGTCGCTGGTGAGCGACGTCGACCAGTTGGTGACCGTCAACGGGCGCAGCTTTGCGTTCACCGCGGGCGAAGAGATCCACACGGAGTACTCGCACAAGTACACGCTCGCGGGCTTCGAGGCACTTGCGGCCAAGGCCGGCCTGGTGCGTCGCAATGTCTGGACGGACGAGCGCGACTACTTCAGCGTGCAGTACTTCGAGGTGCAGTAGAGTCCGGGTGCCCATGCCGCAGACAGACGAAGTGCTGACCGCCAACCAGGAGTTCTATGCCGCGTTCGCTGAGCGCGACTACCCGGCCATTGAGGCTCTGTGGTCGCCAACCGCGGAGGTGGTCTGCGTCCATCCGGGGTGGCCGCCGATCCGAGGCCGCGACGAAGTGCTGCGGAGCTTCGAGTCTATCTTTGAGCATCACGAGGGCCCGTCACCCGCGTGCGAGGCTCCGACGTGCCATGTCCTGGGTGACAGCGCGTTTGTCGTGTGCCGCGAGCGTCTCGGGAACGCGGTGCTCATCGCGACGAACGTGTTCGCCCAGCAAGACGGTCGCTGGCACTTGGTCCACCACCATGCGTCCGCGCTGGCACGAGTCCCCGCGACGCCCGAGATGGACCCCGACCTGCTGCCGAACTAAACCTGGGCGCCCGTCGTCGCCTGGAACATCTCACCGATCTGAACCTCGTCGCCGTACAGCACGAGTGCGTCGCCGACCTTGAGCACGTCGTCCCCCGTGGGGACAGCGATGTACTCCTCGCCACGCTCGATGGCCAAGACGGTGATCCTCTGCTCGGGCAGCCTTAGGTCCTTGAGACACTGCCCCACCACGGGGGAGTCGGCCGCCAGACGCTGACGAGAGATGATGTACCCGCGGTCGAAACGAAGCATCGCGGCCGCGGTCGGCGTCACGTTGAAGCGGTGCATCATTCGGCGACTGAGCTCAAACCGAAAGCGCTTGCCGAGGTTCTGACGACGGAGCATCCAGGTGAACAGCACAAGTCCTGCGCCGATGATGAGCACGTTCACCAACGCTTCGGTGATGTCCGTTCCGACAAAGGCGCTCGCAAACGAGCCGATGACGGTCACGATTCCTGCGTTGCCCCCGATGATCAGGTAGGAGGCGATCTTGCGGCGTACGGGGTGGTCGACGATCCGCTCCGCCTCCTTGGTCGTGAACCCGGAGTTGGTGAATGCCGATAGCGCCTGGAACTTCGCGTGCTCCCACGGAATGCCCGTGATCTCGAACGCCGTGGCCCCGATTCGTACGACGACGAACGAGGCCATGATGAACACGAACAGCAGGATGATCGACACTCACCCAGGGTACCGCGCCAGGGGGTTACGCGGCTTCGACCTCGTCGGGCGTGGGCGTCGTTTTGTCGGCTGCCATTGCCGTAACGTTACTTGGCACCTCGCTATCGGCCTCCGTCGGCGCCTCCACCACTGGCGCGTCCAGGGCGGCTGCATCCCGGACCTCGAGCAGCAGCACGCGTGCGGCCGGGCGCAGTGTCAGCCAGACAAAGTCGTAGACATCGAGCAGGTCAGCGCACTCGACCCCAGACCCGGCCAGCTGCGCACGCAGATCCTGCGCCATCGCAACCCAGCGGTTGTACATCGTCCCCGTGGGGCGCGACTTGTTGCTCAGCGAGGGTGAGACGAGTCGAGCCTGAGCCATGAACACGCTCGGTTTGACACAAACATCCGTGTCGGGGTTCACCAGGGCCCGCAGCGCGGTCATGAGAGGCCAGCTGATGCGCCCCTCGCTGCTGCGCCCAAGGAGGCGGAGGAACTCATCGAAGTGGGCACCGTCAGCATCCGCCTCGTACAGGTAGTTGCGGAGCGCGATGGCCAGCGCGGCCGAGCGGCGCGCAGAATCCAGTGGGCGCAGCTGACTCTTGGTCACCAGGTCGGACTTGGTGAGCACCGAGTGAGCCCGGTCAAGCACCACTTCGTATCGGCCCGCGGCCAGCAACTCATCAAGCTCAGCCCTCGCCATCAGCGTCTGCGCTTCGGTCACCGCAGCATTGCGATGTCGCTTGAGCCGACGCCCGCCCGCCGCGCCGCGGTGCGATTTCTGCCAGGCAGCGCCCGCCATGCCATCGGCAAACTGGTGGTGGAAGACAGCGACCTGTTCGCCGAGCGTGGGGACGTCCACGCGCTTTTTGGGAGCAACGCCCGTCAAGGTTGCCGTCTTTTGGACCGCGGACTCAACCGCGAGTCGGAGCTTTGCGGCGACGTCGGCAGGGGCAGCGGAGCGGGCAAACAACCCGCAGTACTCCAGCTTGAACGTACGCTCTGCTCCGTCTTCGAATGTGTAGCCTCGCTTGCCTTCCCGCTCCCAGAGCATCAGTGCCAGTCCCCAGGCGGGGCGTCGGGAGTGCCGAACGATGGCGGTTTCGTCGTTGATGATCACGTGCTCGGGGTTGGCTTCGACAGCAAGGTGCATTCGGTTCCTCTCGGTTGGGGTTGTGGTTGCGGCCCGCAGCACAATCGCGGTGGACCAGGTTGTTTCGGTTTTTCGGTTGGGGCGGCGGGGTTGACCAGGCAGGAACGCACACGGCGCTCAACAGCTAGGTGGACCTCGCGACCAGCCCAACTAACCTAAGCACGATTTGGGGCAACACAACCCCTAAACCAAAAACAGGGCTGTAGTGGCCGTTTTCGGCCTCTAATCGAGGTACTGCCGATTCCACTGCTCGAGGACAATGAGCGACCACAACCGCAGCCCGTGGTCGCGTACGCCCGCCTGGTGCTCGCCTATCAAGCGCGCAACGGCGTCGGGATTGAGCAGGCCACGCGTCGCGAGCTGGTCGGGGTGGAGCCACTCTCCGACCAGTCGATCGAGATCCTGGGTAAGCCACGCACCCAGCGGCGCGTTGAAGCCGAGCTTCTTGCGCTTGAGCACTTCCTCGGGAAGTCGGCCCTTCATGATGCGCCGCAAGATCCGCTTGGTCGCCATGACTCCCACGCGGTGGCGGCTCGGCATCTGCATCGCCAGCTCGACCAAGCGGTGGTCGCACAACGGCACGCGCATCTCGAGACCGTGCGCCATGCTCATCCTGTCGGAGCAGCGCAGTACGTTCTCGGGCAAAAACCCGTGCAGGTCGGCGTACGCGGCCCGCTCGACGTTGTCGGCACCCACCGCTTGCGAGAAGTACGCGGGGATAGGATCCGGGCGCCCCGCGGCGTTGATGCGCGCAAGCGTCTCGTGACTGAGCAGGCCGTCGCGTTCGTGCGGGCGCGAGTAGCCCACCCAAGAGGCGTAGCGCTGGCTCGCAGGCAGCCGCAGCCCGTCGAGAAACTGCCGAGCCCAGCGGCGGTAGCTGCGTGCGACCGCCGACTCACGCCCTCGCACCGCACGCTCCGCCAGCTGCAGCGCCCCCTCGGGCATGCGTTCCGCCCACTGAGAGAACATCATCCCGCGATAGCGCGGGTAGCCACCAAAGAGCTCGTCACCGCCGTCCCCCGCCAGCGCCACCGTGACGTGCTTGCGCGTAAACCCAGACAACGCCCACGACAGCAGCGCCGTGAAGCTGCCAAACGGCTCGTCAAAGCTGCCCACCATCGTCTCGAGCCCCGACATGAGATCGACGTTGAGCTGGAGCTCGTGGTGCCGCGTCCCAAAGTGATCGGCAACGCGCTTGGCGACCGCTCGCTCGTCGAACGTGCGCCCCTCTTCCCCGTAGCCCACGCAAAACGTGTCGAGCGAGGTGTGCCCGTGCTCCGACAGCACGGCGACGATCGTCGACGAATCCAGCCCACCCGAGAGGAAGGCACCCACAGGCACGTCGCTGACCGTGCGCATCACGATCGCGTCCTCGAGCACGGGCGCCATGACCTCGGCCCAGGTCTCTGCCGACCAGTCTTGATTGATGGCAGGGCGAGCGTCCCAGTAGCGCTCAATCGTGTGCTCGCCCGCCTGCCACACCAGCTTGGATCCCGGGGGAAGCTGGCGGACGCCCGCAAACATCGACAGGGGCGGCGGGATGTACAGCAGGTCGAGGTACGCATCGACGGCGAGCACGTCGAGCTCACGCGAGACCGTGGGCAGGGCCAGCAACGCCTTGGGTTCGGAGCCAAACGCAACCGCACCGCCCTCGCCCACGTCGGGGCCTAGGGGCGCGTAGTACAGGGGCTTGATCCCGACTCGGTCGCGCGCCAGAAGCAGCCGACGCTCGTCGTTGTCCCAGATAGCCAGCGCGAACATCCCGTTGAGACGGTCGAGCATCGCGTCGCCCCACCGCGCATAGGCGGCCAGCAAGACCTCGGTGTCGGACCGCGTGCTGAAGCTGTAGCCCCCTTCGGCGAGTTCCTTTTGCAGGTCGGCGAAGTTGTAGATCTCGCCGTTGAACGACACGACGTACCGCTGGTCGGCCGAGACCATCGGCTGCGCGCCGCCATCGATATCGATGATCGAGAGCCTTCGGTGGCCAAAGCCCCACCCCTGCCCCGTGTGCGTACCGTCGGCATCGGGGCCCCGATGCCGCAGCGTGTCGGTCATTTGCTGGAGGGCATCGGCGTCGACCCAGCCCACAACTCCGGTGATGCCGCACACGGGTCAGTCGCTTCCTTCGCGCACAACAAGGCGCAGCTTGCCGGCCCCAGTGCGAAGCAATCGTTCCTCGACCACGACGCTCACCTGCGTCTCGGGTCGCAGGCGCGCGGCGGCTTCGTCTCTGAGCTGCGCCTCGTGGGCGTCTGTCCATTGCCCCCGAGGCACAACATGGATCGAGACCGCACCACGACGCTGCTGCCGGATCTGTGCCTCTCGGACGAAGGTGAGCTTCTTGAAGATGTGATCGGTGCGACCGATCATCGTGCCGTCGGCGAGCACGACGTAGTCCTCGCGGCGGCCGTCGATCTCAACGACGGCACGACCGGGCGCCAGGTACGGGCCGTCTTCGCGAACGGTGGCCAAGTCGCCCGTGTCGTAGCGAATGAACGGCATGTGCCAGTTGTCGAGACTGGTGCCCACAATGCGTCGGGTCTGCAGCGTGCCGAGTTGTGCCTCGTCGTCGACAAGCTCAACGACCGACAGATCATCGTCGAAGCAAAGCCCACCATCGGGGCGCTGGCTCGCGTTGGCGACCGCCTCGGTTTGTGCGTAGTGCTCGACGGGCCGAATGCCGAACCCGGACTCGATCCGCTGTCGTTGCCCCTCGGTGACGTTCTCCGATGCCAGGGTGATCCAGCGGAGGCGGGGCCAGGAGCGACCGCGCGCCGCATCGGCCAGCAAGACGATGAGCGACGGGTAGCCGTGGATCCACGGGATCCGCTGGCGCTCGATCTCGTCGAGGTAGGCACCCGCTGTCGCAGGTGACAGGTGATAGCCCGACAAGAAGAGCTGTCGGCCGGGCAGATTGGTGCGGTGATAGGGCGGCTTACGCTGAGCGGGGGGCACGACCGTTCGTCCGCCCAGCTGCGCGCACCAGGTGCCGCGTTGTAGGCCATGCCATCGCCGAAAGCGCCAGCACACCGCCCACTGGTGGCGCGACGCTGCCTCCGACATCGCAAACGTGAGGCCCGCCCCCGTGGTGCCGCTGGTCTGACTCGAGATCGCCGCCCCCGCAATCGAAGGGACCCGCTCGGCCCGCATGCGATCGGCTTGCGCGACCACGACGTCCTTGGTCAGCAGAGGCAGCACGCCCAGCTCAGACTCGTGCTGGATCCGCTCGGGTCGAAACGACAGCTCCGCGAACAACTCGCGCCAGTACGGCACGTGCTTGCCCGCGTGAACCAGCATCGCCCGCAAACGCGCCAGACGAGCCGACGTGACCTGGGCCTCGGACCATTCCATGCGCGCCTCGACCTGCGCGAGCAGCTGCCCGAACCCGGGCGGGAATCGTTGCACGCGAAGTCGCCAGCCCTCGGCCGAACACATCGCGTTTTGGGCCCAGACCGGTGCGCCCGCATAGACCTGGTCGAGGCGGCTCAACGAACGAAGCCTACTCCAGCCGCCTTCGCCCTGGGACTGCAAAATGAGGCTGCGACCCGCCCGATCCCAAGTGGCGGAAAGGGTCGCAGCTGGCCATGGTACGGTGCAGGACGCCGCTATGATCACCACCGCAGCAGCCGTCGTCGCGATGCTGCTGACGCTGATCCTGCCCATCTATCCAGACGGGATCACACCGCTCATTGCCGCATTCATGGGCCTTGCGAGCCTCGCAGGGCTGTTCGGGATGCTCAGCCGCGCCGCGCGCCGCGAGCTGTTGGTGCTCACCCCGTGGGTCGTCGCCCTGCTCACCGGGCTCGTCGTCGGCAGCCTGCGCAATGGCGAATCGAGGCAGGCGTTGGAGGACTTGCTGCCTTACGTCTTGTTTGTGATCGGTCTGATCGCGGGCCGCGGCGCACGGAACCCGCGCATCGTGCTCGTGGTGACGCTATGGGTCTGCATCGGCGACAGCATCATGTCGTTGTACAAGATGCCCAGCTTCGGCAGCGGGATCCGCTCGACGTACACGTACTTCAAGATCACCGCGGGGCTCCCGTTGATCGGCTTGTTCCTCGCCCCCTTGCTGCGCCACAGCGACCCCAAGGGGCGCAACCCACTGCTGCTGTCACGCCCGCTCGAGGCGGCGATTGTAGCCGTCATGCTCGTAGGAGTTGTCGCGTCGGTCAGCCGCGGAATGCTGATCGGCTGGGTCTGCGGGATGCTGGTCGCCGCGTACATCCGACGCCCCTCGCAGGTGCTCCTGGGTGGCCTCGTGGTGTCGGTGATCTTCGTCGTGTACTCGTCCACGTTTGCCGACATCGGCGTTCGCTACCTACGGTTCGAAGCCGCCTCCACCGTCGAGGGCCGGTTTCGCGAGATCGCGACCGCTTGGAATACGTTTGTCGAGTACCCGATGTTTGGCGCGGGCCTTGGCGCGATGTTTGAGGTCGACGGCTTCTACAAGGCGTTTGTCCACAACATGGCGGCCTACCACCTGTGGAAGTTCGGCCTCGTGGGCACCACACTGCTCATCGTGCCCATGGTGACGATTGGCCGTCAGGTGCGGGGGTCATCGGCCGCATTGCGCTCGTACGCCATCGGAGGGGCCGTGGCGGTCACCGCCTACCTGATCACGTGCGCTGCGTACAAGACGTACTACCTCGTGTGGATCTACGGCGTGGTCATGGGCTCGGGCATCTCCTGGCTCTCGGCATGGAAGATGCGGCAAGATTCCCTCGCTACCGAGCCGGAGCCCGAGAACGCGTGAGCGAGCTTGTCGTCATCATCCTAACGCTCGACGAGGAGGCCAACTTGGCCAAGGCGGTGACGTCGATCGGCGGCCGCGTGCCCGTGGTGGTGGTCGACTCCGGATCGACCGACCGCACGCTGGCCATTGCCCGCGAGCACGGGGTTGAGCTGTACGAGAACCGCTTCGTCGACTACGCCAACCAGCGCAACTTTGCGCTCGACCAGGTGCGCGACCGTTTTGAGTGGGTCTTCTTTCTCGACGCCGACGAAGAGGTCACCCCCGCCCTGTGGCAGGACATCGAGGACGCCATCGCCCGCGACGACATCGACGGCGCCTATGTCGGCTTGACGTTTCATGTGTTGGGTCGCGAGCTTCGCCACGGAGGCTTTGCCAACGCCGCGATCCTTCGGCTGATGCGCGCGAAGATGGCTCGATTTGCCCGCGGCACCAACGAGCGCGTCGACGACAGCCAGATGCGGGTCGCGCTGCTGCCCAACAAGCTCAAGCACGCAGACGCCAAGCCCCTGGCGGCCTGGTTTCGCAAGCACGTGCGCTACGCCGAGCGCGAAGCGCATCACTACCTCGAAGACCGCGCCACCCAAACGGGGCTCGATGGGTTCACGTGGCGGACCAAGGCGGGTCGAACGATCGGCGCGCGCTGGGCTTACAACAAGCTGCCGCTCTTTGTGCGGCCGTTTGTGCACTACGGGCGCACCCTCGTGTGGCAGAGCGCGTGGCGTGACGGCGTGCCCGGGGTCATGTACGCGGGCATGCAGTCGCTTTGGTATCCGATGATGATCGACCTGTTCATCTTCGAAGAACAGCGTCGTCCCAAGCGCTAGCGCAGCGTAGGCCAAACGCGTCGGTGGGGCGTTCGAGAGCCGTGTGCTCGGGCCGCGTAAGGGAACCAAGCTGGCCAGCGTTCGGGTGCCCGTCCACGGACTACGAACAATGCACCGCCTCCTTCTTGCTCTAGCTATCTGCGTGCCGTCTGGCTGCGCGCAGCAGAAGTTTGCCACCACTGCCCCCGTGTCCAAGGCGCCGATCGTCGACCCGGGTGTGCCGCTGTCCGAGCTTATCGAGTTCGACGTCGTGGCGGGCAACCGCTACGTCAAATCCGACGCCGCGGGCGAGGTCACGATCCGTCTGCGCGTGCGCACCACCGAGCGCCCAAACGCAGCACGAACGCCCGCCAACGTGGGCCTTGTCATCGATACGTCGGCCTCGATGCGCGGCGAGCCTATCGAGCAAGCGCGGCAGGCCGCACTGGCGATGCTCGACGCGCTCGAGCTGGGCGATCAGATCACCGTCGTCGCGTTTCACTCGCGAGCCGACCTGTTGGTTCCCACCACTGTGATCACTGAGGCGGAGCGGCCCAAGCTGCGCAAGGCGATCGAATCGATGCAGGCCACGGGGACAACCGCGCTGGCGCAAGGGCTCCAAGCTGTTGTGCAGCACGTCTCGGGCCACGCCAGACCCGACATGATCAACCGGGTGGTCCTGCTTAGCGACGGGGTGCCCAACGACGAGACCGAGGTTCGCAACATCGCCGCCCAGGCCGGCCAGCAATCGATCAGCATCACCGCGCTGGGGCTCGGGCTCGACTACCAGGAGGCGCTCCTCGCAGACATCGCGGTCGCCTCGCGCGGACGGTTTCACTACATCGAGGACGCCGATCAGATAGCGACCGTGTTTCACGATGAGGTCCTGCACCTGGAGCGCATGCTCGCGCAGGGGTCGTCGCTGGCATTGCGCGCAGGGCCCGGCGTCCGCGTGCTGAGCGTTGTGGGCCGGCCGGACGTGCCCGTGAACGGCCAGCAGGTCTCGTTTTACGTCGGCGACCTCGCCGAGAACGCGACCAAGGACGTCATCGTGAAGCTGGCGATAGGCCCGCACCGCAGCGCGACCACCGTGGAGCTGCTCGACGCCACGCTCACCTATCAAGACCCCTCCAACCCCAGCGTCCCTGGGATGCACGACGCATTCCTGGCCGTGGAAGCGACCGACGATGATGCCCAACGACAAACCGGAATCGACCCTGACGTGGCGCTCGTGGCTGCGAAGGCGAGCATTGCGGCCGAGACGCTGCAGATTGTGGACCGTGCGCGGTCGGGAGACATCAAGGGTGCCAACGCGCAGCTCCACAGCGCAGAAAAGCGAGCCAAGAAGCTGGTGGCGGCCAACAAAGACGACGAGCTGACCAAGCTCTCCACCCAGCTGTCGGCGCTCAAGGGCAACCTGGCCACGATCGCGAGCACTCAGCCCGAACCGGTCGCAGCGCCACCCGCAGTCGGCCCGGGCAACGCGTTTCCGATGGACGTGCAGCCGCGTAGCCAGGCCGCCGATGCCGGATCGATGGCGCTCAAGAAGACGCACAGCGACGCCTTCAACATCGTGAATTGACCGAACGCGTCATTTGCGCGTATCGGCGGCCCGGGGCCTGGTCCGGCTCGGGCATCCCAAAAGCGCACCGCTGCGCAGTTGCGGTGAGCGGCGGTCGGGCTGGAGGGAGAGCGAGGGTCTGCGACAGATCCCGAGTCTCCGCCCGTTGCGGTACGATTCTCCAGGAACACTGAACGAATGCGGATCTCCGGGCGTAAGCGGTGAAAACCGGAAGGCGAATTCACCTCTCGAATCGCCTTGTATTTCGATCGGGTTCTGATAGTGTCCGCCGCTCGCATTGGTCCTCTCGGGGGCAAGTGCACCAGGGGCGGTAGTTAAGTCGGTTATAACGCTGGCCTGTCACGCCAGAGGTCGCGGGTTCGAGTCCCGTCCGCCCCGCTCAAGTGCCTCGACTCCTACCGGAGCCGAGGCGTTTTTGTATCTGCGAACTGGCGCGCAACGCGACGTTGCTTCACGGCACGAAGACCTGCTTGCCCGCCGTCTTGCGGTCCTCGAGCGCGGCGAGCACCGCGGGAAGCTCCGTGAGGGAGTGACGCTCGGGCTCCTCGGGATCGATCACGCCCTCGGCAATGAGTTTCTCGATGAGACCGAAGAGCGGAGCGAAGTACTCCGGGCGCTTGCCCATGTTGAGCCCCATGAGCTTGACGGGGTACTCGAACACGAGTTCGTGGTTGTCGATGGAGGCACGCTCGCCGCTGGACAGGCCATACACCACGATGCGGCCCTGAGGAATGACCGCCTCGAAGTTCCGGCGGAAGGTGTCGCCGCCCACCATCTCCAGGATCAAGTCCGCGCCCCGTCCGTCGGTGGCCTCTTTGACGGCCTCCACGAAGTCTTCTTCGGTGTAGTTGACCAGGACGTCAGCACCGCGGCGCTTGGCGACCTCCAGCTTTTCGGCCGACGACGCGGTCGCGATGACACGCGCGCCGAAGTGTTTGGCGAGGCGAACCGCCGCTTGCCCCACCCCGCCCGCGGCGGCATGAATCAGCACCGTCTCGCCGGGCTGCACCTGGCCTAGATGATGGAGAGCGCCAGCCGCCGTGTACCAGCTCGTCCACAGGGCCGCGCCTTTGGTCGGGGTCCATCCTTCGGGCAGAGGCCGCGCCATCGCCTCGGCGCACACCATGTACCCGGCAAAAGCTCCGCGTCCGAATCCGATGACCTTGTCGCCGGGCCGAAACGAAGTGTCGGGTCCGGCCGCCACGACCTCGCCCGACGCTTCGTAGCCCGCCAGGTAGGGCGCCTCGGGGCCGCCAGGGTATCGACCCCGCGTCTGCATCGTGTCCGCGAAGTTGATGGCAGCGGCGGCCACTTTGAGCAGGAGCTGGCCGGATCCTGGCGTAGGGACCGGCGCGTCGACGACGTGCGCGGCACCAGGGCCGTCCCAGCTTGTGATTTCGAGCGCTTTCATGGTTGTCGGGATGTCCATGCCGCCAACGTAGGTCGTTTCCGGTCGCGTGATAATCAGCCCAAATCGAATAACATTTGTGAAATGATTCACAAATGACGATGCTGGCTTCGGAGACCCTCATGGGCATTCCCGTCCTCGTTCGTGTCGCCGAAACCCAGAGCTTCAGCGAGGCGGCGCGACAGCTTGGCATCTCGCCGTCGGGCGTCAGCAAGACGATCTCGCGACTCGAGGACCGACTGAATGTTCGCCTGTTCGACCGGACCACGCGCAAGGTGTCGATCACGGAGGAGGGACAGCGCTTCTACGATCGCTGCCGTCAGATCGTCGCGGACATCGAAGAAGCGCAAACCGAACTCACCGAGGCACGCGTCGAACCGCGGGGCACGGTGCTCGCGAGCGTGCCCGCCGAGCTGGGGCGACGTCACATCGTGCCAATGCTGCCGGAGCTGTTGAGTCGCCATCCCGGACTCGAGGTCAAACTGGAGCTCACGGACCGCCGCGTGGATGTCATCGGCGAGCGCGTCGACGTGGCCGTTCGTCTCGGAGACGATCCCTCCACGGTGGACCGACGCTTGGTCCGACGCGTCATCGCCCACAGCCAAGCCGTGGTCTGTGCCTCGCCGAGCTACGTGAGACGCTTTGGCCGGCCACGCTCTCCCGAGGACCTGGCCAACCACAACGTCTACTTCTACGGCTCACTCCGCGGCGGCCCCGCACGGACGTGGCAGTTCCAGCGTGGGGACGAACGGCGCTCCGTCGCGCTGCAAGGAAACGCGACCGTAGACAGCGGAGACGCGCTCGTCGATCTCGCGCGGCAGGGCGAAGGCGTCATCGCCGTCTTCGACTTTCTCGCCAGCCCGGCCATCCGCACTGGCGACCTCACCCGACTCCTTCCGCGTTGGCAAGTGTGGCAGAGCCTCGAGGTGAGCCTCGTGTACCCCAAGCATCGGCAGCTCTCGGCCAAGGTCACCACGTTTGCCGACTTCGTCGAGCGTGTCGTTTCGCAGGCCCTCGAGGCGTGACGCTACAGGCCCGATGCGCGTGCTCGTGACCTCTGACGACGCGGTCCGCTTCGAGCGACGACTCGACATCCACGGTGCTCGTGGTCCCACAGCTCGTCGATGCACCACAGCAGCCCATCATCCGCCCCAAGCCACCGGACCCGAGCCGACACCTCCGACTCGTCGTCGAGCAGTATGTCGCCGAACCTAGGAACACCCGACGTCCATCGCAGTCGACGCCCTGCCGATCGGGGTCTCGGTGTTCGAGTTTCGCGTTCACCCTGCCCGCCATCGTACGATATTCGTTGTGCGGCGAGTTCTAACTCTACTTGGATGCATCGCTTTGGGCGCGTGCTCCGGCGACATCGATGTCGAGCCCGCCGGCACCGGCAATGACTCGGAAACCGACGCCGACACACGCGCCAGCGCTGACGCGGGCACAGCCAACCCAAGTACCGGCCCTGGGGCCGATGCAAGCGACACCGCCGCGCCAGGTTGCGCTGCCGACGAGACCTGCGTCCTGATCCCCGAAGGATTCGTTGGGCCGATCGCGCTGGCCCGCAACGATGTCGAGCTGCCGGCGCTGGGTTGCCAAGGCGCCTACCCGGAGCCAGGCTTCCGGCTGTCCAACGGTATCGACTCCGGCGATGAAGCGAGCTGTACCTGTGCGTGCGGGCCGTTGGTGCGTACGCCCCAGTGCGAGCCACCAGTACTCAGCGCGTTCGACCCGGCCCTGGGCTGCAACGAGTTCCCCGTTCTCGACGCATGGGACCGCCTCCAACGATGCGGGCCACTTGGCAGCGAGCCTCCGGCTGGAGCGATCTACGGGATCGGGCCGACACCGATGGATGGAGAGTGTGAGGCGGTCTTGGTCGACGCACAAATACCGACGGCGAGCTTCGCAACGGAGTGGACGGTTTGTATGCCGGCCGCGCCGACGACCTGCGACATTGGTACGTGCGTTCCGCCAGCCCCACCGGGATTCGACGAGCTACTTTGCATCTACAGCGCCGATCAGACCGCCGAGTGCCCCGAGGAGTTTCCCAGCTGGGTCACCGGATACACCGGCCTGGACGATACTCGAACCTGCAATGACGTCTGCCAGTGCCGAACAACCGGATTTTGTCACTGGACAGCGGAGCTCGGCGACTGCGACTCACCGGGCCTGCTTGTCGAAGAATGCACCCCTGGGTTGGACGTCGCCGGGGTCACGCACGCAACGTTCTTCGGACCAACCTTGGGCGACCCGGAATGCACTGCCAAGAACGGACCCAAGGGGCCCGCGGGCGAGGTCACCGAGACGGGGGCGACTCGGCTGTGCTGCCAGCTCCCGCCGGCACCCGAGTAGCTATCACCCTCGGTGATCACGGCGCCGTCGTCTCGGATATGTACCGTGGTCAGCTCGGCGTACGGTGAGAGTGCGCCGAGATGCCGTCTGCGTCGTAGTCTGCCTTGCGGACGCACGTCGCCGGGCCGCCTGGGTCACGAGCGGAAGATGGACCATGCATACTCTGAGCGCCCGTCAGCGCCGCTTCCCGCGTGAGACGGTCTCTCTTTCGCCTTGTCGCAGCGGTCGCCTTGCTTTCCGCGCTCAGCCCGAACTCGCGAGTGCGACCGCAACGCCGATCGCACCGCCCACGATGCCCAACAGGAGGCCTCCCCACGAGGCCCACGTCTCCCATCGCTGCCGTCGGGCTGCGGCGGGGTCTTCGGCGCGCTCCGCCGCCCACCGTGGCGCGAGGATCCGCGGTACCCAGACCCGGTAGATCAGCCCCAGCCCGCCAATGAGCGCCGCGAACCAGCTCCACAGCCAGACCGGTTCGCGGGGCAGGAACGCGACGAGGATGCCGAGCGCGACGACGTGCCCCGAGCCGACCCACGCGGTTCGACGCAGGGCCGATCGTTCGGCCTCCGACCGGGAACCTCGCATTGCCCGGCCGGTTCCCACGACGACCCCGGCAACGCCGAGCAGCGGGCCGAGCACCGCTCCAAAGAGCACTCCCTTCGCCGCGGTCGCACCCGCCTTAGAGACGACCGACGCCGCGGCAACCGAGGGCGCACCAACCGACAGTGCGGCCGTCACCGCGGCCGTGAACGCAGCGGTTGGAGCGGTGTCTCGGGCGACGTCGGCAAAGCGCGTGGTGACGTCCTCGCGGATGCGCTTCCGCGCCCGCGACAGGCGCTGCTTCACCGCGGACTCGGAGAGATCGAGCAGTTGGGACACCTGCCGGACGGATCGCCCCTCGCGATGGTAGAGCAGGACGACCTCGCGGCTCTCGTCGGGGAGCCTGCTGAGCACCTGGCGGAGGATCGCATTGCGTTCGTGGTCGAGTGCCGACGTCTCCGGGTTTCCCTCGGCGGTGGGCTCGTCCGGCAGCGCGTCGACTGGACGGACGCGTTGGCGATCCGTCGCACGGTTGCGGGTGATCTGGCGAAGCCACGGGACCAGGCTCGCCGGGTTGCGGAGCGTACCGAGCTGCTGCCACGCGGCGAGGAAGACGTCTTGGGCGACATCCTCACTCGTGGAGACGTCGTGCACGATCGACAGCGCGATCGAACACACCATCGAACGATGTGTGTCCACGAGGCGCGCGAACCCGGCCGCATCGCCGACCGGCAGTGCGACGCTCACTGGACTTCCTCGAGGAAGCGGTCGACATGCTGCACAAACGCCTCGGGGGCGTCGAGCATCACGAAGTGGCGGGTGCCGGGCACCATCACCAGCTCATGGTGCGGGATCGTCTCGACTTGTGCACGATACTGGCGCGTCCGTTCCTCGACCTGCGGCGGCGTGCCCGCACCAGCCCCAAGCAGCAGCATCCGGCTGGGGATCGCGTGCATCTCCGACCGGAGGTCGGTGGTGAGCAGCTCGGCCATCGCTTGCCCGACGACGGCCGGGTCCGAGCGCCCGCTCACCTCGGCTACACGTGCCGCCTCGTCGGGACTCGAGATCTGGGCCAAGAGCGTCTGCGCCGTCTGATCCGCAAACGCCGACTGGGACTGCGCAGCCATCTGCTGCTTCATCTGGGCCGCAAACGCGGCAACGGCCTCAGCGTCGTGCCCGGACAGCGCGCCGAGAGCGGGCAGCCCGTCGACAGCGATCGCGCCCTCGAGCGCGCCCGGCTCGGTGGCGGACAGCCAAAACGCCATGAACCCGCCGAGGCTGTGCCCGATCAGCACCGGGCGGTCCAGCTCTCGAACGTACGCGGCGAGTTCATCTCGAACCCGGGGGAGGAACGTGTCGCCGTCGGACGAGGGCGTCCCTGCAAAGCCGGCCAGCGTCAGCACGTGGACCGTATGGTCGCCGCGCAGGTGCTCCACGGTGGCATCCCAAACGTGTCCGCCGCACGTGAGCCCGGGCACCAGGACAACGTCGGGTCCCTGACCGACAACCTCGACACGAAAGGTCTCGCGGGCCTCGACCCGGGGCTCGGCCACGGCGGCGGTGCGCTCGGCTGTGGCAAGAGCCGGCGTTGACGCCGCGCAGCCGGTGAGCAGGGTGAGGACAAGCGGCAAAGCGCGCATATCCCCCTGACGGGTGCCGACTGAAAAGGTGACCAACTTTTTTCAGCCGGGCGGCTGTAGCCGAGGGCGCCAGGCTGCGAGCCTCGCCGCCCCGAGTCCAGTGACGCGGTGCGCTTGTGTGTCGCCCTCGCTCGGGCGACAAACCATAAACTTGGTTGTCGGCGCCGCGAGGTCGGGAGCACCGCTTGGGTGCACACTTTGGTTGAACGGGTTTACCCATTGAACACGCAGGCGAGACTCACCGCGAGGGAGCCCCAGTCATCGTGAACCTCCGGCCACGTCACCGTAGACGACGACATCCGGTTGAAATTCGATCTCGACCCATACGCGGGAGTCATCCGGAGCGACGATCGACCCATCGCTGCCGACCTCGTCGACTACCGGTGCCCTCCTCGCCGGTATCCGCCGCCTCGGAGGGTCGCCGTCAACGACACCGACAGCGCCATCAACAACAAGCACCTGGGTCTCTTCGCCGCTCGCGAGAGCGACGATGTCTCTCTCAATGGCGTGCTCGAGATCTCCCGTGCGACCGTGCGCCGATCGCTGTGCCGAAGGCGGCGGCGGTCCAAGATCGACGACCAAGAGCACACTCGCCGGCTGCCTTCACTCCGGCAGGCCCCCAAGCCCTCCGACGCTTGACTGACGGCGACTAAACCGTAGCCGCGTCATAGGCGGCCAGGACATCTGCGAGGAACGCTCGCGCCTCCGTATCGCGATCGAAAGACGTGTGCCGCATCCCCAGATCCCCTGAAGGACGGGCGAGTTCCTCTCTCATGTTCCGAATGGTCTCCGCGCACAGTTCGTTCTCCTCTGGCTCGGCTTGCAGTCGCCGTGCAACGGCACCAGCGTCGACCCCGTAACGACAGCGCCAGAGATAGAGCACCGTTTCAACTCGATGACGCGGTCCATGCGCGTTACTCACCATGGTCCAGTCCATACCCTAGTCCGAGCATACGACAACGTACCGAGCCGGCATGGGAGACACTGCGACCATTGAGGAGACCGCGGGCCGAGTTGCGCAGGCGGGGGAGTCACATCCAGGCTGACGTAACTCTAACGTCATGGGACCGGTTGGTTGTCGGCATCGTTCTTGGTTCGACAGACTGCAGGTCGTAGATGGGGATCTTTGGAGGGGACAAGAAGAACGCCGAGCTCGAGGGCCGCATCGAAGCGCTTCGAGCACAGGTGGATGCACTACAGCGCTCCATCGCGGAGGTCTTGGGCGGTGAGACCCATGTCGATACGCTCTCTCGTGCGCAGGACAATGCACTCGCCATCGCCGCGCTTCGTTCGGCGATGGAAGCACCGCGCGACCAGCCCCCGGAACGGTCGGCCCCTGGGCAAGAAGCACTCGGCACCGTCCACCTCGCGGACTGCACCGGGTACGTGTCGGTGTGGGCTGACTACGGAGCTCCGGACCGCGTCGAGCTGCTCGTGGGTTTCGAACCCGAGCCCGCAGCGTTGGTTGCAAAGTTGAACGCGGCGAGCAACCTCAACTCGTACGTCGGGAGGTCCGTCGCGGCGAGTACTGGGTCGCACGGAGCGAGAACGTGTCCGCCGGAAAGGAAACCGGCGTGAGCTGTTGCTTCACGCCGTTCGCGTGAGCGAGGGCGCCCACCGGCTTCAGCCTGTACGCGCACGTCAACGCCACCCTGAGCACGGGAGTCGATCGACGGAGCTTGTCGGTAGACCTGCTCTATGATGTCGCCGTGAAGACCCACGTCGCCAGGCGAACCGAGACATGCGTCAGCCTCAGCCCGAAACGGACCGTGGCGTGGGGCGCGAGCGTGGTCCTGCTCAGCATGGCCTGCGGCGCCACGCCGGGTGCCTCGACGGCGCCCGTGGACATCAGTGCACCGCAAGCCTCAGCCCCGCCCGCAAGTACGTCTCCACGCGCCGCCCCCATCGTCTCCGACGATCCAACTATCCAACGGGTTGTGGAGCTCGGGTTACACGAGAGCAAGGCCGAGGAGCATCTTCGGTATCTGACCAAGACCATCGGTCCGCGGTTGACGTCGTCGCACGCACTGATGGAGGCCGAAGCCTGGGCTCGGGATCAGTTCGCATCGTATGGGCTCGACGCTCATCTTGAGGAGTGGGGCACGTTCCCGGTGGGATTTGACCGTGGACCCCAAGCCGGCGGCATGGTTGCACCGCAGCACGTGGAGTACACGTTCACCACCCCAAGCTGGACCCCAGGCGTCTCGGGCCCGCAGCGAGGCAAGGCGGCCCTGTTCCCACAGAGCTTGAAGGAGCTCCGCCAACACAAGGTCCGGTTTGCCAACGCATGGATCGTCGAGCCTCCAGCGATAGAGGGCAAGAAACTCTCCGACGAGATCGTACAAACCATCGAGGCCGAGCTCCGGGGCGTCGGCGCACTAGGCTACATCTCGGCCGACGGCGACAAGCGGGGCGAGTTGGTCCACACCAGCGGTCGGCACCAGATCGACTGGGCCGAGCTTCCCGCCGATGTGCGGATCAAGCTGAGAGGCGATCAGCACGCCGACTTGGTGAAGCGACTGAAAAGCGAGCAGTCGGTCGAGCTCGAGTTCAGTATCGACAACCGCCTCTTCCGGGGGCCGGTCAAGCTTCACAACGTGGTCGCTGACCTCGTTGGAAGCGAGTACCCCGACGAATACGTGATCATCGGCGGGCACATCGACAGCTGGGATGGAGCGCAGGGTGCCGTCGACAATGCGACGGGCGTGGCCACCACCCTGGAGGCGGCCCGCATCCTTGCGCTGGCCGGCGCCCGTCCAAAACGCACGATTCGCTTCATGCTGTGGAGCGGCGAAGAGCAGGGATTGCTGGGCGCCAGCGCCTACGTGGCCGCCCACCCCGAGTTGATGCCAAAAGTGAGCGCTGTCTTCGTCCATGACGGTGGGACAAACTACCTGTCGGGTCTTTCGGTGACGCCCGAGATGCAGTCGCAGGTCACGTCGGCGCTGGCCCCCCTGTTCAAGCTCGACCCTGAGCACAAGCCATTCCACGTCGAGCTGACCGAGCACTTGCATTTCGGCAGCAGTGATCACAACGCGTTCCTTCGCGCGGGCGTGCCGGGATTTTTCTGGGACCAGGCCGGGAAATCCAACTACCGGTGCATGCACCACACCCAGCTCGATGAGTTCGAAACCGCGATCGACGAATATCAGCGCCATTCCTCCATCGTCCAGGCGATCACGGCCTATCAGCTCGCAAACGCTGACCAGCGCCTGAACCGTAGCCACGCCATCGCCGACCGCACCAGGACGATCGATGCGGTCCACGATTGGGCGGTCATCGAGGAGGTCAACCCGGGGGGTCGGGCGAAGAAGCTTGGACTACGGGCGGGCGACGTGATCCTCTCGGTCGACGGAAAATCGGTCTCGACATCTGCCGCGGTGCGGCGGGCCATTAACGCTGGCGATGCCCACAAGGTCCTGAAGGTGAGGCGAGCAAAGCGGGAGTTCGAGGTGAAGCTGGACTTCTCCGACGATCCGCAGGAGCGCCAGGCGGCCGCGGACCGTGCTGCACGGGCAAAAGCGTTCGGTCAGGAACTCTTCGACAAGTTCGCTACGGCCGACAGCGGGGGCTTCAAGTACGGCGACACTCCCTGCACGCCGGAACTCGAGGCCGCCCGTCAGCGTGCGGACACTAGCCCCGCGCGCTGAATCTGCGGGAGGTGCGAACGAGAACTCAACCGCCCCAGCGCTGATCTCGTGGCACAATGCGTCTCCGTTCCGAAGCAACGACGCACTCCGGTTCGACGCTCATGAAGGACAAGGCAAATCCGCCACCCGCGCAATACGAGATCGAGCCCCGCGATGGCTACCTGTACGTCGCCTTGATCGGTGCACTCGGGTCCGAGGCAAAGATGCACGCGTACCAGCAGGACATCGAAGCTGCGAGCAAGCCTGAGCTGCGCCGTTGCGTGTTGTTCGACAACCGGCAAGCCCAACCCTCGACCGAAGACATTCGGGCGGGCATCTGGACGTGGGCCTCTTCGACGTCCGCGATCCAACGTGCGGCTGTCGTCGCACACACCAGTCGCGTCCATCGCCGCGTCGAAAGGACCGCCGAACTCAACCGCGTCCGGATGGCGGCTTTCGGCAGCATCGAAGAAGCGGAGCGTTGGCTGCGCTCCGGTCGCTCCGCGGCCGGCTGAGCAGCGGTCAGACTGCATGCGGGGGTCACCACCGTCGTTCAGAGACTCCGCCCCGAATGCCTCGGTCGATGGTTGGCGTGCCACGACTGTCGATGCGCTGGACGGGACGTATGATCCGGGCGATGCAGGATATCGATCGCCTTCGTCGTCGGTTGTGGAGCGTCGTCACCGTCGCGCCGATCGGTCTGTTCGCATGCGAATCCGCGCCGTCCCCGAGCGCGGCCGACGCGAGCCCCAAAGAAGCCGCGCCCAGCGACGCCAAGCCGACCGCCAACGGGCCAAGGGACGACCACCCCCCCGCGTCGGACCCGAACGACCCAGACGCAACCCCGCAGGAGCGGGGCAAGGCCTCCGAGCCGCCCACGCCGAAGGAAGTCGTCGAGGAGACGCCGGATCTCCCGGACCCGAGCACGCACTGCTCCGGTCACGGCCGTGTCCTGCTCACGACCTCGACCGCGCGGTCGCGCAAACGGGACAGCTCGGCGACGGTCCTCGGATGCCCAGAGAGCCTGTCGTCGTCGTCCATCGGCGCGGGCATGAAAGTCCTGCAGCGCAGCCCCACCCAGGCTATCCGCGACGATGGAAACGCGGACCAGTGCTGCTACGGCAACGTCGTCGCTCGCAAGGGGCGGCTCTTCGTCGAGGGCGACAGCACGTGGCTGCCTCGGTTTGCCGTGGCCGGACGGTGGTCAGACCCCGACGCCGAACCATCGTTGGTCGGGCTCGAGGCCGCCACCCGACGTCGCGTCGGGGCGGGCTGGCTGGCCGACGCACGAGAAGAACAGGCTGCGGTTGCGGCATTCGAGCGGGCGGCTCTCGAGTTGCGAGCCCTCGAGGCTCCCCTGTCGCTGATCCGGGCGGCTCGCCGCGCGGCGCACGACGAGCGCAGACACGCCGCCGCGTGCCTCCGCCTCGCCCGCGCGTACTCGCGTCGCATGATCACTCTGGCGACCGAGCGAGACATCGATCCACGCCAACTCGACCGGCTCCAGCTCGTGTGCACGACATTCGTCGAAGGGGCCGTGCCGGAGACCGTCGCCGCCCTCGTGGCGACCCGCTGCTGCCGCCGGGCCCGCCCCGCCCTGCGCTCGACCCTCGCGATGATCGCCGAGGACGAGACACGCCATGCGCAGCTCGCCTGGGCCACGATCGCGTGGGGGATCGCAGGCCTGTCTGCGTCCGACCAGCGTCGATTCCTCGCCTTTGCCCGAGGGCGTCGGCCCGTCGCCCGTACGGTCTCGACCCCGAAGCCACTGCACGCACATGGCCGCATGGACAAAGCTGAGCAGGAGGCCGTCGCGGCCCAAGCCTGGCCCACGATCATCGAGCCGCTGCTGGCCCAACTGGATCGCCAGGCGGCCGCCATGGCAATGGTCCAGGATGCATCGCCCAAGCGCCGATCGTCGGATGACGCTGCGCTCGACGCTCCACCGAACCAATCACTCTCTCACAATCGGCGGCCCTTCCCACGCCGCTGCGCCAAGGTACACGTACCCGACTGACGCGATTGCTCGCGGCCGCCGCCACAGTCTTCGGGGAGGACGCGCACTTCGACGGGTTGCGGCGCGTACGAGCCATCGCCGAGTCCCTCGCGGACCCCTGACCGCGACACTCATCGCCGCAGACAGCCGAAATTGGTCCCCATCGTCGATGGGGAATTGCGGGCCAGTGATCGGTGCGGCTGGAGTCGTGCTCGGAGCGGACCTCGTTCACCCCTGGATGGACCACCGCCCTTCCACCCGCAGCGAACCTGATGCCAACTTACATGAAGCGATGCACGACCGGGCGGGCGAACGTCGTGGGAGACACGGCGCCCGTGAGCGTCGTCTTTGCCGACCGCGAGTGCATCGATCCGAAGGTTCGCCAGTTCGTCGACCGAGCCGTTCCCGCGCTCGAGGCTGCCTTCTGATCGCCAGACGAACCCGGCGAAGACAGTGCGAGGGCAGCATCACGGTATCGCACCGACGAGCTCGACGACTTGATCCTCTGCGCCCGTATCGACGTAGACGCGCCCCTGCGAGGCTCGAAGCTCGCCCGCGCCGTCCACCTCGCACACGGGGCTCACCTTGAACTCGTCGCCGCTGGACTCCACGCGAAACACAAACGTGCGACGGAAGCGCTCGGTGACACAACACAGACCACTTCCGGCCAGGGCCCCGATCTCATCGAGCATCTTCAGCTTGCGCGTGCCCGCCGCTTGCCACTCGCCGCGGTCGTTGCGAACGAAGACTGCGAGTGACTGGTGTTGGAGCACGGCGAGGAGGTCGGGCCCAAGCTCGGCCACGCCCCTCGCAGCACCGATCCCCTTCAACCAATGGCCTTGGGACAAATCGGACCACGGCGCACAGAACACGCCATCGCCGCCTGCGATGTAGAGCCCCCCAGACGGGCCGGAAGACAGCTGGCGGACATTGCCCCACGTGGCGTCGAACCCCTCGAGCGGTTCGGGCTCGGCCCCCTTGCGTCGAACCTTGAGCCAAGGCTCCTCGCCTCGGCCTGCATCCCCACCGAACGCGACCTCCGTTCCATCCGGCCCCAAGATCGTGCGCTCCCGGACGATGGTGGCGCCTGGGATGCTGGACGGGGCGCGCCACGGCGCATCCTGGTTGAGTGTCTTGCAGCCCATTCGCGTCGGAGCAGTGACCCGTAGCGGCTCCGCTCAGGTCAAGGCGGGCCCGCTTCGAGCGCGTCGAGGTGGGCGAGCGCGACGCGGGCCGCAGGCTCGACCAACTCGGGCATGGCCTTCGATCGGATGAGGGTCAGCTGACCCATCGCATGACTGGCGAGGAAGCCGGCCTCGGCATCGATGTCGACTCCGTCGACCAGCTCGCCGCGGTCGGCGGCTCGCTGTAGTGCGTTGCGGAAGGCCGCGGTCATACGGCGAAGGTAGGCGCGGACGTGCTTGCGGGCGGCTGGGTCCTGAGCCGAACGCTCGGACGCGGTATTGCAAAGCAGGCACCCCAACCCAGCAGCCGCACCCCGCCCGGAGCGACCCCAGCGTTCAAGGGCGCTCCGGATCTCGGCGAGCCCCGCCGACTCGGTCTCCATCGGCCCGACGACGCGGACGTTGTTCTCCTGGCGGTGACGCAGCAGCGCGGACTCGAACAGCTCTTGCTTGCTCCCAAACTCCGCATAGAGGCTCTTCTTGTTGAGCCCGGTGGCCTCCGCGAGATCGGCGACGGACGTGGCGGAGAACCCCCTCTCGAGGAACAGCTTGCGTGCGCCTTCGAGCGCTTCGGTGGGGTCGTACTCCTTGTGGCGTCCCATGGGCCTGGCCTGAGCATTGGTCGTCGCGCGCCATTTGACAATAAGTAACTGTACGGTTACCTATTCTGACATGGCTCCTGGTGGCAACACGCTTCTCCTTCGTTCGTCGGCCGTGCTCTGGGTCGTCTGGGGAATCTTCCACTTGCTGCTGGGGATCGCTCTGGTCGTGTTCGTTGGCGCCGAGCACCCGACAGGGCAGCTCTGGGAGATCCCAGAGCTCCTCGACATCACGATGATGGACAATCCTGCGCGCTTTGCTGCGATCGCCTCGCTCAAGCAACACGCCTACAACCTGGCGTGGATCGGAGCGGTCGTGACCGTGGGCGCGAGCTTCGTCTGGAGGGGCAATCCGCTTGGGATCTTCTTCAATGCCCTCGTTGCCGGTTTTGCCGACCTCGGCTACTTCATCTTCTTCGACCTCGCCGGCTACGCGGATCCGCCAGGGCCCCAGATGACCTGGATCTGCATCGGCGCCATCGTGCTCAGTTTCGCTGCCCACTTCGGATCGCAACGCGCTCACTGAGACAGGCTCAACTCGCGAGTACGACCGTGCCCCGGTGCCTCGTTGGTCGCGCTCGGCGCCGCAGACCGACCGCCGCCGTGCTTCGCCGCTGGCCATTCACCGGCCTGCCCCCTTATCTCGCGGTACACGATGCAGCAGCGGCGCTTCGGTTTTACGCCGACGTGCTGGGCATGCAGGAGCGCAGTCGCTTTCCCATGCCTGACGGGCGGATCGGCCACGCCGAGCTTTCTCTAGGGAACGCGCTGTTGTTTGTCTCGGACGAGTTCCCGGAGATCGGCGTTGTTGGCCCCAGCCACGACGAGCGCACGTCTCCCGTGAGCGTGTTGCTGTACGTGACCGATGTACGTGACCGATGTCGACGCGGCGGTCGCACGCGTGGTGGCTGCGGGTGGGTTGCAGCAGGGCGAAACGAAGGACGAGGTATTCGGCGCTCGCACGGCGACGGTCCACGACCCCTTCGGACATCGTTGGCTTCTGCATCAGTCGTCAGGCATGCAGGTGTACACGTCGTTGCCGTTGTGCCAGCAAGACTCGTCGGCATCGCACTCGAGCAGCACGACCCATCGGTACTTCGTCACCGACGAGCAAAACAGCACGTTCTCAAGCGCGTCGTCACAGGTCATGAGCCCGTCGTTGGGGTCGATGCCCCGGCACGAGTCCCCTGGAGCCACGCCTTCGGTATCCCCCGGGTCTCGCTTCTCACACGAGCAACCGCTCCGACCGCCCAGCAAGAAGGCAAACGCCGCCCCGAGAGCATAGACGCCGTACCGTCGCTTCATGTCGACAAGCATACCGCGAGAGGGACCCGCGATCCTGCGACGGATCCGCGTTGAGCCGCACAACGAGCAGTTGCGCAAGTCACCCACGGAGCAGCGGGTACACTCGCGGGCGGATGTCCCAGACCGTCGCACTTGTCGCCGCCGCTGCGCTCTCCCTGGCGGGAACCCGCGCGAACGCGGCCCCTGGTACGCCACCATCTGCAGCCCCACCGGTTGCTGCGGACGCATCGCCTGCAGCCGCCTCACCACCCACCGCCGCACCACCCACCGCCGCACCACCCACCGCCGCACCACCGTCACCCCCGACCGCAAGTCCTCCCACCGCGGCTCCCCCGGGCACCACAAGCCCCACGCCTCCCCCCGACGATGGAGGCTGGGGAGAGGAGGACACCGCGCCCGTGGCCGCTCCGGAGCCCACGCCGCGGCCGAAGGCTCCCGCGGCCTCGCCCGCTCCTGCAACGACGCCCGCCGCACGGGCAGATTCAGACCTTGTGGCCCACAACCGCAAGCTGAGCGAACAGTCGCGAGCGGGCGCGACTTGGCTCATCGGCGGGCGGATCGGCGTCGGGGCAAGCGTGACCTTCATCATCGTCGGCGCGTTGGTGCTCTCGACCAACGCCTACCGATCCACAAACTATGAGGACGACGAGTTTGTCCCGGAACCGACCCCGGGGGCACGGCCCGCGGGGATTGGCCTAACCCTGGTCGGGGTGGGCGGCCTGGCGGCGAGCGTATACGCGATGGTGCGTGGGGCTCGCCTCACAAAGGCGGCTCAGGAGGGTCGACTTGTGGTCGGTGGGGACCGCCGGAGCGCTCTGATCGGCTACCGAGCACGGTTTTAGGGGCCGGCAAGGCCTCGTGGGACCGATCGTCGATTTTCTTTCGCCGAGCGCAATCGGTTCTCGGCGGGTGGGTACTACCCAAAGCGACATGAGCAGCGCACCCACCACCCTCGTCGCCCTGTACAACGCCTTCACCGCCCTCATCGGCTACCCCCAGAACATGGACGCGACGCTCACGCGTCGACTCGAAGGCTAGGCGCAGTTCGCGGCCAGCCCGCCTTCACCCCTCCCTCTAACCCCCTCAAAACCGAATACAGATCCCGAGCCTCGATGCCGACCACGGCCGCGAGGCTTTTGGAATTCTGGAGGCCTATTGGGCACGCCGTATCGGGACCTTGAGGTGCTTGCCCGGTAGCTTGACCAGGTTCTTCTTCTTCGGGAACTTGACGTCCACCGTCCTGCGCACCCACATGCCTTTGCGCGGGATACCCCGGATGACCGGTGTCCAAGTCACTCCAGAGTCGGTCGAGACTTCGAAGTCGGCGTAGGGATAAGGCACCGAGCCCTTGCCCGTCCTGCTCGAGGCGATGTGGAGGTGGTTTGCGATGTCGCCGATCTCGCCGAGTTCTTCCCCAGCGTCGAAGTGCACCTGCTCGCCGGGCTTCAGACTCATCATGTCAAACGTTGAATTCCAAGTGCCTCCCTTGATCGACGGCGCGAGTCCCTCGAACTCGAAGTGCTGGTAGGTCATGACGAGATCGGAGCCCACATCAAAATGGATCTTGTTGCTCTCTTGCTTCACGGTTGGGTTGTCGCTGTCGCGATAACGAATCACGCGGCCGGGCCCGACTGCGACAACTTGGGTGCCCGCGGTATCGCTGAGCGGCACGCGGACGAGATCGATGGAGAACGGGGACGGGCCGTTGTGGCTAATCACCGGATCGTTCATCCCCTGCGTGACTTCCCAGATCTCGTCCTTGTTGAACGGTAGCTGAATCGGATAGGGGTACATCGCCATCAGCGTGAACGGTGAGTCCCACGCCGCACGGTCGCTACTGCTCCGAGTCTTGGAGACCGGCAATTGCTTGGCGGTGTGCGGACTCGGCTGGATCGGCGTCTGGAGCTTGAAGGGAAGTGGCGTTTCGCCCAGTGGCTTGTCAAAGCCCATGCCCTTCCATAGGTCTGCCTCCGTGCCGGTCAGCCGCTTCGTTTTGGCGAGCGCGACGAGCTGTTTGGGCCGCAGGGCCTTACGAAAGATCGCGACGTCGTCGACGTAGCCATACGCCTGCGAGGTTGTGGCGGCGCCGTCTGTTCTACGGCCCAAACGCAGGGTGCCGTGGGGCTTGGCGGTGTAGTTGGCAGGCACGGACACGTTCTTGGCCACGCCGCTCTTGGCATAGGGGGCGCGCGGCTTGCCGTTGATGATCATCCTGAACGTCCCAGCCTGCCGGACCACGGCAACATGAACCCATTGGGGGGTCTTGGCCTCCGGGACTTCGTAGTAGGCCGTCTTGTTTCCAACCCGCACATACATCATCGGGTTGCCAGCGAGCGCAGCGTCCTTGTCGTACGCCCCTTCGCGATAGTCCAACTGGCCGATGACAAACGCACCGCTGCCGTTTTCCGCGACCAACGGTCCGGTGAAGCCATGCGGGTACTGCAGCATCACCCACAAGCTGACCGTATGGTCCTCATGCACGAAGTCATCGAGTTGGATGTCCGTGTCGATCGTCCCCCCGTGCCCGAGCAGGTAGGCATGATTTTGACTCGGGACTTTGCCCGCGGTGTACATGCCCTTGGGGGGCGTGCGTGGCAGCCTCCGTTCCGTCTTCCTCGAGTTTTTGGGCGGCGGCTTGGCGACCGCTGTCGCTGCCAAGCCAAGCGCGGCGGCCATGGCGGCCCCAAAAAACAGCTCTTGCGGGTTCATGCCCGAGAGGGAGCGGGCTGCGGCGGGATGTGACTCGATTTGGCGGAAATTGTCTTCGCCCCGCGCCCAAAGCCCGGTTTGGGCCGCTCCAGCGTGCTCGTGGGACGGATTGTCGATTTCTACGCGGAAGCGCAATCGATTCTCGGCGGGTGGGTACTACCCAAAGCGACATGAGCAGCGCACCCACCACCCTCGTCGCCCTCTACCACGCGTTCACCGCCCTCATCGGCTACCCCCGAAACATGGACACCGCCCTCACCCGCCGCCTCGAAGGCTAGGCACAAGGGCACCAGCCACGGTCACCCCTCGGCAACCCCTCACCACAACCGAATACAGGTCTCGGGCCTCGGATGCCGACCACGGCACCGAGGTTCTCGAAATTCTAAGCGACAACTTTGGCTCGAGCACTCAGTGGCTCGCCATCCACATACGGCGCGGGCGCCGTCTTGGTACCGACCCGCAGGAACGATCCGTAGCGCTGGTGCTTGCCAAAGCCGGGCACGAACTCGCCGCGCTCAAACACGACCTCGCCCGCGATCATCGTGGCCGCGACAGCGTCGTCGTTGCGCCGCACCATTCGCTCCAAGCCGCCCATCGTCTCCATCGGCGCCTCGTGATAGCCGTCGAGCGCGGGCCCGAGGCCGCGTGGATCCACGATCACCAAGTCTGCGCGGCTGCCCTCGCGGAGGTAGCCCGCGTCCACGCCGTACCAGTCGGCCAGCTCGCCCGTGAGCTTGTGGATGGCCTCGCCCAGCGGCAGCACGGGGTCACCCGCGTCAGCGGCATCGCGAATGGAGCGCAGGTAGTACAGCGCGTAGTTGTAAAATCCCATGTTGCGCACGTGGGCCCCCGCATCGGAGAAGCCGATCTGCACCGAGGGATGGCTGGCCAGCTCCACGAGCTTGCGCGGACGGTGGTTTGCGATCGTGGTGCGCCAGCGCAGCTTCGTGCGGTGCGCGACCACGAGATCCAAGAAAGCGTCGACGGGGTGGATCCCGCGCGCATCGGCGACCTCGCCAAAAGTCTTGCCCACGATCTCTGGGTCGGGCGCACCGACGATCTCAGCGTCGTGAAAGTCGCGATGCCACACGCGCGCGGAGAAGCGCTTGTCGTAGTCCTTGCGAAAGCTGCGGCGGTAAGCCTCGTCTTGCAGCAGCTCGTTGCGCTCGAGCTCGTCCGCCAAGTGCAAGGCTGCCTCGCCCGCAGCGAACTCCTCGAAGACAACCAAATCCATGCCGTCGGCGTAAACCTCAAACGGCATGGGCACAGTCTGCCAGCGGAAGTTGGTGCCAAACACACGGTTGGTCACCGACGCCAGGGTCGTGATGACATCGCTAAGCCACGCGTTGGCCTTGGTGTCGGCGGCACTGATGAGCGATGTCTTGAGCGCCCGACGCAGGCCGAGCCCCGCGCTATCGGCGAGAAACAGCAGCACGTTGAGCTTGGTGGTGATGTTGGGCGCGCTTTGCAGCACGCGCTCGCGCTCGCGGAGAATCTTGTGAAGGCGTCTGTACTCGCCCCACGTCGCATACACCGACGGCAAGTGGGCCGAGCGGTAGCGTTCGCCGCCGACCTTGTCCCACGGGTTGGTCATGCTGGACATGCCAAGAAACCCGGCGTCCAGGGCGTCGTGCAGCAGCGCCTCCATGCGTGCTGTTTCGTCTTGGGTCGGGCGTACGTCGGGGTCGACGGCGCGGGCCAGGCCCATCACCGCCGTGCGCATGTCCGAGTGCCCCAAAAAGCACGCCACGTTGGGACCGAGGGCGAGCGCTTCGACCCCGTCGATGTAGCCCGCGGGCGTGGTCCAAGTCTTGTGCTCCTTGAGTGCGGGCAGCACATGCTCGGGCGGAAGCGCCTCGACGCGAGAGAAGAAGTCCGCGCAGTCCTCGGCGGACGAGAGGATGGTGCTCAGCGAACACGACCCAATGAAGACGGTGGTCACGCCGTGACGGACCGACTCGCTGAGCCCGGGGCTGGCGAGAATCTCTGCATCGTAGTGGGTATGCAGGTCGATGAACCCGGGCATGACCCACTGCCCGTCGGCGTCGATGACCCGATCGACCGAGGTGGCATCGGCATCGCGGGCCTCCGTCTCCGACGCGACGACGCCGTCCACAACGAGCACATCGCGCTGCACGCCAGGAGCGCCAGAGCCGTCAAAGAACAACCCGCCTTCGATAAGTGTGCGCATACGATCCGTCGTTCACACTAGGACAGAACGGCCGCGCGTGGCTATCGCACAACGGCCAGGCGTGCTCGTCTTGCACCGTACGATCGGCGGCGGTCGGCCCGCGGTCGCGCAGCACGTTCACGCGCTGGGTTCAGACGTCACCACCAACGCACAAGCGAGTCGTGGCATGGGCATTGGCGTTGTTGAATTTGCGGAACGACCGCGGGTGCGGGAACCTTCCGTAAGTGGCAGCGCTTGACGCCAAAAGCCAATGGGACAGCGTTGCTGGCTATCCCGCGATCAAGGCCCGCCTCGATGCGATCTGCCAGCAGCGGCTGAGTGCTGCCCCGCTTGCGCACCAAGGGATGCCGCACGGCGCAGGACTCCTGCTGGAGGGGCTACCCGGTTGTGGCAAGAGTCTGATCGCGGGGGCCATCGTGGGTTCGGGCGGTCGGGTGGTCGTCCCCGCGGACATCCGAGGCGCGACCCCTGAGATTTCCGCCGCCAACCTTCGCTCTGTATTCGATCATGCAGCGGCCACAGCCCCGTCCGTGCTCGTGCTCGACGATCTCGACATCCTTGTGCAGGGGGACAGCGAGGTCAGCTGGCGGATCGCAACAGACCTTCGCGCACTGCTCGACCGAGCGCCGCGTCTTGGCGTGTTTGTGATCGGTTGTGTCCGACTCGCGTCGGCGCTGCCCAACGGTTTGGGACGTGCCGGCCGCTTCGACCATGCGCTCTCGCTCATGCCGCCGTCGCCCAGCGATCGCCGCGCGATCGTCAAACATCACATCCGCGCTCACGCCGCCTTGGACCTCGGTCGCACCGTCGATCTTGGGGCGTTTTCCGCCTCGACCCCGCTGACTTCCGGCGCAGACCTTGCCGCGATGATCCGAACTGCTGCACACGCGGCCATGGACACAGGCAACCCGCGTGTCGTCATTGAACACGATCACCTACGATACGCACGATCACACCACCGTAGGTCACTGTCGCTGAGCGACATACAAGATTGGCTGTCTCAGGTGCGTCAGATGCCAGGCAACGGCGACGGTGTCATGGCGCTCGAGCGCGACATCGAAGCGTTCGAGTCGGGGCGAAGTGAGCTCATCGCGATGGACGTGAGTCATTTGCTCCCGGACTTGGAGGGCACTCCATTTCCGCCGCCAGATGCCCCAAACGCAGCGATACGGACAGATTCGGCGCCGCTGCAAGCACCAGCCCCCCTCGCCGATATCGCGCTGGGGGAGGTGTTTTCAGAACCAGGCTCCAGTCCGAAAACCGATCCAGCCACCGCCGCCGTCGCGCCCGACCCCGAGCCGCGCATCCGCGCAACTCAGGTCTACGAGGTCCGACCCGACCCGCGCTGGGACCCAACGCCGCGGCGGCATGGTTCGGCCGACGATGTCTAGAAACAAGGCGCGATCCTGACGGCCGAGGTCTGGCCGCGCTTTCTCTGACATCTGTGTAGCCGCGCTGCTACGATGTGATGCGAACCCGGGCCGCCCACATGCTTACTCTTCAGACGTCACTCCAGGGCAGCCCCAACACCGAATCGCGACGCCAAGCGGCCATCCGGTTTCACCGAGAGCAGCTGCTTCGCTTCGCGCGCAACCTTGCCTCGCAGGGCCGCGGCGCGCTCGCCAAGTCGAGCTGATCGCCGGCTAGCCCGTTACGGGCCACAGCGGCAGGGTGAAGTAGAACGTTGATCCTTCGCCGATCGCCGACTCCACGCGGATCTTGCCGCCGTGTCGCTCGACGATCCGACGACAGACGGTAAGCCCGATCCCGCTGCCCTCGTGCTGTTCTGGGTGCACGCGGTGGAACAAGCCGAAGATGCGGCTCATGTGCTGCTCGTCGATCCCCAGCCCGTTGTCAGCGACCCAAAAGAGCCAGTGCTCGCCACGTCGCTCGGCGCCCACGCGCACGCGCGACGGCACGTCGGCTCGACGAAACTCGAGCGCGTTCCGGACGAGATTCTTGAACACGAGGTGCAGCTGACTCGAGTCGGCGACGATCGTAGGAAGCCGACCTTCGGTCTCAACCTCCGCACTGGCCTCATCGATCTGAGACGCAAGCTCGCTCAGCACGCCTTGGACAAGCTGGCCCGTCTCGGTCGGCACAAAGCTGCCCGACCGACTCTTGACCCGCGAGTACACGAGGAGATCCTGCACCACAGCGTTCAAGCGCTGCGCGCCCTCGACCGTCTTGCCGATGTACAGATCGGCACGCTCGTCGAGCTGCTCGCCGTACTGCTTGCGCAGCAGCTCGGTGTAGCTGGCGACCATGCGCAGCGGCTCTTGCAGGTCGTGAGACACGACCGCCGCAAACTGCTCGACCTCTTCTTCGCGCTGCCGCAAGTCGTCTTGCGTGCGCCGCAGCTGGGCGGCCACGTCTTGTTGGTCGGTCACCTCGAACATCGTCGTGAGCACGAGTCGCTGACCGTCGGTCACGAACGGGGTGAGTCCGAGCTCAACGGCGATCTCCGTGCCGCTGCGGTGCACTGCCTTGACGTGCGTGTCTGGGGCCATGGGTCGCGCCGTGGGCATCGCCGCGTAGCCTGCCCGGTGCCCGCTGTGCTTGCTGCGTTGGGACACGGGTACAAGCGCGTCGACCGAGCGCCCGTCCAGCTCGCCGCGGCCGTACCCAAGCAACGTCTCGACCTGGCGGTTCGCCGCCACAATGTCGCCGTCTTGAGCAACGGCAAGCAGAGGCACGGGCGCCGCGTCGAGGATCAGCCGCACTGTCTCCTCGACCGTGGTCTGGGGCACCGTGGGGGCCGACGGCTCCTGCGGCGCAGCCGGTTTGGACGGCTGCACGGCGGCGGGCTCGTCAACGGGCACATCGGCCGACTCGCCAACCGGCACCTCGACGGTGGGCGGGTCCGCGGCCTCGACCAGGGCCTCCCCGACAAAGCCCGTAAGATGGTCGATGACCTGGGCAAACCCAAGCAGCGCGGCGCGACCGCGGGCAGGGTCGGTCACGTAGGCGTTGAGCACGCGCTCGTTGAGCGCTCCACGGACCGGCCGCAGCAGCGCCAGCCAATCCGCCCAGCGCAGGCCATCGTCGACCAACCCCCTGACGCGTTGTGCGACCGCGGCGTCGAGCCCGTCCCACTGGTCCTCGAGCCACGCGCGCTGCTGGAGCCTCGCGTAGCCGACTCCCTGCTCATCGGTGGGGTTGGGCAGCAACAGCTCGAGCACCGCAGGGCCGTGGGACGCGTCGCCCATGGCACCGCCCAGCTGCATGCGGATCTGCAGCCGATGCTTGTCGAACGCATCCCAAAAATCTCGGAGTTCCTGTGTCATAGGGAGCGTCCTTGGGCGAATCGCGCGTGGTGGCTCATAGTTCGCTAGTCTCTCGGCGTGCCTCGAGCAGCACGTCGTTGTCCGGCCTGTGACGGCCCCGCCTCCACTCCAGCGTTTGAGGTGGCTGGATTTGCACACGTGCGGTGCAGCGGCTGTCGCACGTTGTTCGTTTCGCCCATGCCCGACGACGACGAGATTCGTGCGGTGTACGAGCAGGCCGACTACCACGCAGACGTGGAGTCATCGGCCGTTCGGATGCGCGCTGAGGCGCGCGCGCGAGCGCTTGTCCTGCGCGACCGAGGCTGCACCTCGCTGCTCGAGATCGGCTGCGGTGCAGGCTACTTCTTGGAGGCATGCGCAGAGCTGGGCATCGAGGCCGAGGGGGTCGACGGCGGGCCGACGGGGGCCCGTGCGCGCCAGCGCGGTTTGAAGGTGCACGATACATGGGTCGATGAGTTCAAGCCGGAGCGCGCCTACGATGCCATCGCGCTTTGGGAGGTGATCGAGCATCTCCCTCGTCCGATCTCGGTCATGAAGCGCCTTCGTACATTCGTGAAGCCAGGTGGGACGCTGGCCTTGTCGACGCCCAGCTGGTCGGGGATTCCAGCGAGGGTTTTGCAGCACAGGTTTCCGATGATCACCCCGCCCGAACACTTAACGTTGTTCACGCGGGAGGGGTTGAAAACTATTTTGATGGGAGCCGACTTCCGGCCCTTCCGCTGGACCAGTTTCTCCGGTTTAGACGCCGAGACGCTGGCGCGCAACTTTCGGCGCTACTTCTTCGGGCAATCGAAAGCCGGCTCAGGCGCTGCTCGCCTTCTCGCGACGGCAACGCAGTTACCGATGCGCGTGGTCGACCGTGCGGGCATGGGTACGTCGTTTGAGCTGTACGCCACCGCTGTGTAGCTACGGACGCGCGCTTTAGCGCTCGGCATGGCGCGGTGCAGCGTCGCGCACAAACGCGTCGCCGTCGCGACGCCCGAGATCGAACGCAGCCTGCACCAACTCTGGGCTCGCGTAGTCCCACATTGCGATCGGAACCGGCTGCGAAGGCTGCACATACAGCCGACCCGGCTGCTGCGGTAGGTCTGCATATCGCCCGGTCAGCAAGACCAAGGTCGACGGGGCATCACTGAGCAGGCTCGCAGGCGCCGGGTCGATGACGGCACCGTCGACGACAATGTTGCCATCGCGTCGCTGCACCGAGGTCAGTGGCGGCATGCACGACGATTGCAGGATCAGATCGGCGAGAGCCTGCGGACTCTCGCAGTCCGCCGCCGACACAACCGTTCCGCGAAACCCGAGTCGCTGCGGCCACGTCGGGTGCACGCCCGGTCGAAGCATTTTCTCGGCCTGGTAGGTCGCCAGCCCCAAGCCGACGGCGAACCGAGTCCCGAGCCGCCGCGGCGGGCGAGCGAGCAAGACGCGGATCTCCGGGCCCTTCCGCAATCGGGCCAGCATCGCTTCGTCGGTCGTGTTGAGGATCGTGTCGCGGTAGATCTTCTCGTGCGGAAATGCCCGACGGCTCCCGACCAGGTTGCGCGGGTAGAAGTTCTTTTTGTTGCGTGCCGTCTGCCGCACGAACTCGGCGACAACGGTGTCGGTGTTTCCCCCGATTGCAGTGCACGCAAACGCTGCGCCCGCACTGACCGCTGAGATCACTCGAGGCTCGAGGCCAAGGGGCGCCGCCACGGTCGCCCAGAATCCCGCCTGCCAGAAGCAGCGACACCCACCGCCCCCGAAAACAACCCCATCAAAGTGCACAGCGAGCCGCTCATACCACGGACTGGCGCGACTGCGAGGGCGTGCGGACCCAGGCGCCGAGCTGAACGAGCTCGGCAAACGCAACGCCCAGCGGAGAAGCGACGATTCCGACGTACCGAACACCGATCACCAGCACCGCCGCCCGCCCGGCCAGGCCTGCGAAGTCCCAGGGCAGCAGACGTTTCGGGTCGGACACCACGACAAACTGCCTCCCGACGGTGTTGGCCAAGCGCAACGCGGCAAAGGGGGCTGCGTACAGCACAACCGGGCGAATGCGTTCGGCCATCGCCCAACCCGCCGCCTTGTTGATCTCGGTCGCGACCGGAGCCCACGCTAACCCGGCCCAGACCGCAAGGACACCTGCGCCCACGACCGCCCCCGCGACGAGCGCCCAGCGTCGCAGCTTGCGGTGGGCCTCCACGGTGCCTTCGGAGGACAAGCGAAGCGCCACCACAGTCGCCGCTGCCGTGGGCACCGCGAGCGCCGCGTTGACAAAGAGCCAGCCGTAGTTGAGCAGGGCGTACCCACCCTCGTCGAAGATGTGCTTGGACAGCGCGGCGTCCAGCAGCCCCAGGTTGACGTACGCGAGGGTGTCGATGAGCAGCCACTTGGTGCGGCCCAGGGCGTCGGCGGCCTTGCCCAGCGATTGTCCGCTGGCGCTGCCGAACACGATCTTGGGCACCAGTGCGACGACGCCGACGGCGAGCCCCGCGGTGATTCCGACGGCAGGGCCCAGGGCCCCGCGCCCAATCGTGACCGCACCGATGATCGTGCCCACAGGCAGCGCCCACTCCAGAACAAACGCACGCTTTTCAAAACCGGCACGCTCCGCCAACGCGCGCACCGCTGCCCCGCAGATCGCCAGGACCGCCCCCACGGCAAAAACAGCCACCGTCGGCTCACGCCAGTCGGAGCCCGCGATGGCGTACAGCGCCGAGATCGCTACCAGCGTGACGACGGCAAACAACCCGCGCTCCCGCCACAGCAGCGCACGCGCGGACACCCCTGGGCCGACCGGCACCCAGCGCGCGCGAAACAGCGACGTCCCGAAATTGCGGCAGGCGCCCACGACAACGAGACCACGAAAGAAGAGATCGGCCGCGCCGCTCGCCTGCAGATCGCGTGCGATCACCAGCTCTCGGATCGCACCGAGTGCCAGCGTCACGACCGACAGCACGCCCATCCACAAGAACGTGCGTGTGCCGCTGCTCATCCCGGCAACGCGTCGTTCCGCCACTCGTCCGGCACCTCGGGTTTTCGCAGCTTGCCCTTCATGAAGAGCAGGCGAGCCGCGATCTCGTGAAAGATCGTCTGGAGCGGCGCGGCGACCTCGGGGCCTTCGAGCAGCGACACGAGTCGCACGCCGGCCTCGAACGTCGACAGCCCGCGGACGTCATGTTGTGTACGCACGCCCCAGCGGGATGGGGGTCCGTCGGGCAGTGCGATGCAGGGAAGCTCGGCCACAGCCGGCACGCGCCGACTCATTCTCGAGCATTGGTGCCAGGTACCGTCGAGGAACACGAAGCCCAGCTTTCGGCTGGGTCCGGCTTCGGCCCGCATCGTGTCCAGTCGCTCGGCGTCCAGCGTGGGCGTGCCCTCGCGCGGGAACACGATGTGCCACGCGACATCGGGTCGCTCGAACGGAGTCGTGTCGAACGGCGGCTCACGCATGCCGAAGTGGGACAGCGCTGCCGGATCGATCATGCGAGCGAGCAGGCGCCCAGTGTTGGTGGGCTTGAAGCGCTCGCCGATGTGCTGGACGACGTGAATCTCAGCGCTCGACGACACACGAGGAAAGCTCGCGCAAACGCAGAGGTGCAGGTGGAGTCCGCAGCCTTCGCAGCGGCCGCCCCTCTTCTTTCGTAGCGGTCCGCGGTCCATTGGGGTCACGTATACGCGGCCAGAGCCTTAGACACGGGCACTCGATCTTCGGGGCGAAAGACGGCCCGGTAGTGAACGAACCGCTCACGCGACAGACCGCGCAGCACGGGGGACGAGTCGAGCAAGCCCCGCGCGTGGCCTCCGACAAGCACCGATAAGGCCTCGTCTTCGGCGTAGGCCTCGATCTCGACCCGGTCGACGCGTGCGTAGTACTTCGGGTCGACCCCTTGGTCGCGGACGGCCCCGAACAGCGCATCGCGGACGGCATCGATCGGTGCGTCGGCGGCCAGAGGCAGCGTCTTGAACAACCGCCGAGCGGTGAGGCGATCGG
>Ga0316189_10000354_pt1 | contig 45636 bp, 40 predicted proteins | sample LowCovwburrow_MG_FD_204930 | JGI IMG/M metagenome (GOLD analysis project Ga0316189, IMG submission 204930) | Coastal sediment microbial communities from Maine, United States - Lowes Cove worm burrow | ecosystem: Environmental > Aquatic > Marine > Coastal > Sediment | place: USA: Maine... | reverse complement strand
GCAAAGCTTAATTGCATTTAAAAAATTGCGACCTGCATCTAAACCTCCTTTAATTTCAAATGCAACAATATTCCCTCCTAATTTCATTTGCTTTTTTGCAATATCGTATTGCGGATGCGATTTCAAAAACGGATATTTTACAATATTAACCTTATCATGAGTTTCTAAAAATTCTGCCACTTTTAATGCATTCTCACAATGTTTATCCACTCTAACAGATAAAGTTTCCAAACTTTTTGACAAAACCCAGGCATTAAAAGGGGACAAAGCAGGACCGGAATTTCGAGCAAACAGATAAATTTCTCTAATTAATTCTGATTTTCCAACTGTAACTCCGCCCAATACTCTTCCCTGACCATCAATTAACTTTGTTGCCGAATGTATTACTAAATCGGCACCAAATCTTATGGGTTGCTGTAAATAAGGCGTTGCAAAACAATTATCAATTATTAAAAGTAGATCGTACTTTTTAGCAATTTGCCCCAATAATTCAAGATCCAAAATATCCACTGCCGGATTTGTTGGTGACTCGGCATAAATTATTTTGGTATTCGGTTGAATTAAACTTTCAATTTTTTCAACTTCACTAACCTTAAAATAACTAGTTTCGATATTCCACTTTGGCAAAAATTTCGTGAATAATGTATGCGTTGAACCAAATACTGATCTGGCAGATACTATATGATCTCCGCTATTTAATAAGGCAGCAAAGGTTGAAAACACAGCAGACATACCGGTGGCAAAAGCATAACCAGATTCAGCACCTTCCATTTTACAGATTTTTTCAATAAATTCTGATGTATTTGGGTTGGTAAAACGGCTATAAATATTTCGTTCTTTTTCTTCTGCAAAAGACGATCTCATATCTTCAGCATCATCAAAAACAAAGCTTGATGTCAAATATAGCGGTGTAGAATGCTCAGCAAATTGAGACCGTTCTGTTTGAGTTCTAATGGCCTCCGTTTCAAATAAATATTTGTCATTCATACTTTATTAATTAGGCTACTTTTTTAGAGCTATTCTTGAAGATTGGTGATAACAATTTACTGAGTTGATCAAATTCAATTAAAAAAGCATCATGTCCGTGAATAGATTTAATTTCATGGTAACTTGATTTTACATTCAACTCCTTCAGCTTATTAAAAGTTTCCTTATTTTCATCGGCAGTAAAAAAAAGATCATTATCAACAGCTACAATATGAATATGTGATTGAATTTCTGACACCACCTCTTCAAAGCTCTTATCTCGAGCTATATCTATAGTTCTTAATATCTGATTGATTAGTTTATATGCCGAAAGCTGAAATCGGTTTCTTAATTTTTCGCCATGATGAAGTAGCCAACTCTCAATATTAAAAACATCCAAATTCTCATTAAATGTTCTATTAAACTTATATTTAAATGATTGTGGTGTACGATAGCACATCATTGCATGAATTCGGGCATCTTCTATAGGTTTTGAAGAATTATTCAAGATATTATCTTGTAAATAGCAATTGGCAACCAACCAATCAGTCGATTTCCAATCTGTAGCCACGGGAATTAGATGTTTGATCAAATTTGGTGCTATTGCAGCCAGTTCCCAGGTTAAACCTCCACCTACTGAACCTCCAATTACTGCGTATAACGATTCTATATGAAGTTCTTTTAAACCCAATAAAAAAATATTTGCTATATCGTTTGCAACAAAATCTTTGTAATTGTCCTCTATAAGATTCTCATAACTTCCATAACCATTTCCAGGTATATTAAATGCCAAAATACTATACTGATTTGTATCGATACATTTATTATCACCAATTAAATCTTTCCACCAACCGTCTTCACCACAAACATTTGAATTTCCTGTTAAGGCATGATTTACCAGCACAATTGGTGCAGACCCTAATACCTGTCCAAAAGTTTGGTAAGACAATTCAATAGGTCTTGCCTTACCGCTTTTGGTGACAAAATTTGCAATATGTATAGTTTTAAGATTTAACATTGCATCTTAACTTAAGACTGATTTTGGAATTAATTTAAACGCTTCTTTTAAATCTGCTTTCAAATCTTCAATATCTTCTATACCAACAGAAAGTCGTATTAAATCTTGACTTACACCCGTAGCTTTTTGACTTTCTTCATCTAATTGCTGATGAGTCGTACTCGCGGGATGTATGATCAATGATTTAGTATCACCAATATTGGCAAGTAATGAAAATAATTGTGTTTTATCTGCAATGGTTTTAGCAGATTCATAACCTCCTTTAGCTCCAAATGTTACGATACCGCTTTGTCCTTTTGGTAAATATTTATCCGCTAAGGTTTTATAAGCACTAGATTCTAAACCAGGATAATTTACCCAAACTACCTCATCTTGCTTAACTAACCATTGAGCTAATTCTAAAGCATTTTCACTATGTTTTTGTACTCGTAATTCCAGAGTTTCTAAACCTTGAATAATTTGAAATGCATTAAAAGGGCTCAAAGCTCCACCATAATCACGCAACCCTTCAATTCTAACTTTTGCGATAAACGCAGCCGCTTCTAATGCTTCGCTATATATCAATCCGTGATAACCGGCAGAAGGCTCAGTAAATTCGGGAAACTTTCCGTTGGCCCAGTCGAAACTACCTGCATCGATAATTACTCCACCAAGAGCTGTACCGTTACCATTAATATATTTAGTCAATGAATGAATTACGATATTTGCCCCATATTCAATCGGATTTAACAAATAAGGTGTCGCTACTGTATTATCAACGATTAAAGGAACTTTGTAAGCTTTAGCTTCTTTAGAAATTGCTTCAATATCCAACACATCTAGCTTAGGATTTCCTAAAGACTCTATAAAGAATGCTCTTGTGTTTTCTTGTGCAGCTTTATTAAAATTTTCTGGATTTGAAGGGTCAACAAAAGTTGTTGTGATTCCATGACGTGGCAAGGTAACACTCAATAAATTATAAGTCCCACCATATAAACTATTAGAAGCTACGATATGATCTCCTGCTTTTAATAAGGTTAATAATGTCGTTGAAATTGCTGATGTTCCTGATGCAGTAACAACTGCCGCTATTCCGCCTTCAAGAGCTGCTAAACGTTGTTCTAAAATATCATTAGTTGGATTATTAATCCTTGTATAAATATTTCCTGTTTCCGCTAAAGAGAATAAATTAGCAGCATGATCTGAATCGTTAAATACATATGCTGTTGATTGATAAATAGGAACTGCTCTAGTGCCCCCGTTTTGCTGAACATCATGTCCGGCATGCAGTGCCTTTGTGGCAAATTTTTGTGTACTCATTTTTCTTACTTTTTAGAGTTAATAAATAAAAAGTCAAATCCGCATTTAAGCGTTCTTAATAGAAAAATGTTATAAGAAATTATAGAAACTACAGAAAGTAATTTCGTTTAGTTATCTATCCAAATACCGATAAATGAATCGGTAATTAAGTAGAATTTAGCACCTTCTTTAATAAATTTAAAGGGTTGCTAAGGCTTCAAAGGGTCTAATCCCTCCACCTTTCTTGATAACATTTCAATAAGTTATTGAACTTTGTAAAGACAAATATTGTAAAACAAAAAGCACATAGCCAAACTTTTTGCATTGTTTTATGTAATTTTTAACTATCTGATAATTTTTAAGCTTTTTAATTGCATTATTCATATTTGCAATTTACAATATCTGTAATTTGAATATATTATTTTCTTTAAAATTTTAATTTTATCATTGTGCTTTATGATTTTTATTTTTTTACATTTGTAAGCGATTTTGAGGAAAAATTTGAACTGATTGCAACCTCGTTTACTGATAATTAATTCAGTATAATTAAAAATGCTAAAGCAGTAATGATATACTACTTTAGGCGACCAAGCAATCTCTTTTTATTTTTCAGTTTAATTATTAAAAAATAATTCAATGTCATATTTTTTTACTTCTGAATCTGTTTCAGAAGGTCATCCAGATAAAGTAGCAGATCAAATTTCTGACGCTTTAATTGATAACTTTTTAGCTTTTGATCCAGAGTCTAAAGTGGCCTGTGAAACATTAGTAACCACTGGTCAGGTAGTATTAGCTGGTGAGGTAAAATCTACTACCTATTTAGATGTTCAAAAGATAGCTAGAGATGTAATCAATAAAATAGGATATACCAAAAGTGAGTATATGTTTGATGGCAACTCATGTGGTGTATTTTCTGCAATTCACGAACAATCTGATGATATTAATAGAGGTGTTGATAGAGATTCTAAGAAAGAACAAGGTGCCGGTGATCAAGGAATGATGTATGGTTATGCTACTAATGAAACCGACAATTATATGCCCTTAGCCTTAGATCTGTCACATTTAATCTTAAAAGAGTTAGCTAATCTTCGCCATGAAAATGAATTGATCAAATATTTGCGCCCAGATGCTAAAAGTCAGGTAACAATTGAATATAGTGATGATAATGTACCGCTACGAATAGAAGCCATTGTTGTTTCAACTCAACACGATGATTTTGCTTCTGAAGATGCTATGCTAGCAACAATTAGAAAGGATATTATTGAAATTCTAATTCCTAAAGTAAAGGCTCAATTAAGCCCGGAAATACAAGATTTATTTAATGACGATATTAAGTACCATATCAACCCTACAGGCAAGTTTGTAATTGGCGGCCCTCATGGTGATACCGGTTTAACCGGAAGAAAAATTATCGTAGATACATATGGTGGAAAAGGTGCACATGGAGGTGGAGCTTTTTCAGGAAAAGATCCTAGTAAAGTAGATAGAAGCGCAGCCTATGCAACAAGACATATTGCTAAAAATTTAGTAGCAGCAGGCGTAGCCAGTGAAATTTTAGTACAAGTTTCATATGCTATTGGAGTTGCAGAACCTATGGGAATTTATGTAAACACGTATGGTACCTGCCCTTTTAATATGACTGATGGTGAAATTGCTGAAAAAGTAAAGGAGCTTTTCGATATGCGTCCTGCATATATCGAAGAACGTTTAAAACTTCGTAATCCGATATATAGCGAAACGGCTGCTTATGGACATATGGGTAGAAAAAATGAAATTAAAACTAAAACATTCTCTCAACCAAATGGAACATCTGTAACTTTAGATGTAGAATTATTTACTTGGGAAAAATTAGATTATGTCGATAAAGTAAAAGAAGCTTTCGGGTTATAAACAAAATAATTTTAGAATATACGAAGCCTCATAACAAATTTGTTATGAGGCTTTTATTTTAGGTAATAATGACTTTGCAAGAAAATTAACTAACTTCGTTTAATCCTGAAATCCCGGGATAAAATGAATTAAAGCTCATCAATGATTAAAATTACAGATAGCTTGAAAAATGAATACAGAACCAATCATAAAATATTTTTGTAACATTTTACCCCTTGATAATGATGAAGTTAATGCTTTGAAAGCATCATTTAAAGAACGGAAAATCAAGCGAAGACAATTTATACTTCAAGAAGGTGATGTTTGTAACTTGAATACATTTGTTGTAGAAGGTTGTTTCAGAATGTACTTAGTAGATGAAAAAGGTAAGGAACATAATATTCAATTTGCAGTAGAAAATTGGTGGATTGGTGATATTGGAAGTTTTCATTCAGAAGAACCGAGTAAATTATATATTGAAGCCATTGAGAATTCTACAATCCTTCAAATAAAAAAAACCGATCAACTTAATTTATTTGTCAACTATCCAAAATTCAATCAACTATTTAGGGTCTTTACTGAAAATGCTTTGGTAGCTTACCAAAGACGTGTTTTACAAAATATAAGCTCAACAGCTGAAGAACGATATCTCGATTTCATAAAACGCTATCCTTATTTTTTTAATCGTATTTCCAATGTACAAATAGCATCTTTTCTCGGCGTAACTCCGGAGTTTTTGAGTACAATACGGAAAAAAATAGCAAAATCTTAAACTACATTAAGAGCTTTTCTTAAAGTACCTTATTGGTACACCTTCTTATTCTATCTCATCTTTGTGGTATAAATAATAAATACTTACAAAAATGAAAAATCTACTAATTACTTTAACGTGTCTAACATTGTTAGCTTCTTGCAACAATAAATCTGAAAATCGAAATAATACTAATCTAAAAAATACAGAAACAATGGAAAAATTAGCAAAACAAGAAATCGAAACTTTATTAATAACCTATAAAGAAACATTGAACACATCTAATGCAGAAAAAGCAACTTCATTATACACAAAAGATGGGATATTTATGCCATCAGGAGCCCCAACTGCAGTAGGGTTAGAAAAAATAAGAAGTGCTTATGACTTTGTATTCTCTCAAATTCAATTGAATATAGAATTTTACATAGAAGAAATTACAGTTGAAAACACTTTTGCATATGCAGTGACAAGCTCAAAAGGTTCAACGCTAATTCATGCTACCGGAGACACCATTCCTGAAGAAAACAGGGAGTTATTTGTTTTTGAAAAAGAAAATCACTCCTGGAAAATAGCACGATATATGTTTAATAAAACAAAGTAATAAAGACAAAAAGTAAGAGGCTATTTAAAATGAATGTACAAGAAATTGCGGTTTGGATATTAGCACAAATCGCTTTTTTTAATTTAAAAACTATTTGTACCTCTTCACAAACCATGAAACGAAAGCATAAAAATATTCTCAAAATAAAAAGTTCTTTTTTTAATCTAATCCACCTCTCCTTTGAGGAGATCGAGGTTTAGGCCATGCCATTTGTTTACCGGTTTTTGGATTGGTATGTAAAACACTTTTTTCTGTAGAAGTTCTTTCAGGGTCTTCACTGGCTTTATAAGCCAAAATAGCTGTTAAAATCGCATTACTTCGTACATCATCAAACACAATTTTATCATAGGTATCTCGATTGGTATGCCAGGTATAATTCCGATAAGACCAACTTAAGGAACTCAATGAAAAAGATGGAGCGCCAGCTGCTACAAAAGAAGCATAATCTGAGCCTCCACTACCAGGTGTTCCGGGAAAGGTCGTTTCTATATGTTTTGAAATATCTTTAGGAACAGCTTCTAACCATCTTCCTAAATAATCATATGCATGTAAATAGCCCTGACCTGTTAGTTGAACGACTCTACCTGTACCATTATCTTGATTAAATAAGGCTTGTACATTTTTTACAATCTCAGGATGATCTTCAATAAATGCCCTAGAGCCATTTAAGCCTTGTTCTTCACTTCCCCAATGACCTACTAAAATTGTTCTTTTAGGATTTGGATACATTTTCTTTAAAATACGCATGGCCTCCATCATCACCAAGGTTCCGGTTCCGTTATCTGTCGCGCCTGTCGCGCCATCCCAAGAATCAAAATGAGCAGAAAGTATGACATATTCTTCCGGCTTTTCTACACCTTTAATTTCTGCAATGGTATTGAATGTTGGGACTACCCCTAATTCCTTAGACTCAGCAACTAATTTAATTTGCGGTTTATCACCATACATTAACATTCTATAGAGCATTCCATAATCTTCTAACTCAAGATCAACAGCAGGAATCTTTTTTGTTCCTGCACTAAATATTTTGTTAACGCCAAAGCCCTTAGACCATCTAGAAGAAACAATACCAACTGCACCTGCATTTTCTAAAGCGGCATTGATCGTTCTGCTATTGTAACCCGTATTGTTCATATTTTCTCCCCATGCTTTGGTCTGTGCTTCGCGTGCATCTTTCATTTTTTTAAAGGATTCATCTGTAGCAAATTCTTCCCAATTATAGTCGGGCCTTCCAGTAAGTTGAAGCATAGAAACCATCACTAATTTTCCTTTAACATTTGGCAACCATTTGGCAAAAGTAACAGAATCTTTTACGATAGGGATAACAACTAACTCAGCAGTAATTCCTTTTTTAGAAGTACCGGGATTCCATGCTAATTGCATTCCGCTAAGGGTTCGCTTTCGCGGATATATCATATCAATATGAGTCACACCTCGTTCCCATCCTCGCCACTCACCCCATTTTTCATTCTTGGCTGAAATTCCCCACATATCATATTTAGCAACAGCCCAGTCATGTGCTTTTTTCATTTCCGGTGTTCCTACTAATCTAGGACCGATCACATCCAATAATTCATGTCCTAAATGTTCTAACTGAGAATTTTCATTGGCCTCTTTGATGATATTTTCAATTATGGGATCTTTCTCTTGAGCATAAAGACCAGCACTCACGAGTAACAATAATATAATTAATAGTTTAAAAGAATGTTTCATTTTAAGATAGTTTAGAATAAAAAGCTATACAAAGAATTTGATGTAGCTTCTAAATTAGAATAATTTATATAAAAAATTTAATCCTGCCACTCTGCAATAAACAAGTTAGTATCTCTTCCACCTCCATTATTGCGATTTGAAGAAAAGGCCAACTTTTTACCGTCATTAGAAAACACTGGAAAAGCATCAAATGTTTCGCCATGTGTGACACGTTCTAAATTTTTTCCGTCAAGGTCAATTAAATATAAATTAAATGGAAAACCGCGCTCAGCTTCAAAGTTAGATGAGAATAGTATCTTTTCCCCAGAAGGGTGAAAAAACGGACTCCAATTTGCATTTCCTAAATTGGTTAGTTGACGTAAGTCACTTCCATCAGCGTTACAAATATAAAGCTCCATTTCAGTCGGCTCTACTAATCCTTGCACTAACAAATCTTTATAAGCTTTGATCTCTTCTTCAGTTTTTGGTCTTGATGATCGGAAAATCAATTTGGTTCCATCTGGTGAAAAGAAAGCACCTCCATCATAACCCAATTCATTGGTGATTTGTTTAACCTCACTTCCGTCAAGGTTCATAGTATACAACTCTAAATCGCCACTACGCATAGATGTAAATACAATTTTATCTCCTTTAGGGGAAACAGTAGCTTCGGCATCATAGCCTTTTTCATTTGTTAATTGTTTTACTATATTACCCTCTAGATCAGCCATAAAAATATCATAAGTATCATATATTGGCCACACATATTTTCCGTTTTTCCTTAATGGAGCATCAGGACATGCATCTCCGCCTAAATGCGTTGAACCGTATACAAAATGTTTATTATCTGGTAAAAAATACGCACAAGTCGTGCGTCCTTTTCCAGTACTTATCATCGGTGGTGGAATACTGTCAAAAGTCTGCTCGGCATTCATTAAAAATAGTTGATCACAACCTACATTCCATTTTGTATAATTAGATTGAAATACTATTTGTTTATCATCAAAACTCCAATAAGCTTCGGCATTATCACCCCCGAAAGTTACCTGACGAATAGATTTAAAATGCCTTTCTTCGGGATAGATCAAAGTATCTTTACGGAGTTCAACAGTTACTATTTTATCCTTTTCTACTGTTTTATCCTTTTTACAAGAAAATCCGATAAGTAAGAAAAACAATGCCAAAAATAAATTGAATTTTGCCAAATTGACCTTCATAGTTACTTTATTTTAATAATGTAAATGACAATTATTGTCTATTTTTACGCAAAAATAACAGTAAAAAAATGAAAAGATTACTATTAGGTTTAATTTTTATCTCAATTTTTGCCTGCAAGCAAGAATATACTCCTGAAAATAAGATTCAAGAAGACGTGGCGTTTTTAGCTAATGACAAATTAGAAGGTCGACAAACTGGCACCGTAGGTGAAAAAAATGCAGCCAAATTTATTGCAAAGCGATTTAGTGGTTTAGGCCTTTCACCCAAAGGAACTAATGAATATTTTCAAGAGTTTACATTTAAACCTAAAACTGATCCGCATCAAGTTGTAAATTACACGATAAGGGATGGCGATAGCACCATCACAGGAGCTAATATTCTGGGATATATAGATAATAAAGCAAAAAATACAGTGGTGATCGGAGCACATTATGATCATTTGGGTTTCGGAGCCGAAGGTTCTTTATATAGAGGTGAAAAAGCAATCCACAATGGTGCTGATGATAATGCCAGTGGCGTTGCCTTATTATTAAATCTAGCAAGTAAACTAAAAGAATCAAATCAAAGTAATAATTATTTATTCATTTCTTTTTCTGGAGAAGAAATGGGATTAATAGGTTCTAACTATTTTGTTAAGAACCCTACTATATCAGTTGATTCAATTAATTATATGATCAATATGGATATGGTTGGTCGTTTGAAACAAGACAGTGCTTTAGCGGTATATGGAGTTGGAACTTCCCCTATTTTTAAGCAAACATTGACAGCTCATAATGAAAATTTTAAACTGATCTCAAAAGAATCAGGAGTAGGACCGTCAGATCATACTTCTTTTTATTTAAGTGATGTTCCTGTACTGCACTTTTTTACAGGTCAGCATGAAGACTATCACAAACCCACGGATGATTCTGAAAAATTGAATTATACAGGTATGGAAACCATTTCAAAATATATTTTTAATGTAATTTCTGATTTGGATGATAATGGAAAATTAGTTTTTAGAAAAACTAAAAATGAAAGTGAAGAAACCCCTAGATTTAAAGTTACCTTAGGTGTAATACCCGATTACTTATTTGATGGTAAAGGAATGCGAATAGATGGTGTAAGCGAAGATAAACCTGCACAAAAAGCTGGATTGAAAAAAGGCGATATTGTTATTCAATTAGGTGAACTTGAAATTGATGATATGATGGGATATATGAAAGCCTTATCAAAATTTGAAAAAGGAACAACAACTGTTGTTAAAGTAAATAGAGATGGTGAAGTTATTGAAGAAAAGATTACTTTTTAAATTATAGAAATTACAATTTTTAGAAACCTATCTGGTCTTATTTGTAATTAAAAAATGTAATTTTGCAGCAAAATTTATGACTTGGTGAAAATTGGCGACATAGAATTACCTGACTTTCCATTGCTTTTAGCACCAATGGAAGATGTAAGTGATCCACCGTTCAGAGCGTTATGCAAAGAACAAGGTGCAGATGTTGTTTACACCGAATTTATCTCAAGTGAAGGGCTGATTCGTGATGCTGCGAAAAGTACCATGAAGCTTGACATTTACGAAAAAGAGCGCCCGGTTGGTATACAAATTTTTGGAGCAAATCTCGATAGCATGCTGCAATCAGTGGATATTGTAGAAAAATCGAACCCAGATATTATTGATATAAATTTTGGCTGCCCGGTAAAAAAAGTAGTCTCAAAAGGTGCTGGTGCTGGTATTTTAAAGGATATAGATTTGATGGTTTCTTTAACTGAAGCTATGGTAAAACGCACCAAACTGCCAATTACAGTCAAAACACGTTTAGGCTGGGATGATAATTCAATAAAAATTGTTGAAGTAGCCGAACGTTTACAAGATGTGGGTTGTAAATCTATAGCAATACATGGTCGAACCAGAGCTCAAATGTATAAGGGTGATGCTGATTGGGGCCCAATTGCAGATGTAAAGAATAATCAACGAATGCATATTCCAGTATTTGGAAATGGTGATATTTCATCTCCTGAAAGAGCCAAGGAAATGCGCGACAAATATGGACTGGACGGAGCAATGATTGGTAGAGCCACAATTGGTTATCCTTGGTTTTTTAAAGAAGTAAAACACTATTTTAAAACCGGTGAACAGTTAGCACCTCCTACTATTGCAGAGCGTGTTGAAGTCGCCCGTCGTCATTTACAAATGGCCATTGGTTGGAAAGGTGACAGATTAGGTGTTGTAGAAACGCGAAGACATTATACAAATTACTTTAAGGGTATTCCACATTTTAAAGAGTATAGAATGAAAATGGTAACTAGTGATGACGCTAAAGATGTTTTCGCAGCTTTTGATGAAGTATTAGAAATGTTTTCAGACCATCAATTCGTTTAGAATATGGCGTTTTCGATAAAAAAATTATCCTTTTTAGTTTTATTATTTTTATTTAATAGTTGTTCGGGCCATGGACAATTGGATCTAATAGCTGACCTACCTCATGTTCTTAAAGAAGTCTCGGGAATTCAAACAGTTAAAAATTCTGAATTGATCTGGATGCTAAATGATGGCGGTAACTCTAATAGAATTTATGGTATTACTCGTAATGGAAAACTAAAAAAAGAAATCATGATCAATGCTAAAAATCATGATTGGGAAGATCTAACTACTGATGATAAAGGTAATCTCTATATAGGTGATTTTGGCAATAATCATAATGCTAGAAAAAATTTAGTCATCCTTAAAATAAATTCAGAAGACTTGTCTAACACCAAAAATGTAGACATTGAACGTATTCAATTTTATTATCCAAACCAATATAAATTTCCACCAAAAAAGAAACAATTATATTTTGATACTGAAGCATTTTTCTTTTATAATGACAATATCTATCTCTTTACAAGAAGTCGTGTAAAGGGTGATTACGGTAAAACTTCATTGTATAAAATTCCTGCTACTAAGGGTAATCATGCTGCAACTTTTATCTCAGAATTTAGTTCTTGTAATGATTTAAAATGCTCAATAACTTCAGCAACAATGAGTAATGATAAGAAAAGAATTGTGCTTTTAAGCGGTAACGCGTTGCTATTATTTACAGATTTTGAAGATGATGATTTTTTTAGTGGAAAAGCAACTCAACTTCCTTTTAATCACACATCTCAAAAGGAAGGTGTTTGTTTTAAAAATAATAATACACTCTATATAACTGATGAATATTCGCATGGTAAAGGTGGAAACTTGTATGAGTTTAGTTTTTGAAATTTTATATATTACTTCTTACGTCTCATTAAACCTTCCTGGGTTACAGAAGCAATCAACTTTCCTTTTCTAGAATAAATATGACCTCTTGCAAAACCTCTGGCACCATAAGCGTTTGGTGATTCTGTAGAATATAGCATCCAATCATCAAAATCAAAATCTCTAAAAAACCACATTGAGTGGTCTAAACTCGCCATTTGCATATTACCTTGATTGGCTACACTTGCATTTGGATATAAGGTTGTTGCCAAAATATTATAATCAGAAATATAGGTAAGAATCTGTTGCTTAGTAGCTAAATCCAGTTTTGAGGCATCCCCTTTTAAGCGAAACCACATATTTGTAAAGGGGCTTAGATCTTTTTGATCAAAAGCGTTTAGAATTGTAGTAGGCTTGAATTCAATAGGGCGTTCAATTTCTAAAAATTCCTTCATTTTATTTGGTATAACAGAACCATATTTCGCCAATATTTGTGTCCAACTTAACAAATCCTCCGGTTGTTTGATATCCTGCTCCATTTCCATTTGATGCTCATAGCTTTCTTCAACTTTATGAAACGAAGCCGCCAGGATAAAAATAATCTTCTTGTCTTGACTTGCTGTCACTCTTCGAGTTGAAAAACTACCTCCATCTCTTAAGACTTCAACTGTATATGTAATCGGCATACTTAAATCTCCCGCCTCAAGGAAATAACTATGTAAAGAATTTAAAATACGTTGATTTGTAATGGTTCTGTAGGCAGCATTCACAGCCTGTGCCAAAACTTGACCTCCAAAAACATTAGGGCTCCCAATCGATTTACTTATACCATTAAACTTATTATCATTTTGTTTTTCTAAAACTAGGATATTTAATAATTCTTTAACTGAATTCATTTGAAGTAAAATAATTATAAGCCTGTAAAAATAAGGACAAATACCTTATTAATTGAGTTCTTTACAATTTTAAATAAAACCAATTTCTATTAAAATTTATACCTAAAACCTAGTAGATAATTTCCATCGCCAGCATTAAAAGAAAGCTCCATATGCTCTTGTTGGTAAGGCGTTGTAAATAAGTAAGTGCTGCCGACACCAATCACTGCTCCGGCTAGTATATCAACAATATCATGTTTATCTGCATTCAAACGACTATATCCTGTAAAACTTGACAGTATATATGCTGGTATTCCGTATTTCCAACCATAGCGACGTTGAATAAATGAGGCACTTTGAAATGTTATTGAAGTATGCCCAGAAGGAAAAGAATTGCTGTTTGAACCGTCAGGGCGCTCTTTAATTATAATAGCTTTCAAACCATATGAAACTACTCCATTCACTAAAAACCCTTTGGCAAACTGCCAAGTTCCTTTTTTATCTTTATGAATTAGTGTAGAACCTACAGCTGCAATGGGAAGCGCGAATAATATTACATCTCCTGAGGTTTTAACGGTTTCATTTTGTGAAAACACAGTTTTACAGCATAGCTGAATACATATAAATATTAATAGTGCCTTAAGGGTAAACCCTGATACTTTGGATTGGTTACTATTCATAAATTGGCCTTCAGGGGACATAGATTTCAAAACTATATGCTCTTTAACGTCAAAATGCGTTTTAGATTGTTGCTTTGTCAAAATCCAAAACCTAAACCAAAGGCAAAACGGCCTCCATCATCAGAAGTAAAGAAAGATAACTGAAAGGATATAATGTCAGCTGCATTTGCAAAAAATCCACCCCCAACTGAAGTATTCCATTTATCTGAATTAAATTCATTGGTAGGGAAAAAGATATCTTCAACTAATTCATTATCAACCCAAACACGTCCGTAATCAAATCCGCCAAAAAAACCAATATTCAAAGGCAGTAATCCGGTTCTTACTTTTCGAAGATTTATACGTAAATCTATATTCTGATAGAAAGAACTTTCGCCAGTAAATCTTTGGTTTCTATAACCTCTTAAACCGTCACTGGCACCGATACTAGCCGCCTGATAAAATTCAAAATCATCACCTAAATTTAAATGTGCTTTTAATTTTGTCGCCAGAACTAGTTGTCCGCCAGAAACCAATTTATAATCAAAACCTAATTCAGGAATAACATATGCAAAACCTTTTTCCGTTTCATTAGCATTTAATTTATATCCCAATTCTAGAGACGCCATCATTCCTAAGGTAGGAAAAGCATCACTATCGGCATTTTTAAAATGATATTTCAAACTGGCTCCATAAAATTTTTGATTGATCTCCTCTGTCAAATCAATGAAATCATTGATAAATCTGTCTTCAGTTTCTTCAACCTCTACTTGCTCATAAGATAGTGATGTGGTAAAACTTGCGCCTAAATCTCCTCTCCAGATTAAGGATGGTGAAAATTTTATAGTTCTCAATTTAACACGATTATAATCCAGGTCTAAATCATCATCAAAATTCGGAGTACTATTACCATATCCAAAAAAATTAATAGCATAATTAGGACTTGTAAACTGCGCATTGACACCTAAATTCATCTTCCCAATTACATTGGCAAACTCACCATTATACATTAGGTCAAAACCATTTGTAGCAAAATAATAAGCTCCTGAAAATGTATGCTGAGAAGTAAACGGATTCCGCTCAAAACCATAAGTTGTAAACGTGTCTAAAAACCCTATTTTAAAACCATCATCTGGATTAGCGCCGATGGTTGGCACAACTTGATTTAAATTATTCTTTAACTTCGTATAATTGTATACGTTGGTTTCGTAATCATCCGTCAACTTTTTACTTCCCTTATTAGTTAAGAATTCACTCTTTTTTGTTTTGTAATCATATATCACAACCCTTGTACCATTCAGAATATCATAACTATCTTTATTTTGTCCTCCAATTAATCTCACTTTTATTAAATTACCTCCCTGCCCGAATACCTTGAAGGTATCGTCATCATCTAAACCATAAATCCAAATTTCTTTCGTGTGTTTAGCTGAATAGGTTCTCTGATGAAAGATTGAACCTTTTTCTCCCTTTTTAATACGATAGCCTGTGACCATTGTTTGACCATTCGGCAAACGTTCAACATCAAACCAATCATCTTTATCTGTTCCTGTTATCACTCCAAATTTGCTAAGCACCTCGTAGTATCCGTTTGCAATACTTGGTAGGTTTTTTAATCTTTCCAGCAGAATGCGTTTGATTTCTACGATTGTTTCATCTTGAACCTCTTTAGGAAAGGCCTTAAATGCCTCATCAATCTGTGCGGGTGTTATATTTTTTTGAATAAACGCTACTTGCTCATCCCATTGTTTTTTATCAGTACTATTCAATATGATCATGTCTAAAGAATAAGGACTCGAATTAAATCCTTCTACGTTCCGAACGTCATCCATAAAACCTTCCATTAATTTTAAAGGAGGAACTATTCTTGTAGCAATTTTCATCAAAGCACCATCACCCATTTTAGAAAAAGCTTGATCTCTATCTCTAGGGATTGGCTTGAATATTATTTTTTCTGACTGCTCATCTTTAAATTCAGCCCAACGCCATTGATCAACATGTCTATCCCAATCTCCGATAAGCATATCAAACAAACGCGCTCTTAAAAACAACGCATGATCAACTTCATACTTTTCATCTTTTCTTAGTTTCTTAAGTAAGTCATCTGTACTTGCAATTTTATTGGCATATCCAAAACTTTTCAGATTACCATGACCATCAGACACATGTTCTTCTATCATATATAATTCATCTCCAAACTCATCATTAAAACCTTCTAAAGCATTTTGTTTCGGAACATAGTACAATACGGGATTGGTATGAAACAAATCAACCGCATCAGAAAGTGAACCGGTAACAAATGGCGCATATGGATGTGAACCTGTATAAAAATCTTGAAGCAAGCTTTCCGTAAAGGTATCGTCAAAAGCACCTTCAATATATTGATCTTTAAAAGCCATTGCTTGTAAATAGATTATAGCACTTTTACGTAAAGCCCTCATAACGTAACGTTTACCGTTCTTGTCTACAAATTGAAGTGATTTTGATTGATGTCCGCCTCCTTTTCGGGTCGGTTTCAATCCTCCAAAGAGCGTGTCTAAATTTACTGTTGGTGCATTTATCTTTGTACCATAATATTTTCGATAGCGCTCACCCCAGATAGATTTAAAAAATTTCGTTTTTTTAATTTCATCTTGACTATAAATTGAGGCCTTTACCGAGCTGGGAAAATCACTACTTAATTCTTTTTTATCAAGGGTTCGATCTAAAGATAATACTTGTGTTTCAAAAATAATTCCTTTCGTTTTCGTTGAGTAAAAACGCACATGGGATGAGCCATCTTTAAAAATATCTAACCTGGCAAAACCAGGATCGCTAGAAGAAAATTCACCATCTACATTCCTAGTAGCTGTTGCTTTCGACCCGGTACCACTCACGATTTGAGGAAGATTATCTTTTACTAAATATTGTAAGCTATGTTCATGGCCAGAAACAAAAATTACCTTCTCATTTTCTTGTGCTAAGGTAATGACCCGTTTTTTAAAAGTATCGTAATTTTTATTTTGTAAATCCGCAGGTGATACACCGCCGGTTTTTCTAATGACATTTTTTAATGTGCCTAAAACTGGCAGAGGTTTCATGTGAGAACCAAAAGAAAATTGCCCTCCATGTGGACCATTCGTAAACATAGGATGATGTAATGCGATAACGGTTGTTTTACCATTGGCTTTTTTGATCAAACCTTCTAACTCGTCAAAGAATTTTATTCGTGTTTTAATTTCACATTTGTCATTAATTGAAGGATGTTTATCCCAATTTGTTAAATACCATTCAGAATCTATTGCAATCAATACAATATCGTCAGAAATATCAACTTTCTCTATGGGACAACCATTTTCAGGTAAAAAAGTATTTTTACCTAAAATAGCTTCAATATATTCTTCTTGACGTTCCAATCCTTTTAAACCAGAATACCAATCGTGATTTCCGGGAATGAAAACAGTTTGACCTTTAAAATCTTTTACTGCATCAGTTTGTACATTTAATTGATGTTCTGCAAAGGCTCTATTTTCATGACCTTTTTGCGGCAATCCTTTTTGATAAATATTATCTCCTAAAAAAATCGCCGTACTATTACTAGATGCTCTTGATAAATCTGTTTTAAAGGCTTGTAACGCTTCTGATGCTTGTCCTAAAGGTGAATTCCCTGCGTCACCAATCAAATAAAATGTATGGGAAATATCTTGGTCGAGGAACTTGATGCTGATACTAGGGTTTTTAATCTGAGTTTGGTAGGTAGCACAGGCACTCAATAAAAATATAAGAAGAATACCATAACAAAGTTTTACCGTATTTTTCATTTGGTTAGTTTTAGTCATGTTTGTAAGTTAAAGTTAAACATTTAATAACAAATTGATTAATATTCATAAAAATAACCATTTTTAATACGCCTTTGATAAATGAATTATCAAAAGTTACTTTGGACGACATTCGATAAATATTAGCGCCATTATAATTATGTCATACGCTAAATTAATTCAAAATTAAACTCCTAGTTTAAACTTTTTCAATTATTGTTTCCATACACAAAATTAACCCAACAAATGGCAATAAACGTTATAAATATATCCCGAAAAATTGTATTTTTTTTCCAAAATGTGATAAATTGACTTCTATCATCTTTTGACGATATAGTTATCTAAATCTTTTAAACCAGAATACCAATCAAAGAAAAGCTATGCTCAATTTATTTATTAGGAAAGTTTATTTGATAATTTACGTCTTTATATTGGGTGTTATGAGTTACACACGCATTTAAAATTAATAAACCAATTATTAAAAAAACATTTAATAAATTTAATCATAGAGGGCTGCAGATTAAGTCTTCGTGCCAAATTAATAAAACTTTAATTACTTTTACTCACAAATTAAAATTCAATCCATGGACAATCTCATTGCTAATGCAGAAAAATATGTTCTACATTTTTTAAATAATAACCTAAATAAATCATTTGTATATCATAATGTTGCACATACTCAACGCGTAGTTGAAAAAACTAAAGAATTAATTGAAGGTCAGCAAATTGGTGAAAGTGATGCGAAGGAGTTATTACTAGGTGCTTGGTTTCATGATACAGGTTATACGAAGGTAATTGAGAATCATGAAGATGCAGGTGTTCAAATTGCTCAAGAATTTTTAAAGAAACACAAGGTAACTGAGGATACCATTAAAAATGTATCCAGTCTGATCCTGGCCACTAAAATGACTCATGAACCAAAAACCGAAGCCGAAAAAATAATTAGAGATGCCGATTGTGCTCATATAGGTAGCAAAAATTTTATTGATCTTACAGAACTACTTCGAAAGGAATGGGAGCTCACAAAAGAAAGAACCTTGACTGAAGCTGAATGGCTTAATGAGAATATTGAATTTTTGACCAATAAACAACAATTTTATACTAGTTATGCCTTAACTAAATGGGAAAAACAGAAAGGAAAAAATTTAGCGCAACTTTTAAAAGCTAAAAAGAAATTAATACTTGAGGATACCAAATTAAAACAAAAAAAAGAGGCACTAGATTTTAAAAAAAATAAAGTTGAATTACCTGAAAGAGGTATTGAAACTATGTTTCGTGTAGCATTACGAAACCATATTACCTTAAGTGATATTGCAGATACAAAAGCAAATATTTTACTGTCAGTAAACGCAATTATTATGTCCTTAGCACTATCTAGTCTATTACCTAAACTTGATAATCCTTCAAATCAGTATCTTATTTATCCAACAATTATTTTTATTCTATTTACAGTAGCTTCAATAGTTTTATCTGTTATAGCCACAAGACCTAATATCACCAAAGGTAAATTTACCAAGCAAGATGTTGCCGATAAAAAGGTGAACCTATTATTTTTTGGGAATTTTCATCAAATGAAACTTGCTGATTTCGAGTGGGCCATGGAAGAAATGATGAAAGACAGAGATTATTTATATGGTTCTCTAACAAAAGATTTATACTTTCTAGGTCTTGTACTCAATAGAAAATATAATATATTAAGACTGACCTATACAGTATTTATGATAGGTATTATAGTGAGTGTTATTTCCTTTATAGTCGCTTTTAAATTACAGGAAATAGGCGCCGTTTAAACGTTAATATCTTCTATAAGCTCATCAATGGTCATTGTCGTTTTTTCGTTAAAATCGACTTTGTAAATTACTTCAGCGCGCAAAGCCTTTAACCCCGACACTCCTTGAAGATCTTCTAATTCCAGCTTTTCTATTTTGCCTAAGTAATTTTTTGACTGTAAATATTTAATATACTTTGTATACTCTCTAGCATCTTTATCTTGAGAATATACAATTGCTATTTTACCTGGTACTGTTAAACGTTCAGTTGTTCCTTTAATATGAGCTTTATCTATACGTTTTTTAATTATTTCGTAACGAATATTATAAGCACCGTCTACATCGAATTGCTTTTCATCCATTCTAAATTTAATGGCCAAGGAATTGCTATGAACTAAAATTAAAGACGCTATTTCAAGTTTATGATCTAAAGTACTTTTCAATTTGTTAGCAACATTTTCCATTTCGCACATCAATTGTAATTGCCACAAGCGAAGATTATATAAATACAAGCTATCGTATTGTTTATTTTTTACCAAAGACTGACCGATGTACATATTATATTCAACACCATCAGTTTTGTAACGCTCAAAATAATGTGGAAACATAACTTGAGCTTCTTCCTGTTTTTTATCTAAATAATTAGCCAATTTTTCATTTAACATAGTTACACTTTCTTCATATGCCTTTCTGTCTTCATAAACTACATGAAGGTTATCATCAAGCCTATTCATATAAACCGCAACTATTTGTTCAAGTTCATTATCGATTTTTTTGATATGGTTAAATACGGGATATATTTCTCGTTTTAAAAAGTCCAAAATACTAATTTCATCTCCTGCTTTCAATCCTTTTTTGACAGCTATTAAATACTCTTCTACCCTAAACATCAACTCATCATAAATAGGCATTTTTTCCTTTTTACAAGCCTTATCTAATACATTTACTGCTAAGTTTAACTGTGTGATCAAATCATTTTTGATAGCACCATTACGCGCAAGCGAAGATCCTTTTATATCTGCTTGTCCAAATAATGGATATACATCCTCAAAAACTATATCATCTAGTTTAGGGACTTCTACTTTGTTAAAAATATCATTATGGTACTTTTCAGCAGCCTGATAAAAACGCCATTTTACCGTTGGATGAATAGTTGTATAATGTTCTTGAATGGTTGCTTCAAGTATATTTTGACGCTCTTCAGAAGTTCGTTTAACAGCGGCTTCAAAAACAGGAATTATATTTTTTAATTTGTTCTGACTAACAGAGTTTAATTCATAAGGTCTAGGTGATGCAATTTCTAATAAAGCTAAATCTTTATTCTCTGTTGCTTTTATTGGAATAAGAATAATGCTTTGTATACCTTGTCTGTGTAAATTTTTATAGAAAGGATTTTGATTTGTGGCAACACCATATTTCTCGACGTCAGAAATTGTCATTATTTCATGCTTATCAAAAACTTTATCTAAAACACCTTTACAAAAATAACTATCATTGCATTCAATCTCATTTTTATCATTTAGAATTAAGCTGTCAGATTTTTTTGCACTGGTTTCACATATCTTAGCATTGAGACTGTCGAATATTGAATAACCTAATTTTAGGTCTTTAATATTATAAAACTCTCTCAAATTTTCCTGCATATCTTCAAGTAAATTATCATCTTGACGTAATAAATTATCACGTATAGAACTTAAGGTTTCATCTGCAGTTACGTCAAACATATTCATCAAACCAAAGCCCTTAAAAATATAGCTATTAGGCGGAAATTTTTCTTTCCAAACATCTATATTTTCTAAATTATCCAGCAGTAATTTATAGTCATCCTCTGTAATTTTAGGAGCATTCTCTGTTGGAATAACTTCCATAAAGTCACCATTAAAAGCTACTTTATAATGCTTTGTGATTCCAGAACTTGTATCTGGAATATCAAAAAAGTAAGGCCTTTTAAAATCAATATTGTATCCATAACAGAAATTCAATATCATAACGCAAGCATTCAAGTACATTTCGTTCTCTTCCATATTTCGAATATGGAATTCATAATCAGCCGGTGCATTATTCAGAATGTTTTGAAAGCGCTCACTTACTTTAAATGAAATAAAAGAAAAAGGTACACTTGCTGATTTAATTTCATTAAGCTGAAGTGCTTCCGGAAAAAGAGGGTCAAGCAACATATCGATTTGCTTTTCATATTTTTCTAATAAAGAATAATCACTAAACCCATCGATTAATACAGGATATTTTTTCAACTCATTAACCATTTGATTGGCAGAATCATAATAGGGATGCTCTTTATTTAAAGCATACTTTTCAAAATAAGTATATACCTTCTCAAAACTAACATAAAGTTGCAATGGAAGTTCTATTTTATCTAAACGCTCTGATTGTTTTAAATACATAAGCCTAAACTTTAATCTACTAAAATACTAATTATTTTATATAAGTCGTAAAACTTACAGTTTGTTAACAATTAATGCATAAAATTATTGAACTAATTTCGAAGAGATTCTACTACTTGCAATTTTGGCAGATACAAATCCAAGTACTATAATAGTTAGTACCACTATAATTACATTTAGCATTTTAAATTCAACTGGGTAGGCAAGTGTTGATGTAATCATTATTAAACCAAACTTTTTCTGAAAAAGCACTAAAGAAATTGATATACTCAGACCTATTATCAGTCCTAATAAAGTTAATAAAGATCCTTGTAAAACAAATATTTTACGAATTTCTTTTATCGACAAACCTAGACTAAATAATGTTTTTAAATTCTCTCTTTTATCAATAATTACCATTAAGATAGTTCCTGCTACATTAAATAAAGCGATAATCACAATAAGGGTAATTACTAAATAAGATATAATATTTTCAGTATTGATCATCCTATAAAAAACAGCATTTAATTGCTTTCTTGTTTCAATTTTAAAGTTTGGACTTAGATTATCATACAAATAAGCTATCAGTTCTTGTTCATCACGATCGTCCTTAAGTTTTAACTCAATTGCTGTAATTCTATTTGGCTCATATCTAAGGAGTTCTTGAGCCAATTCCAAATTAGAGAAGACATATTTCCCATCAAGTTCTTCGGTTAGTTTAAAGATACCTAATGGTTGTAAACTAACTTGATCAAAAGCCGTTTTTGGATTGTTTATATATCCTTTTCCAGGTTTCAATACCGAAGCCTTTAGGGGCTCTACCAAATCATAAGTGCCAAGTGAAAGTGTTGATGAAATGCTATTACCAATTACAGCAGAATTTTTAAAGTCTTTGTCTATCCATTCACCAATATAGATCGCAGTATCCATATTGTTAACTAATAAATAATTAGAATCAACCCCTTTTATCATAGCTATGAGTTGCTTCTCTTTATAACTAAACAATGCTTTTTCTTCAACTACTTTGGTAAAATGAGCTATTCTTTTATCGGTTAAAGTACTAATAATAGAATCGGTTAAAAAAAAAGACTTGCCTTTTTCTGATGATATTTTCAGGTCGGGATCAGAAACTCTTATAAAATCTGTACTAAACTCCTTTAATCCAGAAAAAACAGATAACACTAAAAACAAAGCCAGAGTGCCCACAATAATAGCAAAACCGGTAATAAAGCTAATTATATTAATAGCGTTTTTACTGCTTTTTGAAAATAGATATCGTTTTGCTATGTAAAGCGGAAAGTTCAAATTAGTGCTTACGTCTTTTTGGTAAAATATCAGGGTTTTTTATAGGATCTATGTCCTTTCCCTTTAAAGAAGCATCAATATTTTCAATATAATCCAATGAATCATCAATGAAAAATGCCAAACCAGGAACTCTACGTAATTGATTTTTAGTTCTTTGCGATAATTCATGCCGTATCAAAGGAGCATTTGATTTTATCCCTTCTAATAGCTCGTCTCTTTTGTCGTTAGGAAAAATACTCAAAAAAACTTTTGCCTGAGATAGGTCACTTGTAACCTGAACCTTAGTAACAGAAATTAATACCCCTTTCACACCACCTCTTGCGGCACTTTGCAATACATCAACTAAGTCTTTTTGCAAAACACCGGCTATCTTTTTTTGTCTATTAGTTTCCATGCTGCAAAAATAAGATATAATTCATTTAAATACCATCTATGGTTTGAAATAACTCGTTTAAATTCTATATTTTTGAAAATCGCTTGCGCGGAAGATTAATACAAATGAAGAAAATTGAACATATTGGTATTGCAGTAAAAAATTTAGAAGAATCAAATACACTATTTGCTAAACTTTTAGGGAAACCTCATTATAAAATTGAAGAAGTATTAAGTGAAAGTGTAATAACTTCTTTTTTTAAGTCAGGACCAAATAAAATAGAATTATTAGAAGCCACAAATAAGGAAAGTCCAATAGCCAAATTTATTGAAAAAAAAGGAGAAGGTATACATCATATTGCCTTTGCTGTTGAGGATATAAAATCTGAAATAGAACGATTAAGATCTGAGGGGTTTACGATATTAAATAATACTCCTAAAAAAGGGGCTGATAATAAATTAGTAGCCTTTCTACATCCGAAAACTACCAATGGTGTTTTGATTGAATTGTGTCAAGATATTTCTAAAGAATAAACACTATAGAGAAAAGATAAAAGAATAAAAAATCCATTCGAAGTTTGTATATTGCGCCATCGCAAATCAACAATAATAATTCATTAATCCTAGATGAGTACTTCTTTTGAAAAATATCAAAAAAGACGTTTACGATCTTCATACTTTTCAGTAATTATGAGCATTGCTTTTGTTTTGTTTTTAATTGGTTTGCTGGGGCTGCTGGTATTGAATACAAAAAATATCTCAGATTATTTTAAAGAACAAGCATCAATAACCATCTTTTTAAATGACGATATTGATAAAACTCAAGTCACTACCTTTCAAAACAGTCTAAACAACAAGAATTATACTAAGTCTATAGCTTATATTTCTAAAGAAGAGGCTGCCGAAATAGTTAAAAAGGAAAATGGTGAAGATTTTATGGAATTCCTTGGATACAATCCTTTAAAAAATTCTATCGAACTATTTCTAAAGGCAGAGTTTGTTACACCAGAAGGTATGGAAGAAATTGAAAATACACTTTTAAAAAATAGTTATGTTTTTGAAGTTTCTTACAATAAACCGCTTATAAATCTCCTAACTCAAAACGTAAAGCGTATAAGCTTATGGGTATTATTTTTTAGTGCTTTATTTGCTTTAATTGCTATGTTACTAATCAACAATTCCATTAGATTATCGGTGTATGCTAAACGATTTACCATTAAAACCATGCAAATGGTTGGTGCCACAAAACGATTTATAAGGAAACCTTTTATTATGAGTAGTATTAAACTAGGTTTTTTTGGTGCTGTGGTAGCTTTAATAGGTCTTGCAGTTACAATTTATTATTTAAATAATTATTTTCCAGAACTTGGATTATTAGAAAATAACAATGATAAGTTATTATTAGGCGCCTTATTTGGTGGAATATTTCTTATAGGAATAATTATCACATGGTTAAGCGCATTTTTTGCAACACAGCGTTTTCTAAACCTCAAAACAGACGAACTATATTATTAAAATGGCAAAACAAAAAAAATCTAAAGGTGAATTTTTATTCGGTAAACGCAATTATATAATCATGCTTGTTGGTTTATTAATTATTGCTTTAGGCTTTATATTGATGGCTGGAGGTGGTACTGATGACCCTAAGGTGTTCAATGAAGAAATATACAGCATAAGACGTATACGATTAGCGCCAACCTTAGTGCTAATAGGTCTTGCAATTGAAGTATATGCAATTCTCGCCAACCCGAAAAAATAATTAATGACTTATTTAGAAGCTATTCTCTTAGGAATAATTCAAGGCTTAACAGAATTTTTACCAGTTTCGTCTAGTGGTCATTTAGAAATTGCCAAGGTTCTGTTTGGAGATAATTCGTCACCCGTAGAAAGTTTGACTTTTACAGTGATTCTACATTTTGCGACTGCATTGAGTACCATGATAATTTTTAGAAAAGAAGTTCTTGAGATCTTTACTGGTCTTTTTCAATTTAAATGGAATGAACAATCCCAGTTTTCACTAAAAATTATTATTTCGTTGCTACCTGCAGTTTTACTTGGCTTATTTTTTGAAGAAAAAATAGCATCTTTTTTTGGAGGTAATTTATTATTAGTTGGTTTTATGTTATTAATAACTGCTGTTTTACTTTTATTGGCCGACAAAGCTAATAATACTACTAAAAATGTTTCATATATTAATGCATTTTTAATCGGAATTTCACAGGCAATAGCTATGTTGCCAGGTATCTCAAGATCAGGTGCTACTATTGCAACGTCTGTACTTTTAGGAGTAGATAGAACAAGAGCGGCAAGATTTTCTTTTTTAATGGTAGTTCCTCTAATTATTGGAAAAGTTGCTAAAGATATTATTGGTGGAGAAATCAATTTTGAAAGTTCTCAAATAGGCATAATGACTGCTGGCTTTATCGCGGCTTTTATTGCTGGGCTATTTGCTTGTAGCTGGATGATTACTTTAGTTAAAAAAAGTAAATTGTCATACTTTGCAGTATATTGTACTATTGTTGGATTGATTGCCATTGGATATACTTTGATTAACTAAAATGACAGCAGAAAATTTTAAAAACGGTAGAGTTCTTTTAATTGACAAACCTTTAGAATGGACTTCATTTCAAGTTGTTAATAAGATTCGATGGGAAATAAAGCAGAAATTCAATTTAAAAAAAATTAAAGTTGGACATGCCGGTACTTTAGATCCATTGGCAACAGGATTGCTGATTCTTTGTACGGGAAAATTCACAAAAAAAATTGATGAATTTCAAGCACAGGAAAAAGAATATACCGGTACTTTTACAATAGGTGCCACGACGCCTTCATATGATCTAGAAACTAAAGTTGATAAAACATATCCCGTAGATCAGGTAAATTCTGATTTAATTCAAAAAGCAACACAACAATTTATTGGTACTATTGAACAAAAGCCTCCTATCTTTTCAGCTATAAAAAAAGAAGGAAAAAGATTATACGAACTTGCGAGGGCTGGTGAAACTGTAGAAATCAAATCTCGAAAAGTGACAATTTCTGAATTTGAAATTACTAATATTGAACTGCCAAATATTGAATTTAGAGTAGTTTGTAGTAAGGGTACTTATATTCGATCTTTAGCCTACGATTTTGGATTAGCATTGGGCTCTGGTGCACATCTTTCTGCGTTAAGACGAACAAAAATTGGTAATTTTAACGTGAAAAGTGCTCAGAATATTGACGCTTTTATTGTTGATTTGAATAAATTAGAGTAAGCTTAACATATCCTTTTCGATATTTTGACCCTTATTTTTATTATACCAAACTTGTAATTCTTCTTTAAATTGCAGATCTAAACTTCCATTAACATCTTGATACTCATTAACCATTTTAGTAGCTATAGAAGGTCGAGGACCCCAAGTTTTAACAACCTCTTTAGTATCAGAATCTATTGCAACCAATTTAGGAATTGACCTACTTCCATTTGTTAAAAACTGATTCATTAATACATCATTTTCATCACGTAAAACAATTTTTAAATCTATATTTTCAGATATTCTAGATATTTTATCCATAATCGGCAATACATGTGCTGCATCACCACACCAACCTTCAGTCAAAACAATCCAAGTATATTTTTTCTGAGAGTCTTGAATGGTTTTCTTGGCCGCCACAGATAGTTCAAATGTTTTATCTAAACGTTTCATTCGAGCATTACCCAACTTACTATAATTTAAATAACTTTCCGTTTGATTATCACCCGTTGATTTTCCTTGGGCTAATAAATCACTTACTAATGCCCTATATTCTGCATAAGACAAACTATTCTCTAAACTACTTTCGATAATATCTTCCATAAGTATAAATTAAAACAAATAATTAGACTTAGAAATTTAAGAACCTTACAATGAATAATTTTAAGAGTATTTATCTCGAAGTTTAGTTAACATTTCCAAAGTCATCTCCTTAAGCCCATAAGAATGTTGCCAGTTCCAATCTTCTCTTGCCTTATTGTCATTTATATTTTGAGGCCAACTATCAGCTATTTTTTGTCTAAAATCTGGCTTATAGGTAATTTCAAAATCAGGTAAATGCTTCTTGATTTCCCCTGCAATTTCTTGTGGACTAAAATCCATAGCCGAAATATTATAAGCTAAATAGTTTTCTACCTTATCAATTGACATAAGATCAATGGTAGCTTTAACTGCATCTTCCATATACATCATTGGTAAACGTGTATTTTCTGATAAAAAGCAATTATACTTCCCTTCCAAAATAGCCTGATGATAAATTTCTACAGCATAATCTGTAGTTCCACCACCCGGTATAGTCTTCCAGCTAATAATCCCCGGATATCTTAAACTTCTTACATCTACATTAAAGTTTGTTTTGTAGTATTCACACCATCGTTCACCTGCCAGCTTACTAATCCCATAAACAGTTGAAGGTTCTGTAATAGTTTGCTGAGGCGTATTGTTTTTTGGAGTAGATGTGCCAAATACCGCTATGGAACTTGGCCAAAACAACTTCTTTATAAGACCTTCTTTCGCTAAATTTAAAATATGAAATAAAGAGTTTATATTCAAATCCCACGCTTTTTCAGGATTTTTTTCAGCAGATCCTGAAAGCATAGCTGCCATTAAATAGACTTCATCAATTTTATACTTATTTATTATTGTTGCTATTTGCTCTTTGTCCGTTGCGTCTAGCAACTCAAATGGTCCTGAATTCATTAGTTCAGGCATTCCTTTTTTAATATCAGAAGCCACAACACGTTCATTACCTTTTATTTGCCTTAATTTTAATGTGAGTTCCGAACCAATTTGACCACAAGCTCCGACAACTAATAAATTAGAATTCATCAATAATTGTTTAGACAACGAAAATATAAATTATTACACTTAACATTTATGAATTAATGATTTTTTTAAGTAATAATGTTTAATTTTACAATTGATATATTTTTAATATGTTTAAAAAAATAATTCTTCTTTCACTTTTTTCTATATGCTTATGTAGTTGTAACGATAAAAAGGGTCAAGAACCAGAACAGCAAAGTCAGAAAATTATCAAATCTGACAATAAAAAAAGCTCAAATAGTATTGGTGAAACTCTAACTCCCGAAGCAAAAAAAATAGTTCAAGATTGGAATGAATATCTGACCATAGACGATTTGTTAGATGACTTTTATAGTATTACTACTGATGATGCTCTGTTAAAAGCCAGGTCTCTTTCTGAAAGAGCCCAAGAATTGAAAGACTCAATTCGTATACAGGCTTTTGATAGGCCTGATATTAAAATAAGGCTAAATGTATTGTATAACAATACTTTAAGACTTGCAGACATGGAAAATATTTCAAGTATTGAAACTCAAGAAATAAAAACTGAAATTACCAACATTTTAAATGCTTTTTCAGCAATTAATAGTAAAATAAATAATTTAACAAGTCAAAAATATTTAGAAAAAGAACTTGTTGATTTTAATGATAATTAAATACTACGGTATTAATTCTCTAAGTTTAGAATAAACCAAATCAGACTCCCAACCCCTATACAATAAGTAGTCTGCCAACTTCTTTCGTTTCTTGTAAATATTTACTTCTGTAATATTTTGTGCTTTTTTGATAGCCAACCTATTCAATGAGTTAAGATATTCTTCTGTAGTAAATTCCATTAATGCCGTTTTAATATTAAAGTCTGATACATTTCTAAATTTCAATTCTCTAATTATTCGCTGTTTACCCCAATTTTTTATCCTGAATTTTCCCCTGGCAAATGATTTAGCAAAACGTTCTTCATTTAAAAAATCATGCTCTAATAAATACATAATGATTAATTCATTCGCTTCAGTAATTAAACTCATTTCTTTCAGTTTATTCTCAACCTCTTGATGACAGCGGTCTTGATAAGAACAATATCTTGCCATTCGTTTCTTAGCTTCATTAACAGTATAAGTGATCTTCTTTTTCATCATTAAATGAGGATAATTTTCGCCATAAAATTAAGAAAATAAAAATCAGAAATAATGGAAAAAAAAATTGTTCAGTTGTTATATTATGAGATGTCGTTAGTTTGAAGGCTTTTTGATACTAATTATTTAATAAAAAGTCTCTCCAGACTTCCCAAGAAAATCACAATAAGCGTATAGCTTTCACGTTTATAAGCTAAACAAAATTAAAATTTATAATTATTTTAGGAATTAAGGACAATTTAATTGTTTACCAAAAAATCACTAAATCGACTTAGGTAAAATCTCTAGAAAAATGTTATAAATTAAGTTAAATGACTAAAAATAAAGTATATATTTACAGCATTATTGACTGGGGAGACAATAACGTTAAAATGAAGAAAAGTACTTTCTGTCTTTTTTTTCTTTTGGGAATAATTCAACTTTATTCTCAAACCAATATAGCTATACAGAGTTTTGAAACATCTGGAGACACTTGGACTCCTTTAAATTTTTCTACTAATCCTTGTAATATTAATAATGATATTTGGGATTATGTAAATAGATTACCTGGTATTAGCCCCAATGACGGACTTCAATTTTGGGGAATAAGGGATCTTGACGGAAACTGTGGCGGGAATGGTTTTGAATCCATTATTTTTCCTAATGTAGATATTTCATCTTTTACAAACGTAAATTTCTCTTTTGATTATAATGCTATTAATTTTGATAACAATGAAGACTTAAAATACGAACTATTTTTTGATGATGTTAGTCAAGGAGAAGTAATTGTGGTTAATGGCGTTGGAGGTGGATCAGATAATACAAATGGCTGGTTAACCGAGACGGTTTCAATTCCAAATTCCGTAAATAATGTTCGTGTTATCTTATCAGCACAATGTAATAGCAATAATGAAAGAGCTGGTTTTGACAATGTTATATTGGTTGATGCGACTGGTACAGGTTTAGCAAATGATAATTGTTTAAACGCTCAAGTACTCATAGTAGGTAGCAGTAATATTGAAAATGTCATAACAGGAACGAACGCTGGAGCTTCTAATTCAGGTGAATTACCAAATCCTACCTGTGGTAATTATTCAGGTAATGATGTATGGTATACAGCTCAGGTTCCTGCTTCTGGAATTTTAACGGTTGAAACCCTTAGTGCCGGATCAGGAATTGATACCGCCATGGCAATTTATACCGGTTCTTGTGGTAATTTAACAGAGCTTGACTGTAATGATGATATAAACTGGCCCAGTAATCCCTATTCACAAATTCAATTATCAGGTCTTACAAATACAACAATTTACATTAGAGTATGGGCCTATAACAATGCCTCGACAGGAGATTTTAACATAGTTGCATATTCAACAATTCCACCTTCAAATAATGATTGTGTCAGCGCTCAGAACCTAATTGTAGGCTCTGCAAATACTGAGAACATAGTTACTGGTACAAATGAAGGTGCAACAGATTCTGGTGTTGCCTTACCTGATAATTGCGACCAATATTTAGGTGGCGATGTTTGGTATACTGCTCAAGTACCAGCTTCGGGTATCATAAATATCGAGACTTCAAACGCGGGTGGCATTTCGGATACTGGTATTGCCGTCTATACGGGCTCTTGCGGTAGTCTCACTCAAATAGATTGTGATGCAGATAGCGGGCCTGGTTTTTTTAGCACGCTCAATCTGACTGGCTTGGCAAATACAACAATTTATATTAGAGTTTGGGAGTATCAAAATAATAATTTTGGCCCCTTTAATATAGTTGCATATTCCCCCACCTGCCCTTTCTCCACTACTTGGAATGGTAATAACTGGAATAATGGATTTCCAAATTCCTTTACTTCAGCCGTAATAAATGGTGACTACGATGCTTCTATAGATGGTGATTTTGATTCATGTAATTGTACTATCAACACAGGTTCTATTGTAAATGTTAGGGGAAATAATTATATTTCTGTAGAAAATGATCTAGTAGTTAATGGAACTCTAGAAGTGCGACATGAGGGTTCTCTAATTATGGTTGAAGATAACGGTACAATCGGTTCAACTGGAGCCATAAACATACATAAAACAACAAGTTCTTTTAACCAATTTGATTATATATATTGGTCTTCGCCAACAGAAAATGAAACTATTAGTAGTGCCTTAGCAAGTTCTGAACCAGATAGGATATATCAATGGAACAATATTAACGGGTGGTTTGCGGCAGGCGGTTCAACCATAATGGATCAGGGAGTTGGATTCATTGCTATGGGGCCAACCACAGGAACTTTTCCTCAAACTCAGTCTGTTATTTTTGATGGAATACCTAACAACGGTAATATTGAAACTCCAATTGCCAAAAATCCAGATCCGTTATATACATATTTAGATTGGAATTTAATTGGAAATCCATACCCTTCGGCTATAGATGCAACTCTATTATTAGACGACCCATTAAATTCTACTATTGTTAATGGAAGCATCTATTTATGGAGTCACAATACGGAATTATCAGAGGACAATCTAGGATCAGAAAAATATAATTATTCAAGTAGTGATTACGCAAGTTTTACATCGGGTACAGGTGGTGTAGCAGCTATATCGGGAGGACCAATTCCAAATGGTTTTATAGCATCTGGTCAAGGATTTTTTATACAAGCTGCCTCAAACGGAAATATTACGTTTAATAACTCAATGAGAGCTACCAATAACAATGATCAGTTTTTCAAATCCGCTGATCCAGAAGCTGAAAAAGATCGTATTTGGTTGAATTTATTTAATGATAAGGGAGCTTATAGTCAAATTTTAATTGGCTTTTTAGATGGTGCAACCGTTGGTATCGATAGATCATATGACGGTCCGAAATTTGGAGGTGGCTATATTTCATTTTATTCAATTATTGATGAGCAAAACTTTGTGATTCAAGGAAGGAGTTCTATAAAGGAAGAAGATAAGATTAAACTAGGCCTTTATTCATATATTGAGCAAAATGACGATTTAAAAATCAGCATTGATAAAACCGAAGGTGTACTTAGTGAGTATAATATTTACTTAACTGATAAATTATTGAATAAAGTACACGACTTAAGAATTGAAGATTATACTTTTATTCCACAAGAACAGGGAGTCTTTAATGATCGGTTTGAATTGACGCTTACAAAATCTTTTACCCTCAATATAGATGAAAATGAGTTAGCAAATGAAAACTTAATTCTTATTAATAAAGAAAATCAGATTGATATCAAAACCAGTAATGGTACTAATATTTCTCGTTTAAAAATATATAATATTCTTGGTAAAGCTATTACAAATTTAAAACCAAATTCCGATAGCTTACAGTTTGATACGATAAATTTACCTAAAGGAACCGTTTTAATTATTAATGCAATCTTAGAAAATAAAGCTACTATTAATAAAAAATTTATAGTTTACTAAAAAAGAAAAATCGTACCATATGGCACGATTTTTCAATTTCAACCTAAACCAATTTCAAAAAACCTTTGTTAGTATGACTAATCATAATTGAAAAGGTTTAATTAGAAACAAAAAAATCCCGTAACACAAATGTTACGGGATTTTTATTTGATATAATAAGATACCTTATTTAACTTTCTCATTTTTTGTATAGAAACGATATTCTAAATATTGGTAAGCATCTCTAGGTAAAACTTTAATCCACTTTTTATAACTCAAAAACCATTTGTTTTGAATTGATGGAAAACCACTCTTTAAATAAGATGAAACAAATGGATGTACGTGCAATGTTATGCCTTTCACATTCTTATCTTTGTTAATTATCTTTTGTAACTGGTTTTCAATTTTATCAATCAAAATAATTGGAGCCTCGACCTCTCCATTTTTATTAGGATTTTCTTCGTCGGTTTTAATGACCCTTTCTGGCCTAACTCGTTGTCTAGTAATTTGAACTAAGCCAAATTTACTAGGCGGTAATACTTTATGCTTGGTTCTAGAAAGCTGCATTTCTTTTCTTAATTGTTCAAACAACTTTTGTCTATGTTCAGCTGAATGCATATCAATAAAATCTACAACTATAATACCACCCATATCTCTTAATTGCAATTGACGTGCAATTTCCGAAGCAGCAATTAAATTAACCTCTAATGCTGTATCGGCTTGAGAATTTGCTTTATTTGAACGATTACCACTATTTACATCAATTACATGTAATGCTTCAGTATGTTCAATAACTAAATATGCACCTTTTTGCATCGAAACTGTACGTCCAAATGCCGTTTTAATTTGCCTTTCTATATTGTATTTTTCAAAAATTGGCATCTTAGCTTTATGCATTTTTACGATAGATACTTTTTCTGGAGCGATACGTTGCAAGTACTCTTTCAATTCATCATGTAACGTTTTATCGTTGGTTACAATACTTGTAAATGAATCATCAAAAATATCTCTTAAGATTGATGAAGCTCTATTAAGCTCAGACAATACTTTTGTAGGAGCTTGAGCTCTAGGTATCTGCTTGCACATATCTACCCATCTCTGTAAAGAATTTTGCAAATCTCTATCTAACTCTGCCACTTTGATGCCTTCGGCAACAGTTCGCAGAATAACGCCAAAACCTTTTGGCTTAATACTTTTGGCAAGTCGTTTTAATCTGTCTTTTTCCTTATTACTCGCTATCTTTTGAGATACCGAAACTCTATCGGAAAAAGGAACTAATACCAAATATCTACCGGCAATTGAAAGCTCAGAGCTTATTCGAGGGCCTTTTGTAGAAATTGGTTCTTTCACAACTTGTACTAATAAATTTTGACCACCTTTTATAACTTGGTCAATTTTTCCATTTTTGTCAATATCTTTTTCTAAATGGAAATTTTTTAAAGTGAATTCTTTTTGTTTACCTGTGCTTATTCGCTTAATATAATTACTTAAAGATAATAATTGTGGTCCTAAATCATGATAATGCAAAAAAGCATCTTTTTCACTTCCAACATTAACAAATGCTGCATTAAGACCTGATAAGGTTTTTTTTACTTTGGCTAAAAAAATATCGCCAACCGCAAAATTATTATCATCTTTTTCTTTATGTAATTCAATAAGCTTACCATCTCTTAATAAGGCAAAATCTATATCAGAGGAACTTGATCTAATAATTAATTCTGTTTTCACTCTGAAAGTTTTTGTACCTACACTAAACATCTACAATAATTACAATATTCATGTTTGTGTAGATGGATTTATAAATTGATTCACAGGTTGTAATAACCCGGCGAGATTTGTTTTTAAGTAAATCTCTTTTTCAAAGAACGATTTAAGATTTAAAGAAAAAATAGTTTAGTTAAACTATTTTTTCTTTTTATGTCTATTTTGTCTACTTCTCTTTTTGCGCTTGTGTGTAGAAATCTTACTACGTTTCCTTTTTTTTCCACTTGGCATAGTTCAAACGTTTTTTATATTGTTAATAATGCTATTTATTTTACAGGAACATTTTTCTTTACGCCCTCAACAAATATTTTTGCTGGTTTAAACGCTGGAATATTGTGCGCAGGTATTTTTATTGTTGTGTTTTTTGAAATATTTCTTCCTGTTTTTTCAGCTCTAGTTTTTACAGTAAAACTTCCAAAACCCCTTAAGTAAACGTTATCACCGTTCTCAAGAGAATTTTTTACTTCTTTCATTAAATCTTCTACTACTCTTAATACATCTGCTTTTTCAATTCCAGACTTGTCTGAAATATTAGCAACGATCTCTGCTTTTGTCATTTTAATAAATATTTTATATTGTTAATTTGTTATTTTTAGGGGTCGCAAATATAAAACAATAATTCAATTTCAAAAAGCTAATTCGCTAAAATTTAATAAGATAAAAACTGTACTATTGCAGAATCAATTAAAACAATGCAATTCTCTAACACTTTAATTTACTGGTATTTACAAAATAAGCGTGATTTACCGTGGCGCAAAACGAAAAATCCATATTTAATTTGGCTTTCAGAAATCATACTTCAACAGACACGCATCGATCAGGGTTTAGATTATTATTTAAAATTCAGTGAACATTATCCAACTGTATATGATCTTGCTAATGCTCAAGAAGAAACAATTTTGAAATTATGGCAGGGTTTAGGATATTACTCAAGGGCAAGAAATTTACATTTTTCTGCAAGGTATATCGTTAACGAACTAAACGGTAATTTTCCTAAAACTTATACTGAACTATTAAAACTTAAAGGAGTAGGCGATTATACTGCTTCGGCAATTGCTTCAATTTGTTATAATGAGCCTACAGCCGTTGTTGATGGAAACGTATATCGCGTTTTAGCAAGATATTTTGGTATTGAAACACCTATCAATTCCACAAAAGGCATAAAAGAGTTCAAAAAACTAGCACAAAATTTAATAGCTATAAAAGACCCTGGAGATTACAATCAGGCCATTATGGAGTTTGGGGCAAAACAATGTAAGCCTCAAAATCCTAATTGTATTGAATGTCCCTTAAACACTAGTTGTAAAGCTCTTCAACAAAAGAGTATAGATATACTTCCCATTAAAGTAAATAAAATCAAAATCAAACACAGGTATTTCAATTACCTCGTAATAAATAATGACGAAACATTATTACAGCAACGAAAATCCAAAGGAATTTGGCAAAATCTATATGAATTTCCTTTAATTGAGAGCACAAATAATTTAACAATCAAAGAATTAATTCAATCAGAGCAATTTGACTCAATCTTTAATGGGGCTAAAACAAGAGTTAAATTACATAATCAAAAACCAATAATTCACAAACTTTCTCACCAGCATTTATATACAAATTTTTGGATAATTGAATCTTCCAAATCATTTGATAATAGTATTTCGTGGAATGATTTTGACAAGTATCCGGTACCAACCCTTATCCATAATTTTGTATCAGAATTTAAAAGTGATGAATACTAAATTTTAGTATCTTTGATAGATAAATTATAATTTATAATGGCAGGAACGCTTAACAAAGCAATGTTGATTGGTCATCTTGGAGATGAGGTGAAAATGCACTATTTTGAAGGAGGAAATTCAATTGGTAGGTTTCCTATTGCAACAAACGAAAGTTATACAAATAGACAAACTGGTGAAAAGGTTACCACTACAGAATGGCATAATATTGTTGTTAAAAATAAATTAGCTGAAATTTGCGAAAAATATTTATCAAAAGGAGATAAAGTTTATGTTGAAGGTCGTATTAAAACAAGACAATGGGAAGGCCAAGATGGTACTAAACGCTATTCAACAGAAATTCATGTGAATGAAATGACTTTTTTAACAACAAAAAAAGAATTGAAATCTAATCAGCCAACATCTTCACCGCCAAAAATCGAAGAAAATACTGCTCCGAAAATGACAAGTGAATCACCGAAAGATGATGATGATCTGCCATTTTAAAGTTTAACTAAATTAAAAATTATTGGACTCTGAACCTCCGAGCTTATATTTAATCAACTCCATTAACTGGACGCTAACTACCAGTATTGTTGTATTAGTGGTTTTATTGATTTTTTCTGCACTAATATCAGGAGCAGAAGTTGCATTTTTTTCATTGAGTAAAACTGACCTTGATGACGCCACTAATGGTAAATCTGACAAAAAGAAAACAGTCGTACAGCAGCTTAAAAATCCAAAAAAATTACTAGCAACTATACTTATAGCAAACAATTTTATCAATATTTTAATTGTTTTACTTTTTGCCTTTATAGGAGATTATTTTTTTAACGGAATTCATTCATCCATACTCCGTTTTACGCTTGAAGTAGTTTTAATTACTTTTTTAATATTACTATTTGGTGAAGTACTTCCTAAAATATATGCTAATAGAAATGCCATGAAATTTGCTGTATTTATGGCAATTCCTATTAAAATATTAAATACTATTCTTTCTTTTGTAAGTATCCCTTTATTGAGTTTAACCAATTTAGTTGAAAAACGATTTGAAAAAAAACAATCTGATTTTTCAGTTGAACAACTATCTCAGGCTTTAGAGCTAACCTCAGAGGAAGCCACATCAGACGATGAACAAAAAATACTTGAGGGAATTGTTACTTTTGGTAATACTGATACTGCTCAAGTAATGCGCCCTCGAATGGATGTATTTGCCTTATCGGATGATGAATCTTATGCAGATGTAGTTTCCCAAATTATTAAAAATGGGCACTCAAGAATTCCTGTTTACCATGAAAGTATGGATGATATTATTGGAATATTATATACTAAAGATATTTTACCGCATTTAGAAAAAAAGACTTTTCAATGGAAAAAAATTCTTCGAGAACCTTTTTTTGTGCCAGAGAATAAAAAACTTGATGATCTTTTAAAGGAATTTCAGGAAAAGAAAAATCATTTAGCAATTGTTGTGGATGAATATGGAGGTACCTCAGGAATTGTTACGTTAGAGGATGTGATTGAGGAGATCGTTGGGGATATTAGTGATGAATTTGACGACGATGATCTGTCCTATTCAAAAATTGATGATTCTAATTACATATTTGATGGGAAAATTGTACTAAAAGATTTTTATAAAGTACTTGAAATAGATGAAACTATTTTTGAGGAGCAAAAGGGAGAAGCAGAAACTCTGGCCGGTTTCATTCTAGAGTTTTCAGGAAGATTTCCTAAAAAAAATGAAATATTAAACTTTAGCAACTATCAATTTAAAATTGAGGCGATAGATAAAAAAAGAATTAAGCAGGTTAAAGTAACTTTACAAAATGAATAAGAATAACACAATATTGGCCGGGTTAATTTTATCAATCTATCATAGACAAGAATCCATTGTTTTAGGAATAGTATTTATCTTTTTAATGACTTCATGTGCCGAAGAAACGCTACCCAAACCTAAGGCATTCTTACGTTTGGCGTATGAAGATGTTCAATATCAAAATATTAATACCAACTGCCCCTATACCTTTGAATTCTCCAACAATGCTGTTGTAACACCTGATACAAATTGCTGGTTAAAAATTACTTACCCCAAATTAAAAGCGACTCTCAATCTTACTTATAGACCTATTGAAAATAATTTAAAAGAATTATTGCAAGAATCAGAAAAACTAACATACAATCATGCCATCAAAGCCGACGGTATAAGTGCTTTACCATTCGAAGATGCTAGAAAAAATGTTTATGGTTCACTATCTGAAGTAACTGGAAATGCAGCATCACCTATACAATTTCATTTAACTGATAGTGTTCAAAATTTTATTAATGGCGCCCTCTATTTTAAGGTACAACCTAATTATGATTCTATTTTACCGGCAGTAAAATATATTGAAAAAGATATTAAACATTTAATGGAAACCTTAGAATGGAAGAATTAAATAGTCTTTTTTTCTTTAAAATTATTTCTACTTTCTAAAATCAAATAAAATTGAGCTCCAAAAAGTAAAGCAGCAAAAAGCATGTGTATAGCTTGTGTACCAAATGGGAAATCAACATAGTACATCAATATGCCGGCCAATACTTCAATGCTTATTATTACTAAAATCCAAAAAGGCATTGTAAAACCTAAATTTAATTTTCTATTTCTAATAAATAACCAAACATTTAAGAATACAACTAGTATAGAAAATGAACGGTGAACTAGAAAGTTGGTGTTTGCATCTAAAGTTATTAATTGTTTGTTGGCAAAACCGAAAGTTTTTAATTGTTCATCTACAAACTCACGCACTTCAATACCCAATACAATTTGTACAATCGTTAATATAAATACTATAATCAACAAATTCTTGTACAATCCATCCCTTTTAAACTTATTAAGTTGCTTTTTACTTTTATAAAACAAAACTAAAAGCAGCGCAACTATCAATAAAGCAACCAACATATGGATAGTAATCTTGCCAGATGCAAGATTCGTATCAACTACTGTTTTGCCCAACCAAGCTTCAAACCCCATTAAAAATAGGGTGATAAAAGATAAAATGACAAGTAATTTTCGCTCTTTCCAAAAGTATAAGGAGGTAAATATGAGTAGTAAAAATAAAAACCCTGATATGACTGTTGCTAATCTATTTATATACTCTACCCAAGTATGAATTACATTAAATTTTGCATAATCATGTTTTGTATAAGGTTTCCAATTGCGTTCGTTTAACTCAGAACCAGAGATAAACTTTTGCTTTGAAACCAACAAGGTTTCGTCTTTAATAATAATGATCCCTTGTTTGTATTCAGTATTGGGTTTCCACAGCATCTGATCTTCGCTCGTTGGAGGAATCAAATGTCCAAAACATTTAGGCCAATCTGGGCAGCCCATGCCCGATCCTGTCATACGGACAGTTGAACCTGCCAGAATAATTACATAAATAGAAATCAAACAAATTTTAACGATTAAGGAGAAATGTTTTTTCATTAAAAATTTTAAACAAAGGTAAATAAAAGCATAAAAAAAGGCTTCCAAATTGGAAGCCTTAATTTAAGTTGTTTGCAAAGAATTAGTTTTTTACTTCTTCTTTTACAGCTTCAGCAGCGTCAGTTGCAGCACCTTTAGCAGCATCAACAGCACCTTCTACAGCTTCACCAGCAGCAGCTTTTACTGAATCTACAGCTTCACCAGCAGCTTCTTTTACTTCTTCTACTGCTTCTCCAGCAGCTTCTTTAGCTTCTCCAGCTACTTCTTCTACTGCATCAGTAGCATCACCAGCTTTTTCTTTCACATCCTTACATGAAACAGCAATTAAACTTACTAGTGCAATTGCTAAAAATCCTTTTAATAATCTCATTTGTTTGATAATTTTAGTTTTTATACGTTAACGAAACGCAAAATAACCAATTATATTTTACTTAAACAAGATTTTTTTTGCGATTATTTAATCAGAAGTAATTTCAATCGATTTAGTACCAGTAACTTTATATAAATCACCATCGGCTATTTCTTCAACTATTGCTGCAATTTTTTTGGCATTCATTTTATTAGGATCAAACTCAACAATACCTTGTTTTTTATCAAAATTTACGACTGCAGTAATTATTCCTTCAGTTTTTGAAAGTTTTGCTTGAATAGTTCTTGCACATCCAATTTCGCAAGTCATACCTTCAATATTTATAGCCACTTTTTCAAAATTCACAGCTAAGTTTTCAGAATTTTCAAGATTAGAAGTACCTTTTTCACTTTTTGCAGCGGAATTTCCGCATGATACTAATAACATTCCGGCAAAAGCCACAAGTAGTAATTTTCTAGACATATTTATCTTTTTTAAATAACTAGTACAAACATAACAATTATTCATCTTCAACAACACTTGTTAAGAAAGTTGTAACTAAACTTTAACTTTTATTCTAAAATTTAATATAAATCTGTTAATATTGCGACCTTTACTACGAAATCCAAATGAATTTAATGAAGAATAGCCGCCGTTGGTTTTATCTGATTGTACTTGCCTTGGTATGGGGTAGTTCATTCATACTTATGAAAAAAGCTTTAATCGGATTAACACCTATTCAAGTTGGTGCTTTACGAATATTAATAACAGCCTTTACTTTACTTTTAGTGGGTTATAAAAGTATTTACACCATCAAAAAGAAACACTGGTGGTATATTTTTTTAACTGCGATCCTTGGTACATTCTTTCCTGCCTTTTTATTTGCATATGCCATTCAAGGTATTGATAGCTCAATTGCTTCTATTTTAAATTCTTTAACTCCACTTAATACCTTAATAATTGGCGCCTTGGTTTTCGGATTTACATTTAGGCGTTATCAAGTATTTGGTGTATTAATCGGCTTTGTAGGCACAGCACTTTTAATCTTCAAAGGTGCTGAATTAAATCCCGAACAAAATTATATTTATGCAGCTTTTCCAATATTATCATCAATAGGCTATGCTTTTAATGTGAATATCCTTAAAAAATACCTCTTTGATCTAAGCGCATTAGCTGTTACTGTAGGTAATTTTATCATTTTAATTATTCCTAGTTCAATTGTTCTTTGGTACTCAGATTTCTTTCAGACCTTTGAATATAATGAAACAATGAGTGCATCACTATTATATATTACTATTTTGGCCGTTTTTGGTACCGCTTTTGCAAAAACATTATTCAATCACCTTGTCCAAATTTCTTCACCAATATTTTCTACATCTGTGACGTATTTGATACCAATTGTCGCAGTATTTTGGGGCTTATTAGATAACGAAAATTTAAACGGAATTCAATTATTAGCTGCAATTGTAATTTTGGCGGGTGTTTATCTAGCAAATAAAAAATAAAAAGACCGAAATAAAGTTTCGGTCTTTTTATTGAAATTATAATTTATTTAAAATCTTCTTCAGATACACCTTTATTAATTAACACTTCTTTTAATTTAGATTCTACCTTTTGAGGACCTAAAGAGCCTAATTTTTTACTGGCAAATTTAATTCCTTCGAATTCTTTATAATCAGAAAAAGTAGATTCTTCATTTTGAATTTGACCACCCATGTTCATTGATGACGTTTCTTTAACTTTCAATCCCGTTGCTACATCATAAAACATACTTGCAGATACAGTTTCTCCTGCAATTTCAATCTTATAAGTATCTTTACCATCAATAGTTTCTATTCCAGCTAATTTAACTTTATCATTAGTTAAGTAACTTAATTCAGGAAAAGTTCCAAATGATTTTTTTAGATCATCCAGCATATTTTTTGGCATCGCTCTTTTATTTGCTCCTTGTTTCATATACATTTCTGTATCATTGGCTACAACTACCATCATTGGAGCTCCATTTATATAAATTGTACTCTTATACTTATCTGCGACACGCTTTTCTTCAGTTAAAACTATCGATCCCATTGCATTTGCCTCATATTTAGTTACAATAGATTTTACCGTTTTTAATTTTTCTAGTCCTCCTATAGCATTAATGTAATTTTCCAGAACAGATATAGCAGTCACTCCAACTGGAATTGGTTTAGAAAATTTTGGTTTTTCAATTAAATTACCATATTTATCAAAATAGTTTACTTTATAACCTAAATTTTCTAATTTATCTGCAATATCTGCACCTTTACCAGTAACTATTATACGTGCATTTTCTATTTGAAAATATTTGTTTGCTGCTTTTTGAACATCTTCTAAGGTTACTGCTTCAAAGTTCTTTAGATAGTTTTCATAATAATCTTCTGGCAAACCTAAAGTTTCAATATTCAAAGCATAGTTTGCTATAGTTGAAGGTCTTTCAATTGCACGCACGAAACTACCGACATATTTGGCTTTTACCAGATCTAATTCAGTTTGATCTATTGGCTTTGTTCTTATATTTTCTATTTCTTTAACAAATTCAACAACAGCGCTATCGGTAACAGCATTTCTAACGGCAGCCGTGGCTTTAAATCTCGAAGCATACCTACTCGCTCCTATTCCAGAATAAGCTCCATAGGTATATCCCTTTTCTTCACGCAAGTTTTTATACAAACGTGCTGTACCTCCTCCACCTAAAATTTGATTTGCTAATAATGCAGCATAATAATCACTATCATTCATATGTAACTTTACAGCGTTTATCAATGAAACTTCTGACTGAACAGCATTAGACACATCGATAAAATTTATTTCCGTTTTAGTTGGGTTTACAACTGCCGGTAATTCATTTTTAGGTAAATCAGCAGCTTGCCAATTTTTAAATAGTTTTTTAACTTGCTTTTTTATAGATTTAAATTCAACGTCTCCGATAATAATTAAATAGGCATTATTCGGTTTGTAATAAGTGTTATATATATTTTTAACATCATCAATAATAACATTCTCTAAAGTTTCCTTGGTCATGAATTCCCCGAATGGATGATTTTTACCATATGTTAAAGCGCTCTCTACTTGACTAGCAATTGCCTTAACACTACTTTCATTATTCTTAATAGCATCTAAGTTTTGCTTCATTTGCTTATCAAATTCTTCTTGAGAAAAAACCGGATTCAAAGCGGCGTCAGCCATTAATTCCAAAACTCTAGGAAAATATTTAGACAAACTGGTGGCTCTTGCACCTTCATCCCAAAAGGAAATATTGGCACCTAAATAATCAACTTCTTCATCAAATTTACTTTTTGGTATGCTAACAGTACCTGTACCTAACAAACCTCCCAATAAAGTTTCGACTCCTTTTTTATCACCAAAGGCTAAAGGTAAATTGTCGATAGAAAGTGTTGCAGAAGCTCTAGGTAATTTATGATTCTCTACTACCAGAACTTTTAATCCGTTCTTTAATGTAAATGTTTCAGGCTTGCCTAAATTAATCTTAGGGGCAGGACCTGGTTTTGGCTGTTTAGTTCTGTCAATTTGAGCTGATATCCCAAGAGATAAAAGGAATATTGTTACGACTGAAAATATCTTATTCTTCATTATTCTTTTTTTTGATGTTATTATTTTTTTCTTTGAGATTCTGGCAAATAATCAATAATAACTCGTTTGTTTTTATCTAAATATTTTTTAGCTACTTCTCTAACTTCTTCTTTAGTAATAGAATTCACAATTTCTAATTCTTTATTTATCATACTAGTATTACCCATTAACATATAGTATCTCGCTAATGAACTAGCAATGCCTTGCACACTTGAATTTGAGCTAACATATTGATTCTCAAATTTATTTCTAACTTTTTGTAGGTCTTTATCAGAAATAAGTTCTGTTTGAAGTTTCACAATCTCTTCGTCAATTTCTTTAATCAGATCATCTAAAGAGTTATCTCCTAAAGGTATTGCTCCCATCATGTAAACACTATAATCTTTGAGCGGACGTGAAAAAGAAAACGCCTGTAAGGCTTTCTTTTTATCATCAACTAATTTTTTATACAATCTTGAGCTTTTACCATCACTTAAAATAGTAGAGATAACATTTAATATTCTAGCATCACGCTCCCTCATAGAAGCTGTTTTATATGATAATAAAATTGCAGGCAATTGAATATTTGCATCATATTCTATTACTCTTTTCTCTTGAGTTCTTTCGGGTTCTATAATATTTTCGCGTGTAGCTAATTCTCCCTTCGGGATTGGTCCAAAATAATCTTTAATTAATTTTTTGGTTTTTTCTATGTGTATATCCCCCGCGACTACTAAAACAGCATTATTGGGCATATACCACTTTTTATAAAATTCTTGAAACTCTTCAAGTTTAGCCGCATCTAAATCCTTAATATAACCAATCATTGGTCTACCATAAGGATGTTTATCAAATATATGGTTATATACATCTCCATAAATTACTTTGCCGTATGGGGCATTATCCATACGCTCTCTCTTCTCCTCTTTTACTACTTCATTTTGAGTATCAACTGCTTTTTGATCGATTATTGGGTGCATGAGTCTTTCAGATTCCATCCACAAGCTCAACTCTAAATTATTAGATGGGAATGTTAAAAAATAAAAAGTTCTGTCCCAATCAGTACTTGCATTACCAGTTCCGCCATTCGCAGATTCAATATTATTCCATTCTCCTCTAGGTATATTTTTTGTTCCTGTAAATAATAGGTGTTCATAAAAATGAGCCATTCCCGTTTTACCATCTTCTTCATCTTTAGCACCTACATTATACAATACTGATGTATTAATTACTGGTGCATTATTATCCTGATGTAAAATAACATGCAAACCATTGTCTAAATCATACTCTACGAAGTCAACTTTTTGAGCATTTATCGAAGCAAATACAAAAAGAAATAACGTGAGCGCAAAAGTATATTTTTTCATTTTTTAAATTTTTAATTGTTCTATTATCTGTCTAAAATTTTCGTGGATTGTTACCCATAATTCAAAAAAAATTATCCATTCACAAAAATATGATTTTTAGCAGCGTAAAATTAGTCATTTTTTATAATAATTTTTTTAGTACAAAACATTGTCAATTTATAAAATACACGTATATTTGCACTCATTTTTAATTTAGCGAAACCCACATTTAGGGATTTTGTAAAAAACATAAATTTATGTACGCAATTGTAGAGATAGCAGGGCAGCAGTTTAAAGTTGCAAAAGACCAAAAGGTTTA
>Ga0316189_10000353_pt1 | contig 45649 bp, 38 predicted proteins | sample LowCovwburrow_MG_FD_204930 | JGI IMG/M metagenome (GOLD analysis project Ga0316189, IMG submission 204930) | Coastal sediment microbial communities from Maine, United States - Lowes Cove worm burrow | ecosystem: Environmental > Aquatic > Marine > Coastal > Sediment | place: USA: Maine... | reverse complement strand
AAAGTGCGAAGCACTTGTCCGGAATCCAGGTTTTTCAATGCGTTCACTGGATGCCGGATCAAGTCCGGCATGACGGTTGGAGGTTAATGGGACAGCACTGAGTTTGTTTAGTGAAGATTATTTCAAGCAGCTGGCTCTGAATCAGTAGCGGGGCCTTTTTTACCCTCTGCCAATCGCTTCATCACTACATAAAAGGCAGGCGTGAAACTCAGGGACATGATGGTGGCGGCGGCCATGCCACCGACCACGGCGACGCCGATCGCCTGCTGACTGGCAGCGCCGGCGCCGGAGGCAACCACCAGCGGCATAAAACCGGCGATGGAGGCAATGGAGGTCATCAGGATGGGCCGGAAGCGCAGTCTCGCGGCATCCACCGCGGCTTCCATAATGCTTTTGCCTTTGTCCCTTTCCGCCATGGCGAACTCGACGATGAGAATCGCGTTTTTCGCCGCCATGCCGATCAGCAGGGTGATGCCGATCTGGGTGTACACGTTGTTGTCGGCGCCCTTCATCATCACGGCGACCACCGTGCCGAGCACCGCCAGCGGTACCACCATGATTACTGCCGCAGGACTTGACCAGCTCTCGTACTGGGCCGCCAGCACCAGAAATACCAGGATGATCGCCAGGGCGAACACCATGATTGCCTCGGAGCCTACCTTCTTCTCCTGGAAGGACATGCCGGTCCATTCAAAGCCCATGGAGCTGGGCAGGTTCTCGCCGGCGAGCTGTTCCATCAGGTTCAGCGCCTGGCCAGAGCTGAAGCCGGCTGCGGCCTCACCTGTGATGGAGGCGGTCGGGTAGAGGTTGTAGCGCAGGATGGTCTGGGGACCCACAGTATTCTCCACCTTGATCAGCGTGCCCAGGGGTACCATGTCACCCTGGGCGTTGCGTGTATCCAGGCGGCGGATGTCGTCGGGCTTGGCACGATATTTACTATCGGCCTGCACCATTACCTGCCAGGTGCGCCCGAACTTGTTGAAGTCGTTGACGTAGGCCGAGCCGAGATAGGCCTGCAGGGCGCCAAACACCTCGTCCAGTGGAATGCCCAGGGTCTTGGCCTTGGTGCGGTCCACCTCGGCAAACAGCTGGGGCACGTCGATGCGGAAGGTCGAGTTCAGCCCGGTCAGCCCGGTCTGTGCGTTGCCGGCCTGCAGGATCTCCTGCAGCATGGTGTTGAGCTCGTCCAGCCCCACCCCGCCTCGATCCTCCAGCTGGAACTGAAAGCCACCGGCCACACCCAGACCGGGGATTGCCGGCGGCAGGAAGGGGTAGATGATGGATTCCTCGACGGCGGCAAAGCGCTGTTGCAGGCCCGCCAGGATTGCCTCCTGGCGCAGGTGCGGTTCGCTGCGCTCTTCCCAGGGGGTCAGGGTGATAAAGACGATGGCGGTATTCGAAGAGGCGGTGCCGTCGATCAGGTTGAAGCCGCCAAAGATGACCCAGTCCGCCGCCCCCTCGGTCTCCTTGACGATGGCGTCGATCTTGTCCAGCACCTCGCCGGTGCGCTCCTGGGAGGCGGCGTCCGGCAGTTGCACGTGAACAAGGATATAGCCCTGGTCTTCGGTGGGCAGGAAACCGGTGGGCAGCTGGGTGAACTGCCAGCCGGTAAGACCGGCCAGGCCGACGGCGAACACCATCATCAGCGCGCTGCGGCGAACGACGAATTTGACCATACCGCCGTAGCCTTTTTCGGTCCTGGCAAAGAAATTATCGAAACCTCGGAAGAAGGCATTTTTCTTTTCCGGCGGCAACCGCAGCACCAGCGCAGCCAGCGCCGGGCTCATGGTCAGGGCGTTGATGGAACTGAAGACCGTCGCCACCGCGATGGTAAGGGCGAACTGGCGGTAGAGTTCGCCGGTAATGCCCGGCAGAAATGAGGCGGGCACGAACACCGCCAGCAGCACCAGGGTGGTTGCGACCACCGGCCCGGAGACCTCGCTCATCGCCTGGATGGCGGCCGCCTTTCGCTCCATCCCCTGCTCCATATGGGTCACGGTGGCCTCGACTACGACGATTGCGTCGTCCACTACGATACCGATCGCCAGCACCAGGCCGAACAGGGTGAGCATATTCAATGAAAACCCCAGCGCCAGCATCACCGCCAAGGTGCCGATCAGCGACACCGGGATGGTGACCGCCGGAATCAGGGTAGCCCGCCAGTCCTGTAGGAACAGAAACAGCACCAGAAACACCAGCCCCGCCGCCTCTGCCAGGGTGATGTACACCTGCTTGATCGAGGCATCCACGAACATGGTGGTGTCGTAGGGGATGGAGTACTCCAGACCTTCCGGGAAGAATTCGCTCATCTCCTCCATGGCGGCGCGGACCTGAGCGGAGACTTCGAGGGCGTTGGAGCCGGGCAGCTGGTAGACCGCGATACTGGCCGAGGATGCGCCGTTCAGGCGCGAGGTGATGTCGTAGGTCTTGCCCCCCAGGTCGATACGGGACACATCTCCGAGCCGGGTGATGCGACCCCCTTCGCCGGTCTTGACGATGATCTCCTCGAACTGCTCCACATCGGTGAGCCGGCCGAGCACATTGACCGCGTACTGAAAATTCTGGCCCACGGGGGTCGGTGGCTGGCCGATCTGCCCGGCGGCCACCTGGACATTCTGTTCGCGGATGGCGTTGATTACCTCGCCGGTGGTGAGCCGCCGTGATTTGAGCTGCTCCGGATCCAGCCAGATGCGCATGCTGTAGTCGCTCTCCGGATAGATGGAGACGTCGCCGACCCCGACGATACGGCTGAGGGTATCGCGGATACGCAGGGTGGCGTAGTTGCTCATGTAGAGCTCGTCAAAACGGTCGTCTGGCGAGGACAGTGAGGCGATGAGGATGATGTTGGGGGATTTCTTCTTGGTGTTGACCCCCTGGCGCTTTACCTCTTCCGGCAGCTTGGGTTCCGCCAGGGTGACCCGGTTCTGCACCAGGATACTGGCCATGTCCAGGTCGGTGCCCACATCGAAGGTCACCGTCAGGGTGTAGGAGCCGTCACCGGCGCTGACCGAGGACATATAGATCATGTTCTCGACCCCGATCACCTCCTGCTCGATGGGGGCGGCCACCGTCTCCGCCACCACCTTGGCATTGGCCCCCGGGTAACTCGCCTTTACCTCCACCGTCGGCGGGGTGATCTCCGGGTACTGGGCAATGGGGAGCAGGCCTACAGAGACCGCCCCCGCGAGCACGATCAGGGTCGAGATGACGCCGGCGAAGATGGGGCGTTCGATGAAGAATTTTGAGAACATGCTGGCCCCCTAGCTCAAGGCGTTTTCGCCGCTGCCGTATTTGTCGCTTCGGTTTCGTCCTCGGCCTGTTCCCTTCTAGCCGTACCAGGGGGCGTTTTGCTCTCCGCCGTAGTAAGTGCTTGCTCTTGCTCTGCCGCGGCCTGCTCGGCTGATGTGGTGAGGGAGGTCATGTCGATACTCTCGGGGGTTACCTTGGCACCAGGCCGAGCACGCTGCAGCCCCTTGACGATTACCTGCTCACCCGGCTTCAGCCCTTCTTCGATCACCTGTAGGCCGTCGACCAGCTGTCCGGTCCGGATCAGCCTTTTCTCAACCTCGTTCTCCTGATTGATCAGCAGCAGGTATTGTCCCCCCTGATCCGCTCCGATGGCCCTTTCGCTGACCAGCAGGGCATCCTGGCGCACCCGGATCGGCATGCGTAGCCGGGCGAACAGCCCAGGGATCAGATCCGGTGGATTCTTGTCGTTTTGGAACACCCCGCGCATCTCCAAGGTGCCGGTCTCGGTGTCCACCCCCGTCTCCGCGAAATCGACCATTCCCTGGTGGGGGTAGCCCTCCTCGTTGGCCAGGCCCAGATAGAGCGGGATCTGTGCCTTTTTCACCCCGCTGTCCTCTGGCGTAATCCCCAACTCCTTGACCTGCGCCTTGTACAGCTCCATGGCCATCAGCAGGTCGCGCTCGTTGAGGTTGTAGTAGGCATAGATCGGGTTGTAATCGACCACCGTTGTAAGCAGCGTCGCCTCGCTGTTACCCACCAGGTTTCCCGGGTCGACCAGGGTGCGGCTGACCCGCCCGTCGATCGGCGCCACCACCTGGGTGTAGCTCAGGTTCAACGCCGCCTCCACGATTTTGGCCTCGGCTCGCAGGATGGCCGCGTCGGCGATGCCCTGTTCGCCCTGCCATTTCACCATGTCCGATTCGGAGCCCGCCTTCTGCTGGTAGAGTCGCCGGGCCCGGTTGGTCTCGGTCTTCGCCCGTTTAAGCTCCGCCTTCGCGCTAGCCAGTTCGGCTTCGGTGGCAGCAAGCTCTGCTTCGTATTCCCTCGGGTCTATCACGTACAGCAAATCGCCCTGTTTGACCCGCTCCCCGGCGGTGAATTGCACGCTTTGCAGAAACCCCTTGACCCGCGCCCGTATCTCCACTGTCTCCATTGCTTCCGTGGTGCCGGTGAACTCCAGATAGTCGGTCACCTCCTTCACCAGCGGCTCGGCCACCGTGACCTTGGGCGGCGGCGGCTCGGCATACTCGTTTTTCTGGCCGCAGCCGGCAAGCAGAGTGGCTAGCAGGACGAGTGTTAGCAGTGGAAACTTCATCTGATGTGCTCTCCGCTGTTATTTAGTTCAGCTCATTTATTAAGGTATGCGACAGAAGATTAGGGCGGAACGGTACTCGTCGGCTGGGTGTCGCTGACGATCGATTAATCCTGATGATGCACCACTATCAGGCCCTGGCTCGTCCAGTCTTGACCGAATAGGGTATAGGCCTATCGACGGCCTAGCAACTGCTTAACACTCACGGTCTGATCCCTGGCCAAGCTGGGCGTACTGGGCGTGCTGTAGCAGAGTTAGGGCCAGTTTGTTGCGTTCGGGGTTGATCTGCAGCCCCAAATTGGTTTTATCCGGACGTCTTGACTATACTCCCACACCAATATGCCTGCCGCAAAAGGGGAGAAATGCGCATGCGAAGCGCGACAGTCTTTATGTTGCTCGTCTTCTGGGTGTCGAGCCCCTGGGCGGCGAATGACGGGACCTACGACTACCCGTTCGACGATACCTTTGTCGCTACCGTGGTCGGAACGCCTAGCCCGTTTCGGGCCGAGCTGCCGGACAAGATTCCAGTCAAAACAGACAGCCTGACCATCTTCGAGGATCGAGAGGTACCGGAGATATTCTGGTACACGGACGAGTTCAAGTACTCCTATGCGGTCCAGGACGGGCCGGCGCCCCTGGTGTTCATCATCGCCGGGACCGGCGGCTCCCATGCCGGCAGTTCAACCCAGATGCTGGCCCGGGCCTTCTACCAGGCCGGCTTTCATATTGTCGCCCTGTCCTCCCCCACCTACGAGAATTTTGTCGTTTCCGCTTCGAGCACCTCGATACCCGGTCATGCCTTTGGCGATGCGGAGGACCTCTACCGGGCGATGGAGCGGATCTGGGGTGAGCTGAAAGGGGATACAGAGGTGACCGGTTTTTACGTCACCGGCTACAGCCTCGGCGGTTTCAACGCCGCGTTCGTCACCTGGCTTGATGAGCAGAAGCAGATTTTCAACTTTCGCAAGGCGCTGCTGATCAATCCGCCCTGGCGGCTCTACAGTTCGCTCTCGCTGCTCGATCGGATGATCGAGAACATCCCTGGCGGCGTGGATAATTTCCCCCGCTTCTTCCAAAAGCTGGTGCGCGGCCTTACCGAGGTCTACAAGAAGGCCGACCGGGTCGACTTGGGTGAGGATGCCCTCTACGCCGCCTATGAGGCGCTCGATCTCAAAGACGAGCAGTTGGCGGCCCTGATTGGCGTGGTTTTTCGCATCGCCTCCTCCAACATGGCTTTTACATCGGATGTGATGACAAATTTTGGTTATATCAAGCCGAAAAACCTCCGCTTGACTAAGAACACGTCGCTGGCAAAGTACAACCAGGTGGGTGTGCGCCTCGGTTTTACCGATTATTTCCACGACTATTTCTACCCCTATTACAAGGCACTGGATCCCTCGGTCACGCGGGAGCAGCTGATTGAGCTGATGAGCCTCGCGACCATCGAAGAGTATCTCCGGGAAAATGAAAAGATCGAGGTGATGCACAACGAGAATGACCTGATACTGGCACCGGGAGAGATCGATAATTTTCGCCGGGTCTTCGGCGCGCGAGCCCGGATTTATCCGAAAGGTGGGCACCTGGGTAACATGGAGTTCCGGGACAACATTGGCCGACTGATCAGTGTTTTAAAGCAGTGAGCGGGATATCGATATGCTAATCAGCTTAGATAGGGTTAGATCCGGCATTATTGCGCTGATTGCTCTGTTGGGGGTGGCGGGGTGCAGTACAGCGCCGATCGAGGTGGGCGAGCCGGTCGCCCCTGAGTTTCCCGCCGATAAGGTGCTGATCGACGATCAGGAGACGGTAGGACAGGTGATTTCCGATCCCTGGGAGGGCTTCAACCGCACCATCTACCGCTTCAATTACCGCTTCGACAAGTACATCTTTCTGCCGGTAGTAAATGCCTATGAGACGGTAACACCGGACGTGGCGGAAAAAGGGATTCACAACTTTTTCAATAACATCCGAGAGATCCCGACTCTATTCAACTCGATACTGCAGCTGAATGCGAAGAAGACCGCCGAGACGGGTGCGCGGATGATATGGAACACCACCCTCGGGCTGCTCGGTTTTATCGATGTGGCCAGCGGCATGGAGATCCCGCGGCACCAGGAGGATTTCGGTCAAACCCTGGGTTACTGGGGCGCGGGGACCGGGCCCTTCTTGATGTTGCCCATTCTCGGCCCTTCCAATGTGCGCGATGGTATCGGCACCGGCGTGGACTGGTATGTGAGCAAGACCATCTGGGAGGGGATGACCGATCTTGAGGCCTGGCAGGACTGGACACTGACCGGCCTGAAGGCCATCGACGAGCGGGCCAATATCTCCTTCCGCTACTACGAGACAGGTTCGCCTTTCGAGTACGAGTATATTCGCTGGCTGTTTACCACCAAACGTCAGATGGACATTGAGCGATAGGGCCAAGAGCATGCGGAGAATATCAATGAGCGTATGGGTTTTTCTTACCGCCTGGCTGAGTCTCTCCTGTTGCATCGTTCCTGGGGTTGCGGCGGCGGCGGAGGCGGAGGGAAAGGGTCCGATCAGAGTGGGTGTGACGGTATCCCTCGTCGGCAAGTACGAACAACCTGGCAGGGCGGAACTGGAAGGGCTGCAGATGTGGGCCTATGACGTCAATACCCGCGGTGCCCTGTTGGGGCGTAAGGTGGAGATTGTCTACCACGACGACCAGTCGGATGCCCAGATGAGTGCCGAGTTGTATGAGCGGCTGATCACCCAGGACAAGGTGGATCTGCTGGTGGGACCCTACTCCTCGGAACTGACCATGGAGGCGAGCAGCGTCGCCGAGCAGCATGCATTCCCCATGGTCGCGGCCGGCGCCGCTTCCAGCGCCATCTGGGAGCGTGGGTATAAAAACATCTTTCAGATTGACGCCGGCGCCGGAATCTACATGGATCTCCCACTCAATTTTGCCAAGGAGCAGGGGCTGAGCCGCGTCGCTTTGATCCATGCGGAATCCGAATTTCCCAACGAGGTTGCGGCGGGGGCGCGCAGAGCGGCGGCAGCCCTGGGCATGAGCATTGTGTTCGATGAGGCGTACGCCGAGGGAGCGACCGAGTTCGCTGATATCATCGGACGGATGCGAGGGACCGAGCCTGAGGTGGTGCTTGGCGGCACCTATCTTGATGACTCCGTCGCCTTCATGCGTCAGGCGAAAAAATCCGGGCTATCCCCCAAGTTGATCGCCTTTACCGTCGGCCCTGCCCTGCCTGAGTTCGGAGAGGCGCTGGGTGCCGATGCGGAAGGGGTGACGGGGGCGGTGGCCTGGATGCGGGGCGCCGCTCTGCCCATGGCGCAGGACTTCTCCTATCGCTACAAGGAGAAGTTTGGCCACAACGCGGGGATGCACGCGGTCTATGGTTACGCGGCGGGACAGGTGCTGGAGGCGGGGGTGCGGCTGGCCGGCTCCCTGGACAAGGACCGGATCAGGGAGGAGCTTGGCGGGCTCAAGTTTCGTTCTCTGATGGGTCGTTACCGGGTGGATGAGCGGGGCATGCAGCTAGACAAGTCAATCTACCTGATGCAGTGGCAGGATGGTCGCCGGCGTCTGGTGTTGCCGGAAAATTTCGCCCGCAATAAGGTGAGATTTCCGTTCAAGCCCTGGTCAGAGCGTTGAATACAGGATGGGCCCTCGATTTGTTTCGAGCCGTCGGATGATTCCCTATCAATTGGGTCAGTAGGGATAGTGATGGGTGCGGAAATTCAGGGTAAATGCTGGAATTGTGGTCTGGCGCTTGGTCCCCACGATTACGGCCGGGAAGAGAGCTGCCTCGGATGCCGTAAGCCGACAAGGGTCTGCCGGAACTGCCGCTGGTTCGCCCCGGGCCGGGCCAATGACTGTGAGGAACCCATGGCCGAGCGGGTGATGGAGAAGGAGCGGGCCAATTTCTGCGGCTATTTCGAGCCGACGTCCAATGTGGCCGGGAAAGGCAGCGACTCGAAGGAACTGGACCTCCAAAAGGCGGCGCAAGAGCTGTTCAAATATTAACCCCCTTCGGTTTCTGATATTCTCGGCACTCTGCTGTCGTTAAGCATTATCAGGATCTGCTCCATGGGTCGAATCGTCTGTGTCGCCAACCAGAAAGGTGGGGTCGGAAAGACCACTACCGCGGTCAATCTGGTGGCATCTCTTGCCGCATTGCAGAGAAAGGTGCTGCTGGTCGATCTCGATCCCCAGGGCAACGCCACCATGGGCTGCGGTGTCGATAAGCATGGCCTGGAAAAATCCAGCTGTGACGTGATCCTCGGTGAAACCCAGTTGCACGAGGCGGTGGTCAGATCGCCAGCGGCGAACTTCGATGTGCTACCCGCCAATTCCGATCTGACAGCGGCGGAGGTGGGGCTGATGAATGCCGCTCTGAAGGAGAAGCGATTGAGCCTGGCCCTGAGCGGTGCCAGGGAGCGGTACGAGTATGTCGTTATCGATTGTCCGCCCTCCCTTAACATGTTGACAGTTAACGCCCTGGTGGCTGCCGATGGGGTCTTGATACCGATTCAGTGCGAATATTATGCTCTGGAGGGGCTCTCCGCCCTGGTCAGCACCATACGCCAGATACAGGCGAGCCGGAATGCGGATCTGAAAATCGAGGGTATCCTGCGCACCATGCATGACCCTCGAAACCGACTTACCAACGAGGTCTCCGCGCAGTTGATCCAGTACTTCAGCGACCAGGTATTCCGCACCATCATCCCCCGTAATGTCCGCCTGGCGGAGGCGCCGAGCCACGGTCTGCCGATTTTACTGTATGATAAGTCCTCCCGCGGGGCGGTCTCCTATCTGGCCTTGGCCAGTGAATTCCTGCGGCGGCAAGAAGAAAGACACCACTCAGCCTGATCAATACGGAAAACAATGGCAGCAAAAAAACGCGGGCTTGGACGAGGACTGGATGCCCTTTTGGGCAGCGCCTCCGAATCAGATAATGAGGAGGCGCAAAGCGCTGCCCCGGGGGCGGGGATGGCGGAGCTTCCGCTCGATTTAATACAGCGCGGCCGGTTTCAGCCGCGACGGGATTTCAATCCTGAAAGCCTGCAGGAACTTGCCGACTCTATCGCCGCTCAGGGCGTGGTTCAGCCGATCGTCGTCCGCCCTGTCAATGACGGGCGTTACGAGATCATCGCCGGGGAGAGGCGTTGGCGGGCATCCCAGCAGGCGGGTCTGAGCACCATCCCGGTGGTGGTCCGTGATGTGCCGGACCAGATGGCCATGGCCATGGGCCTGATCGAGAATATCCAGCGGGACGATCTGAACCCTTTGGAGGAGGCCTCCGCCCTGCACCGTCTTCTGAACGAGTTTGAACTGACGCACCAGCAGATCGCCCAGGCGGTCGGCAAATCCCGCACCACAGTGACCAATCTGTTGCGCCTGCTGGATCTCAATGATGATGTCAAACGCCACATCGAAGAGCGGCGCCTGGAGATGGGTCATGCCCGTGCCTTGCTAGGACTGAAAGACCAGGCCCAGAGTGATGCAGCCCGCCGGGTCGTGGCTCAAGGGCTTTCGGTCCGGGAGACGGAAAAGCTGGTGCGCCGGTTACAGGGGGAGGAGCCGGCTGAGGACAGGGTGAAGGAGACGCCGAAAGAGGATCCAAATATCCGCAGTCTGGAAAATGGGTTGACGGAGAAACTTGGCGCGCGGGTTAAGATCCAGGCGAGTGCTAGCGGTAAGGGTCGAATGGTGATCAGCTATAACAGCCTGGATGAACTTGAGGGCATTCTGGAGCACATACAGTGAAAGTGAGGTGTCATTGATCGCGCTAGGCAGGCCTATAAGATATTTTATTAGCCTATCGTTTGACCCTATATTCTAAGACCCTTATACTTCTTGTGTTCTGACGGGGAAGCCGGCGACAGTGATGCTGGCCAACAGAAGCCAGGCCTATTGGATCGTTCTGGGGCAGTTGGCAATAGGCTTGCTGGCGGCGCTCATGTTGCTGGCTGTCGATTGGATTCATGCCTATTCCGGACTGATCGGGGGGCTGATCGCAGCCCTGGCGAATGGCGTTTTCGCGGTCAGGGTTTTTGCGCGTTACCGGGCCCAGGAACCCGAAAGACTGCTGGGGCGTTTTTACGGGGCGGAGTTCCAGAAGCTCATTTTGACCGCATTTCTGTTTGCGGGAGCCATCATCTGGATTAGTCCGTTGAGTGCAGTTGCCTTGTTCGGCGTCTACCTGCTGGTGCAGTTGGTGCCGATACTGGTTTCATATTTTCTCGATTAACGACGTATTGGATCGATAACAGAACAATGGCTGCCGATACTCTGACTTCCAGCGAATACATCAGACATCATCTGACCAATCTCACCTTCGGCAAGCTGCCGGATGGCGCCTGGGGCATAGCCCATGACGCGGCGCAGGCCAAGGAGATGGGATTCTGGGCCATCCACCTGGATACCATGTTCTGGTCCCTTCTCACCGGCGTCCTGTTTCTCTACCTGTTCAAGAAGGCTGCAGATGCGGCGACCACCGGCGTACCGGGGGGATTGCAGAATTTCGTAGAATGGGTGGTGGATTTCATAAACGAAAGCGTACGGGGTTCTTTTACTGGACAGAACGATCTGGTGGCACCTCTGGCCCTGACCATTTTCATCTGGATCTTCCTGATGAACCTGATGGATCTGGTGCCAGTTGATCTCATCCCCTGGGTTTCGAATCTGATGGGTATCCACTTCATGAAGGTGGTGCCGACTACCGATCCCAACGCTACTTTTGGCATGGCCATCGGGGTGTTTGTCCTGGTGCTCTATTACTCTATCAAGATCAAAGGGATAGGGGGGTTTGTCGGAGAACTCACCCTGCAGCCTTTCTCGGCCAAGAACCCGGTAGTGAAGGTGTTGTTTATCCCGATCAACTTCGTGCTCGAATTCGTCAGTCTCGTCGCCAAGCCGGTATCGCTCTCGCTGCGACTCTTCGGAAACATGTACGCGGGTGAGATGATCTTTATTCTGATCGCCATCATGTACAGTACAGGTGCCGCGATGGGACTGTTTGGCGGGGTGCTGCAGCTGGGCTGGGCGATTTTTCATATCCTGATCATCACGCTGCAGGCGTTTATCTTTATGACCCTGACCATTGTCTATCTGGATATGGCTCACCACGAGCACTGAGCAGATTTCTGTTTTAAAGTAACCAACACTCAACTAACTGGAGACCGAAATGGAACAAGCACTGCTGTATATTGCCGGCGCAATCATGATGGGCCTTGGCGCCCTGGGTGCGGCTGTAGGTATCGGTGTTCTTGGCGGCCGCTTCCTGGAAGGGGCTGCTCGGCAGCCTGAACTCATCCCCATGCTGCGCACCCAGTTTTTTATTGTCATGGGTCTGGTGGACGCCGTGCCAATGATCGCCGTGGGTCTGGCCATGTATGTTCTATTCGCCGTTGCCGGTTGACCAGCAACCGACTCTCATCTCGTCTAATAGCGAGGTATTTCCAGGATGAATATTAATCTGACTCTAATTGGTCAGCTTCTCACCTTCGTGGTGTTCGTGTGGTTCACGATGAAATTTGTCTGGACCCCGATCATGGGGGCCCTGGAGAAGCGCCGCGCAGGTATCGCCGACGGTCTAGCGGCGGCAGAGCGAGGTCAACACGAACAGGAACTCGCCAAAGAGCGTGTCAAAGAGGTGCTGCAGGACGCAAAATCCCACGCCACGGACATTGTAGCCCAGGCCCAGAAAAGAGCCTCCGAGATCGTGGACGAGGCGAAGAGTCATGCGCGTGTTGAAGGCCAGCGGCTTATCAGTGCGGCAGAGGCCGAAATCGAGCAGGAGACCAACCGTGCCCGCGAACAGTTGCGCGAGAAGGTGGCAGAACTGGCGGTCGTCGGTGCCGAGAAGATCCTGCGCAAAGAGATCGACGTCGCGGCACACTCCGACATCGTCCTCGCTCTGGGCAAAGAGATCTAAGGCAAGGTTATGGCAGGAGACGCAACAACAATCGCCCGTCCCTACGCGGAAGCGGTATTCGCCCGCGCTGAGGAGACCGGGGATCTGGACCGCTGGTCCGACGTGCTGAACTTGTTGGCTGGTTTGGTGGAAGACCCTATCATGGTCGGTGCCATCGGCAATCCGTTGTTCAAACGGGAGTATCTCACCGATTTGATCCTGCAGATCGGTGGGGACCAGCTGAATGAAGAGGGCCAGAATCTGGTCAAGCTGCTGGTGCAGAAAGATCGCCTGCCGGTGCTGCCGGAGTTGGTAGAACTTTACGAGCAGCTGAAGGCCGACCATCAGCGGGTGCTGACTGCGCATGTGCGTAGCGCCTATCCGCTGCAGCCGGCCCAGCAGAAAATGATTGCCGCTGCCCTTAAGGCCAAGCTGGGACGGGATATCACCATTACCACCGAAAACGATCCCGAACTGATTGGTGGGGTCCACATCCGCGCAGGTGATCTGGTGATCGACGGTTCCATCCGCGGGCATCTGCAGCAACTGGCGAACGAATTGGGAATCTAAGCGAGAAGCCACTATGCAACTCAATCCATCCGAGATCAGCGAACTGATCAAGAGCAAGATCGAGCACTTCGATCTCAAGACCGAGGCCCGCAACGAAGGCACGATCATCAGCCTGACTGACGGCATCACCCGTGTCCACGGCCTGGAAGACGTGATGTCTTACGAGATGCTGGAGTTCCCCGGTAACACCTTTGGCCTGGCCCTGAACCTGGAACGCGATTCCGTGGGCGCCGTGGTGCTGGGTGACTACAAACACCTGACCGAAGGCGATCCGGTGAAATGTACCGGCCGTGTGTTGGAGGTGCCGGTGGGTGAAGGGTTGCTGGGCCGGGTGGTGGATGCCTTGGGCAACCCCATTGACGGCAAGGGCCCGATTGAGGCCAGTGAGACCTCACCGATCGAGAAGGTGGCGCCTGGTGTCATTACCCGTAAATCGGTGGATCAGCCGCTACAAACCGGCCTCAAGTCCATTGATTCCATGGTCCCCATCGGTCGCGGGCAGCGAGAGTTGATCATTGGTGACCGCCAGACCGGTAAGAGCGCGATTGCCATAGATACTATCATCAACCAGAAAGGGACGGGGATTAAGTGTGTCTATGTGGCCGTCGGCCAGAAGAACTCGTCCATCGCCCAGGTGATGCGTAAGCTGGAAGAGCATGGCGCCATGGAGCATACGATTATTGTTGCAGCGCCTGCCGCCGATTCTGCGGCCATGCAGTATATCGCCCCTTACGCCGGTTGCACCATGGGTGAGTACTTTCGCGACCGCGGCGAAGATGCCCTGATTATCTATGACGACCTGACCAAGCAGGCCTGGGCCTATCGGCAGGTCTCTCTGTTGCTGCGGCGCCCGCCGGGACGTGAGGCCTATCCGGGTGACGTCTTCTATCTGCACTCGCGTTTGCTGGAGCGTGCCGCCCGGGTCAACCAGAGTTTCGTCGAAAAGAGCACCAATGGCGCCGTGACCGGCAAGACCGGCTCTCTCACCGCCCTGCCAATTATCGAGACCCAGGCCGGTGACGTATCTGCTTTCGTTCCGACCAACGTGATCTCCATCACCGACGGCCAGATTTTCCTGGAAGCGGATCTGTTTAATGCCGGTGTGCGCCCGGCGATCAACGCCGGTCTCTCGGTATCCCGAGTCGGCGGCGCCGCCCAGACCAAGATCATCAAGAAACTGGGGGGAGGGGTTCGTTTGGCGCTGGCCCAGTTTCGTGAGTTGGCTGCCTTCTCCCAGTTCGCTTCCGATCTTGACGAGGCGACCCGCAAACAGCTCCAGCGTGGCGAACGCGTCACCGAGCTGATGAAGCAGGGGCAGTACAGCCCTCTGAGCATTGCCGAGATGGCGGTCTCCCTGTTTGCCGCCAACGAAGGTTATCTGGATGACGTGGAGGTGGACAAAATCGTTGATTTTGAGTCGGCGCTGAACGGCTATATGCAGAGCAGCCAGCAGCCGCTGATGGACAAGATCAATGACACCACCGACTACAACGATGAGATAGCGCAGGCATTGCACCAGGCCCTCAAGGATTTCAAGGCCAACAATACCTGGTAACGGAATCGTTGAGTTCTAGACAGAAGGGATAAATATGGCAGGCGCAAAAGAGATCCGCACCCAGATCGCCAGCATCAAGAATACGCAGAAGATTACCTCTGCGATGCAGATGGTCGCGGCCGCCAAGATGCGCAAGGCGCAGGATCGAATGGCGTCCACCCGCCCCTACGCCGAAAAGATCCGCAGGGTAATCGGTCATCTCCATCATGCCCATCCGGAGTATAAGCACAGTATCATGCAGGAGCGCGAGGTCAGGCGCGTCGGCTATATCGTTGTATCCTCTGACCGGGGGCTTTGCGGCGGGTTGAATAACAACCTGTTTCGTAAACTGGTAAAGGAGATCAAGGCCCATTCAGAGGGCGGGATAGAAGCCGATTTCTGCATCATCGGCACCAAGGCCCTCGGCTTCTTCCGCCGCGTTGGCGGTAAGGTGCGCGGCCAGATCACACAGCTTGGCCCTACCCCCCACATTGAGGATCTGATCGGCACGGTCAAGGTGATGCTCGACGCCTATGAGAACGGCGAGATCGACCGCGTCTATGTGGCCTACAACGAGTTCGTGAACACCATGACCCAGAATCCGACGCTGGTGCAGCTGGTACCCATTGCCTCCGAAGGTGACAAGGAACTGCAGCATCACTGGGATTACATCTACGAGCCTGACTCCAAGGATGTGCTGGACAATCTGCTGGGCCGTTATATCGAGTCGCTGGTGTACCAGGCAGTGGTGGAAAACGGCGCCTGTGAGCAGTCGGCCCGGATGGTGGCGATGAAGGCCGCCACCGACAACGCAGGTGGCCTGATCGACGAATTACAACTGGTGTATAACAAGGCGCGCCAGGCAGCCATTACCCAGGAGATCTCCGAGATCGTGGGTGGCGCCGCCGCGGTCTGAAATGATTGCTAGGTCGGGTTTCCGCCCGACGGGTCTGTCGGCCGTTGAGCTGACCTACGCTGGAATATTGAGTTAACGAGGAACCAGAAATGAGTTCGGGTAAAGTGGTGGAAATCATCGGCGCCGTGGTGGATGTTCAATTCCCCATGGGCGAGATACCGAAGGTCTACGATGCACTCATGATCGAAGAGAGCGGCATGACACTGGAAGTCCAGCAGCAGCTGGGCGATGGCGTGGCTCGCTGCATCGCCATGGGATCGACTGACGGCCTGAAGCGCGGGGTCGAAGCAGTTGGTACCGGCGCTGCCATCTCGGTTCCGGTCGGCGAGGCAACTCTCGGTCGGGTCATGGATGTGCTGGGCAAACCGATTGACGAGCTCGGTCCGGTGGAAGCAGAAAAGCTGATGCCGATCCATCGAAATCCTCCCCTGTTCGAAGAGCAGTCGAGCACGACCGAAATTCTGGAGACCGGGATCAAGGTAATCGATCTGATCATGCCCATTGCCAAGGGCGGCAAGATCGGGCTGTTCGGCGGTGCCGGGGTCGGCAAGACGGTGACCCTGATGGAACTGATCCGCAACATCGCGGTGGCCCACTCAGGCTACTCGGTGTTTGCCGGGGTCGGCGAGCGAACCCGTGAAGGCAACGATTTCTATTATGAAATGCAGGAAGGCGGGGTACTGGATAAGGTTGCCTTGGTCTACGGCCAGATGAACGAACCCCCGGGCAACCGGCTTCGCGTTGCCTTGACTGGACTGACCATCGCCGAGAATTTCCGGGATGAGGGGCGTGATGTGCTGATGTTCGTGGACAACATCTACCGTTACACCCTGGCAGGTACCGAGGTGTCGGCCCTGCTCGGCCGTATGCCCTCGGCGGTGGGTTATCAGCCGACCCTGGCGGAGGAGATGGGGCGCTTGCAGGAGCGAATTACCTCCACCAAGACCGGCTCAATTACCTCCTTTCAGGCGGTTTATGTGCCGGCAGACGATTTGACCGACCCCTCCCCTGCCACCACCTTTGCCCACCTGGACGCCACTCTGGTGCTGTCCCGGCAGATTGCGGAGCTGGGTATCTACCCGGCAGTGGATCCGCTGGATTCCACCAGCCGCATCCTGGATCCTAATATCGTGGGTCAGGAGCACTACGACGTGGCCCGCGCAGTCCAGAGTACGCTGCAGCGCTACAAGGAGCTGAAGGACATCATCGCCATTCTGGGTATGGACGAGCTGGCAGAGGAAGACAAACTGATCGTGTCCCGAGCCCGCAAGATTCAGCGCTTCCTGTCACAGCCTTTCTTCGTGGCGGAGGTGTTCACCGGATCTCCCGGCAAATATGTCTCGTTGAAGGATACCATCACCGGCTTCAAGGCAATTGTTGAAGGCGAGTACGACCACCTGCCGGAACAGGCATTCTACATGGTCGGCTCTATCGATGAAGCGGCCGAACGGGCCGGCGGAGATTGATTTAGCGAGGTGATAGTTAAATGGCCATGACATTCCACGTGGATATCGTCAGCGCTGAAGGCGAGATCCATTCCGGCCTGGCCGAAATGGTATACGCCCCTGCGGTGATGGGTGAGGTGGGTATTGCTCCACGGCATACGCCGCTGGTGACCCGGCTGAAACCCGGTGAAATTCGGGTGGATAGCGGATCCGGCGAGATGAAACATTTCTATGTTTCCGGCGGTATTCTGGAGGTCCAGCCTCACGTGGTGACGGTATTGGCGGACACCGCCGTGCGGGCCTCCGATCTGGATGAGGCGGCGGCGATGGATGCCAAGCGGCGGGCGGAAGAGGCGCTGGCGGGTCAACAGGCGGACTTCGAATATGCCCGGGCTCAAGCAGAACTGGCCGAGGCGGTTGCCCAGCTTCGGGCGATTGAACGGCTACGCAAAATCAAGCGGGGATAATTTCATCCTGCTTTTCCCGGAAAACCCCCTTTAATATTCAGTAAGGGGGTTTTTTCTGTAGACCAGATCCAGCGTCACGACGTATCGACATACTGTTGGCACCGTCTTGCATCACCGACAGGAGCTGACTGAGGTCAGCTACATGGTAGACACCGTCAAAGGCCTGAGTATCCTGATCGCTGGCAATCCGGGCGGTTTTGAACTATTGTCAGGATTCAGTGATCGGACATTTCCGTTATCGGATCGGCACATAGGCATCACCCTGCACTAAGACAGGACGTGACATCAGGACTCTAACGACTACGTATCGCAGGCGATTTCGTAGCCCTGTGTTTTCAGTCACTACTCGCAACCAAGGATAGTCTGTCCAGGCGGAGAGCAAGCCGACTCCAGGATTCTGTCACTGGGTTTACGAGCCCTATCTTTGCTCTGCTTTAGGGCAGGATAAGGGCGATAACTATCTAGAATGGTCGGAGGTTTCCAAATGAAATGTACGCATAGATGCTTTCTTGTTGCTGCTATCGCCATGCTGTCGGTGGCCTCAGCGATTCCCTCGATGGCCCTTGCCGCCGAGCGGATCGTGTTCGGAGGTGGACCGGCAGGGGGCACCTTCCAGGTAGTGGCCAACGCCATCCAGGTCTACGACCCGGTTAAAGAATCCAAAGAGTACAAGGTCCAGGCGCAGTCATCGGCCGGTTCGGTGGAGAACCTGCGTAAAGTGAACTCCGGCAAGATGGATTTCGGTGTCGTCTACTCCGGGCATGTCTACCTGGGGCGCAACGGAAAACTGAAAAAGGACACCAAACAATATGAAGACGTGATGGCCGTCTCCTATCTCTATGGGGCCCCGGCCCAGTTGGTGGTGCGCAAGGGCTCCGGCATCAAGAGTACCAAGGACCTAATCGGCAAGAAGGTAGGGGTTGGCAACGCGGGTTCCGGTGCCTTTGCCAACTGTGAGTTGTTTTTCACGCACATGGGTGTCTGGGATAAGATCGAGCGCAACGCCATGGGCTACAATGATGCCGCGGCGGCCTTCGGCAACAATCAACTGGACGCCTTCTGGTTGTTTACCGCATTCCCCAGCGGCGCGGTAATCATGGCTGCACAGACCAACGACATCGATCTGATTAACTTGGAGAAAGATGCGGAAGCGAGCAAGTTCTTCGAGACCTATCCCTATTTTTCAAAGCTTTCGGTCCCGGCTGGTACCTATAAAGGAGTCGACTACGAGACCCCCTCGTTTCAGGATTCCGCCCTTTGGGTAGCCAACTCCAAGGTATCGGACGAAGTGGTCTATGATCTGCTTTCCAAGATCTACACGGAAGAGGGGCTGGCCCACATGCGCGGCCAGAAGAAGACCTTCAAGGAGATGGCCATAGAGACAGGTACCAACGGTATCGTCACCCCCATGCATCCCGGGGCGGAGCGTTTCTGGAAAGAGAAGGGTATGCTCTAGTCTAGGCCTTTCTGGTGAGTATCGCCCGATGCGCCTATTGAAGGCAGTTTGACGGCAGTATTCGTTCAGAGGAGCATACCCAGGTGAAAAAGGAGAAGGAGTTCCTTTTTCACCCGGTTTCTATCGCGCCGCAGCACTCTTTCGGGCAGGAGCGCCATGTTCGATAAATTGCACAAAATAGAACAACACATTTTCGATCTGCTGGCTGTTTTCCTCGTTCTCTTCTACTCCTATTCAGCGGTCCTGGAGCCCGCTGCGACCCAGTTTCATCGCGGTATCTACGTCATCGTCACCTATGTGCTGGTGTTCCTGCTGTATCAGTCCAAGTCGCGGTTTGGAAGGCTGATCGATTATTTGCTGATCATCCTGTCGATTATCACTATCGGTTATTGGATGGTGAACTTCGAGGTGATCAACTACCGCGCCGGTGCGGAGACAACCCTGGACAAGGCGATAGCCGTGGTTGGGGTGCTGATCGGCGTGGAACTGGCCAGGCGGGTGGTCGGTAGCGTATTTGTGGTTATCGGTGCCATCATGTTGCTCTATGGCGTCTACGGCGACTACGCGCCCGAGCTCATTTCCCACGCCGGTGACACCTTTCCTGACCTCTGTACCAGTATCTTTTACAAGAGCGACGGGGTTTTCGGCATCATGGCCAATGTATTGGCCACCTATATCATCCTGTTCGTGATCTTCGGCGCCTTTCTGGAGAAGAGCGGCGCCCAGCGTTTCTTCATAGATTTTCCACTGGCCGCCGTTGGCCACAAGATTGGCGGCCCCGGTAAGGTATCGGTGATTGCCAGCGGCCTGTTCGGCTCCATCTCCGGCAGCGCCATTGCCAACACGGTATCCACAGGCGCCTTCACCATCCCGATGATGAAGAAGGCAGGCTTCAGGCCCCACGTCGCTGGCGGCATTGAGCCGGCTGCGTCCATCGGCGGCATGTTCATGCCCCCGATCATGGGCGCCGGGGGGTTCATCATGGCCGAGCTGACGGGTGTTCCCTACTCGCAGATTATGCTGGTCGCCGTGTTCCCTGCCTTGATGTATTTCTTCAGCGTCTTCGTCATGGTCCACTACGAAGCCAAGATGCACAACATCGTGGGTGAGAAGTCGGAAGTCAGCGCCATGGAGATTTTGCGGCGCGAATGGTTTTATATCCTGCCGCTGGTTGCCATCACTATTTTTATGCTGGCTGGTTATTCTCCGGGTTATTCGGCCATCCTCGGTGTGCTCACTTGCATCGCCGTCAGTTGGGTCCGCGTCGATACACGCATCGGTCTGAGGGGCTTCCTGGAGGCCTCGCGGGCGGGAGCGATGAGCAGCCTGAAGATTGGGGCTACGGTCGGTGTCATCGGTATCATTATAGGGGTGCTGACCTACAGTGGTCTGGTGCTCACCTTTGCCGACATCGTGATAGAACTGGCCGATGGGCGTCTCTTCCTTACTATTCTCCTGATCGCACTGGCTTCGCTGGTGCTGGGTATGGGGGTCCCGGTCACCGCCGCCTACCTGATCACTGCCGTGGTTGCAGTCCCCGCCCTGACCCATCTGGGGGTCAATGAGATTGCCGCGCACATGATCGTCTACTGGCTCTCCCAGGACTCCAATATCACACCGCCGGTCTGTATTGCCGCATTCGCCGGGGCCACCATCGCCAAGGCCAACATGTGGAAGACCGCCTTTACCGCCTTCAAATTCGCTAAATTCCTTTATCTGGGACCCTTTCTGTTCGGTTATGTGCCGGCCTTTTCGCTGAACGGAAGCGCAAGTGACATTATTGTGGCCTTCGTGCTCATCTTTTTTGGTACCTGGGGATACTCCTGGCTGTTAAGCGGGATCTGGTTGTCCTATTTCCGGGGAGAGAAGGCGAAATGAGGCGCCGCGTCCGATGCCAGCCCGAGGAAGTGTAGCTATGGAGAGTGTGAAGAATCTGCCGACGGTTGAGTATAAAAAAATTCTCTATACCACGGATCTTTCAGAGGCCGGGCGCTTCGCCTTCCCTTATGCGGCAAGTATCGCCTCCCGTTATGCCGCGCAATTGACGGTGTTTCACGTCGTGGAGTCGCGGGAGTTCGAGAAGTATCTGGTGGGCTATATGAGCGAGGATCTGTGGGCGGAGATCAAGACCCGGGACCTGGAGGCGGCCAAGCGGATACTGATCAATCGAAAGCGCAACGATACAGCGATCAAAAGCAGCGTGGATCAATTCTGTCAGGAAACTCTGTCGCAGCAGGATGGCAAGCCCTTGATGGCTTATGAAATACAAGTGCAGATCGGGGATCCGGTGGAAAAGATTCTGGAAGAGGTTAAGCAGGGCGGCTACGATCTGGTGGTCATGGGCAAGCATGGCCACGGTGGTTTGAAGGAGGCAGTGACGGGGGACACCGCACGGCGGGTAATTCGGCGCTGCAAGGTGCCGGTCATGGTGGTTCAGCTTCCTGGATGAGGCGGATAGCTGGGTCCTGGCAGAGCCGCGAGAATGAATCAAAAAAATTCGGTACCGACAGCTTCTCTTTTTCTCTAATATAGACTCTTTTTCATGTCATCCGGCCGCCTCTCCTGTGGAGCCGGACGATCGCGTTCTTGAGACCGGACCCAGTCGCAAGAACCAGCAGCCGAGGAGAACCTGTATCCATGTCCGAGGACCTGCGGAAAAGCGCCCTCCATTATCATCGCTACCCCCGACCCGGCAAGCTGGAGATCAAGGCTACCAAGCCGCTGGCCAACCAGCGGGATCTTGGGCTGGCCTATTCTCCGGGCGTGGCTTTCGCCTGCAAGGAAATCGAGCGGGATCCGGTCACTGCTTTTGACTATACGGCCCGCGGCAATCTGGTGGCGGTAATCACCAATGGCACGGCAGTGCTTGGCCTGGGCGCTATCGGTGGCCTGGCATCCAAGCCGGTGATGGAGGGTAAGGCCGTCCTGTTCAAGGAGTTCGCGAATATCGATGTGTTCGATCTCGAAGTGGAAGAGCGGGATCCGGATAAATTTATCGAAACCGTGGCCCGCTTGGAGCCCTCTTTCGGCGGCATCAACCTGGAAGATATCAAGGCCCCCGAATGCTTCGTAATCGAACAGGGTTTGAAGCAGCGGATGAATATTCCGGTGTTTCACGACGATCAGCACGGAACCGCAATCGTGGTGGCGGCGGCACTCTACAATGGCCTGCGAGTTGTGCAAAAAAAGATCGAAGAGGTGAGAGTGGTAGTGTGCGGCGCCGGTGCCGCCGCCCTCGCCTGTCTCGATCTGCTGGTCGAGATGGGGCTGAAAAAAGAGCATGTCCTGGTCACCGATATCGCCGGCGTGGTGTATCAGGGGCGGTTGGAGGAGATGGATCCCTACAAGGCACGCTATGCGGTGGATACCGACAAACGGACCCTGCAGGAGGCGTTGCCTGGGGCGGACATCTTTCTCGGGCTCTCCGCTGCCGGTGTTTTAAAGCCGGAATATCTCACGCAGATGGCGGCTCGACCGCTGATCCTCGCCCTGGCCAACCCGACTCCCGAGATCATGCCTGAGCTGGCTAGAGAGGTCCGTCCAGACGCGATCGTCGCCACTGGCCGCTCCGATTTTCCCAACCAGGTCAATAATGTCCTCTGTTTCCCCTTTCTGTTCCGCGGTGCACTGGATGTCGGGGCGACTCAGATCAACGAACGGATGAAGATGGCTGCAGTACGGGCGATCGCCGATCTAGCGCTGGAACAGGCCTCCGATATAGTACGTTCCGCCTATGGCGGCCAGCACCTGCAGTTCGGGCCCGATTACCTGATTCCCAAGCCCTTCGATCCCCGCTTGATGGAGAGCGTGGCCCCGGCGGTGGCCCAGGCGGCGATGGAGAGCGGCGTGGCGCAACGGCCATTGCCCGATCTGGAGGCCTACCGCAGCCATCTGCACCACACGGTTTTTCGCACCGGTATGACCATGAAACCCATTTTCGACCGGGCCCGCGAACATCCGCCTCGGGTTGTTTACGCGGCAGGCGAGGAAGAACGTGTGTTGCAGTTGACACAGCAGGTGCTGGATCAGGGGATTGCTCGTCCGATCCTGATCGGCCGGCGCCAGGTGGTATCCAGGCGGATTGCCGAGATGGGTCTTACTATCGCGGTAGATAGGGACTTCGAATTGGTGGACCCCCAGAATCATGATCGCTACAAGGAGTATTGCGAGGCCTTTTTCCGGCTGGTATCCCGCAAGGGATGTTCGCCAATAGAGGCCCGCTCCCTGGTACGCACAAACTCTTCTGTGCTGGCGGCAATGATGGTACGGCAGGGGCATGCAGACGCCATGCTGTGCGGCCTGCTGGGCCGTTATAAGAATCACCTCCATCACATAGGCCAGGTAATCGGCCCGGCCAACGGGGTGCAGAAGCTAACGGCGTTGAGTGCCCTGGTGCTGCACAGCGGTACCATTTTCATTACCGACACCCATGTACAGGAGGACCCTGCGGCAGAAGATATCGCAGAGATCGTCCGGTTGGCCGCTGATGAGGTACGCCGGTTCGGCATCGAGCCCAAGGTGGCCCTGCTCTCGCACTCCAATTTCGGCAGTCATGATTCCGTCTCTTCCCGCAAAATGCGGGAAGCCCTGCGGATTATTCGAGGCCAACAGCCGGAACTTGAGGTGGAGGGGGAAATGCATGCTGAGCTGGCTCTGTCCGAGGCAATGCGACAAAGGCGTTTCCCGGACTCCCATCTGAAAGGAGCGGCCAATCTGTTGGTCATGCCCAATCAGGATGCGGCCAATATCGCCTTTAATATGTTGCGGGTGCTGGGAGATGGCATCGCCATTGGTCCGATTCTGGTGGGGGCGGAAAGGCCGGTCAACATCGTAACCCCTTCCAGTTCTGTACATGATCTGCTCAACCTGACTGCCCTGGTGGCGGCTCGGGCCCGGATAAGTTGATGGCGTAAGCAGCTTTCGGTTTGGCAAGGAATCTGGGGAGAAGAGGCGATTTACCCCTCCAGCCACGCAACTTGATACAATACGTGGCCTTTTCCCCGGACAGGGACGACACCAGTTGGAGCATACCATCATGGCCAGAGAAGTGATTAAAACCGGAAAATACGTCTCTCTCACCTACACCATTGCAGATTGGGAAGGGAATCTGCTCGAACAGAACGATATTCCGGTCAACTATGTCCACGGCGGCGAGACCGAATTGATCGGCGGTATGGATCGGGCCGTGGTCGGTAAGGGTCCGGGTGACCGGGTCGAGATGTTGGTATCGCCGGAGGATGGCTTCGGCCCCCATGACCCTGACCTGACATTTACCGATGATCTGGCGAATGTTCCGCCCCAGTTTCGTCACCTGGGAGCCGAGGTTCAGATGCAGAATGAGGCGGGTGAAACCCAGACCTTTTACGTTACCAAGATCGAGGATGAAAAACTCACCGTGGACGGGAATCATCCACTGGCGGGAAAGACGCTCAAGGTGCAGGTGAAGATTCTCGAGGTGCGGGATGCCACTATCGAGGACGTGAACCCGGCGGCAGGTAGCTGCTCTCTGAACTGAGTTGGATGCAGTGTGGTCAGAGGGGTCAAGATAACCGGCCCATGGGTCGCTATTTCCCGTAGTTTAGAGAAACAGATAGAGCAATCGAGAGAGCGAATGAAACTAGGAGTGGTTATTCTTGCCGCCGGCCAGGGCACACGGATGAAATCCAATCTGCCCAAGGTGCTCCATCCCCTGGCCGATCGCCCGCTGCTAGCCCATGTGATCGCAACTGCCCGGCGGCTTGGTGCATTGCGGATCGCGGTAGTCTACGGGCACGGTGGAGAGCAGGTTCCGGACACTATTTCCGATGCCGACTTAGTATGGGTGGAGCAGGCCGAACAGCTGGGCACCGGTCATGCAGTGGAACAGGCGCTGCCCGCGATGGCGGGAATGGACCGGGTACTGGTGCTCTATGGCGATGTGCCTTTGACCTCGATGACCACCCTCGCCGCCCTGATTCGGGCCGTGGATGATACCGCCTTGGCCCTGCTCACGGTGACCCTGACGGACCCGGCAGGATACGGGCGGATTGTCCGCGACGGTCAGGGCCGGGTGCAACGCATTGTAGAGCAGAAGGATGCGACCGATCAGGAGCTGGTGATCGATGAGATCAACACCGGCATCCTGGTGGCAGAAAGGCCGAGACTGGAGACCTGGCTGGACCGGCTGGACAACGATAACGCTCAGGGTGAGTTCTATCTTACCGATATCGTCGCCATGGCGGTGGCCGAAGGCGTTGAGGTCAACTCAACCCGGCCCGCGGACAGGCATGAGGTGATGGGTGTCAACGACCGGCTGCAGCTGGCCGAGCTGGAACGGCACTACCAGCGGGCGCAGGCGGACCGGCTGATGCGGCAGGGAGTTACATTGCGGGATCCCGCACGTTTTGATCTGCGCGGTTCCCTGTCGGTGGGAGATGATGTGGAGATCGACATCAATGTCCTGATCGAAGGAGAGGTGAGTCTGGGCGACCGTGTTCGGATTGGCGCAAATACGGTGATTCGCAACAGCCACATCAGCGACGGCGTTGTAATTCTGGAAAACTGCGTCATCGAGGATGCCAGCATTGGTGAGGAGAGCCGGATCGGCCCTTTCTCCCGGATTCGGCCGGAAACAAAACTGGCGGCCCAGGTCCATGTGGGAAATTTTGTAGAGATCAAGAAATCGTCCGTCGCTCGGGGCAGTAAGATCAATCACTTGAGTTATGTGGGCGATACCAGCGTCGGCAAATCGGTGAATATTGGTGCCGGTACCATCACCTGTAACTACGACGGCGCCAACAAATACCGCACCGTGATCGGCGATGGCGCCTTCATCGGTTCCGACACCCAGCTGGTGGCACCGGTGGAGGTGGGAGCCGGCGCTACCATCGGCGCGGGCTCCACTATAACGCGAGATGCCCCGGCAGACGCGTTGACCCTGAGCCGGGTGAAACAGACCAGTCACCAGGGCTGGAAACGCCCGGTTAAACAGTCAAAACCAAAGGATTGATTCAACATGTGTGGAATCGTCGGCGCCATTGCGCAGCGTGAGGTGATGCCCATCCTGATGGAGGGGCTGAGGCGCCTGGAATACCGGGGTTACGATTCGGCCGGCATCGCCATCCGCGACAGCTCCGCCCATCTGCAGCGGATTCGTTCGGTGGGCAAGGTATCCTGTCTGCAGGAACGATTGGATCAAACCGAGATATCAGGCAACCTGGGTATCGCCCACACTCGCTGGGCCACCCACGGCATGCCGGCTGCCCGCAACGCACACCCTCATATGAGTGGCGAGAAGGTTGCTGTGGTACACAATGGGATAATCGAGAATCATGCCGAACTGCGCAGGGGGCTGGTGGCCGAGGGCTACAGCTTCTCATCCGAGACAGATACCGAGGTTATCGCGCACCTGCTGGCCTCTCTGCTGAAAGGTGGTAGTGACTTGATGGAGGCAGTGCGGGAGACCCTTTCCCGACTGGTTGGTGCCTATGCCCTGGCGGTCGTGAGCCCGGATGACCCGGATCGGCTGGTGGTGGCAAGGGCCGGTAGCCCGCTGGTGATCGGCGTCGGTGTCGGTGAGAATTTCATTGCCTCGGATGTATTTGCCCTGTTGCCCGTTACACAGAGTTTTATCTTCCTCGAAGAAGGGGATATGGCGGAGATCCGGCGCGACCGCATCAATGTACTCGATGCGGAAGGCAATTCAGTGGAGCGGCCGCTGCGCGCCTCCCAGCTGGCTGCGTCGGCTGCCGACAAGGGCCCGTATCGGCATTACATGCTGAAGGAGATCTTCGAGCAGCCGGCTGTGATCGCAGAGACCCTGGAAGGCCGCATCTATAAGGGGCGTCTTCTAGAAGAGAGTTTCGGCCATGAGGCCAAAGGTCTGCTTGACGATACCCAGTGTGTGCACATTATCGCCTGCGGTACCAGTTATCACGCGGGCATGGTGACAAAATACTGGCTCGAAGAGAGCGGTATCCCCTGCAGCGTGGAGGTGGCCAGCGAATACCGCTACCGCAAGGTGGTGGTTCCACCCGGAACACTGTTTATTACTATTTCCCAGTCTGGGGAGACAGCGGACACCCTGGCCGCCCTGCGCGGTTCACGGAGCATGGGCTATCTCGGCAGCCTCACCGTCTGCAATGTCCCGGAAAGCTCGCTGGTGCGCGAGTCAGATGTGGCGTTGATGACCCGGGCGGGACCAGAGATCGGGGTTGCCTCTACCAAGGCCTTCACAACCCAGCTGGTGGCGTTGCGGTTGCTTGTGCTTGCCCTGGCGCGCCGCAAAGGGTTGTCGGAAGAGCGGCAGCGGATGCTTGTGGAGGAACTGCACGCCCTGCCCCGGCAGATGGAAGTGGCGCTCAAATTGAGTGACAAGATCCAGAAGATGGCGGAGGCCTTTGCCGAGAAGCAGCATGCACTGTTCCTTGGGCGTGGCCCGTTCTATCCGATTGCCATGGAGGGAGCGCTGAAGTTGAAGGAGATCTCCTATATTCACGCCGAGGCTTACCCTGCAGGGGAGTTGAAGCATGGTCCCCTGGCGTTGGTGGATGCGGAGATGCCGGTGGTCTGTGCCCTGCCCGACGACCCCTTGCTGGATAAGGTGCTTTCAAACCTGCAGGAGGTGAGGGCACGGGAGGGAGAGTTGTTCCTGTTCAGTGATCAGAAGGTGAAGATCGATCTGGACAACTACCAGAATCTTACCCTGGACGACATCTGTCCCAGCACTGCGCCTATTGTCTATACCGTCCCGCTGCAGCTGCTTGCCTACCATGTGGCGATACTCAAAGGCACCGATGTCGATCAGCCGCGCAATCTGGCCAAATCCGTCACGGTCGAATAGGCTGGCCCGTAGGGAGCCGCCCCAATCGGTCAATCCTGTGTTGCAGTCCTTGAAAAGGGCATGCCATTCCCATCGGACTGCGCCTTGTTTTGACCCATTAGGGTGGCTCTGAATCCTGAAATATTACCTTGAAGGAGTACTAGGCGAAAACGGGAATTCAGTATCGATCTGAAGTTCGGATACAGGATTCCAGGTTCCGGTTCTTCGCCAGGCTTGGTCCGCCAGGTATCCCCCTAACGAGAGGGCCGTGTCTGGGATTTATTTGCGAATACCTTCCACATTGATAATCAGCTCGACCTCGGTAGAGGCAGGCCCAAGGTCAAAATCGATGTCGTAGTCTTTCAGAGCCAGTCTGGTGGTGCCCTCGAAGCCGCGACGATAACCACCCCAAGGGTCCTTACCCGCACCGACCTGTTTTACATCGATGCTGAGCGGTTTGGTGACACCATGCAGCGTGAAGTTACCTTGCAGTATGCCTGTGCCGCTGCCATTGTCTGTAAAGCCGGTACTGACAAATGTAGCCTGCGGATATTTTTTAACATCTAAAAAATCATCGCCGCGCAGATGCTTGTCACGTTCGGCGTGGTTTGAATAAACGCTTGCGGTATCGATCGAAACCGACACCTTGGCTGCTGCCGGGTTTTTTTCATCATAGCTGAACTCACCGTCGAAGGTGTTGAAACGGCCATAGAGCCAGGAGTAACCCAAGTGGGCAATCTTAAACTGAATAGAGGTGTGCGCGGTATCGATCGTGTAGTCATCCGCGCTGACAGAGTTAGCACAGAAGAGCGATGATGCGATGACTGCAGTTATAAATAATTTTTTCATTTTCATGTTTCCTATACTGTAATCCGATTTGGTAAATAGGCTCTAGTTGGTGCGAAGCATCCGTTTTAAAGTGTCATCCTTGTCTAAAAAGTGATGTTTCAAAGCCCCGGCGGCATGCAGCACAACCAGGCTGGTCAGGCTTACTGCCAGGTAGAAGTGGATAGTCCCGGCAATGTCTGCTTGCTGTTCAATACCCAGAGTAAAAGCCGGTACCTCAAACCAATGGAACACTTCAATTTCACGCCCATCGGCGGTAGAGATGAGGTAGCCGCTGATCATGGTGGCGAACAACAGGACGTAAAGGGCCAGATGGACCACATGAGCCACTGTTTTCTCCCAGGTGGCGTGATTGGGCAGAGGCATCGTTGGCGTGTTCACCAGTCGCCAAAGCAGGCGGACCACCATTAGAGCAAACAGAAGAACGCCAATGCTCTTGTGCACGTAGGGGCCTTGTGTATACCAGGCATCGTAGTAGCTGAGGCTCGTCATCCAGAGCCCCAGTCCAAACAGACCTATGACGATTATTGCAACCAGCCAATGAATTCCTATGGAGATCACCCCCCAGCTTTGGTCGGTGTTTCTCACCTGTATGACCATCGTCTTATCCCCGGGTTGCAGGCCAATAGCTTGAGAGCATCCGCTGAACATGCGTATCCGTTAGAGCAAGGCTGTGTTCATGCAGTTCCGGGACCTGGTATAAGTTGTCGGCCTGAAGCATCTGAATATCTTTCATCTCCAGAAAACGGAACAAAACACCAAGATGGGTTATCTGGTGGTCCAGAGGGCATTGTTCGTAAGCATCGCTGCTCATGCTGGAATCGATAACCAGAATCTTTTGGCCACGCCGCTTCCTCCGAAGCTATCTTTTAAGAGTTATTTTTATGCGCTTAGGCACGCGAAAGCAATGTCGCGTTCCCCTGTGCAATTTCCGGGTTAAACAGTTGGATAAAAGTTTAGAGTCTTGCTTGGCGGGAGACTAGATGATCATTGCTGAAAATACTGTTCCATAAATGGAACGATGGTTTAAATCATAAAGTCTGAATGGTTAATCAAAAAATCGATAAAGCTCTTCACTTTGGGAGCGAGGTGCCTGGGGGAGGGATAAACCGCGTAGACGCCGTCTTCAGGGAGTTTCCAATCTTCCATTAGCAATACCAGTTTGCCTTCGGCCACATCTCCGCGGACATGGGCGTCGGGCAGCAGGGTGATGCCGTAGCCTGACTTCACCATTTCCCTCAGTAGGACAATACTATTGGCACAATGTTGCGGTTCAAGTTGAACACTTTTTACGCCGTGGCCACCGGTAAAGGTTAAGGCACTCTTCTTTAGTGAATTGCCATAGAGCACCAGAGTATGCTGTTTCAATTCATCCGGTGTTTGGGGAGCCCCATGCTGCGCTATATATTCAGGGCTGGTACAGACCAGCATACGGCTGTTACCTAAACGTCGGGCCACCAGCGTGGAATCGGATAGCTGTCCTGCACGGATGGCCAAATCATATCCCTCTTCAATAAGGTCGACAAAGCGGTTGGATAGATCCAACTCAATTTGCACTCCTGGATGTATTTTTGAATACTCCGCAATCACACTGCCCAGATGGGTAAACCCGGTTTCAACCGGCGCGGTCAGCCTCAATATACCTTGGGGAATATCCTGGCCAAGACTCACCGAACGCTCGGCCTCTTCCACCTCTGTCTGTATCCGTTTACAACGTTCATAAAAAATCGCCCCAAGCTCTGTTAGTTTGAGTGAGCGCGTGGTTCGTTGCAGTAGTCGCACGGCGAGCGCCTCTTCCAGATGTTTCATCCGTCGGCTAATCGTAGATTTGGGTTCTCCCATTTCTCGTGCGGCACCGGAAATGGATCCTGCATCCACTACTCTGGCAAAAATAATCATGTCGTTGAGGTCAATCATGTGATCTTTTCTGGTAACGGGCCTTTGTAGTGAATTGGAAATAATGTTTGTTAAGCTGCGGAGCACCATGAAAAATTCAGCGATGTGATCATCAAATCGGAGCTGGGCGGGCGGAAAGTTCGTTTAGAAAAGTGTGAACCCGAGGCCCCTCCTTATCTCACGTTCTGCTTGAAAGCGGGGACCTGCGCGTTCCTGGCCTGGGAAAAATTAGCGAAGGTGATATTTACCGTGACTAAAGACACGCCTTCGAAATTGGCGCCGGCAACGTTGGCGTGGCGCAGCACGGCCCCCATCATCTGTGAGCCCGAGAAATTCGCTTCAGCGAGGTCCGCGCGATGGAAGTTGACGTCCCGCAGCGCAACGCCCCGTGCATCAGCGCCGATCAGGCTTGCCTCCCGCATATTGGCAAGATTCAAAACAGAGGGGAAACAGTCGTCACCACCGAGTATTACCCGGTCCATCCGGGCCTGTACCAGATTGGCGCCATTCATGTGAGTGTTGCAAATGATCGCATCGCTCAGATCCGCTCCGCGAAGGCGCGCTTCAATCAGGAGTGAACCCTGAATATTGGTTCGCGACAGTTTTGCCTCCTGGAAGCAGGCATCGGTCAGATCAGTTCTTATCACAATCGCGTCCGAAAGATTGGAGCCATGAAGATCCACATAGCGCATGTCGCATGACTCCAGACGGACCCCCTGCATAGCACAATTGGTTGCGACGGCGCCACTGCCCGGCGAGCCGTCGCTCAGCTTTGCCTCCTCAAAGATCGCTCCGTTGAGATTGGCTCCATCGAGGTGGGTACGAATCAGTATCGTTGCCTTGAATCGGGCCCCCGACAAGTCTGCCCCCCGAAGGTCGGCTTCCTGCAGCCAGGCATTAGTGAGATCGGCATTGCGCAGGTCGGCGCCGTCGAGGATGTCGTCTCGCAGGTCGGCACCGATCAGGCTGTCTCCTTCTACCGTTCGCAAGATCTGTCCTGTCTCTTTGTGTCTGATTTCGATCACAGATGCTCCCCTTTTTTCAAACGAATTCCCAGGCGAGTCGGTCGCGATCGGTTTTTACTTTGGGTCAGCGCCTGGTCGGGTGTGGCAGTGGCGGTTTGTAAATCCGTATGGGCCGTATGACTTTCTGTTCGTGGGGGCTTCACCTGTTGTGTTTGCGTTTGTTCGTTTCTATCTATGGCCTGGGTTTTCTTGGTAGTTCGCTTTTTCCGAGCTGTGCTCTTTACTTGCCCCCCCTGTCGATCAGTTGGCGCCGTGTCGTAGGCGGGGCCTGTACTCGCTATCGACGTTCCATCGCTTTCCTCTACTCCTGCTCCATTCCCCCTGGAGGAGGCGCCGGCTTTCTTTCTGGCTGTGCGCCTTTTTGCAGTGCCCGAACGACCCTTTCCCTTGTTTTTGGTGTTGATGTTCGGCCTGTCAGCGGTGGTTCTGCGCTTGCTCTTCGCCTCTAGCGGTTGCTCGGTCTCTGCTGCTTTTTCGAAGACGCCTGGGGTTGCGGCCGTGGCCGCACTGGCCACGGCCGGAGCACCATAGGCGGGCGTCGGTCCCCTCTGGCCTCCCTCTCCTCCGGCAGCAGGTGCTGCCGGGCCTCCGTTCGGAGCGCCGCCCCCTGGATTACGCGGGGGCGTACCTGTGGGAGGGAGAGGTGTCGGTCTACGAAATCGTTGCAGCAGCGCGCGTAATGGGTGCCATACCAGCAACAGCAGGGCGCGCAGGATTCGATAAGCCCAGCTGCCTAGGGTAAACAGAATGCCCCATATTCTCATCCACAGGGGTGTAACCGCGGCAGCGGGAGTGCTATTGGCTACCACCACCTCCACTTCGGCAAAACGACCGGACAGTTCTATCTCGCCGTTCTCTGTCTCTTCCAGATAGAATTGCTTGCGTGCGCTGATGCAGCCCAGGGGGATTACTATCACGGCCATTATCGTGGCAACACCGGCGCCGAACAGGAGACTGACTGCCATTCCCTGGAAAATCGGGTCATTGATAATGGCCCAGGCCCCGGCCATCAAAGTCAGGGAGGTAATGAATATGGGCCGCATGCGGATTTCGGCACCGGCGACTGCAGCCTCCCTAACGCTCTTGCCTTTAGCCACCTCGATCTTCACAAACTCCACGATCAGGATTGACTGGCGCACTATGATGCCCCCGAGTGCGATCATTCCAATCATGGAGGTGGCGGTAAATTCCGCGCCCATGATTAGGTGTCCGGGGATGATGCCAATGAGGGTCAGGGGAATTGGCGACATGATAAGCCCGGCCAGGGCAAAATTGCGGAATTCCCATACAATCAGGCCGTAGATCAACACCAGGGCGGCCATGAAGGCGAGCCCCATGTCGCGGAATGTCTCGTAGGTGACGGTCCACTCACCGGTCCATTCGAATCCGGAGACCGAGTCCTCAGCCGGGGGGGCGATCAGTCCCCAGGGCATACCGCTGATCTGGACTCCGTCCGGAGTGGTGTAGTTTTCCAGCAGGTCCTCCACCCCGAACATGCCGTAAATAGGTGCCCCCAGGCGGCCCTCCATTTCCCCGACCACATACTCCATAGGGCGGAGATCCTTGTGGTAGATGATGGGGTCTTCGTTCATTTTGACGAACCTGCCAAGCTCGGCCAGGGGTACCATCCCGCCGCCTTCGGAGCGTATCGGCAGGCTCGCCAGGGTGTGGACATGGGAACGCGAGGCGAGGGGAATCTGAATCACGATATAGGTGGGCTCCAGCACGGTGCCCCGTTTGACATCACCGATCTGAAAGCCGCCCATCGCCATCGCCAGGTTCTGGTTGATGGTGTCCACGGAAATACCGCGGCGTACGGTCTTTTCGGTGTCTACCTCGAATCGCCAGTATTGGTAAGTCTCGGCCATGTAATTGTCAGCATCGACAATATTGTCCACCTGCTCGAACATCCGGGTCAGGTCAGCCGCCACCGTGCGCCGCGTCTCTTCGTCCGGCCCGTATACTTCGGCGACGACCGTTTGCAGGACCGGCGGGCCGGGAGGCATCTCGACGATTGCGATTTTCGCGCCCAGTCTTTGCGCCAGGGGCATCAGCAGATGGCGTGCTGCAACTGCGATTTCGTGACTGCCCCGCTCCCGCTCTTTTTTGTCTTTTAGCATCACCAGCAAATCGCCTTCCCAGGGTCGCTCTCGCAGGTAGTAGTGGCGCACCATGCCGTTGAAGTTAAACGGCTGTGCCGTGCCGGAATAGGTCTGAACTGCGGTGACCTCGGGTATTTCCCTCACTTTGCGTGCCAGTTGCCGGATTACGTTGACCGTCTTCGGCAGAGCGGTGCCCTCGGGCATATTGACGACGATGCTGAACTCGGGTTTGTTGTCGAAGGGCAGCATCTTGACCGGAACTGTTTTGGTGTAGAACAACACGCAGACAAGCGCGGTAAGTACGATGGTGCTGATCAGAAAAAGGATGCCCAGTTTACGATGTTCGATCAGTGGCAGTATCAGCGGTCGATAGAGCCGGCTTACGAAGCGTCGTGATTTCTCCTCTCGCCTTTCTGCCTTCTGCAATGCGGCCATGCGAGGGCGTACACGCAGGGCGAACCAGGGGGTGAAAACAAAGGCGGCGATCAGAGAGAAAAACATGGCCGAGGCGCCGAGCACAGGGATTGGGCGCATGTAGGGCCCCATCAGGCCGCTGACCCAGCCCATGGGCAGCAGGGCGGCGATAATGGTGAAAGTGGCGAGGATGGTGGGATTACCGACCTCGTCCACGGCGCGAACCGCGTGGGCGATGGAGGTTTTACCCACTTCGAGCCAGTGGCGAAAGATGTTCTCCACCACCACAGTTGCGTCGTCGACCAGGATGCCGATGGCAAAAATCAAGGCGAACAGGCTGACTCGGTCGATGGTGTAATCCACCATCCAGGCCCACCAGATGGTGAGCAGGATGACGACCGGGATTACTGAGATAACGACGAAAGCGGCGCGTGCCCCAAGGCCGATGAGGCAGAGAATGGAGACGATGAAGGCGGCCTCGAACATCGCCTGCAGCAGCTCATTGACCTTGTCATTGGCGGTTTTTCCATAGTCGCGTGTGATCTCCATGTGCACGTTCGCAGGGATTAGGGCGCCCTTCAGCTTTTCCAGCTTATTGACTACCGCGCGGGCCACGGTGACCCCATTGGTCCCCTCCTTCTTGGCGATGGCAATGGTGACCGCCTGTTCGCCGTCTGCGTTGAGGGCGCCCTCATAGGCCGGCCCGCTGAAGTGCGTCACTACGCGGGCGGTGTCCTCCGGCAGGTGTTGTACCTTCGCGACGTCCTCAACGTAGATGGGTCGTCCATTGTGGATGCCGACCACCAGCCGGGTGATGTCCTGGGCGGTTTTCAGGAATGAGCCGGAATAGACATTGAAGGAGGAGCCGCCGGTCTCCGTGGCGCCGGTGGCAAGCTCGGAGTTGGCAGTTTGGATAGTGCGGGCGATTTGGCCAAGGCTGATGCCATAGCCTGCCAGCCGCTCCATCTGTACTTCAACACGGATCTGGTCTCTGCGCCCGCCCACAACGAAACCTTTGCCGGTATTCGGAACCGAGCCGAGTTCCTGCAACACATCGAGTGCAAGGGTTCGCAACTGGCTGTCGTCCACTTCTTTCGACCAAAGGGTGACCGTGACCACTGGTACATCATCCACCCCCACCGGTTTGACCAGCGGCATCTTGACGTCGGGCGGGACCTTGTCCATGTTGGACTGCAGTTTGTCATGGACCTTGACGATGGAGTCACCCATGTCTTCGCCGACCAGGAATCTGACCGTTACGATGGCGTTGCCGCGCATGGTCGCGGAATAGACGTGACGCACCCCGGGGATCTCCTTCATGATCCTTTCCAGGGGTTCGGTGACTAGACTCTCGACCTGCTGTGCGGTTGCCCCGGGATATTGGACGAACAGATCGATCATAGGCACCGAGATTTGGGGATCTTCCTGCCGCGGCGTGAACAAAAGACCAAGCAGACCGACACAAAGGGCGCCGATCAGGAGCATCGGGGTAACGGGAGTGTTGATGAAGGCGCGGGCAATACGCCCGGCGAGTCCGGTGGCAGGATGGGGTGTTCTTCCCAGCGCGGGATCGGAATCGTTGTTTTCCGGTGTGTGGCCGCTGTTCTCGTCCATTGATCTGGTTACCCCTTCCAGCACATTCAGCTGTGCGCTACAGGTAAACACCCAGAAACGGGGCGAGGTTAGACTTGCCGGTACAGCATCCCAAGACTACCTGAACAGCGAGAACGCCGGCTCGATGAAACTTCGCCCGATCCCAGGATCTTGGAAGCCATCCGAGCGGGGGAATTTGGCCTGCGCGCGCTTTCTTAAAGTTCGGTGGCGGATCGGGTAGCAACTGTTCACGCTGCACACAGCTTCGAGTTGCTTCGATCTTCCGCGCTCCGACCCATCCCGCGAGAATTTTCCTATTCTTTATAATGTTAAGCGTAGTTTACAATGCCTGATCACTCAAGAAAGAAGCGGTTATACCCAAGCGTCAAGCCGACTTGTAGATCAGCGAAACCAACCTCCTTTCATTGCCACAGGTGTAACAGGTTGCGCCAGCCACCATAGTTGTTTTTCTGCATTAGATACATATAATAATATTACCTAATACGATATTAGCTTGTAGGTGTCCTGTCGCAGGTGCCAGCGGGCCTCATGCTTTGGAAGGTATCTCATGTTCTTCGATCACCTCACCCTTGCCGGAATCACCGTCGTCTCCTTCTATGCGGTGCTTCCAGTCTTGTTCCGAAAGGAATTTCTTTGGGTGGATGCCGAGCATGAGAGCGGTGAGGTTCCAATCGCTTCGCCGTTGCCGAATGAGGCCTTGCCGCAGCAGGAACTATCAAACAGTTACTCCGACTGCTAAGGAAAAAACTGCCGTAGATTGTGTTTCTGCAGGCGGCGCCAGTAGGCTGGTTGAGCGGGCTATTTTGATCTGGACCGTTGGTGGCCGTAATTGGTGCAACGGTAGACTGTAACTGGACTAAAATCACACTCTACTTTCCTTCTTTGCTGAGGCGCTGATTCCGCAACCTGACCGTTCGCGCCAGGCGATGCAAAGGCGCTCAGTCATTTTGCAGCTGCGAGGCAGCCTCTGTTCCTTGTCAGCTATCGTTGCTTTCGGTTGAAGCCTTCGGAGGGTTTATTATACTGTCGTCGCAGATTGCCGATGGCCGTTGATGATATTGAACAACGGTTTTGTCCTGACTACAGTGGTGGATGAAATGAGGAAACTGGTCTTTTTGGCAGCAGCACTCTTAATGGGGTGTAGTGAGCAGCAGATCCGCGATACGGATTCGCCTTATTTTCGTCTTCCAGTCGGTACGGTGGTGGAACTCAACCAACAGCTCGAAATGCCGGCGGAACGGACACGTATTTTTTTCCAACGCGGCGCGGTCTTGGGAAAGCAGGGTATCGATCTCTACTATCCGAGTTGCAACCTCGAGGTCCGAGACTTGAAGACCGAGGTCCAGTTGATCGAACCGGATAGTTTCGCCATCGTCCATACCCGTCAGGGCAAGGAATCCGTCGTCGCCTGGGACGGGATAAAGCTGGCGGGGCTGGGTTGGTCTTTTGATTTGGGCGGCGGGCCACCCATGGTTCACCGCTACTATCACTACCGGCTAGAGTCGGAGCGGCAGCCTCAGGTGATGCGACTTACCTGCCGCGGTGCGCTGGCCGATCTATGGCAGGCGAAATCACCCACTCTGGCGGAGACGAAGGAGGCACTGGGAGAGGTGGCAACCATCCTTCTGGCACCCTGAGCCGGCGACTGCGCACGATTTATGCCAGGTTGTTGGTATTATGCAGATTACAGAGATACTTGCCCGCAACGCCCGGGTCTATGGCGACGAAGTTGCCCTGGTCGAGCGGGACCCCGCGGCTGATCGAAGGGTGGAAATCAGCTGGTCGGAATTCGACCGCCAGGCCAGCCGTTTCGCCAATGCCCTGCTTGCCCGAGGTATCGGCAAAGGTGAGCGGGTGGTCCATCTGATGATGAACTGCATCGAGTGGTTACCTGCCTATTTTGGCATACTGCGGGCCGGGTGCTGGGCGGTTCCTCTCAATTTTCGTTTTGAAGCGGACTTGATCCTGGCCTGCTCGCAACTGGCCGAACCCAAGGTATTTCTGTTTGGCGAGGAGTTTGTCGAACGGATCACTGCAGTGAAGCCGGGGTTGGACAGCAGCGTGCTTCACTATGTTTTTTTGGGGCCGGAGGAACTGCGACCCGATTTTGCACAAAGCTATGCGGAGTTTGTCAGTGATGCCTCGGATATGGATCCTCGGGTGCCGCTGGAGATCACAGACGATGCCGGGCTGTATTTCACCTCCGGTACCACGGGACTGCCAAAAGGTGTGCGCCTGACCCATCGCAATCTGGAACACGCCTGTTACGTGGAAAATTTTCACCATGGGCAGACCCACAGAGACAATTTTCTCTGCATACCTCCGCTTTATCACACCGGGGCCAAGATGCACTGGTTCGGCAATTTTATGGTCGGCGCCCGGGCGGTGATCCTTCGAGGGATTCGTCCCGAGTGGATCCTGCAGGCGATCTCGGAGGAGCAGGTGACCATTGTCTGGCTGCTGGTGCCCTGGGCCCATGATATCCTGATAGCCTTGGAGAGCGGTGAACTCGATCCGAGCTGCTATCACCTCGACCAGTGGCGCCTTATGCACATAGGCGCTCAACCGGTACCACCGAGTTTGATCCGGGACTGGAAGGCACTTTTTCCGAATCACGACTATGACACGAACTACGGGCTGACCGAGTCTACCGGCCCTGGCTGCGTCCATCTGGGACTGGAGAACGGCCATAAGATCGGCGCCATCGGGATTCCCGGTTTTGACTGGGAATGCCGCGTTGTCGATATCGACGGTAGTGACATGCCCGATGGGGAGCGGGGTGAACTATTGGTGAAAGGGCCTGGAATGATGAAAGAGTACTACCGGGACCCTCAGGCTACCGCAGAGGCCCTGCTAGACGGTTGGTTGCACACCGGAGACATCGTTCGCCGGGATGATGCCGGTTTCCTCTGGCTTGTTGACCGTAAGAAGGATCTGATTATCACCGGTGGCGAAAACGTCTCGCCGGTAGAGGTGGAGAATTTTTTTATGAACCACCAGGCGGTTCAGGATGTCGCTGTGATTGGCACACCCGACTTGCGGCTGGGGGAACTGATTACCGCAATCATCCAGCTGAAGTCCGGGCATAAATTAAGCGAGCAGGAGGCGCTGGTATTTGCCGCCGGTCTGCCCCGCTATAAACGGCCCCGCCTGATCTACTTCGACCAAGTACCGCGCAATGCCACCGGCAAGATCGAAAAACCGAAGCTGCGGCAGAAATACGCCTAATATCAGCAGATGGATGTCTCCCGTATTCTGGACAATCTGAACGACGCGCAGCGCCAGGCGGTTTCTGCGCCTCCCGGGGGTATGCTGGTACTGGCGGGGGCCGGAAGTGGTAAGACCCGGGTCCTGGTACACCGGATTGCCTGGTTGATACAGGTGATCGGGGCCTCGCCCTGGAATATCCTCGCCGTTACCTTCACCAACAAGGCGGCACGGGAGATGAAGGGGCGTATCGAGGGGATTCTGGAGCAGCCGGTCGGTGGTATGTGGGTCGGCACCTTTCATGGTCTGGCCCACCGTCTGCTGCGGTCCCACTGGCAGGATGCCAGGCTGCCCCAGAGTTTTCAGATCCTGGATTCAGACGATCAGTTCCGACTGCTCAAACGCCTGCTCAAAAGCCTCGATCTGGACGAGGCGCGCTGGCCGCCCCGGCAGGCTCAGTGGTTTATCAACAGCCAGAAGGACGAGGGCCGCCGGCCGAAGCACCTGGACGACGGCGGAGATCCCTTTCAGCGGCAGATGATCCGCATCTACAGTGAATATCAGACCGCCTGTGATAGGGGAGGGATGGTCGATTTTGCCGAGTTGCTGCTGCGCGCCCATGAATTGTTGCGGGATCGCGCCGATATTCTGCACCACTACCGGGAGCGGTTTCAGCATATTCTGGTTGACGAATTTCAGGATACCAACACCATCCAGTACGCCTGGCTGCGGTTGCTGGCCGGGGAGCGGGAAAATCTCTTCGTAGTGGGCGATGACGACCAGTCCATCTACGGCTGGCGCGGAGCGCGGGTGGAGAATATCCGGGATTTTCAGAAGGACTTCCCTGGGGCGCCCCTGCTGCGGCTGGAGCAGAACTATCGATCGACCGGGACCATCCTGAAGGCATCCAACGCGGTAATCGCAAACAACCCCTCGCGCCTGGGCAAGAATCTTTGGACCCATGGTAATGAGGGTGAACCGGTCAGTCTCTACGCCGCCTTCAACGAGGTGGACGAGGCTCGGTTCGTGATCGAACGTATCCGTCGTTATCTTGAAGAGGGGCACAGCCGCTCTGACAGCGCCATCCTCTATCGCTCCAATGCCCAGTCCCGGTTATTTGAAGAGGCCTTGATCCAGGCCCAGATCCCCTATCGAGTCTACGGTGGTCTTCGCTTTTTTGAGCGGGCGGAGATCAAGGATGCCCTCGCTTACCTGCGGCTGATCGCCAATCCAGAGGACGATCCTTCGTTCGAGCGGGCGGTAAACATGCCCCCCCGGGGGATAGGGGCGCGAACCCTGGATGCCGTGCGCGCCCACGCCCGGGACTTTGGCTGCTCCCTGTGGCAGGCCGCCCGGGATCTGATCAAGGGCGGTGTCATGACCAGACGGGCGGCCACTGCGCTGACCGGTTTTCTGGAATTGATCGAGCATCAGAGGACAGAGACCCGGGAACTGGAGTTGCCTGAGCTGGTGAATCAGGTGATCTCGGCTTCCGGTCTGCCGACGCACTTCGAGAAGAGCAGAGACGGCAAGGGCGTGGATCGGGTGGAAAACCTGGAGGAACTGGTCAATGCCACCCGCCAGTTCAGCTTTGAGTCGGAAGATGAAGAGCTGGATGATCTCTCAGCCTTTCTCGCCCATGCAGCGCTGGAGGCGGGCGACGCCCAGGGGGATGCCTTCGAGGACTGCGTGCAGTTGATGACCCTTCATTCGGCGAAGGGGCTGGAGTTTCCGCTGGTTTTCATTGGTGGATTGGAGGAGGGACTGTTTCCCCACAGTATGTCCAGCGAGGACCCGGAACGGCTGGAGGAGGAGCGCCGGCTCTGTTATGTCGGCATGACCCGCGCCATGGAGCAGCTCTATCTCTGCTATGCCGAGAGCCGGCGGCTGCATGGCAGCGAGAATTATCCCCTGCCGTCGCGTTTTCTGCGGGAAATACCGGCCGAGTTGATTCAGGAAGTGCGGGTGCGCCCCCAGGTCACGCGACCGGTTTATGCGCCCTCCTCCGGAACCCGTTTTACAGATTCCGAGGCTGGATATCGGTTGGGTCAGCGGGTGGCGCATCCCAAATTCGGCGAAGGGGTAGTGCTCAACGCGGAGGGTCAGGGCGACAGCGCCCGGGTGCACGTCAACTTCGAGTCGGTGGGGGCCAAGTGGCTGGTGGTGGGGTACGCTAATCTGCAGCCGCTTTGATCCAGGGTGCCCTGCTGGTTTCAAATTGCTCTTGACAGAGGGCTGGTCTAATATCGGCCTGTTGTTGAGAGGCCCTAAGTGATTCTCAGGCCTTAACAAAAATTATCCAAGAGGAGGCAACATGAAGCGTCGTGAATTTGTAAAGTCTTTGGGTGCGGGATCCTTGGCGGTTGGTGCCGCTGTTGCGGGGGCCCCCGTCGTCCATGCGCAGCAGCAGATCAAGTGGAAGATGGTTACCACCTGGCCAAAGAATTTTCCGGGTCTGGGTACCGGAGCCAACAATCTGGCCCGGCTGGTGAACGAAATGAGTGGCGGGCGGATAGAGGTGAAGGTGTATGGCGCCAAGGAGCTGGTGGGCGCCCTGGAGATCTTCGACGCCGTCTCCCGCGGCACCGCGGAGATGGGGCATGGCGCCTCCTATTACTGGAAGGGGAAGAGCGAAGCGGCGCAGTTTTTTGCGGCTGTGCCTTATGGACTGACCGCCCAGGAGATGAATGGCTGGCTCTACAATGGCGGTGGCATGGAGCTCTGGCAGGAGGTTTACGCGCCTTTCGGTCTGATCCCTACCGCCGCGGGTAACACCGGTGTGCAGATGGGCGGCTGGTTCAACAAGGAGATCAACAGCGTAGGCGATCTCAAGGGATTGAAGATGCGCATCCCCGGCCTGGGTGGCGAGGTGCTGAAGCGCGCCGGCGGCACCCCCGTGCTGCTGCCGGGGGGGGAGATTTTCCCCTCCCTGCAGTCCGGTGCCATCGATGCCACCGAGTGGGTCGGGCCTTACAATGATATGGCCTTTGGCCTCTACAAGGCGGCCAAGTATTACTACTATCCGGGTTGGCATGAGCCAGGCACCACCCTGGAGTGTTTTATCAACAAGGAGGCGTTTGAGGCCCTGCCGAAGGATCTTCAATCCATTGTGTTGAACGCCGCCAAGGTGGCCAACCTGGAAATGCTGTCCGAATACACGGCGCGCAACAATGCAGCCCTGCAGACCCTGGTGACAGAACACAAGGTGAATCTCCGGCAATTCCCGGACGAGGTGTTGATCAAATTGAAAGGGTTGTCCGACGAAGTGGTGGCAGAGACCGCAGAGAAAGACCCCATGTCGAAGAAAGTGTACGAGTCGTTCCTGAAGTTCCGCGCTCAGGCGGTTGCCTGGCACCGGGTATCCGAGCAGGCCTATCTCAACGCCCGTTCCCTGTAACCCGGGAAATTTGTTAGGTTAAAGCCCGGCGGAGGTTCCGCCGGGCTTTTTTTATCTCAGCCGTAGACCAGCTTCGGCAGCCAGGTCGCCAGCTGCGGCCAGACGGCCAGCAGGCCCAGGGTGACCACCTGGATGACGATAAACGGCATCACGCCGCGGTAGATGTGCATGGTGGTGATCTCGGGGGGGGCGACGCCTCGCAGATAGAAGAGCGAGAATCCGAAAGGCGGTGTCAGGAAGGAGGTCTGCAGGTTAAGGGCGATCATCACCCCGAGCCATACCGGGTTCAGGTCCATGGCCAGCAGGATCGGGCCGACGATGGGGACGATGACGAATGTGATCTCGATAAAATCAAGGATGAAACCGAGCAGAAACATCATCAGCATGACCACGAAAACCGCGCCGAACACCCCGCCAGGCAGGTTGCCCAGGATCTCCTGCACCACCTCGTCGCCGCCAAATCCCCGAAACACCAGGGAGAACACGGAGGCGCCGATCAGGATCAGGAACACCATGCTGGTTACCAGTGTGGTGCTGCGCATCACTTCCCGCAGAATGGCCAGATTCAGCTTGCGCTGGCCGGCGGCGAGCAGGATGGCGCCCATCGCCCCGACCGAGGCGGCTTCTGTCGGAGTGGCCAGCCCACCAATGATAGAGCCCAGCACCGCCACAATCAGAAACAGGGGGGGCACCAGGATCTTCAGCGTGCGTATCATCAACTGTCGTCGATCGATCGCGTCGCGCTCCTCCTCCGGAATGGGCGGCACCGCGTCTGGCCGGAATACCGCCACGCCCACGATATAGAGGATATAGAGACACACCAGCAGCAGCCCTGGCAGCAGGGCACCGATGAACAGATCGCCAACCGAGACGGTGTCTGGTGAGTACATGCCCATGTTCAGCTGGGCCTGCTGATAGGCCGACGACATGACATCGCCCAGCAGCACCAGCACGATAGACGGTGGGATAATCTGACCGAGGGTCCCTGAGGCACAGATAGTTCCGGTCGCCACCTTAGGGTCATATCCCCGCTTCATCATGGTCGGCAGCGACAGCAGTCCCATGGTCACCACGGTGGCACCGACGATCCCGGTGCTGGCCGCCAGCAGCATGCCCACTATCATCACCGAGATCCCCAGTCCACCCCGCAGCGGGCCGAACAGCAGTGCCATGGTATCCAGCAGCTGCTCCGCCACCTTGGAGCGCTCCAGCATGACGCCCATGAACACGAACAGGGGGACCGCAATCAGGGTCTCGTTGATCATGATGCCGTACAGGCGGTTGGGAATGGCCTCCAGGAAGGAGGGATCGAAGGTGCCGGTCAGGGTGCCGATCAGGGCGAACCCCAAGGCCGTACCAGCCAGCGAGAAGGCCACCGGATAGCCCGCCAGCAGTACAATGAACACTGTCAGAAACAGCAGTAGGGGCATGGTGGCCATGGTCTAATTCCCTTCCTGGCCGGCGGTTTCGGTCTCGCCATCCAGCAGGTAAAGCAGATTGGTCAGGAACTGGGAGAGGCCTTGCAGCACCAGCAGAGAAGCCATGACCGGAATCACCGTTTTCAGCAGATAGACGCCCGGGATGCCGCCCGCCTCCTGGGAAGTCTCTTTGACCGACCAGGAGGCGGCGATATATTCCCAGCTGATCCAAGTGATAAAGAGGCAGACCGGCAGCAGCAGCAGCAGCGAGCCCCATAGATCAATCCAGGCCTGGGTCCGTTTGCTGCGGCTTCGATAGATCAGGTCTACCCGGACGTGACCGGCATTTTTCAGGGTATACGCGGCGCCCAGCATGAAGACCGTTGCGTGCATGTAGATCACGGATTCCTGCATCGCAATCCAGCCCATATTGAACAGATAACGGAGCACTACGACGGTAAAAGTCACCACTACCATGCCCAGTGTCAGCCAGGAGATTGCCTGGCCAACGCCTTCATTCAATTGATTTGCCCAGTGGGTCAGGCGCGCGAGTCCGCGGTGGTCGCTTGCATTCATCCCGGTTTTTAGATCATTTTTTACTTAGAATATCCGGGATTATTACAGAAACCACCCGGCTTATACATGGATCAGGAACATCAAGGGGTATCTGTGCCCTCCATTTTGCAAGGACTTCGGCTTCGCTATGGCGTTCAGCATACCACCGCCACTAACCCTTTATATTCATTTGCCATGGTGTTTGCGCAAGTGCCCCTATTGTGATTTCAACTCTCATGCGACGAGAGAAGAACCGGATACCGAGGGTTATCGGCGGGCACTGCTGGCGGATCTGGACCTCGAAAAGCCACTGGCGGCGGGTCGCAGTATCGCCTCGATCTTTATCGGTGGTGGAACCCCCAGTCTGTTTCCTCCCCGGGAGATCTCGGCCTTGCTGCAGGGCGTGAGGGAACGCTTGTCAACTGTGGCAGATCTGGAGGTGACGCTGGAGGCCAATCCGGGAACCCTCGAGGCAGGATACTACGCCGGGTATCGGGCGGCTGGAGTCAACCGACTGTCCATTGGAGTGCAGAGTTTTGATTCTGGTTCCCTCCGCGCGCTCGACCGTATCCACTGCGGGGAGCAGGCACTTGCGGCCGCGGATTCGGCCCGTCGGGGTGGTTTTGAACGAATCAACCTGGATCTCATGTTCGGTCTGCCGCAACAGACACGGGAGATGGCCCTAGCCGACGTCAAACAGGCGATTGCGCTGAGACCAAATCACATCTCCTATTACCAGCTCACCCTGGAGCCCAACACCCCTTTTTATCACTCCCCGCCTCCACTGCCGTCGGAAGAGATTATCTGGCAGATGCAGTGCCAGGGGCATCGGCAACTGATAGACGCGGGTTATCAACAGTACGAAATCTCCGCATTTTCCCGCCCCGGAGAGGAGTGCCGGCACAATCTGAATTACTGGCTGTTTGGCGACTATATCGGCATAGGTGCCGGTGCCCACGGCAAGTTAACCGACTTGGCAAAACAGCGTGTTGTGCGCCGCTGGCGTGTACGGGATCCTCAGCGCTATCTAGAGCAGGCAGGTACGAAAGGGGCTGTTTCCGGGCAACGGACACTGGATCAAGGAGACCTGGAACTGGAATTTCTGTTGAATGGTTGTCGACTGAATCGGGGCTTTTCTCGCAATCTGTTTGAATCCCGCACCGGGGTTTCTTTTGTCCAGGTCCATGACCGCATTGAGACTGCAGTGGACAGGGGGCTGCTATCACAGGAGGAAGGGGGGGCGATCCGGCCCACCGAACTGGGGCGTCGTTATCTCAACGATCTGTTGGCGCTGTTTCTGCCGGAGGAGCAGTAGAATCAATGCTGCGGAAGCAGTTGCCATCCGCAGGCCAAAATCCCACTGTGAGGTACATGAAAATAATCAAACTCAGGAACGGCGGCAGTGGGGGGAGCTCCGATTTATTGTCACCATTTGGGAGGGTTAAAACCCCCAGCTTCAGCTGGCAGCTTTCAGCATGAAGCATTATCCTGAGATGTATGAAGGAGTATAGAAGAGGAAGTCATT
>Ga0316189_10000352_pt1 | contig 45661 bp, 33 predicted proteins | sample LowCovwburrow_MG_FD_204930 | JGI IMG/M metagenome (GOLD analysis project Ga0316189, IMG submission 204930) | Coastal sediment microbial communities from Maine, United States - Lowes Cove worm burrow | ecosystem: Environmental > Aquatic > Marine > Coastal > Sediment | place: USA: Maine... | reverse complement strand
GTGGTCGAAGGCGCTCCCCTGCTAAGGGAGTAGGCCCGGAAGGGTCTCGAGGGTTCGAATCCCTTCGTCTCCGCCACCCACCCCAGTCTTTGTCAGCAAGGTTGCCATTTCCCTGTTTTATCCCGACTTTCCGGGGGCTTGCGCTGTTCCATTTGCGTGGAAGCCACCTGTGATCCAGCCGATCAGGCCGAATTCCCGCCGCAGTCTCTGCCGCCAGCATCACGCGCTTCGGTTAGACTTGGTTTCCCTGCTAACAGGGAATTTTTGCGGAAATAGCCCGATTTGGCCCAAACCACTCGTCGATTTTCGCTGAAATCGGCAAACGAGAAAGATGGGCTCACAACAGTCGTTCTCTGCGTGATCATCCAATGGCTGTGGCGCGGGACAAAGTTACCACTCAATAGCGACGGACGGGCGGTTGGATCTGTTTTCTTATAGCGAAAAAGGGTACACCAAGTTTTCTTAGTCAGTTCAGGCCCAAGAAATTCAGGAACATCTTGAATGTCGGGTTTTCTGCCCGAGCATTTGGAAAAACGCAGGCATAATCCTTTTTCATTGGAAGGTTTATTGCGGAAGGTGAGACCAATGAACCGGAGCTGATGTCAGAACTGACAAGAATGGAGGGGATAAGGGCGATCCCGGCTTCTTGTCTTGCCGCTGATACTGCAAGTGACAAATCGCTGACGATTAAACCCGGGTCGGAAGGATCTGAAGTCCTGTTTCCGGCCTTAAGTCGCCAATCCGACCAGCGAGGCTCGCTCGAAAAACTTGGACCCCATTTATTATGAATTAATTTGGCATCGGGAACGTTGACCAGCAATCCCTCTGGGTCCGAATACTGTTCCCAGAAGGCCGGTGCGCAGACCGGAATTGCGATACCACTGAACAAGGGAATTTGGCGGTATTCCGTGTAAAATGTTGAGCCATATGTAAGACGTAAATCGACAGCTTCCCGCTCGAAATCAATAGGATCTTCCTGAACCCGGATATCCAGAGAGACCCCAGTTTGCTCTCGGAAGCGCAGCGCTTTTGGAAGCAACCATAACTCTGACAATGCTGGAAGTGTACTGACGACCAGTTGCCGGGTACGCTTATTTCTGCGCACGATCTGGGCAGCTTCTGAAAGCTCACCAAAAGCGCGCGCAAGCTTTGGATAAATCTCCTCTCCAGCATCTGTCAGGGAAATACGGTTCCCCTTGCGAACAAAAAGTTTCTTGCCCAGATGCTCTTCGAGACTTTTTACCTGCAGGCTCACGGCAGCAGAACTGACGCCCAGTTCCTGTCCAGCCAACACGAAACTTCCGCAACGCGCAGCGACCTCGAAAGCTCTTAGTCCATTCAGAGAAGGGAGAATATGCATGGAGACCCTAGTTTTTCTTATGCTACCTAATAATTGAACTGGTTGTGACCGTCCAGTATCTGCGTTCAAATAGGGGCAATGGAGGACCCATGATGAATCACCTGCTTGATCTCGAAAAATACCCGCTGGACCGCCCGGACAGTTCCGAATACGCCGCGTTGGTTGAAAAATGCCGAGCCGACCTTGCGGCCAAAGGCATGTTCAACTTGCCGGATTTTTTCAAACCGGGTGTGGCTCAGGCAGCCGCGGACATGGCAAAACCCGCGATGGATACGGCCTCGTTTAGACATGCGCGGCGCCATAATGTCTACTTTAAGGATGCAATGCCCGGAGTTGATGACAACCACCCCGCAATGGTCAAGTCCAACACCATCAATCACACACTCTGTGCAGATCAACTGAACGGTAATCCGGTTATTGATGTTTACGAGTGGGAACCCCTTGCCGATTTCCTGGCCGCGACGATGGGTAAGGACAAGCTGTACCCGATGGATGACAAAATGGCATGCGTGAACATGCAGGCAACCCGTGCGGGCGAAGGGTTGAATTGGCACTTCGACCGTTCGGAATTCACCACGACAATCCTGCTGCAGGCCCCCGAAACGGGCGGCCAGCTCGAATACCGCAAAGACCTGCGAACTGCAGATGACCAGAACTACGACGGGGTTGCCGCTGTGCTGGCCGGGAAAGATTCGGAAATCAAGCAAATCATGCCCGAACCGGGTGCCTTGAACGTGTTTCGCGGTGTCAACACTCCACACCGCGTTGTTCCGGTAGAAGGACGGAAGGATCGTGTGATCGCCATCTTTTGCTACTATGAAAAGCCCGGTGTTGCTTTCACAACTGATGAGCAGATGGGATTTTACGGGCGAACCGTAGCCTAAAGTAACCATGCTTTTTCCGAAGGCACCTCTGGAATGATTCCCTTCTAAACTTTCGGCGCTTTCGCAATCGTTTGCTTACGACATGCATTTCCATTTCGGGGCGCAGAATGACCCAGACGCAGAACGCCTTTAAAGACCACCGAAAACTGACCTATCTGAATAGTGAAGGGTCGGACAAGCCTTTGATCAGCCCGGTCAGTCAGATCACATTGGACAAAGCCCGGGCCTATCGTCTGGGGCGGTTTCGCGAACAGATTGAATTGCACGATGTGGCGGGCCTTCTGCTCTACGATCCGATTAACATCCGCTATGCGTTCGACAGTTCTAACATGCAGGTCTGGACCAGCCACAACCCGGTACGCTACGCGATGATCCTGGCCGAAGGCCCGGCGATCCTGTGGGAATTTAAAGAGTGTGAGCACCTGAATGGCGGGCTTCCTGGCATTGATGAAATCCGCTCGGCCGTATCCTGGATGTTCATGACGAAGGGCGACAAGGCCGTTGAAGGGGTTGAAACCTGGGCCGATGAAATCGCCGATCTTCTGCTCCAGCACGGTGGCGGTAATAAACGCATTGCCGTCGACAAACTGGACGGCCCGGGCCTGCATGCATTGGAAACACGCGGTTTCACCTATGTTGAAGGAACCGAGCTGACCGAACATGCCCGATCGATCAAGTCACCCGAAGAAATTGAGCTAATGCGCTGGACGATCCGGGTTTGCGAGGTCGGAATGGCGAGGATCTATGAACACTCAGTCCCCGGTACGACCGAGCGTGAGCTTTGGGCGCATCTTCACTTCGAAAATGCACGGTCTGGCGGAGACTGGCTGGAAACCAAGTTGCTGACTTGCGGGCCAAACACCAACCCATGGTACATGGAATGCTCGGATCGAATATGTCGCGAAGGCGAATTGATCTCATTTGATACGGATATGATAGGCCCTTACGGTTATTGCGCCGACCTCTCCCGCAGTTGGATCTGTGGCTATAGGCCGATGACCAACATTCAGCGGCGGGTCTACGGCACTGCGCTTGACCAGATCAATCACAATCTTGATATTCTGAAACCGGGCTTGAGCTTTGCTGAGTTCAACGAAAAGAGCTGGCGCATCCCGGATCAGCACGTCGACTATCGCTATTCACTGGCCGCCCACGGCGTCGGCATGGCGGATGAATGGCCTGTCATTCCGCTTCACGTTGATTTCGATGAGAGTGCAATGTCGGGTCGGGTTGAACAAGGCATGGTCATCTGTGTCGAAAGCCTTGTCGCGGAACAAGGCTCTGAAAGCGTCAAGCTTGAAACGCAGGTTCTGGTAACGGAAACCGGCACCGATCGGCTGGACAATTTTCCTTGGGAAGACGTTTGATCTCTCCTCAAAACGCTGGCTGAGTGGCACGTGGTCGCTGAATGGCAACGATCATCAGCAACAACAACAACGCTGGAATGAAAAAAATCTCTTTTGCCATTCGGTCATTTTCTATCGCTACCGCTTCGATCTGGGCTGGTTCTTCACCGTAAAAATCATAGTCATTCGCCAGGATGTCATAGTAGGGCGTTCCGGGGAAGGGTTCGTCCAGTGTCAAAATACCGTTGTCTTCGACTACGGTAAGCCCGGCCGCCTGCAACCGCTCAGCTCCAGTTCCTTCTGCGTCGGGGGTAAAGGTGACCGTTGTAGATCCAACAACGCTGGTGTCGAAGTCAGGAGCGGAAATTCGTAAACGTGCTGAAGATCCCACAGGCAATTCTTCTAGCGCAGTGAGTGCTTCAGGACCTGTCAGTTCGGTATACTTGTCCTGCCATTGATCAAGGAAGAAATCGGGGCGGAACAGCATAAATACGACCAATAGCATGACCGCACCTTCCCACTTTCGGGACTTGGCGATGAAGTAGCCTTGGGTCACTGCCGCGAATACCAGCATCGCGACGAGTGAGACAAAGAAAACCATGACCGCTTTTGCCGGTCCAACATTGATCAGCAAAAGGTCAGTGTTGAAAATGAACATAAATGGCAGAAGGGCCGTACGAATGTCATAGCTGAATCCAATAAGACCTGTCTTGATCGGATCCCCGCGCGATATCGCTGCTGCAGCATAAGCGGCAAGACCAACAGGTGGCGTATCATCTGCAAGAATGCCGAAGTAGAAGACGAACATATGCACAGCGATAAGCGGTACAATCAAACCTGATTGTGCGCCCACGGACACAATCACTGGTGCCATTAGTGACGACACAACGATGTAGTTGGCAGTAGTGGGAAGTCCCATTCCAAGGATCAAAGACAAGACTGCAACCAGTACCAAGAGAATAATCAGGTTGCCGCCCGAGATGACCTCGATCACTTGTCCGATGATCTGATGTGCACCAGTGAGCGAGATCGTCCCAACAATGATGCCGGCTGCGCCTGTTGCGACGCCTATTCCGATCATATTCCTTGCGCCGCCTTCGAGACCCGCCACGAATTCGCGAAAGCCTTCCACAAATTGGTTTACCAAATCAGACTCGCCTCGAAATACCGCCTTTATGGGGCGGTGCGTCAAAGCGACAATGATCATGGTAACAGTCGCCCAGAATGCTGACAGGGCAGGCGAAAGTCGATCAAGGTATTCGGTGCGAACCATCAAGTTCCAAACCAGAACGAAGATCGGAAGCGCAAAATAGGCACCACCCAGAAATGTAGGCGTCAGACGCGGCGCGGACACAGCTTTCGCATTTGGATCATCGACCTCAATGTCTGGAAATTTGGAAGCAACATAAAGCAGGCCTAGATAGGCAAGACCAAGCAGCGCAAGCGCGGGGTATACGGTGGCTCCGGGCATCATGGGTTCCAAACTGGCACGGAAAACAACAACCAGAAATGTGACCGCGGCCATGCCAAGGAATCCCGTTATGAACAATATCAGGATCATCAGAACGCCAATGTGCCGTCCTGGTTTCTTTAAACCTTCAAGGCCCATCTTAAGGCTTTCCAGATGCACGATGTATAACAGTGCGATGTAGGAAATTATTGCTGGCAGGAAGGCGTGTTTGACGACTTCGATGTAGGGAATATTCACGTACTCGACCATCAAGAACGCTGCTGCACCCATAACAGGCGGTGTTAATTGCCCGTTGGTCGATGATGCGACCTCGACAGCGCCGGCCTTTTCAGGCGAGAATCCGATCCGCTTCATCAGAGGGATCGTAAACGTCCCGGTCGTTACGGTATTTGCGATGGATGAGCCAGATATCATTCCGGTCATCATAGAAGACAATACAGCAGCCTTTGCCGGACCGCCGCGAAGCGCACCAAGCAATGATATGGCAACCTTGATGAACCAGTTGCCGCCGCCGGCTTTTTCCAAAAACGCACCGAACAACACGAAAAGGAAGATCATCGATGTTGAGACGCCTAAGGCGACACCAAAGACGCCCTCGGTTTGCATCCAATAGTGCCCCATCGCTTTACTGAATGACGAACCGCCGTAGTTTGTAATGCTTCCTATCCATTCAGAATAACCACCAAAGAAAGCCAGCGCGAGGAACAAAGAGCCAATGATGACAAGTGGCAACCCAAGCGAACGAAAAACAGCAACCATCAGGGCAGCCATCCCGATACCAGACATCACAATGTCAGAGGTCGACCACAGACCTGGCCGGTCAGCAATCTGAAACCGAAAAACAACAAGGTACAGGCACGCCGCAGAACCAAGCGCCACTAAAACCCAATCATACCAAGGCACCTTGTTTCGATGACCAAAAATCGGAAATGCCAAAGTCGCCAGTACAAGAGCAAAAGCAAGGTGCACGTAGCGCGCTTGTGCTACGATATTTGCCATCATGCTGATGCCTGTTGCTTGGGCCAGAACGCCCGGCAATTTCGACGCGATGTAGAGCTGAAACAACGACCATATGATGCAAAGACTAAAGATCAATTTTGTTACGAAAGGACCTGCGTTACGCGCGCCGGTGTCGGCTTCGGCCACCATATCTTCTGCGGTTCTGGTTGCACTCTCGGTCATTTACTAGCCCCCGTCGAATTACGTTTACTTTATGTAAAACGCCAGCGCACCGAGGCGATGCGCTGGCGTTAGATTTTTCAAGACATCAACAGTTGTCCGTTACTGCATCAGGCCCAGTTCTCTATAGGCACGTTCAGCCCCTGGGTGCAGAGGTGCGGATAAGCCATCACTAATCATCTGTGCTGCATCAAGGTTTGCGAAAGCAGGATGAAGACCGCGGAAATCGTCCAGGTTGGAAAGAACCGCCTTTGCTACAACGTAAGCAACATCGTCAGAAACATTCGCAGAGGTCACGAATGTCGCACCAACGCCGAATGTTGTCGTGTCGCCATCTGTGCCTGCATACATGCCGCCTGGAATAGTCGCCGTACGGTAATATGGGTTGTCAGCGACAAGCGCTTCGATTTGCGGTCCCGATACAGACACCAAATTTACATCGCAAGTTGTCGTTGCTTCCTTGATCGCGGCAGCTGGGTGACCAATGGTATAGATCATCGCGTCGATGTTACCGTCGCAGATCTCTTTGGCCATCTCCGATCCTTTGTATTCCGTTGCGAGTGCGAAATCATCCATGCCGATACCGAACGCCGCCATAACAACTTCCATGGTTGCACGTTGTCCGGAACCTGGGTTGCCGACATTCACGCGCTTACCAGCGAGTTCCTCAAAAGAAGTAATACCGCTGTCAGCGCGGACGATCAAAGTGAACGGCTCTGGGTGAACAGAGAACATTGCCCGGATTTCAGGAAAGGGATTGTCCGCGAACTTGGATGTGCCGTTAAATGCGTGATACTGCCAGTCTGACTGAGCAACGCCAAACTCAAGCTCGCCCGCTTTGATGGTGTTGATATTGTAGACTGAACCACCTGTGGATTCCACTGCACAGCGGATGCCATGCTCTTTGCGGTCGCGGTTGACCAGTCGGCAGATTGCACCACCTGTTGGGTAGTAAACGCCAGTAACGCCACCTGTTCCGATTGAGATGAATTGCTGGTCTTGCGCAGACACGGCACCACCAAATGCAATCGAAGCTGCGGCCACAAGACCGCAAATTAATTTGCTGTGTATCATGAAATTCTCCCTGAGTGAGACGCTTAAACGCACGTCTTTTACACTGGGAGAGTCCTAAATGTGTTCAAAGATGTCACGAAAAAACTAATGTTTTTTTTGTGCGACCCAATAAGCGTTGTTCTCTAATCGAAGTTTTTCATAAGATTTGATCCTGTCGTTGGCCCCATGACCACCGCGATGCATCAGCAGGGCTAACAGTATCTCTACCACTGCGATCATACCCGAAAAACATCCGAAGTTATGTGTGCTCAGCATTGATGCGATCAATGTGTGGTCAGGGTTCAGCTGAGGCGAAACAAACTCAGAATCTGTGATTAACAGGAGTTTTACACCTTTTTTCTTGGCGAAAGCACAGGCCTCAATCGTTTCCCTGGAATAGGGAGTTACCGTGATTGCAATCAAAACGTCCCCAGATTTGGCTTCATTCAAATCGTCGATAGCACTGTTGCGATGTTGTGGGATGAGTTGCAGAGATGGAAGCGCCATCCGACCGACATAGTGCAAGTAATAGGCGACCGCATAACTTGACCTTACGGCAGTTAGATATACCGTTTTTGCAGAGAAAAGTGTCTCTGCAATCAACTCTAGCTCATCCAATTGCTGACGTTCCAATGAATGTGTGACAATTGAAAGCGCGTTTTTTGCGGCGTCTGCGAAGACTGGTCCCAATTCCGACTGCACGCGAACATCGGTGAGCCATTCAGGGTCATTTCGCAGAGTTGCGCCAGCCACAAGCGCGTGGCGAAACGGTTGACGAAATGTATCATAGCTTCGAAACCCGAGTATTTTTGCCATATTAACAAAGGTATATGTGCTGACACGTGCTTTGCGCGCGGTGTCGCGAATTGGATCCAAACCGAAATCCGAGGGATGATCCAGGACATATTTTGCCGCAATTTTCATCTGAGGTGAAAACTGCATAATCCCCTCTTTCAATGCCGCAATACTCTTGGTTCTTAACGTCGGATCCATGCGATTCGTCTTGCTGTTTAGAATATAACATATGTTATATTAGTTAAGGATTGGGCAGCAACGTAATTCCTAATTCCAGTGATGTCGCTGGATGTTACTGCTTTCCAACTCAGGAATAACAACACGGGCGTCCATCGTGCCAGTTTCTACCCACATGTAAAGACGTCCCTAAGCAGCCTTTCCCGAGGCGTTTGACGGTCGCCAAGGTGCGGATAGAAATAATCTGATTTCATCCGGTTAAACGTGTGACGATGTCCCAGATAATGGCCTTCGCCACGGCAGACTTCGGCAATCACATCAGCGCCGATATTTTCGGCGTTAATCTCGGCCCCGCGCAGGGTGCGCAGGATGTTCCCCAACATGTCGTTGTCCACAACATAAGCCTCCAACGAAACGCCCAGCAGGCTGGCCTGCATGCCGCAGGCTTGGGTGATCAGGTTCGATCCCGCATGAGCCGCTGTAGACACCGCAAGGTTCTTTTCGCTGCCAAACTGTGCATCGAGCGTCTTTGAATCTGTAATCCCGGCGATCGAAGTTGTCGGCAGATCATAGAACCGACCCATTTGTGTAGACGCGGCCATCAAAATCGCCTGTTCCCCGCCGCCCGCGCACAGGGAACCGGTGCGCAGATCCGCGACAAGCGGCTTGGGTCCGAAAATCGCAGCCACATTTGAATCTACAAGACGAGCAAAGACAAGACCCGCCAAAGTTTCTGCAACGGCCTGAACCAGTGACCCGGCAATTGTCGCCGGGCTTGTGGCACCCGCTTGCCCGGCCGAGATAAGCTGTACCGGAAAACCGGCCAGGACCGCCGCCTCCAGCGTGTCCAAGGCTTCTTCGGCAAAGCGCATTGGTGGCACAACATGGCACACCATTACGGTCAGAAACGGGCGCGCGCGAAACGCGGCTTCGCTGCCTGCAAACGTGTAACACAACTCTGCCAGTTGCGGCAGGTTTTCGGGTTCGGATACAGATACGGACACGTGCTTTGAGGTGCCCATCAGGCACGCGTAGGCTGTGTTCAGATCCATTTCCGCAACGTTTTCAATGTCGCGGGCAACAATGGAGCGGCTGAAGTGATGGATGTTTTCCATCGCATCGCAGATACGCGCGGCATCATAGAGGTCCTGCAGTGTTCCGTCGCGATAGTGGCTTTCTTCGATGTCAAACACGCCGGGCGCACCGCCGCCCGAGCTCATGTGAACACGAGATCCCGACAAATCCAGATTATGCGCCGTATCCTGCCCGTAAAGCACAACATCGCGCCGTGCTTCCTTGATCGTTTTCAGAACCAATTCACGTGGGAACAAGAGCCGTTTGTCATCTGTGTACGTTCCGCCCTTGGCACAGACCTTTTCGATCATCGACGCAGACGCCTGGCTTAGCCCGAGCGTTTCAAGCAGCGACAGAACTGCCTCGTTCACTTCTGCAAGATTAGCATCACTCAGCGGGCGAAAAGCACCCCCATTGATGCCGCCCCAGACCGGTGGTTTCTCATCAACAGGATTCGCATTACTTTCAATGCGGGCTTTTCTGCCTCTTCTACCTGATTTGCCGGCCATTTTTATGTTCCAGACACAGTTTCCCCTTCTGCAACGGTAACGACGGACGGTGAGCTGTTCAAAAACAAGTTTCTTTTGCTATTGATGAGAAAACTTCATCTATATGCAGGTATGTCAAATCTACCCTCCCTTCCGGCACTTCGCGCCTTTGAAGCGGCTGCGCGACTGGGTAGTTTTCAGGAGGCCGCAGAGGCCATTGGCGTATCACCGACGGCCATCAGCCACCATATTCGCGGGCTGGAGGCGAATCTGAACGTTCAGCTTTTTACACGCAGAGCGCGGCAAGTGCACCTGACGGATGAAGGTGAACGGCTCGCTTATGGTGCAAGCAGAGCATTCAGGATTTTGGAAACATCAGTGGACTCTGTTGTTAACCAAACTCAAAAAACCAAGGTACGAATTGCTTTGGGACCAAGTTTTGCGACAAGGTGGCTGCTTCCCCGGTTCGCTGAGTTCTGCGAATATTTTCCGAAGGTTGAACTGGATTTGGTTCAGACACCTCTGCTGGTGTCACCACAAAATGTAGACGCGGATATCTTCATTACATGGGGAGACGGCAAATTTCCGGGAATGGTATCCGATCCGCTGCTCAGTGTGCTGACGGCTCCGGTTGCCAGTCCTGCCTTGATCGCGCGGCTGGGACGCCCTGAAACACCATCTGATCTGCTCAGATATCCGCTGATCCATCAGCGTGATACTTTGGGCTGGGGGGCATGGTTCATGGGGGCCGGAGTTCATTCAGAATTGGCTCTGGCTGGCCCGATCATTGAAGACACAAACGTTGTGTTGCAGGCCGCTATCGCGGGGCAAGGTATCGTCATGGGATGGATACCGCTAATAAATACAGAGTTGAAAAATGGAGAACTTGTTCAATTGTTTGATCCTGTGCTGAGCGAAAACCGCGCGTACCACTTGGTCAGGCGGAAATCAGGCCCCCGCGAGACCAAAGTTGACCAGATTTGTAACTGGCTAATCAACCAAGCTGCTCTATGACTACCGTGCTCAGTTAGACAAGTCAGCCAGCCATCATACGCTCGTAAACTTTGATGCCTTCATTCACATCGTCGAAATACCGCACTTCCCCCTTTTCAAGGATCGCAGCAACGCTGCAGAATTTACGTATGGTTTCCGGAGTGTGAGAGACCATAATCACATCGGATCCGGACAATCTGTTCTCGAATACTTTTTGGCATTTGCGTTTGAATTCCACGTCGCCGACTGCAGTAATCTCATCGACCAAATAATAGTCAAAGGCGATGCCCATGGAGACACCGAAGGCAAGACGGGCCTTCATCCCGGAAGAATAGGTATTTACTGGCATTTTGAGGAAAGGCCCAAGTTCTGCAAATTCTTCGACGTAGGCAACCAGTTCATCTGTATCGACGCCATAGATCCTGGCAACAAAGCGCGTATTCTGAATGCCAGTCAACGCAGGGTGAAACCCGCCTGCGAAGCCCAGTGGCCAGGATATTCGCCCTTTCCTTAAAATTTCTCCTCGGTCGGGAGCAAGTGACCCGCTGATCAATTTGAGTAGCGTAGATTTGCCTGCGCCGTTGCGCCCGAGCAATCCAAGGCTATGACCCTTTTCAAGTGTTAGCGATAGATTGCTTACTATTGTGCGCTTTTCACCTTTTAGCTGGTAGAACTTCGTCACATTTCGAAACTGGATCATTGTTATGCTACCGACGGTCTCGGACATTGTAACCAATCAAGATTACGACCGCCCAGATAGCGAACAGAAACGCCGTGACCAGAAACCCAAGGACCAACCGCTGCGGGTATTGAGGTTCTTCAGAGATTGTCGGTGGAACGTGAACCGCCAGGTAACGGCTTTGGCGACGCGCCTCGGCCTTTGCTTGTTCATAGGCCGCTAACGCGGAAACATAGGCTGCTTGCGAAAATTCAAGATCAACCAATAGTTCTTCGTATTCGCCTATGACATCAGACAAGGGGCGTTGTTCAGCACCTGAGCCATCTTCGCTGATGTTTGATTTTTCTTGATTAATCTGATGTTGAATCGCTTCAATTCTTCGTTGGCCCCGAACCCTGCGTGGATCGCCTGCTTCGGTATATGTTTCCAGAATCTCATGCTCCACCAACGCTTCGGCCAATTGAATTTCCAACGCGGACAGAAGCCCAAGCTGGCTCACTGCACCAGCTTCGGGGTCAATAATCTGGTTAACGTTGCGAAACTCGCGAATTTTAAGGCGTATGTTTTTCAACCGGTTTTCTGCTGTTTCCAAATCTTCCCGGGCAAATTTTGTGGTGTCGTTTCGGGCGATTAGTGACAGATCATTGATGAGCTTGGCGCTTTCTTCCAAAATCGCTTTTGCAATTCGTTGAGCGTCATCCGGATCAAATGCGCGTGTTTCTACCTCAATCAGACCTGTCGTGCTGCCGATGGATACTGAAACCATCCAGCTCCAATACCATGTTAAATCTTCAATCGATTTATCTTGGCGTAGCGAGAAAACGAAGTCCTGTGGCACACGATTGTAAATCTTTTCCAGTTCCAGCTCTTCATTCAGTTTTTCAATCAAAGGTTGGCTTTGGATGAATTCAAAAAGTATGTCGCTATCCGACGCGGAAGACGTTCCAACCTGCGTAAAGGTGCCCAGAATATCAAGCGGATTTGATGCTTCTTCAGACCGTATAGAGAAAGCTGTAGTAGAATGGTATTGATCAGCCGAAAAAGCGGCAATGTAGACGTTCGCAACGGCACTTGGGATCAAAAATAACAGTAGAAAACTAATAAAAACAATATGGTGACGAATCTTCATTCGCGCCCAAGGGGCTGAAGCGGGAGGTTCGACTTTCCCTGCAGCACTTGGTACAGCTTCCAGAACCGGAGTATTCTTGTCCATGGGTCTTACCGCAGTATTCTGATCAAGCATTCAGAAACACCTTCAATGTTTGCTTGTTTGTCTAGGGTTTCCGACAAATATTTTCCAAATTATTGCACAACCTAACCGCGAATGCCATAAGATAACAATCAAATGTTCATTCGCAGGTATGGCGCTGGAAAATGCGACTGGCATCCCAAAAAGCAAATCAAAACCCAAGATTTCAGGCGGCGCGCGTTCTGTTTGCTATGGTCATGCGCGAGATGAATACACGCTACGGTCGCACATGGGGTGGTTACATGTGGGCAATACTTGATCCCGTCGGAATGATTGCACTTCTAACGCTCGCGTTCAGTCAGTTTATTCATGCGCCTCCGATTGGTACCAGCTTTGAACTGTTCTATGCGACAGGATACATACCGTTTTATATTTACTCAGAGATTACTAACAATACGAGCATGGCTGTTGCGTTTAACAAGCAGCTTATGCATTTCCCGGCGATTACGCCTTTGGACGCCGTTATCGCCCGGTTTATTCTTTCGGTGCTAACTTTACTGGTTGTCAGTGTCATTGTATTTTTCGCGATAGCATTTGTTTCTGAATGGAGCGGCGCACTGGATTTGGGCGCAATTGTTCTAGCTACTGGACTTGCGGCGCTTTTGGGACTTGGGCTAGGAACGATGAACTGCGTATTGTTCGCATTTTTCCCGGTATGGCAGCGCGTTTGGATGGTTTTAAGCCGACCGCTGTTTTTGGTATCAGGTGTCTTTTTCACCTATGAATCAATGCCGCCGCAAATTCAGACGATACTCTGGTACAACCCCCTGGTACATATCATTGGAGTAATGCGTCGAGGGTTCTACGCGAGTTATAATGCTGACTTTGCCTCAGTGTTTTATGTCGGAGGGATAGGTGTGGGATCGCTGGTTTTAGGTTCGGCTCTGCTCATTCGCCATAAGAGCTATGTAATAGAAAGTTAGGATGAAAACTTACCGACAATTTGTTTGATAGCTGCATTCTGGCCTGTGCGATTGTAAAAGGAACCCTTGATCTGAATTGTTGTTAATGCCCTAAAAAAATCGGAGGCAAAAGTTGGATTTGCCGGTTCCGCCTCATTCCAGAATTTATCTAACCCGGCTTGGTGCGAGAGGTCGGGGATATTAAAAACAGCGTTACCAAGCGTGATGATTGGAACGCCAAGTCGTATCGCGTGAAGACCAACCGTAGAGTTTGCGAGCACAACACCTTTTGAGTTGGAAATCAGTTTGTCGAGAGGGCCGCCCTTTATCACGTGCACCCGATGTTTAAGCCCGAACTCCGACGTCAGGCTGGCTATTCGGCGAGGCCAATTTTCAAGGCCGTTATCAAGGGGATGGATTTTAAAAACCAAATAACGCTCAGCAGGGGCGTGCTTGGCAAATGAGGTCAGGATCTCCAGAAGAAATTCTTCAAGATGATTGTACTTTGTTGATGATCTAATCTGATAATCGCTCTGTAGCTGCATCGCGACCAGATTGTATTGAAACTGATCGTCCAGGCATTTTTGTGAAACTTGCTTTGCAATAAAAGCTTGTTTTCGGGATCTTGCAAGTTCGGGTAACCAGGCCAAGTAGTCGATAACAGGCCAATAGTATTTGTCGGAAAAAAAGAAGGGATAGAATGGTCTTCCAAACACCAAAAGAAGATTGAACAAAACTTCGCCGACCGCTTCTTCCAGGAAAGAATGTGGGTATCGTAGCACCATGTCGGCTTTGCCAGCTTTTCGTGCCAAAGTTTCTATTTTATTTTTCTGTTTTGGGAATCTTGATTTTGGCCCCATCCCATCGGCTTCCATCGTTAGCCAATCAGGGCGTAGATAGCCAAATTCAACAGCCCAGCAGTTCACGCCCAATTTTCTTGCAACATCCGCTGCTGCTGCGTGATAGGGAAAGCGGTCTGCATAATATAGAATATCGGTAATTTTTTCATTCTGAATGAAAATTTCCAACCAAGTGGGCCAGTTTCGAAATCGCCCACGATAATTGATTGCGCCTCGCCTACGCCAGAAAGCCCAGTCCGCGAGACAAAAATTCACTTTACGAGTGGGAATCCCTTCGGTTTCTAACTCTGTCGCAAGTCGATGCCAAAACCCCGAAGGGTGCCCCTGTAGGAACAGGAATTTTTTGTCAGCGCGGTTCATACATTTGTCAGTCCAGCAGAAAATTGGTTTGATTATTTTCGGATGATCAAGTTGCACAATTCTGGCTTTTTAGCAATCTATGGTTGTGGAAGAATCAAATTATTTAACCCAAAAGTGCAAATGATCACCAGCAACTCTTCAGGCCTCGTTAACCGTAGATTTCTATTTTTGCAGGGCCCATCATCGTGGTTTTTCAACACCTTAGCGAATGAGCTGCGTGATCGAGGCGGCGTTGTTGAGCGAGTAAGTTTCTGTCCAGGAGATCGCTTGTACTGGCGTGGTTCTATTATTGTTTTTCGCCGGCCAAAGGAAATGTGGTCCCGTTTCTTTGCGGAAACGATGAGAGAACAAAAAATCACCGATTTAATTTGTCTCGGGGACGGCCGATTTTGGCACAAAGTTGCGATCGATAGAATTAGAAGCTGCTTTCCAGAAACCAGAATTAATATTGTGGAACATGGTTACTTACGTCCTGATTGGCTCACCATTGAACCGGATGGAACGGGCGGACGCTCGCGATTTCAACGGGCATTCGAAACGGAAGTCTTTAAATCTGGTTCGAAGCACTGGCCGCCTGAAACAGGGTATCGAACCAGTTTTCTTGAGTATGCGGGATTAGATATAGGGTATCATTTAGCAAATGTATTGTTTGGCTGGATTTCCTATCCGAACACTATAACCCACTCTATTCATTCTCCGTTTCAGGAGTGGGCTGGATGGGTCAAAAAGGCCTTGATGCTCCCTATACGAAAGCGAGAGCTTCATCGAACCGAGTTGTTGCTACAACGCCAAGAAGCCCCCCGGTTTGTTTTCCCGCTGCAACTTGAAACTGACTATCAAATTCGTCAGCACGGAACAGATGGCGGGCTGCGCAGCGCGCTAGACAATGTTGTAGCGACCTTTGCCAAGCACGCTCCACCGAATGCCGTTTTGATTGTTAAAGTGCACCCGTTGGACAACGGCTTGGCCCCTTGGCGTAAACTTGTGATCCAAGCCGCGAGTAAGAACGGGTGCCAAGAGAGGTGCTTTTTTCTGGATGGTGGTGACTTAAGCGATCTTCTGAATAGTTCGGCTGGTCTTGTGACAGTGAACTCAACAGTTGGTCTTACGGCCCTTTTGGGTGGCATTCCGGTAAAGGTGCTCGGAAAGGCGATTTATGACCTTCCAGGATTGACGGATCAGCGTCCAGTTCAGAGCTTTTGGCAAGATCCGGAGATACCGGATCCCGCACGAGTGACAGCTTTTGCTGACATGCTGAAGGCAACAATTCAGGTGCCCGGTGGGTTCGATGGAGAAGGCGTCGCAGACGGAGTCCGCAATATAGCAGACAAGCTGATGCAACCGCCGGTATTTTAGGAGAACGAAAGTATGAAAGAGTTCCACTCTATCGTGATAACGGGCGCTTCTGGCGGTATTGGGCGGGCGCTTGTTTATGAACTTGCCAGACCAGGAACGAGTTTGCTTTTGCTGGGTCGCAATATTTCAAAACTAAAGGAAGTTTCTGAAGAAGCGCGCTCAAAGGGGGCAATGGCGGAGTTCGCTTTTTGCGATGTCACAGACGGTGGCCAGCTTTCAAAACTGGTGAGGGAATTTGATGCTCGTCGCAATGTTGATCTTCTGGTCGCAAATGCTGGTGTTTCGTCGGGGTTGGGGCAGGGCCAATCCCCTGAACCAGAGGGCCATGCACAACGCTTGATCGAAGTTAACCTCATTGGGGCAATAAACACCGTCGAAACGCTTTTGCCCGAAATGATCACCCGGAAAGCGGGCCATATCGCGATTGTCAGCTCGCTTGCGGGCGTTCGCCCACACGCTGATATGCCAAGTTACAGCGCCTCAAAATCCGGTTTGCGTGCTTACGGCATCGCATTGCGCGGTTGGTTGCGAGGCAAGGGTGTCGGGGTAAGTGTCATTATGCCCGGTTTTGTTACTTCGCCAATGTCCGCAAGACATCATGGCCCTAAACCATTCGAGGTTTCAGCTGAAAATGCTGCCAAAATTATCGTCAGGGGGATAAGAAATAATCGGTCAATGATCTCGTTCCCGTGGCAACTTCTGCTTCTGATACGATTGGGAAATTTACTGCCCGCGCCTGTATCAGATTGGTTTGAGCGTCGCTTTGCTGCGGAAATTAGGCCAGAAAACGAATGACTTCAGCTTTTTGACCTGAGCCCTTCAAGCAGGTTTGTACCTGCTGCTACGTCGACCAGTTCCTTAGTTGTTTCAACTGCATATTGAATATCTTGTTTACTGTGGCTCGCGGTCAAAAAGAAGCGTAGCCGCGCCATTTTCTCTGGAACGGCAGGGAAAATGATTGGCATCGCGTTGATGCCCCGTTCAAGAAGCTTGTCCGCAATGAAAACAGTCTTGAGTGAATCACCAACAATGATTGGTGTAACTGCAAATCCCAGCGACGGGCCTGTATCAAGCCCCGACAGTTTAGCCTGTTCCAGAAATAGAGCGCCATTTTCACGAAGCGTATCAACCCTGTCTGGTTCGGCCAGCATGAGTTTCAGCGCAGCGTTTGCCGCCAAGGATTGCGATGCTGGTAGCCCCACCGAATAAATAAACCCAGCTGCTTTGTAACGCAGATACTCAACCAACTCGGTTGATCCTGCAATGAACCCTCCACACGAACAAAGAGCTTTAGATAAAGTGCCCATCCAGATTTCAACTGAAGTTGGGTCAATGTTCTGGGCTTCGGAAATTCCGCGACCGGTTTTTCCCATAACACCGAAAGAATGCGCTTCGTCCACCATGAGCCATGCGTTGTGACGCGTTTTAACCTCAACAAATTTTGCAAGGTCGGGAACGTCACCGTCCATTGAGTAAAGACCTTCGATTACGATCAGAACCTGGCCATACTCATCTCTGCTTTGACTCAGCTTTCGGCCGATCCAGGCGTAGTCATTGTGCGGGAATGTCAAATGTGATGCGCCGGACAGGCGCACGCCTTCGGCTACGGAATTGTGTATCAGGGAATCTATCAATACAAGATCACCCGGGCCGGTGAGAGTGCTGATACCCGTAACGTTTGTTGCATGGCCCGACACGAAAACAACTGCGTCTTCGACCCCGTAGCAATCTGCCAGGTTGCGTTCAAGTGCTCCATGAAACGGCCGTTCCCCACCCACTAATCGGCTGGCGGAAACAGACCCACCCCAAGTTTTCACACCTTCGCAAACCGCCTCTATCAGTTCTGGGGATTTATTCAGCCCCAGATAATCGTAAGATGCGAAGTTGATGCAATCCTTCCCTTCGATCATTACGTGGCTTTCCGACACAGCCTCAATTGACCGAAAAAAAGGCGGGTTTATTTTTAGCATATCAGCGGCGGCCCTTTGCAGACGCATATGTTCGAAGGCGGGTAGCGTGCCGAAATCAAACGCTTTAGCGGCGGTTTTTGCGACAGGTGTTTCATTCTCCGGGGCGGATGCTTTTTGTGTCTCACGAATTGCGTGCGCTTTACGCAGACCCGACAAAATTGCGGTCTTGCTTGAAGTGCCTGACATTAGCTTGTTTTCCGACTGATTGAGGTAACAGTTCTTGCATTGCTATTTAGAATCTCGACAAGCTCGTGATCGACTTCCTGATTCTCGTCGAGATGCTGAACAATGGTTTCGTAGATGGCAGAATTTTGGCCCGTATCTTCTTCAAGCAATCCGTCCAGAAGTTTTCGGCTTAGTTGAATGAGGGTCATTCCATCGACGAGAGCCATCAGAGGCAGATCAACACCGAACTTTTCTTCCACAGCCATGCGAAGGTTTACGGCCATTAGCGAGTCAAACCCCATATCCGTAAGGGGCTGAAGAGGGTCCGTTTCCGATACCGGCTGTCGCAGAATTCCAGCAGTTTCTTCGACGAGTAAGGATGTTATTTTTTCCAGAGCCTCGGATTCGTTCAATCCGTTGATCAGGCTTTTAAGATCATTTGCTGTGTCCGTAAGCGTCTGATCAGTTTTGAGGTCGATTCTGCTGAACAAGGCCGTTTTCATAAGCTTCAGATCAGAGGCTAGCCGCCCCCAGTTCATAGGGGCCATTGTAACAACAGGGTCAGGAGAGCCGGAAGCAATGATCGTTGCTAAACCTTCCAATGCTTCATCAGTGGTCAGCATCCGGTTTCCGATTCTTTGTTCCAATATTTCACGTGCCTCTTGCTCTCGAGCGAGGTAACCGTGATCAGATAGAGGCCCCCAAGCTACAGCCAGACCGGCCAGTCCCTGCTTGCAACGCGACGCAACAAGGCCCTCTAAATATGCATTCGCCGCAACATAGGCTGCTTGTCCGGGATTGCCGAAAAGGGTAGCGACAGATGAGTAGACGATAAAATGGTCTATCGGCAGGCTACGGGTTAGCGTGTCAAGATTCTCGGCGGTCGCGATCTTGGCGCGCATAACCGCCTGCATTCTTTCCGGGGTTTGGTTGGAAAAAAGCGCGTCATCAAGAACCATCGCTGCGTGAAGGACGCCTTTGAGGGGCAAATGGTCAGCTTTAATTTTTTCGAAAACTGTCGCTAATTGATCCTTATCTGCAGCATCCGCTGCAACGGCTTCAATTTTTACGCCGGTGCTTTCAAGTTCTGTTCGGTCTTGTCGTGACAATGTTCCTGAACGACCTAGCAACCAGAGCTTTTCAACACCCTGTTTCGCAAGCCAGCGTGCCGTAGCCAGCCCAAAACCCCCAAGCCCCCCTACCAAGAGCCAAGCACCACCAGAAATTTTTGTCACTGCGCTTGCGACAGGCAGTTTGGGAACGGAGGGAGCCCGCACAAGAATTTTGCCAATATGGCCCGATTTTTGCATCAACCTGAATGCATCAATAACCTCTCCGGGTTCGAAAATCTGGCAGGGTGGCGACCTGTAAAATCCGTTGACAAATCCATCTATCAGGTTGGCAAAAAGCTGCTCTACAAGTTCCGGGCGTTGTGACAACAACTGGTCAGCATCAACCCCAAAGTAAGACAGGTTTTGTCGGAAGGGTCTAAGGCCGATACGACTGTTTTGATAAAAATCTTGTTTCCCCAACTCAACGAACCGGCCAAAGGCTTTCAAGCATCCAAGCGAACGTTCCATTGCTTCGCCAGACAAGGAGTTCAGAACCACGTCGACGCCTTTTCCAGACGTGTAAGCCATAACGTCATCCGCAAACTGCAACGATCTGCTGTCAAAGACCGCTTTGGCACCCAGAATCTGAAGAAGCCTTCGTTTCTCCGGGCTGCCAGCTGTCGCAATCACGTTTGCGCCAAGGTGCTTGGCAATCTGTATGGCCGCGAGCCCAACCCCCCCGGCTCCGCCATGGATTAAGACGGTTTCCCCTTCTTTTAGGCGGGCGGTTTCGGCCAACGCGTATTGTGCGGTAACAAATATGGCCGGAATTGCAGCAGCAGTTTTAAGATCGACAACATCTGGAACTTTGACAACAGCCTTTTCCGAAACCGTCACATGGCTGGAAAAACAAGATGGGGCAAATGCGATGACGTGGTCGCCAACATTGAGTGTGCTGTCTGGACCCGTTCGAATAACGATGCCCGAACACTCCATACCAAGCGTTGCGCCCGCAAAACCATCTTCCAAGGCTTCTTCTGGCAAAAGGCCCTGTGCCCACATCACATCACGAAAGTTCAGCCCAGTTGCCGAAACAGCAATTTCCACTTCTTTTGCGGTTGGCGCGCGCCGGGCGGTACTTTTCCATTCCAGGGATTCGAAATTCCCGAATTGACCAATCTCTAGGGTCCGTGCATGCAATCCTTGAAAAGAAAGGTCAGACGCAAGAGTTTCAATACCTGACTTTGGTTCTATCCGTGGCGCAGATGGGCCGTTGTCATCCCATAGAATTTCAATTTCGTTCGGATCGATCGACAGACTATTTAGGAAGTTTTTGACAATCTGAGAGACCGATAACCCCGGCGCCATTTTTAAGAAACGAAACTCGGTTTGAAGGTATTCATTCGTTAGCACGCGCCCAAGACCCTGTGCCGCCGCCCCGGACCCTGTTTTGTTGGTTTTGTTTTGAGAAATTATCCAAATCTGTGCTGGTGGTTTCTGCATTAACTGGTGCAATGCCATTACATGCGTCAGAGAGTTTGTCAGGTCATCTTCGTCTGCTTGCTGTTTGTGTGAGAGATAGATCACCTCTTCACCCTCTTCCGAAACCGAATGTCCATTGGCGATCAAAGCATCTGAAAGTTTTTTGGCGAGATCATCGTTTCCGACAAAACCTAAGACGCGAAAGGACCGCGGCTCGAATTCCACATGCTCCAACGCGTCTGAATTCTTTGAGATCGTCACAAACGCGCTTGTCGTATCAATGTTCAGTGGTAGCGAGATTGGCTCAGAAAGGCCGACTCTTTCCAGTTCTTTCAAATGTTCTTGACCGGGCCGTTTTCTACTACGCGGGCGCTGATGATTTTTTGGGGTACCCCACCATTCTTCGGCTTGCCCCATAATCATGTCTTCTACGAGGTCAGGTTCCCGCTCAACACCGACCAAAAGGCCACCATCGGCCAGCATTGGTTTGATATTAGAGAAAAACATTGCATCGACCCGACCCAGTAGATCGGCATGCAGAACCACGTCATAGCTAAGAGAATTCAAAGCGGCATCCATGCCGAGAATCTTAGCTTTGCCTGTTTCTCTTCGGGTCTGGCGCATCAACTCGATGCCCCTTGATTCCACATCGGACAAGTTCAGAATGTCGATTGCCACTAACGAACTCAGAGTGTCGATGAACCCCTGTGGCGCTAGCCCAAGTACCAGAACATTTAGTCGCGTTTCCTTTGGCCATGTCGTTGCTAAATCAATGATAATATCAGCGGCTTTCGACCAAATTGAACGTGATGCAGGGCTGAAATCCACAGCTTTCAAGGGCCGCGGCTGTTTGCTCAATCCTTCTTGCAAGATATTCGCCAATTGCTGGTCAAGTTGCAAAAAATCTTTCAGTTCACCTGAGCGTTCAGGAGTTGCTGTCGTAACAAGTTCAAAAAGGTCTTCAGTTGCTGGAAACGGGCACTTTTCAGCAAGGACGACTACATCTTTTTCTGTGACGGTAGTCGCATCGCTTTCGACCAATGCGTCCAGCATTCTGTTTAGCAGGGTAGAAGAACCTCTTCCAAATTTGTCAAAAATGAAAGAATGAATTCTTCTTTCCGCGTCCGCATATGGCGCAATCAAATTCCAGCAAATCCGATGTGCTAACGCATCGATAAGAAGCGCCCCATCATCGGGGTCAGGCAGGCTGTTGGCGGCTATACCAATTTCCAATACTCGCTTAGAGGGATCGGCCCATGCGTCCGGGAGTGTCGTACCAGAACCTTGTGCGAGCAGTCTTACCTCGCGTTGATGCCAAAGCGGCAGGTTTTTCCCGGTTTCGGAAGAAAGCCTAATGGCCTTGAACCGAACCGAAGAAATTTGGCAAATCAGGTCATTATGTGCATCATAAAACGCAATCTCAGCTTCTGCTCCATGCGCGGAAAGCCGCGAAAGTTTTAAGATCGCTTTGGCAGGGGTGATCCCTGGTTTTAAAAGCCTTACCCGCCCAAATCTAACAGGAAGAAACGACTGTGTTTTTACGAGATCGTCGGGGATATTATTTTTGATAAGATTAAAAATACCGTGAAAACCAGCATCAGCTAACGTCGGGTCCAGAGCGTATCCCGAAGACTCGAGAAACGACGGCAAAAACTCGGCGAACGCAGTTTGCCCTGATGTTCTGAGGTTGGAAAGTCGACGAAAGGCAGGACCATACTCCAGCTTGATATCTTTGAGCTTGGTGTAAAGGCTGTCCAGGGAAACGATGCCTGGTCTCTCTGAAAATTCGGGGTAATCAGATGCAGAAAACCCGTAATCCTTTCGCAACGTTCCAGAGGCACAAAGTTGCCAATCCATTTGTTCGCCGGTCTTGCGCGATTCAATCCTTATAGTTGCTGAAGAGAACTCTAAAACTGTGCGTAGCTCGACAGGATTTTCATCGCCAAAAACCACAGGGCGAAGGATTTCAAAATCGGTGAGCTCGATCGCGTCTTGCCCAAATTCGGATTTTCCAGCCGCCATTGCAATTTCAACGAAAGCTGTTGCTGGCAGCACGGGCAAGCCGTCAACAACATGATCTGCAAGCCAAGGTAACTTGGTGGGGTCAACTTCGCTGTGCCAGGCGCCTTCACCATCTCTAAGCCGAATACCCAAAAGGGTATGGCCCTTTTCGCGGCCAAACAGCTCCACTGATTGCGGGGTTAAACCCGCCCGATACGGTTTGTGTTGCCACGGATAAGGGGGGAGACCGCCCCTGAATGGGATTTCAAGACCAAAAACATTTGACTCTTGTAACTCGGCTCCCAGAGCAATTGCTTCTGCAACGATCTGCAGGACGGTTTTTTCAGACTGATTGCCCTGTTCCATCGATGGCATGTAGACAAGCGTTCCGCCTGCTGTTTTTACAGTATCGGTTACATAATTTCGCAAAACCGGACGCGGCCCGATTTCGACTACTAGGTCGATACCGTCTTCAACCATACCCTCTAATGCGCTTTGAAACTGAACTTCGTTTCTGGCGTTTTTCCACCAATAGTTTGAATTCAATTTGCTTGAGTCGATACGCTTGCCAAACGTTGAAGAGTAATATGAGGGTACCCCACTCTTAGGAACGATCTCTTTGACATTCTCAAAGAAGCGGCTCTTGATTGTGTCTAAAGCCCGGCTATGAAATGGGTAATCAATCGCCAGCGGTTTGATGGCAACGCGTTTTTTGCGTGCGAATTTAGCAAATATTTCAAGGTCATCCATTGGACCTGTAAGGGTGCAACTTCTTGGGCTGTTCTGGGCCGAAACCTCTATGCTGTGGTTTCCAAACTCTACAAGCAGGTCACTTAAGGTTTGTTTTCCTGTCAAGACGGCAGCCATACTGCCTTTTCCTTTTAGGTCTTCAAGTGCCTCAGAGCGGGTGCGAACCAGTTGCGTGGCATCGTGTAGGCTCAGTGCTCCGCTTACCCAAGCCGCTGCAATCTCGCCGACGGAATGGCCGATAACGGCATGAGGCGTTAAACCCGTGGCGGACAAAGCCTCTACAAGCGCGACTTGGATGGCAAACAAGAGTGGCTGAGCAATCTTTGAGATAGCAAGCTGCGCGTCCAGATCGTCAGAAAGCAGCGATGCTTCAATATCAAGATCACTTTCTTCGGATAGTATTTTGGCGACACGTCTAAATTGGTGTCTGAAAGTCTCGTTCGTTTCAAACAGGTGCCGCCCCATGCCAGGCCACTGAGAGCCATTTCCTGAAAAGGCAAATGCGACCTTTTTCTTTGTCCCGCGCGTATGTCTTTGGACAACATCTGAGGTCTGCTTGCCTGTTGCGAAATCTTCTAGCGCGGCTGCAATGCTGGAGCTGTTGTTCCCCAGAGCGACAAGCCGATGGTCATGTCGATGCAGGCGGTGGTTCGCATTATTGATCTGGTAGGAACCTGTGCGATCAGAGGATTTTGTCAAAACCTTTTGCCAATTCGCCGCAGTTGCTTTTAGTGCGTCCTCTGTCGCTGCGGAGAGAACGAGGGCGTTTACCTTTGGCGATACGGGTGTTTGGATGTATTTTTCATGCTCCCACGGTTGGCGCAGCAAAACATGTGAGTTCGCTCCGCCAAAACCGAAAGAATTCACGCCAGCGACCCATGGACGTTTCCGGTCTTCCAGTTTTACTGCAGACGTCGCCACTGAAAGGTTTAGTTCTTTGAAGGGGATATCAGGATTGAGTTTTTTTACATGAAGCGTTTTAGGAAAAACGCCGTTTTCAAGAGACAATTGGGCTTTGAGCAAACCAACCAGCCCGGAAGCTGACTCAAGATGTCCGAAGTTTGACTTGGCAGAGCCGATTGGGAGCGGGTTTCCGCGTGCAGAACCGAAAACCGTTCCAATCGCCTGCGCTTCCTGCGGGTCGCCTACAGATGTGCCAGTGCCATGTGCTTCTACGAATGCGAGGTCGTTGGGATCAAACCGATGGGTATTTAGAATGGATCGCAACAAATCTGCTTGCCTATCCGAGGAGGGCATCGCCATCCCGATAGTTCTACCATCCGAGTTTATACCAGACGCCATGATAACACTGCGTACAAGATCGCCGGATTGTTGCGCGACGTTTAACTTACGAATTACGAAAACAACGGCCCCTTCAGAGCGGACGTATCCGTTCGCTGAAGCGTCAAAAGCTTTGCAAAGCCCGTCTGGTGATAACATCGCTGACCGTGAAAAGCCTATGAAGGGCAGAGGTGAAAGCAGAACGTTAACACCGCAAACGATTGCGGTGTCGATTTCTCCGGTTTTCATTGCCTTAACTGCTTGATCCAAAGCATAGAATGAGGACGAACAAGCTGTATCTACAGTGTAACTCGGGCCTTTGATGTCCAGGAAATAGGAAAGCCTGTTCGACAGGATTGAAAGCGTATTTCCAAGCATAAACTGGGAATCAATTGCTCCCAGATTGCCTAGGAACTGTGTCGAATAATCTGAAGAAGACGCGCCAACGTAGACACCCGTGCGGTTTTTATCCAATCTGTCAGGGGTTAGTCCGGACGATTCCATGGCCTCCCATGTGACTTCAAGAAGCAGGCGCTGCTGCGGGTCCATCTGTTCAGCTTCGCGCGGAGAAATCCCAAAGAAACCGGGGTCGAAACTCCAGATGTTTTCAAGTAGCCCTGCTGCTGTTGAATACGTCGTGCCCGGAACATTTTTACCCGGATGCGCGTATCTGTCAGTGGACCAGCGGTCGGGCGTAATACTCGAAACAACGCATTGCTCATTGCTGAGTACCTGCCAGAATTCTTCTGGAGAATTTACATTTGGCACGCGGAGAGAGTAACCGATGACGGCGATTTCGTTCAAGTTTTCGCGGTTGTCGTCCAGCACTTAAACCCCACTTGCCAAGCTCAACTATCAATTCCCTAAAAGATAGGCTCACACTTTAATAGTGTAAAAAAACATCGTAAACACGTATAGATAGTATCTAAATCAGTTCCAAGACCTAAGTTGCTTCGGCTTTGGTTCCGAATACGTCGATGGTTTTCAATACCGGTGCACAGACAAAAGAAACCGGCTTCTTAACGGCTTGAGTAAGACGAAACAGAGAGTTTAATAATGCCACTGGAAGTGTCACTTCGACGATTGGGCCCGACCGGACTTTTGAACCGATGGTTGACCAGTGATAGTTCACCAACATCAGATCTCTATTTCGCAAACGCCTGTCAGGAAATTTTGACCGAAGGCCTTGTTACGCAATATTCGCCAACTGTTTTCGCTTCTGCTAGCACCCAACTTGTTATGCGGCACGACGCGAGAACGCCTGCTCATTTGACTCGCGATTGTTTGGTCTACTTTATTGATGATTTGTGGAATTTCAGAGATGAAGACCCCGGATTGTCTTGGTTCTACCGAAATAAGATGGCGTTGGTTGAGGCGCGCGCTGTGGATTGGTACCTGAAACGGGCGAACGCGTTTGTGGTGAGCACGCCATTGCTAGCAGATGACTTGCGTAAGATGTCTCCCCAAGCGGATGTTTATTTGATCAATCCCTATTGGTCTGAACCTGTTGCTGATCTTGATCATTTTGATCGCCATAGCTTTGACATTGCTTATCTTGGGGGACAGGTACACCGGGCCGATCTGGAATTTTTGCTACCAGCGATAAGGCGCGTTCTTGACGAAATTCCAGAAGCTTCTTTTACCTTGTCTGTAGGCCACCGGATTCCAAGTGATCTCGAGACCCATCCGCGTGTCCACCGGCTGCAGGCGCTGCGTTGGCGGGACTATCGGCGATCATTGCCGAAAAAAAGGTTTCACCTAGCTCTCTATCCTTTGCTGGACACGCCGTTCAACCGGGCGCGCTCGATCAACAAGATTATTGAACATGCTGTTACAGGTGCAGTTGGTTTGTATTCGGATTGGTGGGTAGAGAATTTACCCAAAGCGTTCGCGACAAACGCACTAAACGTTCCGAATAATTTTGACATGTGGGCAGATAAAATCATTCATTGCTATGAGAATCGTCAGGACGTGAAAATCAAAGCAAAAGCTCTGTCTGAAACCATCAAGAGTCTACCATACAAAAAGGTTCAAATTGACCTGTGGACAAAGCTAATGAAAATCTGAACCTGCTTGCGAGCAGGGTGTCAGAATTTTAGATCTCAGCTTTTTTCAGTGCCTTAAGGGCATGCTGCACCGCTTCAACCCTGTTCAACGGTCTTGGCATAACCCATTCGGATTCTTCACGCGGTAAATGTTCGTAGAACAGGGCTCCGTCAGGTCTTCCAAGAAATTCTCTGGCAATGAATTTATAGTCATCCATGTTCTCGTTAATTATCTCAAGACGCCTTTCGGGAGCTTTGTTGTTGCGTCGATTCACTGGCGAAATGGCTTAGAATTTCCTCCAGACTATCTGCGCTGTTCTCTGGGTTGCTGCGCAGCACGATGCCATTTTGTGCTTTAGAAGCTGCTTCAGCTTGTGCACCAAGATCGAAACAGAAAACCGGCAAACCGGTTGCCAAAGCTTCGTGCGTTGTAAACGAAAATGTTTCCGGACAAACAGACGGGATCAACCAACATGATACCTTGTTATCTTTCGCGATAGCGGTCAGTTCTGAAATTTTGTATGGGCCAAGGACTGAGACGTCAGGATGGCTGTAGGTGGGGTCGATCGTTCCAATGACAATGACTTTAATTCTGCGGTCGGAAATGTTCTGAGCCATTCGCCTGACAACATCTGCTCCTTTTTCAAAGCCAATGTTCCCGAGAACAGCAATAACAGTTTCTGGCGGACTCAGGTTTGAGACAGTGTTAGGGCGGACTGGCAGTTCGTGTGGATTGACCTTTACCTTGTTTCGAAATTCGGGATAGGCGCGCGAAAAAATTTCTTTGCTGCTTTCAGAAAATGCTTCAATTTGTTCAACCTGCTTGAACAGGCTTTTCCAACGTTCTCTCCAATCCTTCAGGTTTTCCGACGCAAGGTGATGTCCCAAAGTGAGGCTGGGAAAGCATTTTTGGCAGAGTTTCTGTGATGGAACACCGCAAAATTCATTCTTGTAATTCAACAGGTTGTAAGAAGGACAAACCGGAAAGAAGTCATGCAACAGAACGTGCGCATTGTCAGAGGTCGGGTCCATCAGCGAAAAGACGAATTCGACAAAATCCATAGGATCCTTAGCACCCACAACGCACGAATAGATAAACAGGCGCTTGTCTAAGCAGGAAAGTAGGGCTTCAAGCTGATGCAAGTCATCCATCTGGCAAGCAAGCATACCTACGCAAGTGTGCACTTCTAGGTCGTAACTATTTTCGGACCCGGACTTCCGCAGGATAATCGCGCCCTTGCCCCGTTCGTTTAACGCGGCAATCCGATTGGTCAGATAAATCTCAGCACCGCCACCCAAAGTATGAGCTAAAAATATCGGCACTTCGCCATCACCATTCAATGTGGCAATTGCCAGGGCGATACGCGCCGAGATCAAAGGATCCTCTGCAATAAAATTTTGGACTTCAGTATTGAAAAGAGGAAAACGTTCCGAAATAATTTGCTCATTGTTTGTAAGAAGGTGGGCTTTTGTTTCAGGAGAAAAGGACTGCCCGCTCCGATGTTCGACGAACAGGTTTCCGAGTCCAATATTGATCCCACCAATTTTGGAAGCTCTCAGACACCAGTCGACTTCTTCTCCATATCCTTTTCCAAACACCGTATCCAAAGTGGGTATGCGCCTTAGGTACTTGGCATTAATAGCCATGCAAAACCCAACGCCGGTTGGAATTTTCTTCGTCGTAACGTGCGGGTTCAGTAGTTTTGCAATAGCGTCAATCGAATCTACTTCACTTGCGTTTAGCTGCAGTGATCCATCAATGACCGGGACTGACATTATTGTAGCGTTATTTGACATAGGTGTAACACTTGCGACTTGGTGGTCATCCAAGATCGGTTTGATCAGACGGGATAACCATCCCGCTGGCACGAATGCGTCCGAATTCAACAAAACAGCGTGACGGTTCTTGGTTTCTTCTAACGCGCGATTAACTGACGCAATAAAGCCCAGGTTTTGTGAGTTTTCGATCAATTTAACGTTGGGACTATGTTTGGCGCACCAATCTCTGAGCCAGGGTTTAACGCGTGGATCGGTCGAGGCGTCTTCGACCACAATCAACTCAAAGGCCATGTCGCTGTGCAACATAACACGATCAAGGCAATTCTGTGATAGCTCAAACGCATTGAAGACAGGAACAATAACTGCAATTTCCGCGCTGGCTTTCGCATCATGAGACACCGCCATGAATAAATCAGCAGACAATCTGGCGGGCGCAGGTTTTGATGTTTGCGGGATAAGCATTCGCTCCAGTTCGCCTGCAGCCAGCCTATCGCCAAACAAGAAATACTGAATGAGTGTACGCGGACGTGTCACACCAATTCTCAGCAGGATCAGGGACAGATGAAAAATTGCACGCAGCCAATCAGGTCTGCCAATCGTTGATAGTTGAACAACGTCTTTCCATCGACCGGCCGAAAAGTACTGAACTTCCAACTCTGGCCCAAAAGGCATGTCAACTGTAAAGCCTGCCGCCTGAAAGTTGCGATGTTCTGGTATATCTTTTAGATCTCCACGATGTAGATCAGGTGTCACGATTTTCTGCAGCCCGGCACACCTGAAACGCAAAGTTTTCGTGTTTGCCCAACCCTCGATCTGGATGCGGCTATTGCAGACCTTAACCACTTCCAAGAAACCTTTGGCGCCAACCAAATCACTCTTAAAAGGGATCATTTCTTTGCGTTTGTGAAGATGGCTTACCAGAGCAGCAAAAATTGTCTTTCGCGCGGCATGAATGGATTTTTTCAGCTTTGTTGCTACCATTTAACTTTCCTATCGGAAGGTCGTTTCATTGGTGTGGATTTTGGTGTTTCGCCTTTACTGATTTTTTTCAGTAAATTCGATATTTTGGCACGAAATGTTAGGATGTCGGCCAACTGCAACCAGGGCATAGGTAGTCGAAATAAAATAACAGCCTTCAGTAGAAGAAAGAGACATAAATAACCCTCAGGTAGATTTCCGGAGTTGGTATCCGATTGGGTTGAGCGTGTCACCCTTATAAATACAATTTTAAAGAAACTACAAACTAGTAAATCTACCTAAAGCAGAATATAATGTTTGTCTTGGTGCGCTGTCTGAAGGAAACACAATTTAACATGACCGCCCGGTTAAAGGGTTCACATAATTCCGATAATCGCCAGCTTTGAATGGGGCGGTACGAAGCACAAGTAAGAAAAAATTACGAGAATTGGCATCGGCAAAAAGTGCCGCATGATTTTGAAGCGATTACTGGTGCTATAGCGCATTTACCAACCTTGCGCGTGACAAGGACAGTCCGGGTGACCCTCGGGAAAATCATCTTCTAAAGCGCGCGTATGATCGCCCTAGTGGTACTAAGTTTTTTACTTTCCAGAGCGTTGCATTGCTGAACCTCGATCAAATCCCACGCTTCACGAGTGGTGATCAGAAACAGCGTGCATCAATTCCCCAACCAGTTCACGGCTTACCGAATGTGAAATGTCGCCTACAGTAAGCATTCCAACAACTTGTTTACTTTCATCCATAACAGGTAGGCGGCGGATCTTTTTCTGGTCCATCAGATGTATCGCATCTTCTACAGTCTGGTGCGTTTCGCAGTAGATGACATTCTGGCTCATTACCTCTTTGGCACTTGTCTTCTCCGGGTCACGACCCTCGGCAGTTACGCGAAGCACCAAGTCCCGGTCAGTGATTATTCCAACCAACTTATCATTTTCCTGCACCGGAACTGCACCTATGTCGTTCTTCTTTAGTAATTTAGCGATATCGGCTACTGAAGTTTCGGTGCTGACCCAATCAGCATTTCTGTGCATAGCTTCTGAGATTTCCACGACAATTCTCCATCGAAAAACTGCTGCATTATGAACGACAGCAGGGGTTCTGTTATTGACGATGGTCAATTCGTCACTGCGTTCTTTGCCAAATTGATACCTGATTGCAGCGCCAATAGGCATTGGATTCAAAATCTTAGAAATAACGATTTAGCCCGAAATTGACTGATATCATTCACGAAGCTTTCCGATCACGTACACTTCTGCTGACTTGGTAATTTTGAGCCTTCAGAAATGGATAAAAACAAAATCATAAAATCGGAAAATATTCGCCGCTCAGCAAATTTGCCTGACTATGAAACCGCGCTCGCGACATTTTCCTGGTCGGCAGCACACGACGTGTTGGATTTCATGCCGGGTGGCGCGCTGAATATAGCGCATGAAGCGATCGACAAACATCTCATATTGGGTCAAGGCGAGAAAATTGCTTTAAGGTGGATCGCCAAATCCGGAAAGCGGACAGAGTTTACTTATGAAGAACTCGCACACCTGACAAACAAATTTGCCAATGTGCTTCATGCGCAAGGCATAAACAAAGGTGATCGCGTCTACTCGCTTCTCGGGCGAAAACCAGAACTTTTTATCGCAGCCCTAGGAACACTCAAGGCTGGTTGTGTTTTCTGCCCACTGTTTTCAGCTTTTGGGCCAGAACCTATCAAAGCACGTATGGAGATTGGTGATGCGAACGCTTTGATAACTTCAGCCAGCCTTTACAGACGAAAGGTAAAGGGGATCAGGGCCGAATTGCCAAGCCTCCGCAATGTCTTTCTGATTGACGGGGAAGCGGAAGACACGAACCTGCTGACCGACCTGATGGACACTGCATCTGACGAGTTTTCTACTGTGCCGATGAAGCCAGAGGATATGGCGCTTTTGCATTTTACATCGGGCACCACGGGTCGGCCGAAAGGCGTTGTGCATGTGCACGAGGCGGTCGTGGCGCACCACGTGACCGGGCGGTTCGCGCTCGATCTGAGGCCGACAGATACATATTGGTGCACAGCAGACCCCGGATGGGTGACCGGTACGTCTTACGGGATCATCGCACCCTTAGTGATCGGGGTCACGATGATTGTTGACGAAGCCGATTTTGATGCAGCACGTTGGTATAGCATTCTGGAAACAGAGCGGGTCAATGTCTGGTACACGGCGCCCACAGCGATCAGAATGCTGATGAAGGCTGGGCGTGATATGCCAACGGGACATGAGTTCCCGCATCTGCGGTTTATGGCAAGTGTAGGAGAGCCGCTCAACCCCGAGGCAGTCGTCTGGGGTAACGAGGTTTTTGGACGGCCCTTCCACGACAATTGGTGGCAAACAGAAACCGGCGGAATCATGATTGCCAACTACGCTTCCATGGATGTGAAGCCAGGTTCCATGGGAAAACCACTACCCGGAATTACGGCTGGAATTCTGAATGTAACACCTACGGACGTGCAGGAACTTACAGAACCGCTTGCGATCGGTGAACTCGCGTTGCGCCCAGGGTGGCCTTCAATGATGCGGGCCTATCTGCACGAGGAAGCACGCTACAACAAATGCTTCCGCGGCGGGTGGTATCTGAGCGGTGATCTCGCGATGCGTGACAGTGATGGCTACTACTGGTTCGTTGGACGTAGTGACGATGTTATCAAAAGCGCCGGGCACTTGATTGGGCCATTTGAGGTCGAAAGCGCGCTTTTGGAACACCCGGCCGTTGCGGAAGTTGCGGTGATAGGTTTGCCTGATGAAACTGCGGGCGAAATCGTAAAAGCCTATGTTGCGTTAAAGCCGGGTTATCAAGCCAAGGATGGCTTGCGGCTTGATCTTCTGGGGCACGCCAGAAAAAGACTTGGCCCCGCTGTTGCACCCAAAGAGATTGTATTTCGGAAAAATCTGCCAAAGACCCGCAGTGGCAAGATCATGCGGCGCCTTTTGAAAGCCCGCGAGCTTGGCCTGCCGGAAGGTGACATTTCAACACTTGAAAGCGATGAACAATGACTGTGACAGATGTTAAGCCACGCCTTGATCACGCACATGTCCGCGGCTTGTTAAAAGGCATGATCCGTATTCGGCGTTTTGAGGATAAGTGTGCCGAGTTGTATACGCAGCAGAAAATTCGCGGATTTCTGCACCTTTATGATGGTGAAGAGGCAATCGCAGCTGGCATCATTCCATTACTCGAAACGAAGGATCGGGTGGTAGCAACCTACCGCGAACATGGCCACGCACTCGCACGGGGTGTTTCGATGGCAGAGATCTTGGCTGAAATGTATGGTAAGTCTGAAGGTTGTGCAGGGGGTCGAGGCGGCTCGATGCACCTGTTCAGTCGTGACACCAATTTCTGCGGCGGCAATGCGATTGTTGGCGGCGGTCTGCCGTTGGCCGTTGGTTTGGGTTTGGCCGACAAGATGCAGGATAGCGGCGCCGTGACGGCGTGTTTCTTCGGCGAAGGTGCTGTGGCCGAAGGCGAATTTCATGAAAGCATGAACCTTGCAGCCCTTTGGAAGTTGCCGGTCTTGTTCGTCTGCGAGAACAACGGCTACGCAATGGGGACGGCGCTGGGAAGATCAGAAGCAACAACTGATATCAGCGCTAAGGCAAAAAGCTACGATGTCAGCGCAGAAGCTGTTGATGGCATGGATGTCGTCGCTGTTGAGGTCGCTGCCCGCCGCGCGCTCAAATCAATCTCGGAAACTGGTAAGCCATATTTCCTGGAATGTCGCACCTATCGTTTCCGGGCGCATTCAATGTTTGACGCCCAGCTTTACAGACCGAAGGAGGAAGTCGCTGAATGGCGCGCAAAGGGACCTATTGTTCGATTCCAGGGATGGTTAGAACAAAACGGGCTTATCAAAGCTGAAGAGGTCAAAACAATAGAGGCGGAGATTGATGCCGAGATAGAAGAGGCGGTAAATTTTGCCGAAGCGGGCACCGATGAACCGCTCTCGTCTTTGACAAAATATGTCATGGCTGAAGAACGGCCCGCACCCCCAGTTCCCGTCGTGCCTGACGAGACCGTGGAAACGACCTATCGGGACTCTGTAAAGGCGGGAATTGTGGATGCAATGACCCGCGATGATCGTGTGTTTTTGATGGGTGAAGACGTCGGTGAATACGGTGGATGCTACGCGGTTAGCAAAGGTTTGCTGGATCAATTCGGGCCAGAACGGATTCGTGATACACCCTTATCGGAATCGGGTTTTACCGGCGCAGGGATAGGCGCTGCGATTGCCGGAATGCGACCGATTGTCGAATTGATGACCGTCAACTTCTCGCTTTTGGCGCTTGACCAAATCCTCAACACCGCCGCGACACTGCGCCATATGTCAAACAACCAGTTTGGTGTTCCGGTCGTGATCCGCATGGCGACCGGTGCGGGCAAGCAATTGGCGGCACAGCATTCGCACAGTCTTGAGGGTTGGTACGCCCATATTCCTGGCCTGCGAGTTCTGGCTCCGGCAACGTTGGAAGATGCACGCGGCATGTTATGGACCGCGTTGGAAGACCCTGACCCTGTTCTGATCTTTGAAAATGTCATGCTCTACAACCGAACGGGTCAGCTCGCGGCAAATGCCGGCCCGGTTGACATTGACCGGGCAAAAGTAAGGCGTGAGGGAACGGACATCACTCTGATCACCTATGGCGGATCGCTTTTTAAAACGCTTGATGCAGCCGAAGAACTCGCAAAAGGCGGTATCGCTGCCGAGGTTGTTGACCTTCGCAGTCTTCGCCCGCTGGATATGGAAACAATTTTTGCTTCGGTTGCCAAAACTCACCGTGCATTGGTGGTTGACGAAGGCTGGAAAACCGGCAGCCTTGCCGCCGAAATCGGGATGCGATTGGCCGAAGAAGCATTCTTTGATCTTGATGCGCCCCTTGCGCGGGTCTGCAGCGAAGAAGTTCCGATCCCTTATGCAGAACATCTGGAAAGGGCCGCGATCCCGCAATCCGAAAAAATTGTTACGGCTGCTAAAGCGCTGATACGGGTAACCCCATGAGCGATTTCCTCATGCCCTCTCTCGGCGCCGATATGGAGGCCGGCACGCTGGTGGAATGGCTTAAGGAACCGGGTGAAACGGTCAAACGCGGCGATATCGTTGCTGTGGTGGAAACCCAAAAAGGCGCGATAGAAATTGAAATTTTTGAGAATGGAGTGCTTGAGTCTTATTTGGTTGAGATTGGCAACAAAGTGCCCGTGGGAACGCCGCTTGCAACAATCCGAGGCAAAGGCGCAACGATTGAAGAAGCGAAGCCAGAACGAAAAGCCGAGGCGGCTAAAACCGCTGAAGCAGCCGCACCACAGCCGCCCGAAAGCGTTGAAAAAGCTCCAGATGCGCAAGCTAAGCCTATTGAAACTCCTCGTATAGAAGGCGAAAGGCTACGTATTACGCCCGCAGCGCGACGTATGGCGGCACAGTCCGGTATCTCTCTGGAGATGCTCTCGAACGCGTCGAATGATTTTATCTCGCTCTCCGATGTCGAGGAACGGATCGGTGGCACAGTGGCTTCTGAAAAATTCTCGATGCGCGATGCGATTGCGGCAGCAATGTCCCGATCAAAGCGTGAAATCCCGCATTACTATCTCTCGCATACGACCGATATATCGGCCGCAGTAAATTTCGTTGCAGAAACAAACAAGAACCGGGCGCCTGAAGAGCGTTTACTGCTGGGTGCCTTATATCTGAAGGCGGTTGCAAAGGCCCTGTCGAAGTACCCGGAATTCAACGGCCATTTTACCAAAAATGTGTATCATGAAAGCTCTGCTGTTCATGCTGGCATGGCGATCAATATTCGTGGTGGTGGCCTTGTTGCGCCGGCAATTCATGACACAGAAAGCCGTGATCTGGATGAACTGATGACCGCGATGCGTGACTTGATCATCCGTGTACGCGCTGGGCGATTTCGCGCGCGAGAGCTTTCGGATGCGACGATTACGATAACCAGCCTAGGCGACCGAGGCGTCGACCAACTGTTTGGTATCATATACCCGCCCCAAGTCGCGATAATCGGAATTGGGACGCCCGCTCGCCGACCATGGGTGCACGACGGAATATTGGTGCCGCGCGAGGTTACAACACTCACACTTGCTGCCGACCACCGGGTCAGCGACGGACACCGAGGTGCTCTGTTCCTCAGGGCTATTGATAAACAACTTCAATCTCCGGAGGCGCTATGACACCCGCTGAAATTCAAATTGCTTTGAAAGAAGAACTGCATCGTATTGCGCCAGACATTGAGGTGACAGAGATCGACCCTGCTGCTGATTTGCGAGAGGAATTTGATATTGATTCAATCGATTTCCTGACACTCGTTACCGCACTTGGAAAACGTTTTAATCTTGCAATGCCGGAAGCAGATTATGCGCATATGGGTACATTCAATGATTTGCTGACCTATCTTGTTGGTAGTCTGCACAAGTGACTCCGGCGCACAAAACAGTTACGAGAAAAAAACCGCTATTTGTGTCTGCTGCCCCGGCCCACAGGTCCAGTTTGCGACTGTGTTACGCTTTAGAATACCTCGTGCACTGTATCGAATTTGAATGGCTCTAATCGCTAGTTCAATACTGGGGGTGCAGCAAGTTTTTCGAGCACAATTGATCTAAATCAGCACCGCCTTCGTTGAGTTGGCGCATTTTGTAGCTGCGAGGCAATGTTAGGAGATAGACTATGAAACCGACTGTGACGTGGGTCATTCTTGCAAATGCGGGCGTTGCACGAGTGGTTGTGAACGAAGGGCCGGGCAAGGGTTTTGCAGCACTCGAAGGCATGACTTTTGAAAGCGAACCTCCCGCCGAGTACTCCGATGAACCCGGCATGGGCCACAGCCGATTTGGGCACGGAAAGTCAGCTGTTGCTCAGCCAGACCCGAAACGACAGGCGGAAGCCATCTTTGCTGCGACGCTCATCGGGCGACTGGAAGATGGCTTGCGCAAGTCTGCGTTTGATCGGCTGATACTCGTTGCTGCACCGCATATGCTCGGAACGTTGCGTGCAGCCATCAAAGGTTCCCTAAAAGACAAAGTGCTTGCTGAAGTCGCCAAAGACCTGACGCATATCCCGATTGAGGACCTCTCCGATCATCTTGAAGACGTTATTGCTGCCTGAACATCAAACAGGAGAACCATAAGAGGGTGGTGAAATGGAAAGGCAATTTGCGAACATGTTAGAATTTGGACAAGATCAAACGGTGGGGTTTGTCGTTGCGCCATCTCGAATAGCTGATGCACACCACATCCTTTTAGAAGCCCAGGAAACGCCGGAGCCTCCTACGCCTGAGGCCCCCCAACCGGTAGACCCTGTTCCCGAACCTCAACCTAATGAAGATCCTTCACCTACGGAGCCTTACCCACAACCACCAACGCCGGAGATCCCGCAACCAGTGGATCCTCCGCCTGAATTTCGAGAGGTTTGATAAAAGTCAGACCTTGATCGGACGCAGCCAGTAACTTTGTATGCGATTAATTTTTGGCAGGGCGCTGTTCTGAAAGCCAATAATTCGTCCGCCGTATCGGAGTAAGCAGAAATAAGTTTCGCAGCTTTATCTGGCGGAGTTAGGAGTAAGTCACCTTGAACAATGTAAAAATTGAAAAACGTAATGTTATCCTGGGGAGTAAATCACAGGAAGGCATTCTTAGATTGCCCGATGACGCGCTCGGTCTTGTTGTTTTTGCACATGGTGCTGGCAGCAGCCGCCTGAGTCCGCGCAACAATTATGTTGCGGATCGTTTGGCCGAACGCAACATTGCAACTTTGCTTTTCGATTTACTGACTGAAGCGGAGGCGGCTGATCGTGAGAAGGTATTCGATATCCCGCTGCTCAGCGGTCGCTTGTTAGAAGCAATTGAATGGGTCCGCGATCAACCCGAGCTTTCACAGTTAAAGATGGGTTTGTTTGGCGCGAGCACTGGTGCTGCAGCCGCGCTTGTCGCGGCGTCTTGGAAAAAAGAGTTGATTGTGGCTGTTGTCTCGCGCGGAGGCCGCCCTGATCTTGCGGGTGAAGAGCTTTCAAACGTAACCGCGCCCACATTTCTTATAGTCGGTGGGGCGGACTATCAGGTGATAAAGCTGAATGAAGATGCTGCGCATCAGCTTACTTGTGACCACAAGATGACCCTCGTCCCGCACGCGACTCATTTATTCGAAGAACCGGGAACTCTGGACTCAGTGGTAGATTTGGCTGCCGATTGGTTTGTAAGTAGTTTTGCAAAATCTACGGCAGAATAGTGATTGTTTGTCGTCTGGCAGAATGCATGGGTTCATGTGCCAAAGTTCGGGACTAGTACCGCTGCTCCCTGTAATCGACCGTGCTTCAGATCATCGAGTGCACGATTTGCGTCTTCCAGCGGATACGCCTGTGTCACTGTTTGCACACCTGCCTTTTCAGCCAGCGGAAAGAACTCTTCACCGTCCTGCCGCGTTAGATTCGCAACAGACATTATATGCCTCTCGTTCCACAGGTCCGCATAGGGAAACGTAGGAATATCGCTCATGTGAATGCCACCACAGACGACGCGCCCACCTTTGCGTAGCGCTTTGAGCGCTTTGGGAACGAGTGCCCCAACCGGGGCGAAGATCAGTACAGCATCGAGCAATTCAGGTGGTGTCTCGTCTGAACCACCTGCCCAGACAGCGCCGATCTGCCTGGCAAAATCCTGCGCAGCAATGTCATCTGGCCGTGTCAGCGCATAGATTTCGCGCCCCTGCCAAACAGCTACCTGCGCTATTATGTGCGCTGCTGCCCCAAAGCCATAAATCCCGAGCCGCTTTGCATCGCCTGCCATCCGGAGGCTGCGATACCCGATGAAGCCCGCGCAAAGTAATGGTGCCAGCGCGACAGGGTCTGCATTTTCCTGCAGCGGGAAAACAAAACGCGCCTCTGCTATGCATTCTTCGGCGAACCCGCCGTTTAATGTGTACCCCGTAAAACCCGGATTATCGCAGAGGTTTTCCTTATTGCCACTGCAATAATCGCAGGTTCCGCATGTGTGGCCGAGCCAGGGAACACCGACCCGCTCGCCAACGCAAACACCGGATACTTTTTTGCCTGTTGCAACAACCCGTCCAACAATTTCGTGACCGGGGATCAGAGGCAGGGCGGGCTTGGTCAAATCACCGTCAACAATATGAAGGTCGGTCCTGCAAACACCGCATGCTTCCACCTTAATTCGAACCTGATCGGGCTTGAGGGGTGGAAGTGCTACGTCTTCAAGCCGAAGCTTTGAATTTGCAGCGTGTAAAACCATTGCGCGCATAAGCGTTCCCCCAGATCTTCCTGGAAACAGATTACATGCTCGGCCCTTGCACAAAATTGACGGGGATCAAAATAAACCTAAACCGTTCTTTCTTTCCAAAAGATCGCGTCGGTCGCGCTGGTTACTATTTTGATGTCTGATATTGTTGATGTAAGTAAGTATATTTCCTGGGCTCTGAAGCGTTAGCGATAGTCGTCCATCTGCAGGCTAAGGTCAGCAGTAAGAGGTAAGATTTCGCTTTGGAATTCTGAGATCAAAAATTATTAGCACCCTTTGGCTTTATTGCCGGTTTGAAATCCCGCCATCCCGGCAGAGAAGTATCCAGAAACTCTTTCAATTCATCCAGACCTGCGGCGTGTAATGCACGGTCAAGCAATCGTAAAACCCGCGGAATATGTTTGAGGTAAGTATCTTTCCCGTCGCGTCGACTAAGCCGCACAAATATTCCGGCGACTTTTGCGTGCCTCTGTGCCGCCAGAATGTAAAAGTCTTGCAGGAACGATTTCTGATCCAGTTCGGGTCGAAGATTGAAGTAGCGTTGAAGCAGATGGCTTTCCAGCCCGTCTGACAAGTCGCGCCGGGCATCCTGCGTCAGTGACATGACATCATAAGCAAATGACCCGATTAATCCGTCCTGAAAATCGAGCAGCCCGCAACATGCCGCACCAGAGCGGTCGTTAAGAAGTATCAGGTTGTCCACATGGAAATCACGCAGAACGAGCGTGTCTTGCCGCGCGGCCACATCGCTGAGGGTATCGCGCCATAGCGCCTCGTATTGCGCACCAAACGTAGCGAGATTGGCGTCGCGCCGAGCCTCCGGCGCGAACCATTCTGACAGCAGGTTTGTTTCTTTGATCAGGGGTTCCATATCGTAGAAGGGTGCTACAACACCGGTTGCTTTGGGGTGCTCGTGCAACGTGGCAAGCATATCGATCGCCAGTTCATAGAGCGCTGCTTCGTCCCAACCGTCATTTAAAAGCTTTGTGTAAGTTTGGTCGCCAAAGTCTTCGATTAACGCCAGTCCGAGCGAGGCGTCTTCAGCATAAATTTGGGGCGCGGACAGCCCAAGATTTTCAAGGTGTCGGCCAATTTGGACATAGGCCTTGAATTCAGGAGCCTCGGCGCCTGTCACCATCAAAAGCGCTGGGCCAAACGGCGTTTCCGAGTTTCGGTAATAACGACGCGGGGATGCATCAGCCGGTAACCGACGCCAGCCCTCTGCTTTAACACCCATATTCGCGAGGAATGCAGCGTTTTGCCCAGACAAAGTGATCATCGGATCGTGTAGACCTTCTTGAGAGTTTCGTTGCGCGTGCAAACCCACATCCAAGTCCCTGGAAATAATACTTCTGAATCCGAAGCAGTCTCAACACACTTGCCGCGACCCATTCACAAATACAGCGCCCTTTCTGAAAGACCAAGGCGCAAATGAGGGTTTGAAATTTGAAATTGAAAACCCAAAAGTAGCGGTCTGAACGACGAGTAGTGTCATTTCTAGAATAGTGATTTCAGTCAACTCTCGGGATCATGTGTACTTTGGGACAGTCATAAGAGCGCCTGCGATCAGTTCGTTATCTAAAATCTTGTTGACGAATCCCCAAAATTGACACCCTATCACTTAGAATTGGACACAATTGTCCAGAGCGTTCGACAGGGAGAAAAAGATGAAATCACATTATCGGGTTGTGGTTATCGGCGGTGGGGTGGTTGGGTCTTCCATTCTTTACCATCTGGCGAAATTGGGCTGGTCAGATGTTTGCCTGATCGAACGTTCTGTTCTGACGGCCGGGTCGTCCTGGCACGCGGCGGGTGGTATTCATGCACTGAACGCCGACCCGAATATTGCTGCGCTTCAGGCCTATACGATCGACCTGCTACCAAAAATCGAAGAAGAAAGCGGCCAAAACATCGGCCTGCACATGACAGGCGGCCTAACCATGGCAGGAACGCCTGATCGTTGGGAATGGCTGCAATCAGCTTACCGTGTGTTTCAATCCATCGGTATCGACGACTGCCGTCTTGTCACACCAAAAGAGGCGGGGGAACTGAACCCAATTATGTCGACCGAAGGCTTGCTGGGCGGTATGTGGGCCGACCGCGAAGGTTACATCGACACCACTGGTACCGTGCATGCCTATGCCGGCGCCGCCAAAAAGAACGGTGCCGAAGTGATCGAACACAACCGTGTTCTGGAACTGAACCAGACGCTGGAAGGCTGGGACGTTGTGACTGAAAAGGGCACGATTTCTTGCGAACATGTGGTCAATGCGGGCGGCCTCTGGGCCAAACAGATTGGGCGCATGGCAGGGGTTGAATTGCCAGTCTCGCCGCTAAAGCACCATTACCTCGTATCCGACACTATACCGGCGCTCGAAGAACTGGACTTCGAAGTGCCGATGACCGTGGATCTCGAAGGTTTCACCTATATGCGTCAGGATCAAAAAGGATTGCTGCTTGGCATATACGAAATCAACCACGAACATTGGGCGATGGACGGTGCGCCTTGGGATTACGGCATGGAGCTGTTTCAGGAAGACACCGACCGGATAGAAAAAGAATTGATCATGGGGTTTGAACGCTACCCCTGTTTGCAGGATGTCGGCGTTAAAACATGGGTCAACGGTGCCTTCACCTTCTCGCCTGACGGCAATCCATTGGTCGGCCCTGTCCCCGGCAAGCGCGGATACTGGAGCGCCTGCGCCGTGATGGCTGGTTTCCTGCAGGGTGGCGGCGTTGGCAAAAGCCTTGCGGAATGGATGATCCACGGCGAACCCGAAGCGGATGTTTATGGCATGGACGTTGCGCGCTACGGCGTGTTTGCGGAAAACAAGCAGTACATCAAGGAAACCACCGGGCAGTTTTATACCCGTCGCTTCGTGATGACCTATCCTAACGAACAACTTCCTGCGGGCCGTCCGCTGAAGATGGCCCCGGCACATTCCGAGATGACAGAAGCGGGCTGCAAGTGGGGGGCAAGCTGGGACCTTGAGGTGCCACTTTATTTTGCGGAAAAGGGGTTTGAAGAAACACCCTCACTGAAACGGTCTAACGCATTCGATATTGTCGCGAAGGAATGCAAAGCAGTGCGCAATGGTGTGGGCCTATTGGACATCTCCGGATTTTCCCGGTTTGAGGTCAGCGGACCAAACGCCGAAAACTGGCTGAATCGGATGTTTTCAACGAAATTACCGAAACCGGGGCGCGCAAGACTTGCCGTCATGCTGGGTCATGATGGTCGGCTGAAGGGTGACCTGACCCTGTTCAACTGGGGCGACGGAACATGGTGGATCATGGGGTCATACTACCTTCGGGCATGGCACATGCGCTGGTTCAACGACCACATGGAAGACGGAGTAAATCTACGTGATTTGGGGGAAGATTCCGCCGGGTTCTCGCTGGCGGGCCCAAAATCACGCGCGGTGATTGAAAAACTGACAGAAGGCTCTATCGGTAATCTGCCGTTCATGGGGTGCGGTGCCTTTGACATTGGTTTGATCCGCGCAAAGGTGGCCCGCATGTCCGTCGCGGGCGAACTTGGCTTTGAGATCAACTGCCGGATGGGTGATCATATCGCCCTGCGTCGCGCGCTTTTGGAGGCTGGCGCTGAAGAAGGGATTCGCGAATACGGGTTTAATGCGTTGCTTAGTCTGCGGCTTGAAAAAAGCTTTGGCATCTGGTCGGCTGAATTCACCCAAGGCTACACCCCCGGCATGACAGCGATGGACCGCTGGATCGACTGGGAAAAAGAAACGTTCATTGGACGGGATTCTGCAATAGCAGAACGCGACGGCAATGGACCTGCCCAAGTTCAGGTCACTTTGGAAGTTGATGCCGGTGATGCTGACGCGAGCGGGTATGAGCCGATATGGAACGATGGTGTCCAAGTCGGTTTTGTAACCTCGGGCGGCTATGGTCATACGGTTGGCAAATCATTGGCCATGGCGCTGGTGAACTCGGAAGTCGCCGCTGAAGGTTCAGAGTTATCAGTTCACGTGGTCGGGGTTGAACGCAAGGCACGCGTCATACCTGCTTCGCCCTATGACCCAGAAGGAAAGGCCATTCGGGGATGACTGAGAGCGCCGCCTTGCCCCCAAACACGAGACGAAGGCGCAGCCGCCAAGATGGCGCAACACCGGGTCGCAAAGTTAACTATCGCAACCTGCGCAATCCTTTCCCGCCGATGAATATATTTTCGGCGGACCGGATCGCTGCAATGCACGAAGCAGCATTGGAGGTTTTGGAGACTCTCGGAATCAAAGTGCTGCTGCCAGAAGCCCGGGCGATTTATCGCGGGGGTGGCGCTATTGTGGACGAGAGCACTGAAATGGTGCGCATCGGACGCGACATGGTTTTCGCGGCTCTGGAAGCTGCCCCCAGATCCATTCCTATGTCCGGAGGTGTCCCTGCACGTGATATTACGCTGGAATTAGGAAATCTGATTTTTCAGCCCGGCGCAGGTGCCCCGCATGCGACAGATCTGGAACGGGGGCGTCGCCCCGGCACAGAGCGTGACTTTCGCGAACTGACCCGACTGACCCAGCATTTTGATGTGTTCCACATGGTTCCGCCACTTATAGAGCCGCAGGATGTTCCGATGAACCTTCGTCACTACGCGATGATGGACGCGCAGTTAACGCTTTCAGATAAAGTGCCGTTCATTTTTTCCCGCGGGACCCCGCAGGTCTTGGAAAGCTTTGAAATGCTCCGCGATTTTCGCGGACTTTCTGACGACGCGTTTCACGATGGGGCCCATTGCTATACGATCATCAACACGAACTCCCCGCGCCAGATAGATGTTCCGATGGCACAAGGGATTATCGATTTTGCCCGTGGCGGGCAGGTTTCGATTGTTACACCCTTTACATTGATGGGTGCCATGGCGCCGATCACTGTGGCTGGGGCAATTACGCTTAGCCATGCAGAGGCGTTGGCCACGATTACCCTTGCGCAACTGGCAAGGCCCGGAGCCCCGGTTTGCTATGGTACCTTTACGTCAAACGTCGATATGAAATCTGGTGCACCCGCGTTTGGCACACCCGAACATTTCAAAGCCTCGTTAGCAGCGGGGCAGCTTGCGCGTATGTTGGGGCTACCCTGGCGCTGCGCCAGCGGAAGTGCGGCAAACCTAAGCGATGTGCAGGCCGCTAGTGAAACCCAGTTTGGAGTTTGGGGATGTCTTTTAGCAGGCGCCACCGTCGTCATACATTCAGCGGGTTGGCTTGAAGGAGGGTTAACCGTTTCTTACGAAAAGCTCATTACGGATGTGGAAGTTTTGCAAATGGTAGCAGAGCTTTGCGCAGACACTGGCGCAGATGCGAGCGACATTGCGCTGGAAGCACTGGCAGAGGTGCAACCCGGAGGGCATTTCTTTGGGGCTGCCCACACGATGGCGCGATACAAGACTGAATTCTACGAGCCTCTGGTCAGCGACCTTTCGAATTTTGGCACCTGGACCGAACGTGGCGCTGTCGACACAACAACGCGGGCAACGGGTATTTGGAAAAACATTCTTGAGCATGGCGCAGGCCCCGATGTTGACCTTAGCCGTGCAGAGGTGTTGCGAAGCTATATCGAAAAGCGGACGAAAGAAGGCGGCGCACTGCCAGAAAGCTGAACCATGACCAATTCAAAAGTGACGACACTCTTGCATCGGGATGACCCCGGAAAAAAGCCCCTAGTCGGCAATATCAAAGTCACTCGGCAAGATTGGCTGAACGTCGCAATGGATATTCTGGTCAGTGACGGGGTTGAACAGGTTAAGGTGCTAACACTCGGCGAAAGGCTGGGTGTCTCCAGATCAAGTTTTTACTGGTATTTCAAAAGCCGGCAAGATCTGCTTGATGCGTTGCTTGATCATTGGCAACAAACCAACACTGCAGCCATGATTAATCAGGCCGAAAGCCCGGCTGAAACGATTACCGGGGCGGTCTGCAACGTCTTCAAATGCTTTGTAAATGCAAAACTTTTTGATCCACAGCTTGATTTCGCTGTTCGGGAATGGTCCCGCAGATCAGGAAAGGTTCGCCGTCTGCTCGACCAATCTGATCAGCGGCGGTTAGCTGCCCTGTCGGAAATGTACGCGCGCTACGGTTACGAAACGAAAGAAGCAACCACGCGTGCGCGTATCCTCTACTACATGCAAATCGGTTACTACGCCGCCGATTTACAGGAAACGATGGAAGAACGGTCCGATCGCATTGCGGAATATCTGCTTGGTTTCACCGGGCGCGTGCCGCTGCAGTCTGAAATTGAAGGCGCGGTGGCCTATGCGATGGCCGTCAGCAAGGGAGAATTGTCATGAAAGATAGCTATGATGCTCTCATCATCGGGACAGGTGTGATAGGCACTGCCATTGCGTTTGAAATGGCCAAAGCAGGTTGGAAGACCTTGTCGCTCGATCGAAATTCACAGATTGGCCATGGCTCAACCGCTGGATCCTGCGCAATCATCAGAATGCATTATTCAACCTTCGACGGAACGGCCTTTGCCTGGGAAGGCTATCATTACTGGCGGGACTGGGCCGTGTCCGTCGTCATATGAAGTGGTTATTCGGAGCGTTTTGAGTTTTGGAGGCTCTGGTTCGTTTGTTTGGTTGATTATGCTGCTTGTTTTTGATGTTGCAAGCGGCGGTGTCGGATTGTCTGTTT